>OJBY01000652.1_pt1 | contig 16825 bp, 15 predicted proteins | sample 1591731 | NCBI WGS metagenome assembly OJBY01 (sample SAMN05416837, study PRJEB24817) | seawater metagenome | isolation source: Sea water | place: Canada:Atlantic | collected 2013-07
GGCAGCGTCAGATGTGTATAAGAGACAGCCACCAAGGCAACTGGAAGTAACCAGCCCACGGACCCAAAGATAAAAAATACCGCTTGCGCTAAATTGGCACCAAAAACACCTAGCAAATTATGGATGGGCAGCTCAGGCACTGTCTGCAGTCGCCAGCTCGCATCGAACGGGCTAAAGCTTAACAGTGCCAGCGCTGTGATCAACGCGAGTCCAACCCACAGGCAGCAGACTGCAGCGCGGCGAAGTCGCTTTAAAAAACCAGTAAATTTTTGAGCAGCTAACAAGTGATATCCATATGTGAAAGTTGGGCAATACTAGGTAACGCCAAGAAACTAACAAATGCTTAGTTTAAGTGGCTTGAGTCATAGGGTAAAGCTGAGTGATCTAGCAGCCCTCGTGAAGAGCTTCAAAACCACCTGAAACTACTCAGAGGTTTTTTACGGCAAACAGGAGTCCAACCAAGCTTACTGAGGCAACTGGTTGGTTAAACAATTGCCTAACCAAGAGTGCCGATGTTTTAAATTGATCAACTCAGCCATGAGCTAACTCAGGTTTAGCGGCTCAGCAATCTGTGGCAAACTAACGCCCAATTAACCGACTGATCAGACTCCACAGGAAGACGCCCATGAATAAGCATCACCGACTCATCATACTGGGTTCAGGCCCTGCGGGCTACAGCGCTGCCGTATATGCTGCGCGCGCCAACTTAAATCCAGTGGTGATTACCGGTATGCAGCCAGGCGGCCAGCTGACCACCACAACTGAGGTGGATAATTGGCCGGGTGACGCACACGGACTCACTGGTCCAGTGCTCATGGAGCGCATGCAAGCGCACGCCGAGCGCTTTGGAACCGAGGTGATCTTCGATCAGATCGATAAAGTCGACTTATCTGCCCGTCCTTATAAGCTCACTGGAGACTCTGGCGAGTATAGCTGTGACGCCCTGATCATCGCGACCGGCGCGTCCGCTCAGTATCTGGGCCTTGAATCGGAAACCGCCTTTATGGGTCGCGGCGTCAGTGCCTGCGCTACTTGCGACGGTTTTTTCTACAAAAACCAGCGCGTCGTCGTGGTTGGCGGAGGCAATACGGCAGTTGAAGAAGCGCTTTACCTCTCCAACATCTGCTCTGAGGTGGTGTTGGTTCACCGCCGCGACAGCCTACGTGCCGAGAAGATCCTGCAAGACAAACTGTTTGAAAAAGAGCGCAGTGGCAATGTCACCATCATCTGGAATCACCAAGTAGCTGAAGTACTGGGTGATCAAGCAGGCGTAAATGCCGTCAAGATCAGCTCCATGCTGGATCAAAGCGAGCAAACTGTTGAGGCGCAGGGGTTATTTGTGGCGATCGGTCACAAGCCAAATACCGGGCTGTTTGTCGATCAACTCAAAACCAATCAAGGTTACTTGGTTGTTCAAAGCGGCCTGCAGGGAAATGCCACTCTGACCAGCACCTCAGGTGTTTTTGCTGCTGGTGATGTGGCTGACCAAGTCTACCGTCAAGCGATCACTTCTGCCGCTTCTGGCTGTATGGCAGCGCTGGACGCTGAAAAGTACTTGGACGACGTCCCAGCGGATCAGCCAAGCGGTTATTGAGCTTAAGTCTTCCTGTCTTGAACGCGTCTGAGTTTGTATTTCCAGATCCGGCCACCACCGATTTAACTGGCGATGGTCTGATCGGCTTTGGTGCTGACTTGGCTCCTGCCACGCTGATTCAGGCCTACCAGTCAGGCATCTTTCCTTGGTTTAACGAAGATGAGCCAATCGCCTGGTGGTCGCCGCCCATTCGTGCGGTTTTTAAACCGGACATTTTTAAGGCCAGTCGAACCCTCAAACGCTCAGCCAGACGAGGCAACTGGCGATTTGGCTTCAATCAGAATTTTGAATCCGTGATTCGCCAATGCGCCGACACGCGCTTTTACACCGGCACTTGGATCACTGAGCAGATGATCGAGGCCTATGCTGAGCTGCATCGACTGGGGTTTGCTCACAGCTTTGAGGTTTACGACTCCGAAGATGTGCTGATTGGCGGTATCTATGGCCTAAAAATCGGCAAGGTTTTTTGCGGCGAGTCGATGTTTCACCATGTCACCGATGCCTCTAAGGCCAGTTTTTGGTTCATGAGCGAGTGCTGTCAGCACACTGGTATCGAGCTGATTGACGCCCAGCTAGAAAACCCACACCTCATGAGTTTGGGCGCTACGCTGATCCCCAAAGCTGACTTTTTACAGCAGCTAAGCGTCTTGAGAACCCAGTCAGTGGATTGGAGCAGTCCCAGAACCTTTGATCAGATAGCCCGCCTACTCAGTGCAAATTAAGCTGAGCATGAAACAGCAGCGGGTTTGGCAATTAAGCCCGATACCGCTGACAGCACTCACAAAGCCGCTTAGTTCTTCGGCTTGTTTGCAATAAAGCAGAGCGCTAGACTGAATAAATCAGTCATCCGCCTGGAGTCAGCATGAGCAAACAGACGGATATCGGGCTTTTCATCACTCCGCCCCATCCATGCAGCTACCTGCCCGAAAAGAGTGCTCGCATGCTCTTTGTTGACCCGAGTCTGACCGTCAGCGGCGGGCTGATGTCAGAACTCTCGCGTCAGGGCTACCGGCGCAGCGGCAACTACCTGTATCGGCCCGAGTGCAAACACTGCGCTCAGTGTTTGTCACTCAGGATTCCAGTAGATGAGTTTAAACCGGGACGTACTCAGCGAAAAATCATCAACAAAAACGCCGATCTAACCCAGCGCCTTGTTCCCAGCAGCAAAGCTCGCGCTGCCCACTATCGACTGTATGAGCGCTACATCAATCAGCGACACGTCGACGGAGATATGTACCCGCCGAGCCAAGATCAATTTGCAAAGTTTTTGATGCATGGATTTGAGCAAAGTTTTTTCATGGAGTTTTGGCTCAGTAGCCAATTAGTTGGTGTTGCAGTGATCGATGTTTTGGATGACGGACTGTCTGCGGTTTATAGCTTTTATGACCCAGCACTGAACTCAAGAAGTCTGGGTACCTACATGATCCTAGCGCAGATCAATTGGCTGACGCGGATTAAAAAAACCCACTTGTACTTAGGTTACTGGGTTCCTGACGCTCCAAAGATGCGCTATAAAAGTCGCTTCACCCCTTTTGAGCTGTTTAGCCCTGGCGGTGACTGGCAGCGGTTTGAGCAAGCGCCCACGACGGCACAATTTCATCAAATCACTCAGCGCCGCAGCGAACCTCAAGTCTTTTTCAGCTCAACTGAGTCGTGAGTGGATCTGCCGATAATTAGGCAGGTAGTGATAAACCAGTTCCCAAAAATGCCTTCCATGGTTGGCATGTTTTAAGTGGCATAGCTCATGAACGATTAGCGCATCCAAACACTCAGGATCATACATAGCGATCGCAAGAGAGATTGAGATGTTGCCACTTCTTTGACTACAACTCCCCCACCGAGTTCGCATGAGCTTGATGCGGGTTTTTGATGGCGTAAGTCCAGTCACTTGTACCCAGTGCTGCATACGCGCGCTTAGGCGCGCACTGAGGGTTGTCTTGAGCTGCTGTCGATAGGCCGCGATCAGATCAGACGCGTCAGACTGCTGGCTTGAGTCTATAACCAGCTCGCTAAACCCCAGCTTGTCTTGGTCATGAGTTTGAGCTGAAGCTTGACTCACCAGCATCGGGGTTTCCCCCCAGAACCTCACCCGATCTCCAAGCATCAGATCACTTGAGAAAACACCCTTTATATCCTGAGCAGTTCGATTTTGATGTTTCTGATAAATTGCATGAGCCCAGTCTAACTTTTTAGACACAAGCGCCTGCAGTTGATCAGCTGAGATGTGCTTTGGAGCACTGACCCTAAGCTGTGGGTGGTGGTACCTAAAATTGACATTTTTAACTGGCTTGAGTTCCAGTAACAACTGGATGCCCAATTGCGCATATTGAGTCGTAAGTAGCTCAAGAGTGGTTTGAAGTTTGATCTTTTTAGACATAAAAAAACCCAGAGCGACTCTGGGCATCAGATGGTTCGCTTACCAAGTACCTGGATTGTAGAGCTTAACTGGGCGCTTGGGTGATAAAGGCTCACTCTCACTGGTATAACCCCTGCCAACCGCGCTTTTCTCTTCAAGCATGAGACTCTTTTGTTTGACAGCCTGAACCTGATTGGGGTTTTGCACAAAGCGGTAGTTAGGTGACTTGTTGATCGTTGAGCTGATTTGCTGCAAACCAACTGGATTGGGCACCTGAATCAAAGGACGTGCAAAAAGAAGCCCCTCAGCGTTATCGGGCTTGGGCTCGTTGTACTGCTCAGCGTACTTAATATAGTAGTCCTGACCAGATTGCAGCGTGATATCGGCAACCGTGCCCTTTTGAAAGTATAGATTCAGCAGTGGACGGCTTACGGCCAAACGATAAGTACCCGGTGGCACCTCCATGGCGTAGTAGCTGTTGTTCAGCAGGCTTTTTAAGCGCTTGTCGTTTAAGAAGATACTGGCTGCGACGGTTTCGCTGCGGTTCCATGAAGAATCGGGTCGGTACATGTACACGATCGCTGAGTCAGCTCGGGTGCGGATCATCGGCTGAAAGCCCGTGCCTTTCTCATTGATGTCCAAAAAACTGCCGAAACTAAAACCTGCCAATTTGATTCGGTCAGTAAACTTAACCGGTTCAGAAGTATCAAGCTCAGGTAGCGCCGTGACTTTTACCTGCGGCTTAGAGGAGCAAGCAGCAACGAGTAAAACACCGCTCACCATGGCGATGGCACGAAGATAGGAAGATGGAATCGGGTGCTGAAGATTTTTCATCGTCATCCTTTGACTTTATGAAACGCTTACATGCGTTGTTCAATTCTGCCACATAAAGCTCACGGATCAAACCCGAATCTAGACCAAAAAAAACCAGCTCAAAAGAGCTGGTTAATTGCTTGTAAAAATTACAGGCTGGCTGGTGGCATGATGCGGATTTCAACGCGGCGATTTTGCGCTTTGCCTGCCTCAGTGTCATTTGAAGCAATCGGCTGGCTCTCACCCATACCCATCACTTGCAAACGACCACTACTAACACCCATGCTTGCTAAATAGCTTGATACTGAGCTAGCACGTTGAACTGACAAGTTCTGATTGTAAGAAGCTGCGCCAGTGCTGTCAGTGTGACCTTCAACCACGATAGTGGTTCTGTCATATTGCTTAAGAACACCAGCAACGTCACTCAAAGTGCCAGTGAACTGGGGTGCAATGTTAGATGAGTCAGTAGCAAAGGTGATGTTACCTGGCATAACCAAGTTCAAGGCACCAGTAGCTGCGTCTTTTTGCACTTCAACGCCAGTACCCGCCATATCTTGACGAAGTTGCTTTTCTTGTTTGTCCATGTACAAGCCAATACCACCACCTAAAACTGCACCAATCGCAGCTGCGCGGTTGTTTTGCGCGCTCGTGTTGGCACTAGATTTAGAGATACCGTAACCAGCAGCTGCACCAGCAAGTGCACCAATGGCGGTTTTGTTGTAGTCGCGCTGACCAGTCATAGGATCAGTGGTACAACCTGCAACGATTAAGCTTGCTGCAACAGCAGATAAAGTAAGAACGCGCATATCAACTCCTTTTGGAATTATTAATGAAGTTTCAAAGGGTGTAGTCCCCTAAGACATGGTCAGCATAGTGGATAGTGAGTTACATTGAAAATGTAGTGATGATTAAGTTGTGTTGGATTCTTGTCGGAGGCAAAACCGCTAATCACCGCACCAATCAACCGACGGTGGTCATTTGCCTCTCCAATATCGACTGCGCCATAGCCAAATCACCCGGGTAGGTAATTTTGATGTTGCTGGCACAACCGTTTATCAGCAATGCTTCATGACCACACTGCTCTAGGGCTTGCGCATCATCGGTTGATTTCGCATCTACGCTATCTAGACTAGAGGATAATTTGTGGTAATCAAACAGCTGAGGAGTGAGCGCCATGAACATCTGATCTCGGTTCACTGTCTCGATAGATCCGTCACCGCCTTGTCGCTTAAGCGTCGCGGTCACCGGAGCAGCTAAAAACCCGCCAACTGGGTGGGTCAAACAGTTGTTGATTAGGCTGTGCAGATCGGATTGAGTGACACAAGGTCTGGCGGCGTCGTGAATTAACACCTTATCGCCGCGCTGAACAACCGAGCTCATCGCAATCAGTGCGTTGACCACTGAATCTTGACGCTCAGAGCCGCCCTGTACCAGTTGATGCGGATAATCAAGGGTCAAGTTATCTGGCAAGTCTGCGGTATGAACCACCCAAAAGCTTTTGGGTTTTAGCTGTGCCAGTTTATCAAAGCTGTGCTCAAGCACCGTCCTGCCTGCGATCACCTCTAGTAACTTTGATTTCCCACCATAACGACTACTAGTCCCTGCCGCCAAAAGCATCGCATGAATCTCACTCATAGATAGAGGAGTTGTTGGTGGGCGAGCTGCCGCGTTGTAGCTGGACAAATGTCTCCCCTGGCCGGATCAAACCCAGATCCATGCGAGCGCGCTGCTCAAAGAGTAATCGGCTATCGACGTCTTTATAGATAGCCACTTCTTGGGATAATTTGTGATTGAGCTGCTCCTGCACCTCAAGTGCTTGGAGCTGAGTGTCATAAAGCTGTTGCAAGCTCGCTTGATCTCGAATACCTGAGTCACCCAACCACCACAGCAGTATGAGCCATACCAGTATAAAAGCAGCCAGCAGCAAACCCAGCAGATAGCCTGCTCTTGGATGTTGCCACTGAGTCAGCATAAAGCTTACAAGCCTTTAAATTCTTTTTTACCGCGATAGGCCGCATCGATCATCTCTTCAATGCGCAGCAACTGGTTGTACTTGGAGACGCGATCAGAGCGACAAAGCGAACCGGTCTTGATTTGCCCTGCAGCGGTGCCAACTGCCAAATCAGCGATGGTTGAGTCACTGGTTTCACCCGAGCGATGCGACATAACCGTTGAGTAGCCGTGTTTTTTAGCCAAGTAGATCGCATCCATAGTCTCGCTCAACGTGCCTATCTGGTTGAATTTGATTAGGATTGAGTTGGCTACTTTTTCATCGATGCCGCGCTGCAGGATCGCAGGATTGGTCACAAACAGATCGTCCCCAACCAGCTGGATCTTATCTCCCAACTGCTGGGTTAAGTAGCTCCAGCCGCTCCAGTCTGACTCATCCAGTCCATCTTCAATCGAGATGATCGGATACTGACGCACTAGGTTCGCTAGGTAGTCAGAAAAACCCTCACTGGTAAAGGCTTTGTTGCCCTCACCGGCCAACACGTACTTGCCGTCTTTGTAAAACTCACTGGCCGCACAATCAAGCGCCAAGTGAATCTGATCACCGCCGCTAAAGCCAGCCAGATTGATCGCCTCAAGGATGACGGTGATCGCCTCCTCGTTGGTGCGCAGGTTGGGCGCGAAACCACCCTCGTCGCCGACCGCGGTGCTCAGGCCCTGTTTTTTGAGTACCGACTTGAGTGAGTGAAAGATCTCTGCTCCGGCGCGCAGCGCTTCAGAGAAGCTATCAAAGCCCACTGGCTCGATCATGAACTCTTGGATGTCGATGGTGTTATCGGCGTGCTCGCCGCCGTTGATGATGTTCATCATCGGGACTGGCATGGTGAGCACTGACTGCCCTCTGAGATCAGCAAAGTGCTGAAAAAGCGGCTTATCTGCACTTGCAGCAGCGGCTTTAGCAGCGGCCAGTGACACGGCGAGCATCGCGTTTGCGCCCAGTTTGGATTTGTTTTCAGTGCCATCTAACTTGATCATGGTTTGATCGAGTTCAGACTGTGCCGCGGCAGACTGACCGAGCAGTGCGTCGCGAATGTCACGGTTGACATTTTCCACGGCTTTTTTGACGCCCTTACCTAAGTAGCGCGACTTGTCGCCGTCACGTAGCTCAAGCGCTTCGCGAGTTCCGGTGGAGGCTCCGCTAGGGGCAGCGGCGCGGCCAAAGGAGCCGTCGTCGAGGGTTACGTCTGCTTCAATCGTGGGGTTACCGCGTGAGTCCAAAATTTCGCGCGCGCGGATGTCAGTAATCGTGGCCATAAAAAAATCTCGTCTTAAGTTTCTGTAATTTAGTGGGTATCTAAAGTGGGCTGGGATTTAACCAGCGTATCAATCGCTTTGAGTTGCGCCAAAAATGGCTCCAGTTGATCGAGCTGGAGCGCGCACGGGCCGTCGCACTTGGCCAGATCTGGGTAGGGGTGTGCCTCTAAAAACAAGCCGGCGATCCCAGTTGAGATACCCGCTTTAGCTAAGGTAACAATTTGCTCGCGGCGACCACCAGCTGAAGATTCGCGGGCGCCCGGCTGCTGCAAACTATGGGTCACATCAAAAACTACCGGAACATCGTGTGCTTTAAGACCATCGAAGCCCAGCATGTCCACGATCAGGTTGTTGTAGCCAAAAGCAGTGCCGCGCTCACACAAGATGATCTTGTCGTTACCAGCATCTAGGCACTTACCGATGATGTGGCGCATCTCGTGAGGGGCTAAAAACTGTGCTTTTTTGATGTTGATGATCGCACCGGTTTTCGCCATAGCGACCACCAGATCAGTCTGGCGACTTAAAAAGGCCGGCAGTTGGATAATGTCAGCCACTTCGGCAACTGGCGCGCACTGATGAGTCTCATGCACATCGGTGATGATTGGCACGCCAAATTTAGATTTGATCTCAGATAAAATCTGGATGCCCCGCTCCATGCCGGGTCCCCGAAAAGAGGACAAGCTTGAGCGGTTGGCTTTATCAAAGCTGGCCTTAAAGATATAGGGGATATCTAATTTCCCGCAAACCTCAGCAAATCGCTCAGCGGTTTCAAGCGCAAGCTCCCTCGACTCAAGGACATTTAGTCCGCCCATGAGCACCATGGGTGCGTCGTTGGCGATGGTCATGTTGCCAAGGGTGATGGCCGATTGAGCTTTCATGTAGCTTGCGTCCCTTCTGGATTATCCAGCGCGGCATTTTTAATCGCTGCGGCGACAAATGACCCAAATAGTGGGTGTCCGCCCCGAGGGGAGCTGGTGAACTCAGGGTGAAACTGAACCGCCACAAACCACGGGTGGTCGGCGATCTCGATGGTTTCAACCAAATGATGGCGCTTAGAAAACCCACTGAAAGTGAGTCCGGCTTCGGTCAGCGGCTTGATGTAGGCGTTGTTAACTTCGTAGCGGTGACGGTGACGCTCGGCGATCTCGCCGCTGCCATAAACTTGACGAATCAAAGTCCCCTGCACTAGCTCACAGCTTTGCAGACCCAGTCGCATGGTGCCGCCCAGATCAGCTTCGGCAGAACGGTACTGCAGTTGCCCCTCTTCATCCATCCACTCAGTGATCAGACCGATGATGGGCTCAGCCGTGGTCGGGTTGAACTCAGTTGAGTCCGCAGCAGCGATACCGGCTACGTTTCGCGCAAACTCCTTGACCGCAAGCTGCATACCCAAACAAATACCCAGATAAGGCACCTTGTTCACCCGGGCATACTCAATCGCACGAAGCTTGCCTTTAGTACCGCGCTCACCGAAACCGCCGGGAACCAATATCCCGCCGCAACCAGCAAACACTTCGCTTAGGTCTTTTATCTTCTCTAAGGATTGCGCCTCAACATACTTGATGTGAACTTTACGGTTGTTGGTAAAGCCAGCGTGCAGCAGTGATTCGTTGACTGACTTATAGGCGTCTGGCAGCTCAACATATTTGCCGACCATCGCGATGGTGACTTCACCCTCTGGGCTAAGCTCACTGGCAACCACTTGATCCCAGTCGGAGAGATCCGGTATCTCAGATTCAAGACCCAAACGCTCGCAAACCAGCTCATCAAGTCCTTGCTCATGAAAGATACGCGGGATCATGTAGATACTGGCTGCATCTTCACACAAGATAACCGCACGTTTCTCGACGTTAGTAAACAAAGCGATCTTTTTACGCGCATCTTCACCGATCTTATGATCAGAGCGGCAGATCAGTACGTCGGGCTGGAGGCCAATTGAGCGCAGTTCTTTGACCGAGTGTTGAGTAGGCTTAGTCTTGGTTTCACCAGCCGATGCGATATAAGGCACCAACGTTAAATGCACCAGAAGCGACTGGCGCGAACCCAACTCTACCTTCATCTGCCGGACCGCTTCCATAAATGGCAGACTTTCGATGTCCCCTGCGGTGCCGCCGATCTCGATGATTGCAACATCGTAGCCTTGGGCACTCTTGATGATCGAGTTTTTGATCTCATCGGTGATGTGGGGAATCACCTGAACCGTCGCACCTAAGTAGTCACCGCGGCGCTCTTTGTTGAGCACGCGCTGGTAAATCTGGCCACTGGTGAAGTTGTTGCTTTGGGTCATGCGACTGCGCTTTAAAAAGCGCTCGTAGTAGCCCAAATCCAGATCGGTTTCAGCGCCGTCTTCAGTCACGTAGACTTCTCCGTGCTGAAAAGGACTCATGGTCCCTGGATCGACGTTGATGTAAGGATCCATCTTGGTCATGGTGACTTTGAGGCCACGCGCTTCAAGCAAGGCGGCCAGCGAAGCAGCTGATATCCCCTTGCCAAGAGAGGATACGACTCCACCGGTAACGAACACATACTTGGTCATAAGCACCTAGGTTTGCAGATGGACATTTTTAAGGCGCAATTTTAACGCGCCCCTGCCCGCCTATGCAAAGTAAACCTCAAGAAGAATCCGCATGAAAAAAATTCAGGCATAAAAAAACCCGCCGCTGGTTGCCCAGCGGCGGGTAGATCGTTCGGTTATTCAGGCAGTAGTGCTTAGAACTTCAGCTCAAAAGAAGTACCAGCTACCAGACGATCTTGATCTTCTATGCCGTTGCCAAGATCGGTGTTGCGGTTAGCCAGATAAGCCAGTGCTTTAGCAGCTTTGGTGAATTTGTATTCACCAATCACGCCGTACTGTGCGATATCAACATCATCTAAACCGGCAGTGTTGAACTCAGTAGTTGAATACTGGTACTGAGCGCCAACTGAGTATTTGGTGTCAGCGATGGGGTACATACCTGAGATCAAGAAGGCGTTTTCACTGTCGATTACTGAGTCGTCGTCAGGATTTGCGAACTGGTACAAACCAGACAGCTCAACACCAGCGTATTGATAAGTGGCAACAAATCTCAGCACATCGGCGATCAAAGCGTCATCTGCATCAATACCTAAAGCATCAATTAAAGCGCCCGCACCGTTAAATTCAGCTTCAAAGTTACCAGCGTAAGCTACGTTTAATCCCAGTCCTTCGTATTCATAGCCTAGCAAACCATGGATACCAACTTCACCATCAGCACCATCCACTTCACTTTCGGTGGCGCCGTCAAGTGAGACACCAAACGCGGCGTTGACTGGCAGGCTTGAAGGAGCGTTGTACTGAATCAAGTTGCTCGCGCGCTCTTCACCCGCGAAGGTGCGCTTGTCGTCTAAGTTGCCAGCATTTAAGTCGTTGAACAAATCAGCATCGGCACCAACGTCTTTAAGCAGCGTGTCGTTACGACCAAACAACAGCGAACCCAATTCTTTGTGCTTCAGACCAGCATAAATGTTACGCGCTGAGAATTCATCGCCACCTTTAGAGCCTGAGTCAAAGTAAGCTTCGTACTCTGCTTTATAGAACGCCTCAATATCATCGGTGATTTGCTCGCTGCCTTTAAGGCCGATACGCGAGGCATTTGATACCAACTGAACAGCGTCTTCTTCGGTGATGCTGCCATCGTTACTGACGTAATCCAGGCCTAGAAAAGCTTTACCGTAAACAGTCACTTCAGCGTGTGCGCCCGTCGTGGCAACCAAAGCCATAGCGGTAACTAATGCGATCTTTTTCATAAGTACTCCTAAAAGGGTTTTTTAAATTTGAGCGACTCTTGCCGCTTGGGATGCACTATGCCTCTCTCGTGTGACACAAATATGACAATCGTTACCTAATATGACAGAGACTCGCCCCACCCAGAGCCCTTAACACTTCCATCACTTTTAGTCCAATTGAGTCACTATGCTGAGATGCTAATAGGATTTAGATTATTTGAAAACCATTTTAAATTCATAAGCTTATGAGTAAATTGAAGATCAAACCAGGCTAAAATCTCAAATCAAAACTTAAGTCAAATGGCCACCATCCTAGGCATTTGGCATAAAAAAACCCGCCCAAATTGCTTTGGGCGGGTTAGGTTTGCTTGTTAAAGCTTAGCTGGCTTTAAGCTCCAAGCGAGCCGCGTGCAGTAGTGGCTCAGTGTAGCCTGAAGGCTGTATGTCACCCTTGAAGATCAGATCACTTGCCGCGTTAAAGGCCAGACCGTCAAAGCTTGGTGCCATGGGCATGTAGTCTTTATCGCCGGCGTTTTGCTCATCGACGATCAGCGCCATGCGCTTTAGGCTCTCGTTGACCTGCTCGGTAGTGACCACGCCATGCGTCAACCAGTTGGTGACGTGCTGAGATGAGATACGCAAGGTCGCGCGATCTTCCATGAGGCCGACGTTGTGGATGTCAGGCACTTTAGAGCAACCAACGCCTTGATCGACCCAACGCACTACGTAACCCAAAATCCCCTGACAGTTGTTGTCGAGCTCGTTTTGCACTTCTGAATCCGACCAGTCGGTGTGGGTTGCCAGCGGTATGGTGATGATGTCGTCCAAAGAAGCGTGCTCGCGAGTTTTCACGTCCTCAAGCACGTCCATGACGTTGACCATGTGATAGTGCAGTGCGTGCAGTGTGGCGCCGGTTGGTGAAGGCACCCAAGCACAGGTTGCGCCTGCTTTAGGGTGCGAGAGTTTCGAGGTCATCATCTCCTTAAACGAGTCAGGTTTTGGCCACATACCTTTGCCGATCTGCGCTTTGCCCTTGAGGCCACACGCCACGCCCACATCCACGTTCCAGTTCTCATATGCGTCAAGCCAAGGCTCCGCTTTCATCTGCGACTTGGGCACCATGGCACCGGCGTGCATGGAGGTGTGGATCTCATCCCCTGTGCGGTCCATGAAGCCGGTGTTAATAAAGATAGTGCGATCCTTGGCCACACGGATACACTCTTTTAGGTTCACCGTGGTGCGGCGCTCCTCATCCATGATCCCCATCTTGAGCGTGTTGACCGGCAAGCCAAGCAGCTCTTCAACTTTGGCAAACAGATCGACTGAAAACTGAACTTCTTTGGGGCCGTGCTGCTTAGGCTTGACGATATACATAGAGCCGGTTTTCGAGTTACGAAGCGTGTTCTGATGCTTGATGTCGCAGATTGAGAGCATGGGGGTGATCACCGCATCCATGATCCCTTCAAACACTTCCTCGCCGTCGATCAAGATCGCAGGGTTGGTCATGAGGTGACCTACGTTACGGATCAACATGAGTGAGCGACCAGGCAATGTCAGCGAGCCGCCATCTGCTTTGTTGTAGGTACGATCCGGGTTCATGGTACGGGTGATGGTTTTGTCACCTTTTTTAAACGTGATCGAGAGATCACCCACCATGAGTCCTAACCAGTTGCGATATACCTCAGTTTTTTCTTCAGCATCGACCGCAGCTACCGAGTCTTCACAGTCCTGAATCGTGGTCAGCGCTGACTCAATGAGCACGTCTTTGATACTGGCCAGATCATCGCGGCCAATCACACTGTCCGCGTCGATCTGAATCTCGGCGTGCAAGCCGTGGTTGCTCAAGAGGATTGACTCAGGCGCCGCCGCGTTACCCTTGAATCCAGCAAACTGAGCCGTGTCTTTTAGGCTCACCTTTTTATCGCCTACGTGAACAACCAGCCCGCCGCTCTCAACCGTGAAGCCAGTGACTTCAAAGTAAGACGCTCCGTCGAGCGCAAAGTTATCGTTTAGGAAGTTTTTGGCGTAGGTGATTACTTTCGCGCCGCGCTCAGGGTTGTAGCCCACGCCCTGCTCGTTGCCTTCTTCCTCGGGGATCACGTCGGTGCCGTAGAGTGCGTCGTAGAGCGAGCCCCAGCGCGCGTTAGCAGCGTTGAGCGCAAATCGTGCGTTACGCACCGGAACTACTAGCTGGGGGCCGGCGATGGTGGCGATCTCTGGATCGACGTTTTGCGTGGTGATCGAGAAGTTGTCACCCTCAGGGACGATATAACCGATGTCTTTTAGGAAGCTTTTATAGGCTGACGCGTCGATCTTGCCAGCCGTCGCTGGGTTGGCTTTGTGCCACTCATCGATCTTCGCCTGCATCTCTTCACGCTCATCTAACAGCGCTTTGTTGCGCGGCGTGAAGTCTTTAAAGATCTGCTCAACCCCACTCCAGTAAGCACTTGAGTCGATACCGGCATGCTGCAGCGCTTCGTTTTCGATGAAATCGTAAAGTTCTTTGGCAATACTGAGCGAGCCTTTTTGGATGCGATCGGTCATGGCGAGTCCTTTGTTTAAAAATGATTGATTGACGGCAGGCGAGCGCCACGTGACGCTCAAAATTTGCACGCATTATAGCGTTTAGGCCTTGAAAACTTAAGGTCTGATTTGTGTGCGCTTGGTTTTGCAGCAGGTTTAAGTCTGGTTTTAAGCAAAATGCCCGCCATGGTTGGCATTTTGCTTAAAACTTAAGCCGCATACTTAACTCGCTTAAGTTTCGGCGACTATGACGGTTTTGTTATGATTGGCGCTCAATTTGACGCTGGCAGCTCCCCATGAATCCTGTGTTTACGACGCCTCTTTCGCCTCAGGCCAAAAAAGTGCTCATGCTGGGGTCTGGCGAGCTCGGCAAAGAGGTGGTGATCAGCTTGCAGCGTCTGGGCGTCGAGGTTCATGCGGCCGATCGCTATGATCATGCCCCAGCTATGCAGGTCGCGCACGCAGCCCATGTGTTAGATATGACCGATGCTGCAGCACTCACTCAATTGATAGAGACGATCCAGCCGGATCTGGTGGTGCCTGAGATCGAAGCGATCGCAACTGAAGCGCTGGTTACCCTTGAAGCTGCTGGGGTGCAGATCATCCCGACGGCTGAGGCGACGCTGTTGACCATGAATCGCCGCGGCATAAGGACGCTTGCGGCTGAGGAGTTGGGACTGCCAACCTCAAACTACCGCTTTGCCGACTGTTACCAGAGCATGAAAGACGCTTGCTTGGAAGTGGGTTTTCCCTGTTTTGTTAAGCCGGTCATGTCTTCAAGCGGCAAAGGACAAAGCCGGCTGCTCAGTGACACCGATATCGATCTGGCTTGGGAGGTCGCCTCAAGCGGGGGACGCGTGAAAACCTCTGAGGTGATCGTGGAAGCTGGGATCGACTTTGATTATGAGATCACCTTGATCACGGTTCGCGCAGTTGGCGCGCACGAGACGGTGGAAACTCACTTTTGCGATCCGATTGGCCATCGCCAAGAAGGCGGCGACTATGTGGAGAGCTGGCAACCGATGCCGATGAGCGAAGCAGCTCTTGGCGAAGCACAGCGAATCGCCAAAGCAGTGACCGACCGCATCATGGGATTTGGAGTATTTGGGGTTGAGCTGTTTGTTAAAGGTGATCGGGTTTGGTTCTCTGAGGTATCTCCGCGCCCGCATGATACTGGCTTGACCACGCTGGCCACTCAGTTTCAAAGTCAGTTTGAGCTGCATGCCCGCGCGATCTTGGGGCTAGCGGTAGACACTAGCCGCCACTCAATTGGGGCGAGCGCGGTGATCAAAGCGGATCAAGCTATGCAGAGTCCAAGCTTCACCGGCGTGCAAGCAGCCCTGAGCACTCCTAACACCGACCTAAGGCTGTTTGGTAAGCCCGAAGCCCACTTAGGTCGCCGTATGGGCGTGGTGCTGGCGCGAGGTGAAACCATCGATAGGGCTCGTCAAACCGCCAGCAAGGCAGCCAGCTTAATCCAAGTGGTTCCAGCAGACGCTGCTCAATGATCTCAGAAGCCATATTAACCAGCATGAAAACCGCTGACGCCGATCAGTCAGCTTTAGGCGATCACGCTCAAGACGGCTTGGACGTGTTAGGCGAGACTTCATTGACCCAGCCCCACCCGATAGACGCGGTGCTTGAGTTTTTGGGCTGCGTGACACCAGATGCTTGGGTAGCTGAGGCGCTCAAGCAGATCCCGCTACTGCTCCAAGATCACGCCAACTGCGAGAAAAAAGCTGCTGGCACCGCCATGAACCTCATGTTCCGCTACGAAGTTCACCGCGAACTGCAGATTAAGTTGGCTCAGCTCGTGCGTGAGGAGATGCTGCACTACGAGCAAGTGCTCGGGCTCATGCAGGAGCGCAGCATCGAGTGGCAACATGTGTCAGCCGGCCGCTATGCCGCTGCCATGATCAAACACAAGCGCACGCACGAGCCTGAAGCGATGGTCGATGTGCTTATCATCGGAGCGTTTATCGAAGCACGGTCATGTGAGCGCTTTAGCCGTCTGAGTGGGTTAGTCAGTGATGGGGGTTTGGCTAGGTATTACGGGTATCTGCTCAAGTCCGAATCCCGCCACTTCAAGGACTATCTGGCGCTCGCCGCTGAGCTAAGCGCTGAGCCAATCACCGAGAGAGTCGCACTCTTTCGTGAGATTGAGGCCGATCTGATTCAAGGCACTGATCCGGTATTTCGCTTTCACTCCGGAGTGCCAGCTTAAGCGTTCAGGGCGATGCCAAATGCCCACCCTGATTGACTTTACGCAGGGTTAAGCTAGCAATGGTTAGTAGCCACAAAGCTTGTTCAACAGGTACTTTTGTGCGCCGAAACCCGCCTCACCTTCAGATGCGTGAACCCGTTGCCATTTGCCTGACGCTTCAAGCGTCCAAGCCTGCTCGGTATCACGCAAGTAGTTGAGCAGACCGTCTTGGTAAACCTGCTGCTTCAACTTAGGATCAAGGATCGGGAAGCAGGTTTCCTGTCTCTTATACACATCTCCGAGCCCACGAGACTAGGCATGATCTCGT
>OJBY01000654.1_pt1 | contig 16760 bp, 13 predicted proteins | sample 1591731 | NCBI WGS metagenome assembly OJBY01 (sample SAMN05416837, study PRJEB24817) | seawater metagenome | isolation source: Sea water | place: Canada:Atlantic | collected 2013-07
ACCATCAGCTGCGCGGTGCGGCCCCGTTCATCAAGAAACGGGTTCAGTTCGACCAGATCAAGCGAGGTCATGAGCCCGCTGTCGTGCAGCATCTCCATGACAAGATGACCTTCGCGTACCGTCGCACCGCCAGGGACAGTTGTGCCAACAGCAGGTGCAACGGACGGATCAAGAAAATCCACGTCAAGCGAGACATGCAGCATCCCGTTCACGGCCGCGACCTTTTCGAGGAAGGTGTTCAGTGGCGTGGCGATCCCGGTTTCATCAATCTCGCGCATGTCGACGCGCTGGATGGTGGTTTCCTGCAACGCAGCTCGTTCCGCGGCGTCGACGGACCGCAGCCCGATGATCGCGATATTATCATGCGGCAGGGCATAGGGCAGAGCAGGGAACGCGTCGAAGCCTTCGCGGCCTGTGACATAGCCCAATGGCGTGCCATGCAGATTGCCGCTGTCGGTGCTTTCGGGCGTGTGGAAATCGCTATGGGCATCGAGCCAGAGCACAAAGAGGGGACGGTCCTGCGCCTGCGCATGGCGCATCGCGCCCAGAACGGTGCCGGACGCCAGCGCATGATCGCCGCCCATGATGATGGGTGTGCCGTCTTGCAGGGCCGCTTGGGTGGCGTCAGCCAGACTATGAGTCCAAGCGATGGTCTCTTCAAGCGCGTGCAGCTTGGGGTGCTGACCGGGGGTGAACGCTGCGGGGGCCACGTTGCCGCGATCGGTGACATCATGGCCCAGATCGGTCAGGGCGCGCGCCAGTCCAGCTGTACGATATGCGTCGGGGCCCATCAAACAGCCCAAACGACGCTTGCCACTGTCCAGCGGCGCGCCAAGAAGAATGCAGTTTTGTCCAGTCATACAAGCGGTCCTTTATTCCGAGTTTCATGCAGATTATCTGGTTGGTATGATCAGCAACAATCAACTAAAGTGACCAAATCGGAGAATAATTATCCAATTTGGGCAAACACTATGGACAATACGGACGAAGCAATTTTGGCAGCCCTGCGCGATGACGCGCGAGCCTCGCTTTCTGATCTTGCCGCCGCCTTACGGTTGTCGCGCACAACGGTGCGTGCGCGACTGGCGCGCTTGCAACAAAACGGAGAAATTTTGGGGTTTACCGTCGTGACACGGTCGGATGTCAGGGCCGATCCCGTGCGCGGCTTGATGATGATCGAAATCGAAGGCCGCGGGACGGAACGTATCACGCGTACGCTTGCCGGCATGGCGCCGCTGCGCGCGGTGCATTCGACCAATGGGCGGTGGGATGTGATAGTTGAAATCGGGACCAAAACGCTCGAGGAATTTGACGAGGTTCTGGCCCGTATCCGCAAGCTTGATGGGGTGGTCGCCAGCGAAACCAGCTTGTTGCTGAAGACTCGCAAGGCGGGGCAGGTCGCCGTTTAGCGCGGCGACCTGCCGGATATATTAGCGAGACCTGCGCGCCGCAGAGACCCAGAACGCCAGCAGTACGGCGCATGCGACGGCGTTCCATCCTGCCATGGAAAGCCCGAACAACTGCCAGACGATAGCGTCGCACATGACCAGACCGGAAGGCGCTGTCGTGGACAGCAGGTCGCTCCCGCTCATGGTGCCCAGATCCATGCCGCCACCGGTGCAGGACGACGGACCGGGCCAGTATTTCCATTCGACCCCCGCATGATAGACGCCGATGAGGCCAGTAATGGCCACCGAGAGGGCCCCAAGCCAGATCAATGCACGCGGCGCGCCGAATAGTACAATCACCCCGATGACAATCGCCGCGGCATGGGGCCAACGCTGCCAGAGACACATTTGGCACGGGGCGTAGCCGCCGATGTGCTGGAACCCAAAGGCCCCCAGTAACAGTGCCGCAGAGCCAAGCGTGGCGATCAAGACATAGAAGTTTCGGGTCATCACAGATACCTCAGTAGAAAGAAGCTGCCAAACAGCAGCACGACAAATACGGTAAACACCAATGGCAGGCGGCGTTCAATAAAGTCACGGATCGGTGCGCCAAATTTCCACAGCAGCCCCGCGACGATAAAGAAACGTAGCGCACGCGCGAGGATAGAGGTGACGATAAAGGTCGCCAGCGGCATGCCGGTCCAGCCAGACATGATTGTGATCACCTTGTACGGGAAGGGCGTGATCCCTGCGCCAAGTACGGCCCAAAAACCGACATCATTAAACCGCGTCGAAAATTCAGCCATCGCGTCGCCTTTGCCGAGGCTGGCGAGGATCGGCTGTCCCAACTGTTCAAACGCGAGCGCCCCGATGGCATAGCCCAACATGCCGCCCAAAACCGACGCCACAAGCGCAACCCCTGCGATCAACCACGCCCGGCTGGGGCGCGCGAGGATCATCGGGATCATCAGCACATCCGGCGGAATAGGAAAAACCGAGCTTTCGAGGAACGCGACAACCGCAAGCGCCCAAAGTGCGTGTGGATGGTTCGCCAGGCCAAGAACCCAGTCATAAAGCCGTCGGATCATACTGATTTCTCCGGTAAAGGTTGTCCGTCAACTGGCAACACCAGAACAATCGAACGGGGTCAAGCAAAAGCGGTAAAATTGCTCTTGCCGCGGGGCGCGTTGCACGGTAACAGACCCCCATTGTGCCCAAGTGGCGGAATGGTAGACGCAGGGGATTCAAAATCCCCCGCCGCGAGGCGTGCCGGTTCGAGTCCGGCCTTGGGTACCACCTTGTTTCGACAGGGTTTTCCGTGAAATAGAGTTTCGACCAGTGACGTGGTTTCGTATCGGACTGCTTTCGAGTCGCGCGTTCGTTCGACTTCTGTGCCGATGGTGGGATTGTGCTGGACTGGTACAACAATCGCAGTCTTAGCAGGCTGGTTGTCATGTCGCCTGAGGTCGATCCAATGGCCCTGCAAAGATAATTTTGCGTCAAAAATGATGTAATTATTGCTTTGCAGTCGGGAAATGCGGCTGTTCGATGCCGCTGCACGATCACAGTCTCGTATTGAAAACGGGCTGTTTTAAGGTGAATTTCCCGTATCGTTTGAGCCGTTGACTACTCTTTCGCCCAGCAGATGATTCGGACGTGTCAGCAAACACTACCTACATTTTTTGAAGAAATCCTCGCTGGTACACCCTATTGGTTCCATTCTGTGCTTTTTAGAAATGGCGCATATCGGTATAGTTGAATTTGTGGGCACGCGGTGCTTTCTGTATCAGATATCGAAACAATAAATATCTACTCCGGAACGATAGTTCGGTTCTCTATTATTTTTCGATATTTTCGGCAGTTGGATGAGTATCCGTTCAGATGAATTGGAAACAATGCACTACCTTTGCGTGTGCAGCCATTCATTTCATCCTGACGAAACATGACCGAAAAGTGGCGTATCAGCACTTTCTTGCCACTTTCCTCTTTCTACATAGCTGACCGAGGCGTATTTATGGGCCTGCCCAACTGGGGGGCAAAGTTTTTAGGTTTCGGGGGCGACCGCATTGAACGCGCAAGTTGTGCGGGGAAGATGTGTCGCTCGGCTCTTCGGAGATCGTTGGATACACCACTGTCGATTGCTCGGCAGAGGGCGGCCTTGTTTGGCTGTCTCTCCCTCCAGAACGGTAAAGTTCTTTGCGCGTCGTCAATGGCCGCGAAGCGTTGTTAGGGGGTTAGTGTTCGCCATTTTGCGATGGCCCGCCATATCGGTGGAAAACGGGAGAGACCGATGGGATCACATGTCTACCTAACGCGAAAGCCAGACCGGCTGGTTAAAGGCGAGGACGCAACGCTGCGTTGCGGCAGGCGCGCCGCTTTCGCCTTTTTTAAATCCCCAAACCGCCGCCGTCGGATCACGTCAAGAACACAAATGCCCCATACCCAGTTGATTACAAATTTAGACAATGGGCGCCGCGCTTATTGTCCTGTACCGCTACGCGCCCAGCCGTGGCGTAGCGGACAGGGCGGCACCGCGTCTGACATTAAATATCTCGCGCCTTTCTGGCGCACCACGAACTGATGAGCTTCGCCCGTGAACGGGCACATTACTATTTTGGGCTGACGGTACCCACCGCAGCGTGCCCGAACAAATTTTGGAGACGACTGATATGACCATCTTTTTGAACAAGCTATGGCTTTTTGGTAAAACCAGCACCGCCGAGGCCGAAAAAACGGCGACCGAGGCTCCGAGCGAGGGGCCGAACGGGATCGTGGATGGTAACCAACAAGACAACCTGATCGATGCCAGCTATACAGACGACCCCCATGGTGACCGCGTTGATGCAAATGATGCGGTGTTTGGCTATGCCAACAACGACGACATCATCCTTGCGCGCGGCGGGAACGATACCGTTAAGGCGGGTTTAGGCGATGACACAGTCGTGGCAGGGTCGGGCGATGATTTGGTCGAAGGTGGTAGTGGCGATGACATCCTGATCGGTGACGGTGCGACCAAGGGTACCTATGGCGACAGCCGCGAGAGCTTCGAATGGTCCAAGGCACCAGATCCTTCCGGCGACGGGTCCGAGATCGATGACGATGATTCCCTCAAGGGCGGGTTCACCCAGAACACCGGTTCCGTCAATGTAACGTTCGATCTGAAAAGCTTCTCGCCCCATAATAATGCCTCGCAGGAATTCAGCGATCGTGACCAGTTTACCGGCAACATCGATAGCGGTTCCGAAGTAATCAACGACGAGAGCTCCTTTGAATCGCTGGCAAACTGCACCGGTGAGACGAAGTTCGAGCTCCGTTTCGATCAGGCCGTCGGCAACGTATCGTTCAACGTGAATGATATCGACAACAATGGTGCCGTTAAGGTTCTGGCCTATGATGCGTCAGGGAATATGATCGATGTCGACCTGATTGCGAACAGCAGCTCCAGCGGTGTGAAACTGACTGACAGCGATGGCAAATTCGGTGTCGATACCGCAACCAGCAAAGGTGGCGACGACTACCCCTCTGATAGCAAATATTCGGTTAACGTCTCGATCGACGGCCCCGTATCGCGCATTGAATTCATTCACACAGGTGCGACCAGCGGCAATTCAGGCGTGAACGTGACCGACGTGTTCTTTGACAGCCCCGTGGCCGCGCTGCCCGATGATGACGGCACCGTTGGCAACGACACTCTGGACGGCGGCGAAGGGGATGACATCATCTTTGGCGACAGCGCTGGCCTGACCAAGGCGGAGCCTGTGTCCAAAGGGGTCGATCCTGTAACAGGTGCAGATCACACTGTTTTGACGTGGGACTTGTCGAATGTCACCGTCGCTGGCGGCTCTAGCCCGTTCCGCGATAGCGATACCGGCACCAGCGATCTGGCGGGTAAATCATTTACTATTAACGATAATTCGGCCCCGGTAGCTGTTGGCGTCAAGGACGGGGACGACTCGTTGAATGACAACGATGGTACGCAGACCCTTGTTCAAACCACCAAGCTGAACGGCAACACCGAATACGCAGGGGATAAATTCATCCCCGAATATTCCTATGTTGTGCGTCCCTCGGACGCCGTGGATTCCTCGCAGGATGTGACCGTTTACGTGATGAACTTTGACGGTACGGATGCCGTCGGGATCGTGACAGACAAACCGCTTGAGGTTGGTAAATCCTATGATTTCGTCAGCCACAGCTCTGACCTGCCGTCGATCAAATACGACCACATTGCGAACACCTACACCACGCCCGGCGATGCGACATCGCCGACAGACGGGCTGGCCGGTGGCGACGATGTGCTGACCGGCGGTGCCGGTAATGACACGATCTTTGGCGAGGGTGGCAACGACGATATCGAAGGCAACGAAGGCGACGATTACCTCGAAGGTAACGGCGGCGATGACACCATTTCCGGTGGCAGCGGCAAGGATACGATCTACGGTGACAACAACACCGATGATGGATCATCTGGCGGCACGAAAGAGCGCGAGAGCTTTGAGTGGGACAAGGCACCTGACCCCCACGATACCTCTGCTGTCGACAATAATGACAATCTGGGTGGTGGCTTTGTTCAGGACACGGGCAACGTCAATGTGACCTTCTCGGTCACGGGCAGCAATAAAACACCCGAGACGACATTCTCGACGGACCAGCAAAAGGTGCACTCGATCACTGGCGACGGTCAGGCGACCAATGCCAACAGCTCTTTGGCCTCGCTGGCGAACCAGGATGGCGAGAGCGCGACATATCGTTTGGATTTCTCCAAGGATGTGACCAACATCAGCTTCCGCATCAATGACATTGATAACGCGTCGAAAGTCGTCATCGTGGCGGTTAATGCCGATGGGACACGCACGCCGATCAAGGTCGATGCAGGCAGCGGCATCAATGCCCATAACCAAGACGGCGTTGGCGGTTACGAAACGCTAATCAGCGGCGGTGATAATGGCCCCGATACCGATCCCGACCACTCTGCCCTGGTGAACATCGAAGGCCCGGTCGATTACCTCGAGATTACCCACACGATGGTTCAGGATCTGTCGGAGGGCAATCACGCGGGCATCAACATCACCGATGTCTATTTTGACGCACCCGTAGGCAGCATTGACGATGGCGCGGGCAATGACCTGTTGATGGGCGACGAGGGCGACGACTTTATCGACGGTGGCGCAGGCGACGACACGCTGTTCGGCGGCGATGACGACGATACGCTGATCGGCGGTGACGGGGATGACCAGCTGACCGGTGGCGAGGGCAAAGACAAGATCAGCGGTGGCGCAGGCAAGGATACCATATTTGGCGGCAACTATGGCGATGAGGTCGACGGCGGCGCAGGCGGCTTCGATACAGACCCGGACTTGAACACCGACGATGACACGCTTGATCTGACTGGCCTCAATTTCCGCCTGCGTGATCTGGAACCAGATAGCAACGGCAATGGTCAGAACGGTACTGTTGACCTTTACAATGCCGATGGCAGCTCTGCTGGATCGTTCAAGTTCACCGAGATCGAACACATCATCGGCGAGGAGATGGCCGGTCCGGTTGATGGTCTGGACAGCGGCGAAACCATGCTTCCGGAATATACCGACGCGCAGGGGGACCAGATCGACGGTACCGACGGTGACAACGATACGATCTTTGGCAACGGCGGCGACGACACGATCGACAGCGGTCTTGGCGACGATACCGTTGACGGCGGGTCGGGCGACGACACCTTCACGCTGACTGATGGCATTGATAACGACGTTATCATCGGCGGCGAAAGCGGCGAAACCACAGGCGACGTGATCGACAGCACGGCAGTGGATGATGATCTGACAGTCACTTTCACAGGTGACGAGGAAGGGACACTGACCAACGGCCCGGGCAATACTGAGTTCTCGGAGATCGAGAAGCTCGAACTGGGTGGCGGTGATGACACGGTCACAGGCTCTGGCGGTGACGAACATGTCTTGACCGGCGACGGGAACGACGTGGTGAGCGCCGGTAGCGGCGATGATACAATTGATGGTCAAGGCGGCGATGATACCATCGACGGTGGTGGCTATGATGACAGCCTGATCGGTGGTGAGGGCAGCGACTCCCTTGTTGGCGGATCGGGTGACGATGTGCTGATCGGCAACAATTCGGGTGTGATCGGCGTACCGGATGCTGACATCCCCCTCATTGACACGCCAAAAGATCAGGATACCAATCCCTACGATGATAGGGACACGTTGATTGGTGGACGCGGCAATGACACCATCGATGGCGGCGATGATGCCGACTATATCGACGGTGGCGCGGACGATGATTTAATCGAAGGCGGTGTCGACAATGACACGATCCTGGGCGGCGGCGGCAACGACACCATCACCGATATTCAAGGCGCGGACAGTATCCATGCTGGCGACGGCGATGATTATGTCAATGCGGGTACGGATACGTTCTCTGACTACAAGAATGACCAACCGTTCCTGATTAACCCGATTACCGGCGCGTCCTATCCGAACCCATTCTATGGTAAAGGCGATCCGAACACGGAAGATGGTCGCGACTTTGTCGATGGCGGTGACGGAAACGATACGATCCTTACTGGAGACGACGCGGACACGATCTATGGTGGCGCGGGCGAGGATTCTATTGACGCGGGCATTGACGACGACGAGGTGCACGGTGATGGGGGCGATGACTTTATCATCGGCGGTCATGGATCCGACAAGCTGTATGGTGACGCTGGCAATGATACGATCTATGGCGACTACGAGACCGGACCCAATCCCGGTTTCATCTCAGAAGAAGTAGACGCAACTGATCCGCAGCCGGATAACGGCAAGGATTACATCGAAGGCGGCGGCGGCAAAGACGTGATCTTTGGTGGCGACGACGAAGATACCATTCTTGGCGGTGCCGACGACGACTATATCGACGGCGGGATCGACAATGACAGCCTTGATGGCGGCAGAGGCAATGACACCATTCTGGGGGGGCAAGGCGACGACACCATCAACGGGGCGCAAGGCGACGATACAATCGACGGTGGCGACGGTGATGACGATATCTCGGGCGGCTTTGGCAACGACAGCATCGATGGCGGGGCTGGAAATGACACGATCGTTGGTGCGGCTGACAATGATACCCTCAACGGCGGTTCCGGCGACGATTCGCTGAACGGCGATGGCGGCAATGACCAGCTCTCGGGCGACGACGGGAATGATTTCCTGTCCGGCGGCAGTGGCGATGACAGCCTGTTCGGCGGCGACGGTAACGACACGATCATCGGCGGCGCGGGCAACGACAGTATGCGCGGTGACGACGGTCGTGATACCTTCTCCGATGTGAATGGGGGCGACACCATTGCGGGCGGTAGCGGTGATGTCGAAACCGACTATGACGTCATTGACCTGCGTGGATCGTTGAACGGTGGGAAATATCGTCTTGAGAATATCACCGACGATACCGATGCAAATGACACAATCGATGACGGCAGCGATAACGACGGTATCGACGGCACGATTGTCTTCACGGATGCATCAGGCACCGAAACCGGCCGGTTGGACTTTACCAATATCGAAGAGATCATTCCCTGCTTTACACCGGGTACCTTGATCGCGACGCCCAAAGGCGAGCGTCGGGTCGAAGAACTGGAGGTCGGTGACCGTGTCATTACCCGCGACAATGGCATTCAGGAAATCCGCTGGGTTGGTGCGCGTGAAATGTCCGGTCATGAGCTGGCACGTAAGGTGCATCTGTTGCCGGTGCTAATCCGTCAGGGTGCTTTGGGGAACAACCTGCCCGAGCGAGACATGCTCGTCAGCCCCAACCACCGCGTTCTGGTGGCCAACGACAAAACGGCGCTTTATTTCGAAGAACGTGAAGTCCTCGTCGCGGCGAAACACCTCACTGGCCTTGAAGGCGTTGATATCGTCGAGACCTCGGGGACGACCTACATCCACATGATGTTCGACCAACACGAGGTGATCCTGTCCGACGGTACATGGACTGAAAGCTTCCAGCCGGGCGATATGAGCCTTGCAGGGGTGGGCAACGCGCAACGCAACGAGATTCTGGAGCTGTTCCCGGAACTGGCGACACGCGAAGGGGTGGACGGCTATGTCGCCGCGCGCCGCACGCTGAAAAAGCACGAAGCGAAACTTCTCACGAAGTAAGCGTCAGGCTGAATGCAGCAACATCCGTGTTCCCCACAAAAGGGGGTGCACGGCGATGAACGGGGCAGGAGACTGTCCCGTTTTGTCGTTTTTAGCTTTATCGTTGAAAGGCAGGGGTCAGCGAGCGGCGCGCCAAGCGGCCCAGGCTTCGGGCGTATCCAGATCCAGCCGCGCACGGTTCCCCGGTAGGGGCACGGTCAGCGTCTCTGCCTGTGCCTGTGCGATAATCTCTTTGGCGCCTGTATCACCGGACATCTGCAAAATGCGGTTGAAATGATACGCGGCAAACACCGTCGGATGTCCGGCTTTTCCATCAGAGGTCGCGCCGCGCCATATCGTATACTTCGTTTTTAAATCAACGGACTGCATCACATACCTAAGGTCACCTTCGGTGAGTTCCGGTAGATCGGCCAGCAGGATCATCGCAGCCAGAGAACTGCTCGGCAAGGCCGCAAACCCCGCGCGCAGCGATGCGTTTATCCCTTCCGCTGCGTCTGGCACCGGCAGCAGTGTGACATCCAAACCGCGCAGCAGATCATAGCGCGGATGGGGCGCGGGTGGCAGTGCTACGATCACTGCAGCCTTTGTTACAGCGCGTGCGATCCGTGCCTGCCGTCGCAAAAGCGGCTCAGCGTCAATCAGTTCTGTCAGCTTATCGCGCCCCCGCATCCGCGAGGATTGGCCCGCGGCCAGCAAGATGATGGGAATGTCGTCTCGCATCCGGAGTCCCTGATAAAAATAGTGTGGTGTCTAGAAGACGTAAGCCTATTCGCTGCCTCAACTTTTCATGCTAACCAGTATGAACCAGTCGGGTGACCTGCGTATTGAGTGTAAAAGCCAAGTGATCTGCGCGCAAGTTTAGGAAGCTCGGTAGCCCAAGCGCGGAATGTATATATGACACCTGAATTTTTAATTCCCTCGACGCTGATCCGTAAAGGCCGCGAATACAGCCGCAAACTTTGGGTGCGGGTTCTGATTATGGGGCTCTTGGCGGTGTTTTCTTTGTTGGTCAGCACGCTGATTGAAAGGTGGATACCACAGTCACTCGCGACATACCTGACGGGCAGTGCTGCAGACCGGCTTTTGTCGATTATTGCCAACGCGATGCTCGCGGTGACCACCTTTTCGCTAAGTGTTATGGTCACCGTGTATCGCAGCAGTTCCACGCAATGGACGCCGCGGGTGCACCGTCTGATCGTAAAGGACCGTACAACGCAGAACACTTTGGCGGTCTTCATCGGCGCCTATGTCTATGCGTTGATCGCGATTATCCTGCGCGAATTAGGGGTGTTCGACGATAAACGATCGTTTGTCTTGTTCATTATGACCGTGATTGTTCTGATCGTTATTGTGTTCAGTCTGATCCGCTGGGTGCTTCATCTGCAGTCCTTTGGCAGCTTGATCGATACGTCACGCCAGGTCGAAGAACAGACCCGGCAGACTTTCCGCGAGAGACTGCAGAACCCCTGCCTTGGGGCCAATGCGCTGACCGGTGATATTCCCGACAGTGCCGAACCGTTCACGGCCGACGAGAATGGCTATATCCAGCATCTCTACCCGGAAGCGTTGAACACCGTCGCGGCAAACCATGGGGTGAAAATATACTTTCGACGCAACATCGGTAGCTTTGTGTTCGTAAATGAACCGTTGATGATGATCGACCGCGTGGGCGACCCCATCGACGACGAACACACCGACGAAACCCTAAGCGCGGGGATCAAGGCTAGCGTTATCATCGGCGACCTGCGGACCTTTGACCAAGATCCCCGTTTTGGCCTGATCGTGATGGGAGAGGTCGCCTCAAAGGCGCTGTCACCTGGCGTAAACGATCCCGGCACCGCGATCGACATGATTACACGGATCGGGCGGGTTCTGACGGACTACGAGGACGAAACGTCACAAGAGAGAGACGAGGTTTTGGACCATATCTACGTCGAACCCCTAAAGGCGTCGGATCTGGTCCAAGACGCCTTTGGCGCGCTGGCGCGGGATGGCTGCACGGTCGTAGAGGTGCAGCAACGTCTACAAACGACCTTGAACGGGTTGATGCGCCACCCCGACAAGGGGCTGCGCGATGCGGCGCGTACTTCGGCTGAACGTCACCTGCGTCGGGCCCTCTATGCTATCGAGTTTGAACCGGACCGCGCACAATTGATGGAAAGCGCGAGCGATGCCGTGCGCGAGGCGGTCACAAAGACCTTGCGGCAGAGCCCGGAACAGGACGATGCACCTGAAATGGACAACGGCACAGATACAACCTAACGCCTCGGTGCGCCTCGCGCTAATCAGAGCGGACGGATTTTCAGCTGGGTAATGCGGTTACCGTCACGCGCCATGACTTCGAACCGGAACCCGTGGAAGGAAAATACCTGACTGGGCGTCGGGATCATCTGCGCTTCGTGAATCACCAGACCGGCGACGGTGTTTGCCTCATCATCAGGCAGATCCCATTCTGTCGCGCGGTTCAGGTCGCGGATGGTCATGGCCCCGTCGACGAAAAACTGCCCGTCTTCGGTCTTGGTGACCCCGTGATCTGCGTCTGGGTCAAACTCGTCAGTGATCTCGCCGACGATTTCTTCCAGAATGTCTTCGAGCGTGATTAGCCCTTGCAGCGATCCGTATTCATCTACCACGAGTGCAAAATGGGTACGCCGGCGGAGGAACTGGCGCATTTGTTCGTCAAGCGTAGACGTTTCTGGCACAAAATAGGGCTTCACCGCGATATCGGCGATTTTGAAAGACTTGAACGGCGCGTCGTCATCGGCATCATTGATATGCTCGTACATGGCCCGCAGCACGTCCTTGGCGTGGATCACACCAATGATGTTTTCTGGGTCGTCGCGGTAGACGGGCAGGCGGGTGTGATTGCTTTCAAGGATCTGTTCAAGGATCTGTGACGGGTCATTCGCGGCGTCGATCATCTCGATCCCCGACCGGTGGAGCATGACCTCTTCGACCATACGTTCTCGCAGGTCCAATGCCCCAAGAATACGATCGCGATCCTCTTTTTCGACCACACCTTCGGATCGGCCGATTTGCAGCGCACCAGCAATTTCTTCACGCACGGCAAGGATGTTACTGTCAGGGTCGATCGTCACGCCGAATAAACGCAAGATACCACGGACCAAAAAGCGGACAGCCGACACAACGGGGCTGAAGACCAACACTACGAGCGCAATGGGGCGCGACACAGCGGCTGCGGCGGTTTCTGCATTGGTGATCGCATAGGTCTTAGGCAGCACCTCGGCAAATATCAGCACAAGCAGGGTCATCACCAGCGTCGCCAGCGCCACACCGGATTCACCGAAGACACGCGTAAACAGCGCCGTCGCAAGCGAGGCTGCAAGAATGTTCACAAGATTGTTGCCCAGCAAGACAGAGCCAATCAGCCGCTCGTTATCTTCGGTGATCCGAAGCGCCCGTTCAGCACCCTTGGACCCTTTGTCTGCTTGCCCGCGCAGCTTGCCCCGCGATGCAGCCGTCAGCGCCGTTTCAGACCCCGAGAAGAAGCCGGAAAGCACCAGAAGAAACAAGATGATACCGCAGCTGATCCAAAATGCGCCGTCTAGGATTGCGGGGGCCGTGTCCATTTGTGATTATACCTTATCCGTTTGCTCTTAGGGTTATGGGCGTGTGTGCGGTTTCATTCAAGGGATGAGCAGGGTGAACCATCAAGATTTGGGACAATTGAACGGGCCGATTGTGCTGTTCGGCGGGCCATATTCGAACTTGCAGGCGCTTGAGGCGCTGTTTGAGCGCGCGCGCGCTCTAGGGGTTGGGCCGGAACGGATGATCTGCACCGGCGATGTGGTGGCCTATTGCGCTGACGCCTATGCGGTCAGCGAAAGGATGCGGTCCAGCGGTGTGCCTGTCGTCGCTGGAAACTGTGAAAAGCAACTCGCCACCCGGGCGAAGAATTGTGGCTGCGGGTTCGAGGACGGCAGCGCCTGTGATCTGCTGTCTGTCGGCTGGTACGGCTACGCCAGTGCGCAGATCTCTGACGTGCAGTGCAGATGGATGGGGCAGGCGCCCGACATCATTAGTTTTGTCAACGCCGGAAAACGCTATGCCGTGATCCACGGCGGGCACCATGATATCGCCCGCTTTATCTGGCCAGTCTCGTCCGAGGCGGTGTTCGACGAAGAATGGCAAGCGGTTGAACGCAGCATCGGGCCCATCGACAAGATCATTGCAGGGCATTGTGGTGTGCCATTTGAGCGCCAGACCCCGCGGGGGGCTTGGATAAACGCCGGTGTCATCGGTATGCCGCCCAATGACGGTGCGCCGCAGACCCGTTTTGCCGTACTAGACACGGGACGGGTCACATTCCACACGCTTGACTATGACCACGTTGGCGCGGCGTCTGCGATGGAACAGACTGGCTTAACGCAAGGATATCATAGTGCGCTACTGACAGGTTATTGGCCGTCTGAGGATGTCTTGCCGCCCGAATTGCGCCGCGCTGCCTTGGCGAGTGGGTGATTTTCCAGCACCAGCTCGGACAGGCGCGCCTCTAGCACGTGGGTGTAGATTTCGGTCGTAGCAACATCGGCGTGGCCGAGCATGGTCTGAATGGCCCGTAGATCTGCGCCGTTGGCCAACAGATGGGTGGCAAAAGCATGGCGCAGCGTGTGGGGCGTGACCTTTGAGGGCTCTACGCCGGCGGCAAGCGCGAATTCCTTGATCAAAAGATAGAACCGGTGCCGCGTCAGGTATCCGCTACTGCCACGGCTGGGAAAGAGGTAGATCGACACGGGCTTGCCTTTGGCATGTGCCGCTTCCTCGGTCTTGTCGCGCTGCACCAGCCATTCCGCAAGCGCCTGTCGCGCCGGTTCAGACAGAGGTACCAACCGTTCCTTACCACCTTTGCCCATGATCAACAGCAATCGCGGGTCGCCCCGTGCGGCGCTGGCCTTGAGGCTGACAAGCTCGCTCACCCGCATGCCCGTGGCGTAAAGAAGCTCCATCAGGCAGGTGTTGCGCAACTGGTCCGACATGTTCCGGCCAGAATTATGTGCCGCGTCGAGCAGCAGGTCGACTTCGTGTTCGGACAGTATTTTAGGCAGACGTTTGTCTTGACCCGGTCCTGCAATCTGTATCGCGGGGTTATCTGTGCGCCAGCCTTCCTCGAAAGCAAAGCGGTACAGCTGTTTGATAGCCGATAGCCGTCGCGCACGGGTCGATTTGGCAAGGCCCTGCGCATCGCACCAGATCAAATAGGCTTCGATGTCCTTGCGGCCCACAAGCGCGAAATCCAAGGACCGGCGGGCAAGAAAACTGTCGAAATCCTTGAGGTCGCGACCATAGGCGAGCTGTGTATTCGTTGCAGCACCCAATTCAGCCGCTTGCGCCTCTAGAAAGGTCGATATCCAATGCAGCAGGTCAGTTTGCATCACTCACGTTCCAGCAAGGACGTCTGCAGTGCCGCACGGCGGGCCGCATCCTCTAGCCCTAGGGCACGCAGGGTAGAGATGGCATCGCGCAGGGCAGCCGTGTCCCCGCGGGCACCGTCTTCCAAAAGAGCAATTGTATGCAAAATGGCACTGCCCAGCTGACCGTTTTTCGCCAGTTCAACCAGCCCGCTGCGCGGCGTGGGGGTGCTGAATGCGCTCGCGATGCCCTGAGCATGGGGAATATCGGGGGTAGCGCTTGGGCCTTCGCCGCGTGCGATTTGCGCGAGAAAGGCGATCTCTGCCGATTGCGTATCACCCCCGGCGACCTGTTCGTATAGTGGCGAAAGAAGCAGGACACGATCGCGCAACGCGGCACTGGCACCGGTGAGTTTCATGCCCTGCAAACCTTCGGCATAGAGCGTGGCAAATGTCACCTCCGTCTCGGCCTGTTGCATAGCACGCCACGCAGGGCGAAGGGTTTTGGCAATCGCCTCTGGATTACCGGAGGACATGGCACTGTCGAACCGCTGCAAGGCGTCGACACGGTCCCAAATACCGCCAGAAGCTGCGGGTTCGCGGTCGGTGTAGATGCCAAGAAACCGGTTATCGGGCAGGGCACCGATACGGGTCAGCCGTTCAGAGGCTTCCAGCTGCGCCTTCCACCCTGCGATGTCGCGCAGATCAGCGACGGCATAGGCGGGCGGTAGATTACGGGTCGGCTGCGGCTCTCCGATAGCTTCAAGCAGACGAAACTTGAGCGGGGTCATCTCGCGCGGGCCGGGCAACGGCGCGGCACCCTCGTAAAGGTCGGGATTGAGAAACCGGTCGAGCAGCAACAGATCATTCTCGGGCAGCAGCGCCAGCGCTTGGGCAGAGCCCAGGGTCAGCGACGCCGTGTCCCATTCCCCTGACCGCGCGGCGCACAGGATACGCACGCCGTAATCTGTGGTCAGAAAAGGTTTGTCTTTCAGGCGCAGACAGGCGCGATCCTCTGTGCCAAGCAACAGGCTAACCTGTATCCACAGATCAAAGTGAGCAACGGAGGTATCGACGCCGGCCTGTTCGATCAACGACATTGCCGGATCAAGGGCTGCGGCCTCCATCAAGGTACGCACGCGGGCCAGGGCGAGCGTATCGCCCTGCTTTGCGTCACCTTGCGGAGCGGTCGCTTGCGCAAGCAGTAGGGTAAACAGCAATGAATGGGCAACAGGCAGATGCAGCTCTGGCAAGCGGTCAAGCTGATGCGCGATATCCTCGGCGGTGCTGCCCACCCACAAATCCTGCGGCAGACCGGTGACCTTTGTTGGCACCAGCCCGATGGTACGTGGTCCGCCCTTGCCCAAGGGCGCAACGGTCACGGCGGGTGGCAGCGCGCTGCGCGCTACGGGGGCCTCTGCGGGCTTTACAGGGGGTTTGCGGCTGGGACGTGGCGGTTTGGGACGTTCACCCAGCCAGTCGATCACAGAAAGGGGCGCATCAGGTGCGTTCTGCGACACGGCTTGCGCGGCGGCACCAAGGGGCAGGGCAATCAGGCAAAAAACGCTTAGCTGCCTGACAAATAGGATCATTGCTGCTCCAACGTCACGGATTCGCGGATTTCAACCTGAGGGGGGGCAAAGTCCGCGCCAAAGAACGGCCCGACATAGGCATAGACCGCAAGGCCGATAAACCCGATAATTGCGAGGTAAATCAGAAACTTGATGAGTTTGCCCATGAATTCCGCCTGCTTTGTTCTGCATATTTTGACTATTCTATATATGGCCTTTTAGGCAAGATCACGTCATTCACACAAGAATGAGCGAAATTCAGCAATCCCCAGCCGATACGGC
>OJBY01000662.1_pt1 | contig 16591 bp, 14 predicted proteins | sample 1591731 | NCBI WGS metagenome assembly OJBY01 (sample SAMN05416837, study PRJEB24817) | seawater metagenome | isolation source: Sea water | place: Canada:Atlantic | collected 2013-07
TGTAATCCCCCCGAAAATTAATCGAGGTTTTGAGTAGAGACTTTTACACTGATCGCACAAGGAGCGAATGATGAAGAAGTCTCGATTTTCCGACAGCCAAATCCTGGCGGTCCTGAAGCAACACGAAGCCGGGGTTCCGGTTGCTGAGCTATCCCGCGAACATAACGTCAGCACAGCCCTGATCTATCAGTGGCGGGCCAAGTTCGGGGGGATGGATGCGTCCCTGATGAAGCGGCTCAAGAAGATGTACGCGGAGGAGCGTCTCAAGGCCGAGCTGCGTCAGGAAGCGCTTGAGGGAAAGTTGTAAGGCCATCTCAGCGACGAGAGATGGCCATGAGAGGCGTTGCCAAGCATGGCCTCAGTATCCGTCTGGCCTGCGAGATCTATGGCATCAGCGAGACCTGTTATCGCTACCAGGCAAAGCTCAATGGCGAGAATGCCGTGATAGCCGATTGGTTGCTGAAGTTGACGCAGCGCCACAAGCGCTGGGGCTTCGGGCTGTGCTTCATGTACCTGCGTAATGTGAAGGGCTACGCCTGGAATCACAAGCGTGTGTATCGTCTTTACCGGGAGCTGGAGCTGAATCTGCGTATCCAGCCCCGACGGTGCATCAAACGAGACTATCCGGGCGAATTGGAGGTGCCCACCGCCCCGAATCAGGTCTGGTCGATGGACTTTATGAGCGACCAGCTGGTGAGCGGCAAGTCGCTCCGAACCTTCAATGTGATCGACGACTACAACCGCGAGGGATTGGGTATTGAAGTCGACCTGTCCCTGCCATCAACGCGGGTGATACGGGCCCTGGACCAGATCATCGAATGGCGCGGCAAGCCCGCTGCCCTTCGTTGTGATAACGGCCCGGAGTACATCTCTCAGGCCTTGGTGGAGTGGGCAACGAAGAAGCGGATAACGTTGATCTATATCCAGCCAGGAAAGCCAACCCAGAACGCTTACATTGAACGATTTAACCGCACGGCCAGGCACGAGTGGCTGGACCTTCACGAATTCACCAGCGTCGCCCACGCCCAGTTATTAGCTACTCAGTGGCTGTGGCAATACAATAACGAACGGCCGAATTCAGCTATCGGCGGAGTACCCCCAGTCCAACGGCTAAAAGCGGGCTAACCCTCTACTCATACGGACGATTAAAAATGGGGGGATTACACCACGACAATGCTGTTGCTGAGAGCTTCTTCCAGCTGTTGAAGCGGGAAAGAATAAAGCGAAAGATTTACAGCAGCCGTGACGCCGCTCGGGCAGATATTTTTGATTATATCGAGATGTTCTATAACAACCGGCGGCGCCATGGTTCTAATGAAAAGCTGTCACCGGTAGAGTATGAAAAGCGTCACCAAGAACGGCTGGGAAGTGTCTAATGAACTGGTGGCGATTCAAATCATGGTTCAGCTGGGAGCTACCTGAATGAAAACGTATGAAGAATTGAAGGCTGAGATGGAACAGCTTGAAAAGGATTTAGCTGCAGCAAAGGAGCGTGAGCGTAAAGACGCGTTGAAAAAAGTTCGCGAGCTGTGTAAGGAGTTCGGGTTCACAGCTGGCATGTTGAAAGGTTGCTTGGCTGAAGGTAGAAAAACAAAGGCGAAAGCTAAGCCTGTATCAGAGTAAGAAAGTAGTTCTACCAAGATATTAGGCAATATCGAACAGTGTGAGCTGCTAATTTAAATATTAATCTTCTTAGTGTGTTTTATTTCCTGGCTAATCAAGGATAGTGTTTTGAAATATCGTGCTGAAATAGACGGCTTACGAGCGCTTGCTGTCGTTCCTGTTATTTTATTCCATGCCGGCTTTGAATTGTTTAGCGGTGGCTTTGTTGGTGTTGATGTGTTCTTTGTTATCAGCGGCTATCTGATAACAACGATACTGATTGGTGAGCTGGAAGATAATCGCTTTAGTATCGTAAATTTTTACGAAAGGCGAGCAAGACGAATATTGCCTGCGTTGTTCTTCATCATGATTGTTTGTGTTCCCTTCGCATGGATGTGGATGCTGTCTAGTCAGTTTAAGGATTTTTCTCAAAGTTTAGTAGCTGTTAGCTTTTTTGTTTCTAACATATTGTTTTGGCGAGAGAGCGGTTACTTTGCACCGGCTGCAGAAGAGAAACCTCTTCTGCACACCTGGAGTTTGGCAGTAGAAGAGCAGTACTATATTTTGTTTCCTATCTTCCTCTTATTCGCTTGGCGTTATGGAAAGAATAAGGTGTTTTGGATGATTGTCGCATTTTCGGCAGTTAGCCTAGCTCTTAGTGAGTGGGGTTGGCGTAATAATCCAGCTGCTAACTTCTATCTTGCCCCGACGCGTGCATGGGAATTGTTCGCTGGCTCTATCGCTGCATTTATTGTCAATAAGCACGGTGTGCGGAAAAGCAACGTTTTTGCACTTCTAGGTTTGGCTGCAATTTTATATTCTATCTTCAAGTATGATGAGTCTACGCCTTTTCCTAGTGTCTATGCGCTCGTGCCTGTGCTTGGTGTTGTCCTATTGGTGCTGTTTGCTGATAAAGAAACATTGGTAGCTAGGGTATTGAGCACTAAAGTCTTTGTTGGTATTGGCTTGATTAGCTACTCAGCTTATTTGTGGCATCATCCTTTGTTTGCGTTTGCAAGAATCAGGCTTTTAGAAAGTCCGCCTTGGTATTTTATGCTTGGTTTGTCAGTCGTTTCATTATTTCTCGCTGCGCTCACTTGGAAGTTTGTTGAGGCTCCGTTTAGGAATAAACACGGTTTTTTTGCTAATAGGCGAACGGTATTTTCGGTATCAGGTGTGACGTTATTCATTTTTGCTGGTTTTGGATTGATGGGGCATATTAATAATGGATTCTCTAACAGGATGCCTGCTCATTTAAATTCAATTGACGTAGCTGGGGCTCCAGTTAGTGCAACTTGTTTAAAAGGTGACGTTTCAGACTGTGTGATTGGAGAAAGAGAGGGCGCTGTAGATTTTGCGTTAATTGGTGATAGTCATGCTGGGCGTTATGCTTACGCGTTAGAGAAGCAAAGCGAAGTTGGTGATTTTAGCTTTAGGCTAATTTCAGGCGGTTGGTGTGCTCCCCTTATTAATTGGAGTGCTTATGATGGCGCGAATAACACTAGCTGTTTTGAGGGTATGGAGAATTTGATTCAAGACGTTGCTGGCGATGATAGTATAAAAACAGTTGTTCTTGCTGCAGAATGGGCAAATTATACAAAAGGATATCGTCACGGTTCCCGAGTTACGACATATCAGCATGATAAGGTTTCTATAAAGAAGCCTGAAAATAATTATAAAGCATTTTCGAAGGCGTTTGATGATACAGTTGATTTGCTGTTATCTAAGAAAAAACGCGTTATAATAATTGAGCCAGTTCCGGAGTATAAATTCTCTGTTCCGAAAAAATTAGCTAAAGCTATTTTGTTTGATTTTTGTTTGGGTGAACTTCGTAAGCCATTAGAAGAATATTACAAGCGCAACGAGGAGTTTTTTGATGTTCTGGACGAATTTGATAGTAGTGAGGTTAAAAGGTTTTCGGTAAGTCAATTTTTTTGTGATAGTCAGTTCTGTAGGCCATACTCTGAGGAAATTCTCCCTTATTATAATGATGGTAATCATTTATCTTCTGTAGGTTTAGAGTTGCTTGAGGGTGAACTTTTAGAGTCGATATTGGCAGCCTCTAAGTGATGTGTTTTGAAGGCGTCATTGTGCAAAAAAATATCAGTTGCGTTTGATGGTTTGGAGGCTGATTTGGAGAATGGCACTTGGCATGCTCAGGCGCAACGGGTAGCAAAGCTTTCGAGTTTGTTGTCTGCGCTAAGAGTCGGGAAGAATGTGCAAAATCGACAACTCAAGCGATGGTTAAACACTTATCAGTATAAGGAGTTCTTGCAAGAATGGGAAACGCAGAGAGCTATAAGGAAAGAGCTCAAGGAAAAGCCGGAAGTCTTGAAGGGCTATGAAAGGAAACTGAAAGAGGTGATTATCATGAATAATCGTTCTGAAGCTTATGCGAAGAAAGGGAATACGGCTCTGCATCTAAGTCCAGGGCTCGCTGCGAGATCTTGTGTGAGGATGCCTTGGAGATACTGCAAGAGGTTGTGCATGCTGATGCAGGTATTCAGATTTGGTTTGACAGAGCGCTAGATTTTAGTGCTGGGAGTCTAATCGACGCCTCACTCGGAAACTTACCCCATGTTGCCACCTCTCGGAGCATTGATAAGCAGAACGACGACATGCGGCTACAAACTAAGATGCAAGTAAAAATGGCTGTAGTTGAGCGAGCCATTGCTGAATTATGCGATTCTAAAAATCAGGAAGAATTTGACGCGGAAGATAAAGACGCCTTGCAAGAGTTTCTCTTTCGCAAATTTTTTAATAAAAAGTGATTCTGGATGACAGCCTTTCGGCTCTGAAAGCACAATGTGTGTATTGAGGGAGGAGGCTGTTATGAATGTATTGAAAAGCTTTAATTTTGTTGAATATGCTCCACTTCCTAACAACAATCCAGTAATGATTCGACGTCGCAAGTTGCTTGCTAAGATTGAAGAACAGTTGGCGTTGACTAATGACTCTAGCTTTGTGCCTACAAAGCATATGTGGGTTACAGATGAAGACGGTACGCAACGTAAATTTGTAGTTCCCAAGCGCATTAAGCCATGGTGGGCTTCGGCAGCGGACGGAAAGGTTAATTTGGTTGTGCGCTACGGTAGTAAAGCGTTGGAGTTTGCTCGAGGCAAGAACGTTATTGAGCTAGAGAGTGAAGCGGAGGTTGCGCCAGCGCTAGCGAAGGTAAAGGAAGCGATTGAGTTCGGTGAGTTCGATGCTATCATTGCGCAGCATCTCGAGCTTGCTCGTTCTGTCGCGAAGGGCAAGAAGAAATAATACTGCTCAGTGCATGATTTTTTTACTTCTGCGCCCGCATCCTGTGTAAGTCGGGCGTTTTTACCTGCTGAAAAATATAGCTTTTTCTGAAGTAGAAAAATCATGCATCAAGTGTCTTAGTTGCACGCTTCTTACACGTCGGGGTTGTTGATAATGCAAGCATTTGAATTAAAAGCATTTTTAATTGTGTGCCTATCGAGTGGGAATGATCACTCGTTAGGCACTAGCTGGTACTAACTGGCATTTAATGACAAAAAAGGCCCATGTTTTCATGGGCCTTTTTTGTTTTTATATCTGGCAGTCTTTGGCAAATGATGGCAGCGAGGAGCATCGATTGAGCGTGGTATCCAAGGTGGTATTATCGAGACATGAGAGGTAGGTTGAAGGGGGCATGGTACAGAGGGCTTGAATAACTTTCTCTTGGAGCAATCTGAAAACTGTTATACCCGTATAGCGTCAAGTTGCTTTGCCTTATCTGTGCTGGCTGATCGATGCCGAGTTCCGCCGATGTTCCACAAGAGCAGCAGGAATTTTTATGATGGACAGAAATTCGGGTCAAAAACTGACATTGAAGCGGCTCGTAAGGGTGAACATTGCTCGGGTCGTCGTCGCCGCGATTGTCGTCGGCCTAGGCGCTTGGGCGTGGTGGTTTGTTCAACCACAGGGTTTGCCAGAAGGCTTTGCTGCTGGCAACGGCCGAATCGAGGCCGTTGAGATCGACGTCGCGGCCAAGACTGCGGGCCGGGTCAAGGAGATCCTGGCTAACGAAGGCGACTTTGTCCGCGCCGGGCAGGTGCTGGCGAAAATGGATTCGGTCGTTCTGGAGGCACAACTGCGCGAGGCCCAGGCGCAGTTGCGGCGCGCGCTTATCGGCATAGAGACTGCGCAAAGCCAGGTGACCCAGCGAGAAGCCGAGAAGCAAGCGGCCGAGGCGTTCATTGCTCAGAGGAAGGCCGAACTCGATGCTGCGAAGAAGCGCCTTGACCGTACAGAAGAGTTGGCTTTGAAAGGGGCTGCGGCCCTGTCCATGCGGGATGACGATCGTGCCGCCTTCCAGGCGGCGAAAGCCGCAGTCGGCGCCGCGGAAGCGCAGGCGGCCGCCGCCCAAGCGGCCATAGGACGAGCCAAGTCGGATGTTATTGGGGCGCAGGCGTCGGTGGAAGCGGCGCGGGCCACCATCCAGCGCATCCAGGCTGACCTTGATGACAGCGTTCTGAAGTCGCCGCGCGACGGTCGTGTCCAGTACCGCGTCGCTCAGCCCGGCGAGGTGTTCTCTCCGGGTGGCGTCGTGCTGAATATGGTTGATCTCGCCGATGTCTACATGACCTTCTTTCTGCCGACAGAACAAGCCGGGCGCGTCGCGTTGGGAACCGAAGCGCGGCTCGTGCTCGACGCGGCTCCGCAATACGTGATACCGGCCCAAATCTCGTTCGTCGCGGATGTCGCACAATTCACGCCCAAGATGGTGGAGACGGAAGAAGAACGCCAGAAGCTAATGTTTCGCATCAAGGCGCGGATCGACCCTGATCTGCTTAGGAAGCACCTCCACCAGGTCAAGACCGGCCTCCCCGGCATGGTCTATGTGCGCCTCGACCCGCAGGCAAGCTGGCCTCCTGAACTGCAACTCAAGCTGCCACAATGAAACGGGATACGAGCCAAACGTCCAATAACAGCGAGTTGGCCGCCATGCCGATCGCCCGCTTGAGGAACCTGACCTTGCGCTACAGGGAGGTCCACGCGCTCGATTCCGTTAGCCTTGAGATCCCGGCCGGCTGTATGGCCGGGCTGATTGGCCCGGACGGGGTCGGCAAATCGAGTCTGCTGGCGCTGATCGCGGGTGCCCGCGTGATTCAGGAGGGAGAGGTCGAGGTACTCGGCGGCGATATGGCCAATGCGCGCCACCGCCGTAGCGTTGGTCCGCGCGTTGCGTATATGCCGCAGGGGCTCGGGCGGAACCTTTATCCGACGTTGTCTGTGCGCGAGAACCTCGACTTCTTCGGACGCCTGTTCGGGCACGACGGCGGCGAACGGGCGCGTCGCATCGAAGCGCTGACCGAGGCCACCGGACTCAAGCCGTTTCTCGATCGGGCGGCGGGCAAGCTATCCGGCGGGATGAAGCAGAAGCTCGGACTCTGCTGCGCGCTGATCCATGATCCGGACCTCCTGATCCTCGACGAGCCGACCACTGGGGTGGATCCTCTGTCACGACGCCAGTTCTGGGAATTGATCTCCGAGATCCGTTCTTCCCGAGCCGGTATGAGCGTGCTGGTGGCCACGGCCTATATTGAGGAGGCGGCACGCTTTGATTGGTTGGCGGCGATGGACGGTGGGCGGGTGCTGGCTTGTGACAGCCCCGAAGGTTTATTGCAGCGTACAGGAATGGATTCGCTGGAAGCGGCCTTCATCCGGCTGCTGCCGGAAGACAAGCGTCGGGATTATCGGGCGGTCGAGATTCCACCGCGGTCGGAAGAGGCTGTCGATACCGCGATCGAGGCGCAGGATCTAACCATGCGTTTCGGCGATTTCACTGCCGTAGACCGTGTGAACCTGCGAGTCCCAAGGGGCGAGATCTTCGGTTTCCTTGGCTCTAACGGCTGCGGCAAGACCACCACCATGAAGATGTTGACCGGCCTGCTGCCGCCGAGTGAAGGCCGCGCCTGGCTGTTCGGGCAGGAGGTGGACCCGCACGACCTCGCCACCCGTCGTCGCGTCGGCTATATGTCACAGTTTTTTTCGCTCTACACCGAACTGACGGTGCGGCAGAACCTGGAACTGCACGCCCGGTTGTTCCAGGTGCCCGCCGCCGAGATTCCGCAGCGTGTGGAGGAGATGATCGAGCGCTTTGATCTGGTCACCGTGGTGGACAGTTTGCCGGGCCGACTGCCCCTCGGGCTCCGACAGCGCCTGTCGCTGGCGGTGGCCATGATCCACAAGCCCGAGATGCTGATCCTCGACGAGCCCACCTCGGGTGTCGACCCGGTTGCACGCGACGCTTTCTGGCGCATGCTGGCTGAGCTGTCGCGTCGGGATGGAGTGACTATCTTCATCTCCACTCATTTCATGAATGAGGCCGAGCGTTGCGACCGCATTTCGCTGATGCACGCCGGCCGGGTGCTGGTGACCGATACGCCTGCTGCTCTGATCAGCCAGCGGGGCGTGGAGACTCTGGAAGAGGCGTTCGTGGGGCATCTGGAGGAGGCGTTGCAGGAGGCCGAGAGACAACCAGAAGGGATAGCTTCGCTCGGTTTGGTTGATGCGTCAGCAGGCCATGTCGAACTACAGGGCTGGCGACGCCGGTTTGACCCCCGGCGCATGCTCAGCTATGCGTGGCGCGAAGGGCTGGAGTTGCGCCGCGATCCCATCCGGCTAACGTTGGCGCTGGTCGGTAGCGTCATCCTGATGTTCGTGATGGGCTATGGGATCAGCCTTGATGTCGAGGATCTCACCTTCGCGGTACTGGACCGCGACCAGACCACCGTCAGCCGCGATTATACGCTTAACCTCGCCGGCTCCCGGTACTTCGTCGAGCGGGCGCCGATTACCGATGATGCCGATCTCGACCGGCGGATGCGCGAAGGCGACCTTAGTCTGGCGGTCGAGATCCCGCCGGGTTTCGCGCGTGACATCGCCCGGGGCCGGCGGGTCGAAATCGGCGCTTGGATTGACGGCGCCATGCCGGCACGGGGAGAGACCGTTCGCGGCTATGTGCAGGGGATTCATGCCCACTGGCTGGCGACCAAGGCGCGTGAGGCCGGCTACGGCGAGGCTTTGGCGGGACTTGTTAATATCGAGACTCGGTTTCGCTATAACCCGGACGTCAAGAGCCTGGTGGCGATGGTGCCGGCGGTGATCCCGCTGCTGCTTATGCTGATCCCGGCCATGCTCGCGGCGCTCAGTGTGGTGCGGGAAAAGGAGCTCGGCTCCATCACCAACTTCTATGTCACGCCGACGACGCGGCTTGAATTCCTGCTCGGCAAGCAGTTGCCCTATGTTGTGCTGTCCTTCTTGAGCTTCCTGCTGCTCACGCTGCTCGCGGTGAGCATCTTCGGCGTGCCGCTGAAAGGTAGCTTCCTGACGTTGGCAGTGGGTGCGTTGCTCTATGTCGGCACCGCGACGGCCTTGGGGCTCCTTATCTCTACCTTCATGCGCAGCCAGATCGCGGCGATCTTCGGCACGGCGGTGCTCACTATCCTGCCTGCAGCGAACTTCTCGGGCATGATCGATCCGGTGTCGTCCTTGGAAGGAATGGGCCGGCTGATTGGCGAGGTCTATCCGACCACGCATTTCTTGACGATTGCGCGCGGCACCTTCTCGAAGGCCCTCAATTTCTCCGATTTGCATGCCGCTTTCATTCCGTTGGCGCTGGCCGTGCCGGTCCTGACCGTGCTGTCCGCCGCGCTGCTCAAGAAACAGGAGCGGTAGCCCATGCGCCTTGCCAATATTCTCCACCTTGGGGTCAAAGAGTTGCGCAGCCTCGTCCGCGACCCGATCATGCTTGTGCTTATCGTCTACGCTTTCACCATTTCGGTCTACACGGCGGCCACGGCCATGCCGGAGACCTTCAACAAGGCCCCGATCGCGATTGTGAATGAGGATCGCTCTCCAGTGTCATGGCGCATCGTCAGCGCCTTTTACCCGCCGTACTTTGTTCCACCCGACGTGATCGACCAGGCCGAGATGGATGCCCGTATGGATGCCGGCATCGACACCTTTGCCCTCGACATCCCTCCCGACTTCCAGCGCGACCTGCTGGCGGGGCGCAGGCCAACGATCCAACTCAACGTCGATGCCACGCGCATGAGCCAGGCTTTCAACGGCAGTGGCTATATTCATAGCATTGTGAGCGACGAGGTGCGGGCCTTCGCGCAGCGCTACCGCGAGGTTCCGGAGTTACCGGTCGATCTGGCGCTGCGGGCGCGCTTCAATCCCCAGCTCAACAAGTCGTGGTTTGGCGCCATCATGCAGGTCATCAACAACGTGACCATGCTCTCCATCGTCCTCACGGGCGCGGCGTTGATCCGCGAGCGCGAGCATGGCACGGTCGAGCATCTGTTGGTCATGCCGGTCACCCCTTTCGAGATTATGACGAGCAAGGTGTGGGCGATGGGGCTGGTGGTCCTGGCCGCCACCGCCTTCGCGCTTACCGTCGTCGTGCAGGGCTGGCTGTCTGTGCCGATCGAAGGCTCGCTTACGCTATTTCTGGCCGGGGCGGCGCTGCATCTTTTCGCAACCACCTCGATGGGCATCTTCCTCGGCACCGTCGCCCGCTCCATGCCGCAGTTCGCCCTGCTGCTCATGCTGGTGCTGCTGCCGTTGCAAATGCTCTCCGGTGGCTCGACACCGCGCGAGAGCATGCCGGAGGCTGTCCAGTACATCATGCTCGCCGCGCCCAATACCCATTTCGTGATGCTGGCCCAGGCGATTCTGTACCGCGGCGCGGGCTTCACGGCGGTCTGGCCGCAGTTCCTCGCCATCGCCGTGATCGGGTCGGCCTTGTTCGGCTTCGCGCTCGCCCGGTTCCGTCGCACCATCAGCACCATGGCTTGAGCATACAAAAAAGACAGGGACAAAAGGTCTGGACGCCCTCGCTGGCCGAACAGGCCCAGAAAATTATTCACTAAATGTCAGGTTCTTAGGAGCCGCGTGGCTGGAATAGCCAACGTAAGAACGAGCCGGCGCGTTCGGCGTTACCTTGACCTGGTAGAACGTGCGACTTTAGGGTGTGGCTTAGAGTATTACGCTAATACCTGAATGCTTGCTTCTCGAATTCAAGCCTCGAAACGAATTGGATGAGTTGGGAAAGTGCGCTTGGATGATGCGCCGTCGCCCAGTTTCTCTTTCTGGTTCAATTGTTTGTGGTGAATTATTTTACAGAAAGGCCCATGTTCTCATGGGCTTTTTTGTCTCTGTTTGGCCGCCGATTACGTTTCGTAAAAGCGAGTAAAACTGGCCATTGGTTTAATGCGTTGTTGTTGTTTTGGGAGTACTACTTGGATCGACCTTTAGGATCGTTTTTGTTGCAGTACACGGTTAAGGGGGCGAACAATTTTTAAGCATGTTCTAATCATGGTGTTTTCATGGGTCTCGCACTCTGTGCGATACCGAAATACGTGCCGTAATATTACTACTCAGCGATAGACTCTTAATGTTCATTGGGGGTCTATGAGCGATACAGGAGTAACACATGAGCGATAAACCAGCGAAACCCACCACAACAGATGGTGGCATCCCAGTAGCCAGTGATGAACACTCCCTCACAATAGGAGCGGACGGGCCGATTGTCCTTCACGATCACTATTTGATTGAGCAAATGGCGAATTTCAATCGCGAGCGTATCGTAGAGCGCCAACCCCATGCGAAGGGCGGCGGTGCGTTTGGCCACTTCGAGGTGACCAAGGATGTAAGTGCATACACTAAAGCTGCAGTATTTCAGCCCGGCACCAAGACGGACACTCTGATTCGATTTTCTACGGTAGCCGGTGAGCGCGGCAGCCCAGATACTTGGCGTGACCCACGAGGCTTTTCGCTGAAGTTTTACACCAGTGAAGGCAACTATGACATGGTGGGTAATAACACGCCGGTTTTCTTCGTGCGGGACCCAATGAAATTTCAGCACTTTATCCGCTCGCAGAAACGTCGCGCCGACAACGGCCTACGCGACCACGATATGCAATGGGATTTCTGGACGCTTTCGCCTGAGTCGGCGCACCAGGTGACTTGGTTGATGGGCGATCGCGGTATACCCAAGACGTGGCGTCACATGAATGGCTATTCCAGTCATACCTATATGTGGATCAACGCCAAGGATGAGAAGTTTTGGGTTAAATACCACTTCAAGACCGATCAGGGTATTGAATGCATGACCCAAGATGAAGCCGACAGCATGGCCGGTAAAGATGGCGACTATCACCGCCGTGATCTGTTTGACTCCATCAAAAACGGCGATTACCCAAGCTGGACTCTGCACATGCAGATCATGCCGTTTGAGGATGCCAAGACCTATCGGTTAAACCCTTTCGATTTGACTAAGGTGTGGCCGCACAGTGACTACCCCTTAATGGAAGTCGGCAAACTGACGTTGAACCGCAACCCGACTGATTTTCACACCGAGGTGGAGCAAGCCGCATTTGAACCTAATAACCTCGTGTCCGGCATCGGTTTGTCCCCCGACAAAATGTTGCTAGCTCGTGGCTTCTCATACGCGGACGCTCACCGTCACCGGCTGGGGGTGAACTACAAGCAGATTCCTGTCAACAAGCCAAAGTGTCCGGTGAACAGCTACAGCAAGGACGGAGTGGGGCGTACCGAAAATGTTTCCGATCCGGTTTATGCGCCGAACTCCTACGGTGGGCCAGAAGCTGATCCGCAACGGGGCCAGGATGGTACGCAGTGGTATGCCGATGGCGACATGGTTCGCCAAGCGTACACGTTGCGCAAAGACGACGATGACTTCGGTCAGGCGGGAGCCTTAGTACGCGAGGTACTTAACGACGAAGAGCGTGATCGCCTTGTAGATAACATTGTTGGTCACCTGTCTGCGGGTGTATCCGAGAGGGTTCTGCAACGCGCGATTGAGTATTGGTGCAATGTTGATAAAACGCTGGGTGATCGTATTGCCAAAGGTCTTAAAGGCTAGTGGCTGCATGAACCGCAGGGTGGTCGACGTTTAGGTTTCTGCGAAGACGTTTTAAACCCCCGCTAGCAGGCCTTTCGTCAGCCTGAGGCAGCCGTCAATGGTTGTCTCAGGTGCTACAAGGCGTTCAGTTACTGATTGGCCCTAATCCAAAGAAATACACAGGTTATCGTTGGCGTTTATGCTCGGCGCCGAATCACTGAAGGTTCGGTCTAGCGCCCAATTGCTAAAGGGCAGATAGAGCTCTTCCTTCTCTCTACATTTCTGTTGGTTTGTTACGGTTTATAGCTAACAGTTCCGACGGCGGGTGTTGATCGCCAAGCCAAATAACACCGGCACTAGCAGTGCCAATCCGAGTATCAAATTGATAGCTCCTTGTACGCTCCCCGTATGTGTCCAGTAGCCTGCAATTGCCCAAGGTGCAACGGCCCGTGCCAGCGACATGGGAATCAGCATGATGCCGTTAATTCTCCCGTAATAGTGGCGGGACAGTAGCTCGGGAACGGCCATTGCGCGAACGATGGTGAAGATGCCATTGGCGCCACCGTAGAGTAGACACAGCGCAACCAGCGTTAGCGTGCTGGGCGGAGCTTTGAGCAGCACAATGGCAACGGGGAAGGTGATACCGGTGAGCAGGCCCAGTTGTCTTATCGTGATCTTTTTGAAAAGTAGTATCAGTACCCTTGCACCGACTTGGGCAGGACCAATGAGCGCTATGGCCAGGACCACGGATTGGGTGTCATCAGAGCGCGCGACCAGCAGGGGGTAGAGGTGATACGTGAAACCTGAAAACAGGGCCATGTAAGCACAGAATGATGCGCTTAAAAGATAAAATGTTGGCTGCCGCAAGATGGGGGAAAGGGACGGTTGATTTGCGGCGACGGTTTTGGGTGGTGTGACGTTGCGTGCTGTTGTGGCTGGCGGAATGACCCAGTAATAAAGTGGTGCGGCGATGGCCAGGTTAATGGCGGCAAGAGACAGCAAGGTGCCGCGCCAGCCTAATGCATCCAGCATGGACTGCACCAAGGGTATGAACAGGGTGCTGGAAAAGCCTGCCCAAAGGGTTATCGCGGTAATGGCTGAGCGTGCCTGCTGAATGTTCAATTGACGAACCACCACAGCAAAAGCGGGCTCATACAACAATGTGGCTTGAAGCCCAGCCAGCGTAATGATGGCTGCATAAAAGGCGGGCGCCGTTGCGGCATAGGACCATAATAGCGTGGTTAGTGATGCGGCGAAGGTTGCCCCCACCATAATCTTGCGGCCATGCCCACGGTCGACCAGGGTGCCAACCGGATAAGCCATGGCTGCCGCGAGAAGTAAGCCGGCAGTGGCCGCACCGTAAATCGAACTGCGGCTTATTCCTGTGTCGTTAATCATCGCCTCTGCTATCAAGGGGAAGCTGTAATACAGCACGCCCCAAGATACCAGTTGCGCAAGGCCCAAAGCGGCAACAAAGCCATATTTAGCGGGCTGCACATTCATCCCGGGCACGTGGGTGCCGCGCAGGGTTGAACTGGAGTTGGCTCCTCTTCGCTGTGCAGCGCGGAGATCACCGATAAAACCTGCTTATAACCGGTGCGAAGCAAAAAAGTGGGAGCCCGACCGTAGCTTTTTATGCCAACGATATAGAGATTCGATTCAGGGTGAGACAGTTCGGCTGCGCCATGCTCAGGTACGGAGCCACAGCTGTGCATGTTTGGGTCGATCAAAGGCGCTAGCCTGGTGGGGCTTTGTGTGGCCGGATCGATAGTGGTGCGAAGCTCGGATAACACACTGAGGTCAGGACGGAAGCCGGTTGCCGCAATGATGCGGTCAACAGGAGGAAGTGACTTGCCATTACTGTGTACGATAAGGCGGTTCCCGTCTTGGCTAATGGTGTCGACCTCAATGCCGGTATGAACGTGTATTCGGTCTTGCTCGAGTAACGCTTGTATATGCACCTCCAATGCTCTGCGCTCTTGGAGTTCATCATTAGCAGGCGAGCGAACTACGTTAGTGACGGGTTCGCTGCGAACAGCCCAATGCACTTGCATGCCGGCGCTTTGTTCTGAAAGTCGAACCAGGTCTTGTAAGGCATTAAAAGCCGAGTGACCGCCGCCAACCACAAGTATCGATTTGTCGGTGTAGTGTGCACGGTCAACGCCAAGGACATCAGGAACGCCGTAGCGAATGGCGTTGGACGCAGCATTTTCTCCTAATGCAGGAATGCCATGGGCGCCAAGCCAGTTGGGCGTTTGGTAGGTGCCTGAGGCGTCGATTACCGCTTGAGCGGTGACGTCGTGCTCTCCATCAGGTCCTGCAATGCGGAGCACAAAAGGGGTGTCGTCCCGTCCTTTTGTGCGTAATACATCATGGTTGCATCGACTCACATGGAGAACCCGGTTGTTAAGGTGCAGGTGCGAGGCGATTTTGGGGTGGTTGGCTAGCGGCAATACATAATGCTCTAGGAGCTCTTTCCCGGTGGGAAACTTCGCTAGCGAAGGTTCGGTCCAGTTACCTTGGTTCAGCAGCTCAACGGCGGCAGGGTCGATGTTGTACGACCAGGGTGAAAACATGCGGACATGTCCCCAGCGAGCAAGATGGGCGCCGGCCTGCGTGCCCGCCTCAAAGATGATGGGTGTGTAGCCGCGATTAAGCAGATGAACGGCGGCGCTGAGGCCAATCGGGCCTGCGCCGATAACGGCGACCGGGAGAGTGGCGAGTGTTTTGTGCATACTGTCATCCTTCTTAATCTGTTGGTACTAACAACAAAATAGTTAAAAAAATGCCGCTATGAGCCTAGGCGAGCGCGGGCCGCAGCGGTCAGCTGGCGGATCAAGGTCAGGGCGCCATCGACCACTTCCGGTGGCAGGTTCTTTATCATTGAGGCTTCTTCAGCCACCAAATCCTGGCGGATCGTCTGATACAGTTTTTTGCCCTCAGGCGTCAGCGAAAGTTGCACCGCGCGTTGATCTGACGGATCCGGGGTTTTCAGCACATATGCCTTGCGCAACAGGGAGTCGACGACTCTGCTGGTCGTGCTTTTGTCCAGATACATCTCCGAAGCCAGGGCCTGCAGCCGTAAAGGGCCACGCTTTACTAGGGTTTCGAGCGCATAGCACTGAGCCACGGATACGTCGTGGGAACAAATGTAATCGCGATCGCGGAACTGGTGAACCCGTATCAACTGATTGACGGCTTCATACAGCTGTTCGGCACGATCTGTACTGGAGGACATAGATAATTGTCTAAACGTTTATGTTGTTACTGGCAACTATATTAATGGAATCGGCACAGTGCAACATCACGCGTAAGTAAATATGGATGTGATGCTTGAAAAGTAACCGGATTTGCTTAAAATACCCATCCTTCCTGGGAGTTGGGGCCAGTCTTCAAGAGGGTAGGCCGTGCTTCGATTAGGCTTTCAGGTAGAACTCATTCCGTTTCAGCTAGTTGCGTACGTCGGCCAGAGTAAGGGTCGGGGTTGTTGTGCCCGTTGTGGTGGCATACAATGCGCGCCTATTTACTGAGGCGGTGAGGCTACTCGCCTCGTTTTCGACAACAGATTGGAGGTTCACGACATTAAGCGTGGAGGCAAAGGCCGCGAGCAGCGCGCCAATACAAATCAGCAAATCCAGGCAACCGAAGTTCGGTTGATTGATGTGGATGGTGAGCAGGTCGGTATCGTCAGCCTGCAGGACGCCTTGGAAAAGGCCACTTCTAAACAGCTGGATCTGGTGGAAATCTCCCCTGGTGCAGAACCACCGGTTTGCCGAATTATGGATTACGGCAAACATCTGTTCGAGGCTAAACAAAAGGCCAAAGAGGGGCGCAAAAAGCAGCGTCAGACTCAGGTCAAGGAAATCAAATTCCGTCCCGGCACCGATATCGGTGACTACGATGTGAAACTGCGTAACCTCATTCGTTTCCTTGAGGCCGGCGACAAAGCAAAAATCACCGTCCGCTTTCGCGGTCGTGAGATGGCTCACCAGGAACTGGGCCGGGAACTTCTTGCTCGTATCGAGAAGGACTTGGAAGAATACGGTTCTGTTGAGCAACGTCCGAACATGGAAGGGCGCCAGATGATCATGGTGCTCGGCCCGGGCA
>OJBY01000664.1_pt1 | contig 16540 bp, 16 predicted proteins | sample 1591731 | NCBI WGS metagenome assembly OJBY01 (sample SAMN05416837, study PRJEB24817) | seawater metagenome | isolation source: Sea water | place: Canada:Atlantic | collected 2013-07
GATCTACACTATCCTCTTCGTCGGCAGCGTCAGATGTGTATAAGAGACAGCTCGAAGTATCAAGAGTTTGAATGGGTTGATCTTTATTCGCTTGATGGCTTTTAGCGGCTTCAGCAACTTGAGTCCCCTCAGGCACCCCTTTGGAGTTTGGATATACTGGAGGTAAATCAGAAGCTGCTGCCGCAGACTCATGATTGGGTTTGGCCGGCGAGCCAGAAGCCTGCGCATTTAACCTATTATCAATCTTAGGGTCACTTAGGTCACCAGATGGTTGATCCAAGTTCTCCGTAGATTTGGTTTTGTGGAGCTGGGCGGCAGATGATTGAGCACTTGAATCTACTGCTGGGTAAGCTGCTTTATCGTTTGCTGGGTTAGCCCCAGTTAAATCCACGGTAGATGTTTGAAAAACTGGCTCATCACCCAATCTGCCCCAAAGCGTGATGCCGAGCCTGCGGCTGAGCTGTTGCTCGCGCACACTGACTAAGCGCTGCCGAGCAGCGCCAGATTCAGGCTCAGCGCTACTGGGCAAGATCAGCCCTCAACACTCACGCCGGCGTTATCGACAGCGTCATCGACCAACTGGAGCGAGTCACGATTTTTGGCGCTGTCGTTACGGTGTGCAGCCAAATCCTGCAAAAAGTCATCGTCGATATGACCGGCAATATAACAACCATCAAACACCGCGCAGTCAAAGCCATCGAGATTGGGATTGCCCTCAATTACCGCTTCTTTTAGATCGCCCAGATCTTGATAGATTAAACGATCAGCACCGATCATGTCGCAAACCTCATCGATACTGGCACCTGAGGCGATCAACTCACTACGTACCGGCATATCGATCCCATAGACATTTGGGAAGACGACTGGTGGCGCCGCGCTTGCGAAAAACACCCTTTTGGCGCCAGAGTCACGCGCCATCTGGATGATCTCACGGCAGGTTGTCCCGCGAACGATCGAGTCGTCAACTAAGAGGACATTTTTCCCCTTAAACTCGAGTGACACGGCGTTGAGTTTCTGGCGAACCGATTTGGCGCGCTTTTCTTGACCCGGCATGATAAAGGTTCGCCCGATATAGCGGTTCTTCATGAAGCCTTCGCGGTACTTAACGTTGAGATGGTGCGCCAGCTCCATCGCAGAGGTACGCGAGGTGTCAGGAATCGGGATCACCACATCAATCTCGTGCTGCTCGCCCCACTCGCGCACGATCTTTTGCGCGAGCTTCTCGCCCATGCGCAGACGCGCTTTATAAACCGAGACGTTATCGATCACTGAATCGGGGCGTGAGAAGTAGACAAACTCAAAGATACAGGGTTTGTAACTGGTCACTTCGGTGCACTGCTGCGTGTGCAGGCGGCCGTCTGAATCGATGAAGATCGCCTCACCTGGCAACACGTCGCGCACGATATCAAAACCCAGCGCAGTCAAAGCAACCGACTCAGAAGCCACCATGTACTCTTTTTTGCCACTTGAGTGACGACGCTCGCCGTAAATCAGCGGGCGGATACCGTGAGCATCGCGGAAGGCCAAAAGTCCGTGACCAGTGATCATCGCCACACACGCAAACGCACCCTCGCAGCGGTTATATACCGCCTTCATCGCTTCAAACACATCGCCTGGAGAGGGCTGCTGCTTGCCCAGTGCTTGGAGTTCATGCGCTAAGACATTGAGCAGCACCTCAGAGTCAGAGTTGGTGTTGATGTGACGCATGTCGGTTTGAAACAGCTCAGCAGCGATCTCAACCGCGTTGGTCAAGTTGCCGTTGTGCGCCAGCGTGATGCCGTAAGGCGAGTTGACATAAAAGGGCTGCGCCTCAGCCGAGCTAGAAGTCCCTGCGGTCGGATAGCGCACGTGCCCGATACCAAAGTTGCCAACCAGCCTTAGCATGTGGCGCGAGTGAAACACGTCCCGCACCATACCGTTGTCTTTACGCAGAAACACCCGGCCGCCGTGACAGGTCGCAATTCCCGCCGCATCTTGACCACGGTGCTGAAGCACGGTGAGCGCATCGTATAGCGTTTGGTTGACCGGTGATACCGCAGCCACACCTACTACTCCGCACATAACTGATTCCTCATTTGAAAAATGTCGACACTGGCGCCATCGGCTCAGGGCGAAGTTTACCGCGAATCGACGGGGTCGTGCGCCCCAAAGCGTCGCTTGATTGCTGAGTTTCTCTGGATATCTAAACTAGGCGCCCTGCTCGTAAAACGCTTGGCCTCTTTTTTTAAGCCACTGAGCCGAGGTCACCGCAACCGGCACATAAGCCTGAGCACGCGCTGCCACCATCGAGTTTTGATAAAAAGAAAACTTGCTAAGCAGTGGACCCAGCGCCCCCATGAGGAGCAGGATCACAAAGGCATTTTTGAACACTCCAAAACCTGCGCCCAGCACCTGATCGGTGAGCCTTAGTCTGAGCACCTTAACAAACTGCTGTAGTATCCGAACCACCAAGCCGATGGCGGTCACAACGATCAGCACCACCAGTGCAAAACCCAGTACCAGCGCGATATCGGGGTTTTCCATGGAGCTGAAAAACTTAAGCGCCACCGGTTCGGCGAACTTAAAACCGATCACAAAAGCGGCGATCCAGCCGATCAGATCAAATACCGAGCGCACCAGACCCACACTAAAGCCGCGATAAGCCCCGTAGCACAGCAGCAAGATCAACAGCGCATCTAACCAACCCACTAGCGGGTTAACCGGTCGATGGCGCGCACGCTGTCATAAATCAGATCAGCGCCCTCGTAGATCAGCCCGCTGTATAGCTGAACTAAGCTTGCGCCATTTTGGATTTTGTTGGCTGCATGGGCACCTTCAGTGATGCCGCCGACACCAATCAGGGGCACTTGGCTGCCTAAGTGCTCGCTGAAGCGCTTGAGCACCTCATCGCTTTTGAGTCTGACCGGGGCGCCGGATAAGCCGCCCTGCTCATCGCAGTGCGCCATACCAGCGACCTGATCCCGATCCAGCGTGGTGTTGGTGGCGATCAATCCGTCGATCCCGTTGTCGAGCACTGCTTTTGATATGTGCTCAATCTGAGTTTCATCTAAATCCGGAGCCACTTTGAGTACCAGTGGCACGGTGTGCTGGTGTTTGGAGGCCAGGTTTTGCTGACGGTTTTTGAGTTGATCTAGCAGGCGCGCCAGCTGATCGCCCTCTTGTAGATCGCGCAGATTTTTGGTGTTTGGAGAGGAGATATTGACCGTGATATAGGAGGCGTGCTCGTAAACCCGCTCCAGACAGTACAGATAATCTTGAGCCGCTTTTTCAACCGGCGTCACTGCGTTTTTACCGATATTGACACCCAAGATGCCCGAGTACTTAGCGCGTTTGATGTTGGCGATCATCGCCTCGACACCAACGTTGTTAAAGCCAAATCGATTGATGATTGCTTGAGATTCGGTGAGTCTAAACAGCCTGGGTTTAGGGTTACCTGGCTGAGGTCTGGGCGTGACCGTACCGATCTCGATAAAGCCAAAGCCCATCGCTGCGAGCGCGTCGATATAGGCGCCATTTTTATCTAGGCCTGCAGCTAAACCAACCGGGTTTTTAAATGTCAGCCCGAACAGCTCAGTTTTGAGCTCGGCGTCGGAGAACATAAAGCCAGATAAGTGGCTCTTGTGAGCCAGCTCACTCAGTTTTAGTGCTAGATCGTGAGCACGCTCAGGATCCATGGAAAACAGTATCGATTTGATCAGCGAATAAGCCATATTGGTGCCAGTCATAAAGCCGCTCAATTATAACAGCTCAGCTGGCTCATCACTCAAAATCATCCAGTCAATTGGGAGCTAGATTTACCGGGGAGCAGCCGAGTTCGCCAAAGTCGCACTCAGCACCGCTTGTTCACCTTGCTGCTTGAGAATCAGCTGATCAAAAGGGGCCATGGCGCTGATCTGAGCGGCGGTCCAGTTTGATAGCGTCGCCATGCTGGGGTGAGTGGCGCTGATCTGACTGCCACCCCCGCTTTGCGTGACGCTCATTGCGATCCCGGTTCTCATCGCACTGGCTTTGAGGGACTCGATATCGGTTGGGCTTGCTCCCTCAGTCAGTCTTGAGCCTAACTCCCGCATCTCAAGCAGTGTTTGCTTGGCGTTCATCATGCGTGTTTCGGCTTTGCCGGCTTTAAGCTGCGCCCAGATCGACAAACTTAGGATCATAAGAACAAAAAAACAGCTCAAAATCAAAAGTGCCCGTCGATCGTTTGGACCCAAAGCTTGGTAGCGCGTGCTTATAGCCAGTTTTAAAGAGGAGAAGTTCATGGTGAGCTAGCTCCTCTTTGTGGCTGATCAACTAAGATCCTATATCGCAATTGATCCTCAATTTGCTCGGTGTCACTAACCGTCACTGTAAAACCCTGAATTGCTAGCCTTTGCGTCAGGCGCTCAAGCTCAGCTGGATCTTCAGCCAAAATCTCAAGCTCCAATCGACCTGCGCTGTACTCAAAAGAGCTGACATTGAACCCGCCAAGGACACCTGAGATCTTATCTAGCTCAAGTTTGAGCGGGGTGGCCTCAGCTGAACCGCCTACTTTACTGTTGATCTGAGCAATCAGATCCGCGCTGGGACGCTCCTCTGGATACCAAGCCTTAAATTGCTCCAAAGCAGCTGCCTCATAAACCGCAGCAGCGCGGTTGTAGGTTGACCAGTTAAACAGGTTGGTGATCAGCCACAACAACCAAACCGAGCCCAGCAAGATCAAGAGCACTCTCACATACTTGGGTAGACTCAACGACCGCTGCATCTTCATGTTGAGTCGGTGAGAAGCGGGTTGAGGAAGAGGACTGAGTAAATTAAGCGCGTGACCACTGATCTCAACCGGAGCCAGTAGACGCAGCCGCGCTATAGTTTGAGCATCATCCAAGGTTTGAATCAGCTCGATGGATCGGGGCTTCATGCGTCTAACAAAAAGCTCAGGATCAATCAACGTCGCCCCGGCTAACTCGCGGTAACGCACCAACTGAGTGTCCGCGCTAAGTAGCATACTGGCATGAAAACCTAAGTTGGTTGGCTCAGCTGAACTCTCCTGCTGCGCAGGTTCGGGAGCGCTCAGATCTGAATCTGAGGCCAGCGGCAACAACAAATAATCCGGCAACACGCTGATCAGCTCAGCCCCTAAAGAGGCAAAAAACTCATCAAACTGGGCTAACAAAAGTTGATCAAGGGCGCTGACCCAAAGACCACCCGGTTCCACTGCGTAGCGGATGACCAGTTGATCTGGCGAAGTTAGGGTGTCGTTTTCAAGTAGGAAACTCACCGCTTCAGGTTTTAGCTGAGCAACTTGCTGGCGGCTTAGCGCCTTGTGAGCACCAATAAAACAGCTTGATGGCAAATATAGCGCCACTTGCTTTTGCTTGGTTCCCGTATCTAGGCTTGTGGTCAGCTCACTCATCGAGCGAGTGATCCAGTTTTTGTTTTGAAAGCTTAAGTATTCAGACTCAAGACTGGGCAGCCAAAGGTGGTGTAACACTAGTTAGGTTCCATCGGCAGACGCGTGGCCTCGCCTTTCATCATCAAGCTGACATCATACAACTGCATCTGCGCCAGAGCAAAATCAAGCCAACCCTCAAGGCAAAGCCAGTGATCAAGCGAGCTCACCAGCGGCATGTGACTGATCACGAGGACATTTTGCCCCTCAAAAACCTGCAGTGCTTCAAAGGCCGCCTCGGCGCTAGATTCAGGCCGAAAGGCTTTGAGCTGCAATGGCTCAGGTGGGCTCTTGAGCTGTGCACTCAGGGCACCCATGGTTTGACGGGCCCTTAAGAGATCCGAGCTGATCATGACATCAAATGTCAGCGAGTTCGCACTCATAAAACGCTCAAGGTTCTCGCCCTGTTTTTGGGCCTGCTCTAACCCGCGCGTGCTGAGCGGACGGGCAAAATCATCGGGGCTACTGAGCGTCTCGGCGTGGCGCATGATCAAAAGTTTCAAAAAACCAAACTCCGTTGGTTAAGGTTTCAGGCTCAAAGGTCGCTTAGGCTAAATTCAACATCGCTGCGCTGCCCTTCATCGAGCAAATCAAAAGCCACGGCAAGCGGCGGCTTATTTTCAAAGATGATCTCATACAGCGCATCGGTGATGGGCATAAATATCCCCAATTCCTGCGCTTTGACACGGGCCTGCTGAATCGTGTTGATGCCCTCAGCGGTCTGGCCGAGTTTTTTTGAAGCTTTTTTGATGCTCAGGCCCTGCCCCAGCATATGCCCCATACGGTAGTTACGTGACAAGCTTGAGCTGCAGGTAGCAAACAAATCGCCTACGCCCGATAAACCCAAAAATGTCAGCGGGGACGCGCCCATGTGTGAACCCAAGCGGCTCATCTCGGCGAGTGCTCGAGTCAAGATCATGCTGCGCGTGTTTTCACCGATCTCATAAGCGTCCGCCATGCCCATCGCCACCGCGTAGATGTTTTTAAGCGACCCGCCCAGCTCTACCCCGAGCACATCGTCACTGGTAAACACCTGAAAGATCGGTGAGTTCAGCGCACTATAAACCGCGTTTTTGAGTGGCGCTGACTTTGAGGCAATCACCGTGGCTGAGGGAACTTTGTTCATGATCTCGGTAGCAAGGTTTGGCCCTGAGATCACCCCAAATGGCACTTGAGGTAGCTCCTCTGCGATCACCTGACTCATGAGCGCGATGGTGTCTTTCTCGATCCCCTTAGTGAGCGAGACGATCGCCTGAGCCGATATCATCGGGGCGATGCTTTGCAGCACCCCGCGAAACGCATGGCTTGGAACCGCCACAAACACGATATCTTTACCCTTAACCGCTTCTTCCAGATCGCTTGTGTACTTAAGCTGATCGTGCAGTTTGTGATCCGGCAGGTAGTCTTTGTTGATCTGGTTGTTTTTCATGTACTTAACCGCGCGAGCGCTTCGCACCCAAAGGGTGGAGTCACAGCGGTTAGAGGCCGCCAGATTCGCCATCGCGGTGCCAAAACTGCCGCCGCCAAGGACGCAGATTTTTAGTGATTTTTGGACTTTATTTTTTCGAGTTGGTGTCAGCACAACATTCCTTCAATATCAATCTGGTGGCATTACTCATGTGCAGTCTACAACGCTTTGAGGAAATCATCGACGCTAAGTGCTGGTTTTGGCTTGGCTGGCTGCACCGGAGTACCGATATAAATCATGCCGCCAATTTGCTGGTTAGCGGTCATGTTAAGCAGGCTCTTGAGTCCTTTTGACTGACAAATGTCACCAGTTCGCCAAATCGTCCCCAGCCCCTGCTCGCTTAAGTAAAGCAAGATATGCTCGATTGCCGCCCCCAAACTCATGAGTTGTTCCTCAATTGGTACCTTTGGAGAATCAACGGGGGTGAGCAGCGCGATCAAGATCTGCGGGGCTCGTGCAAACTTTTGGCGCCATTTGTTCTCAAATTCAGGATCGCCCTCACCTACCGCCATCGCCAGCTTATCAAAAGCCGCATCACCCTCGACCAAAACAAAGCGCCAAGGGGTGAGTCTGCGATGATCGGGCGCTAAAAGCGCTAAGCGCACTGCCTCATTGATTTGCTGCGGGGTGGCTTTAGGCTCACCAACCAGCGGAACCGAGCGACGCATCTCGATCACTTGGGCTACTTTAGAGCCTGCTGGTTTGGGGTTTAAACCGAACTGGTCAACTGAACTTGAGCTAGAAGTTTGGTCACTCATGGGTTCCCTGTCGCTTTGAGTCGATGGACTGTGGCAGCAATATAGCACCGATGAGCGACTGAGTTAATTGGCGCTGCTCTGATCAGTCAGGCGCTTTGTTCAGTCAGGTGCTTTGATCAGTGAGGTGCTCAGATTCCATGTAGTAAAGCGACTGCATCTCAAGCAAGCGTGAGCGCGTGCGCTCAATCTCAAAGCGCAACTTGCGTCCGTCGTAAAGCTCAAGGATGGTTTGTTCAGCACTGATCAGCAAATTGACGCGTTGATCGTAAAACTCATCGACCAAGTAAATCAGACGGCGGGTTGGGTCGGTCATCTCGTCGGTTAACGCCGGAACATCACTGATGATCACCGTCTCAAAGCGCGCGCCTATCTCGATATAGTCACTGGCTGAACGCGCCTTGATGCAAAGTTCGCGAAAGCTACACCAAAGCACATCTTCAGAGCGCTTTTTGGGTTGAACCTCACGCCCGCCGATGGTGAAAGTGTCTGTGGTCCGTTCATGCACGTTGGTCAGTGCGTTGAAGCGCTCCATGACCCACTCGGTTGCTTGGGTGCCTAGCGGGTGAACATAACGCTGCGCTTGCTTTAGCACGCGCAGACGATAATCAAGACCCGCATCGATGTTGACGACTTGAGTGCGGGACTTGAGCATCTCGATCACACCCATAAAGCGGTCACGGTGGAGGCCGTCGGCATAGAGTAAGTCAGGGTCGACATTTGATGTGGCGACCAAGGTCACGCCGCGATCAAACAGCTTAGAGAAAAGATCGCCCAGGATCATGGCGTCTGAGACGTGGGAGACAAAAAACTCATCGAAACAGATCACTACGGCATCTTTATAGATGCTGTCCGCAACCTTCTCAAGTGGGTTGGCCTCGCCGCTGATTTGCGCGAGTTCCGCATGAACCCGCTTCATGAAGTGGTGAAAGTGCAGGCGCATCTTGCGGCGAAAACCCAAGGAATCAAAGAACATATCCATCATCCAGGTCTTGCCGCGGCCAACGCCGCCCCACATGTAAACCCCTTTGGGCGGTTTTGAGCGTCTGAGCCTGACCGCACCGCGCAGACCACTGTTAGCGTCCTCATAACGCTGCATCAGATCCTGCCATAGGGTCTCAAGCAAATGAACTGCTAGCGCCTGATCTTCATCGGGCTGGAACTCACCCGACATGAGCGCCTGGGTATAGCGCGCCGAGGGTGAGTGCTGAGTTGATATCTGCTCTGTCTCAGGTTTGGATAAAACCTTGGCTTTGTGCTCGCTTAACGACTTCTCTTCAGCTTTTTGAACATGATCTTCAACCTCAGCGGGCAGCGCAACAGGCACACTGCCCTGCTTTATAGTTTGGTCTGAGTGCAGCGGGGCATCTGAATTAGATGCGGAGTCAGAAGTGCTCTTAGAGGTTTCGGCGCCCAAGCTTGAAGGGTTAGGGTCAATGTCTTGATTGAGCGGATTATTCATGTGGGCTCGCTGTGTTGTCTGCTGGATCTGCTGCCGCAGACTCAGCTGATGCTGATTGGGCTGCCCAAGATTTGATGCGGGCCAGTTTCCCATGAAAAAAGTGCCCAGCGCCGTTAACCAGTTCGGGTTTTAAGCCCATCAAATCAGCAAATTTCTGCTGCTCACGGGTATCAACAACGTCGTCTTGATCGCCCAATATCATGCGGGTGTTGCTGGGCAGTTTCAGCTGGGTCATATCAAAGCGAGTACAGGCCGGAGCAATCAAAAGTAGTTCAGCAAGGGATAGATCCAGTGCATAACGCCCCGAACCAATCCAATCAGCCGCAACGGCTGCAACATAGCCGCCAAAAGAGAAGCCCACTATCGTTAGTTTGGCGTCTGGCAACTGCTCAGCGGCCCAATCTAGCACGGCAAACAGATCATCGGTTTCACCCAATCCGTCGCCGTAAGACCCTTCAGAGCCTCCAACACCGCGATAGTTAAATCGCAAGGCAGCGGCGCCTAAGCCAGTAAAAGCACGGAACACACTGGTCACCACTTTGTTGTCCATGGTGCCGCCATAGAGTGGGTGCGGGTGACAGACCACCATGACGTGCTCGGTTGTTCCCGGCGCGTAGTCAAGCTGAATCAGCCCGCTTGGCCCGTCAATCAGGTGCTCAGAACCGAGCATGAGTGAACTCAAGCTAGATTAAAGCTCAAGCTCATCAATCATGGATTTCAGTTCGCCGCTTTGGTGCATCTCAAGCAAGATATCGCTTCCGCCGACCAACTCAGAGCCCACCCAAAGCTGGGGAAATGTCGGCCAATTGGCCATCTTGGGGAGAGTCGCTCGAATCTCAGGGTGCTCCAAGATATTAACAAACGCGTAGGGCTTGCCAACATGAGCCAACACCTCAACCGCACGTGCAGAAAATCCGCATTGGGGGAACTGCGGTGATCCTTTCATGAACAGCAAGATAGGATTGGCGTCGATCTGCTCTTGGATTTGCTGAGTGACGGCGGCTTCATCGAAAGTTTGAGGTGCTTGCATAAAGGGATACTTTAACTTGCTTACTGGAATTGAGTATTATAGCAAACCTGCTGAGCTTAAACAGCTCAGCAAAGCCAAGAGCGCCAAACCTCAGCGGTTTTGTGTAAGCCGCGAGTACTGATCCAAACCTCTCACGCTTTGTCAGATGAGACATTTTACAAGTTGCCCGATATGCCAGAACCCTCAAGCCACCTGATACCGGTTTTCAATCGCCAACCCCTGAGCTTTCAAAGTGGTCAGGGCGTCTGGTTGACCAGCGCTCAAGGCACTCGATATCTAGATGCGCTCAGTGGTATCGCGGTCTGCGGTATGGGCCATGCCCACCCCAAAATCTGCCATACCCTAAACGAGCAGGTTAACCGCTTGTGGCACACCTCTAATTTGTACTCGATTGAGTGGCAGCACTTAGCGAGTGAGAAGCTGTGTGAGTTCTCGGGCATGGATCAGGTTTTTTTTGCTAACTCAGGCGCCGAAGCCAACGAGGCAGCACTCAAGCTCGCTCGCCGCCGCGCGCATGATCAAGGCAAAACTCGCCCCAAAGTGATCGTGATGGAGGGGGCTTTTCATGGCCGCACCCTACTCACCCTTTCTGCAACGGCTAACGCTGGCGTGCGTGATGGGTTCTACCCGTTAGACGAAGACTTTGTTCGAGTCGCTTTTGGTGACACCCAAGCGATACAGCAGATTTGCGAGCAGGACAGTGACATCTGTGCGGTGTTTCTCGAGCCCATCCAGGGTGAGGGCGGTATCCGCTTTGCTCCGCAAGGACTGAAGTTTTTAGAGGAAGTGGCTCAGATCTGCGAGGAGTTTGATCTCTTGTTTATGCTCGATGAGATCCAAACGGGAAACGGCCGCACCGGTAAGCCCTACGCCTATCAGCACACCTCAGTTAAACCTGACGTGCTGACCACAGCCAAAGGTCTGGCAAACGGCTTTCCTGCCGGCGCCTGTATGGTCAGCAACAAAGCGCTGGGTGTGTTTGGCGTTGGCGCGCACGGTTCAACCTATGGCGGCACCCCGCTGCAGTGCTGCGCGATTCATGCGACCTTGAGTGCGATCGAGGAGGAGCATGCGGTGCAAAATGCCCACGATATCGGCCAGTGGATGAAGGATCAGTTTGAGGCGCGCTTGCCAGCGAGTTGTCATGTCCGCGGATTGGGACTGATGATAGGGGTTGAGCTACCCGTTAACTGTGCTGAGCTCGTCAATATTGCAAGAGATGACTACCACTTGCTACTCAATGTCACGGCAGGCAAGGTGATCAGATTGTTACCGCCTTTGATAACCAATCAAAAGCAAGCGGAACAGATCGTGAGTTCGGTTTGTCAGATGACTGAGGATTTTTTAGCCAAGAGCTAAAAGTCAGACCGTAAAAAAACCGCTGATTCAGCGGTTTTTTTGTCTTAAAGGTTTTTAGCCATACATCCGGTTGCTGGTGATGAGCATGTCTTTGACTCGCTCCATCTGGGCGAAAAACTCGTTTTGATAGTAGCCTTTGATCAGCTCTGCCGCTTTGGCGATCTTAACGGGCTGTTGGCTCTGCTTCAGAGTCACGATGTATAGGCACAAATCGGACATCCGGATCTCTGGTGCTGCAGGCACCAAATCTCCACTCTCAATCTCATCGAGAACATCACATAGCGGAAGTTTGACGATACCGAGGCCATTTACGGCCAGATCTTTGGCTGTGTCTGGAGAGTTGGTCGCTAAGTTACTCGAACAACGCAGTTTTTTGTTGCCCACCTCGATACGAGACAAGTAACTGTCTTTGGCATCGTCAACTGTGATCAGGTTAGCCTGCTCCAAGGTTTTGCTGGTCAAAACCCCGCCAAACTTCTCCAGATACTCAGGTGATCCCCACAGCATCATCGGGATAGTGCCCAGCTCATAGTGATCGAAGTGAGCTTCGGTCTGTTTTTCACTGCAGCGAACTGCCAGATCAATCTGTCTGTCGATCAGATCTATGTGCATGAAGTCACTCAGAAGATTGAACGAGAGATCAGGCGTGTTAGAGAGCCATATCTTAAGACAGGGCATGATCAGCTTAAGTGCTAGCACTGGAGAGGTTGCTAAGCGCACAGTTCCAGACATGTCGTCTCTTAAGCCCTCAACCATGGCGCGGCCGATTGACGCTTCTTTAACCATGTTTTGGCAGCGCTCAAAAAACACTTCGCCAGGCTCAGTCAGGCTGATCTTGCGTGTTGAGCGGTTAAGCAAAACCACACCCAAATCAGTTTCGAGTGAGCGGATTTGTTGAGAAACAGCACTGGTGGTGATGCCAAGCTCCTCGGCACTGCGACTAAAAGAGCCATTTTCTACAACACTGGCAAAGATCGCCATCGCACGCAGTTTGTCTAACATAAGACGCTATTCTCGCTGAGCAAATTATATTTATACCTGAATTGTAACATCAGTTATTTATAATTAAGCAGAGTAAGCGCTGTTTTTATATGTTTTGGTAACAAAAAGCGATCATGACTTTTTATATAAGTAACAGTATGTAATCCCGCGACGTACTCACTGGACACTTTTAGTGCCGGACGCCAGCTTTTTTCCCATAAGCCTTGGTTGGCTTGCGCTGCGCAGACGGCTCGCCTAAGCTTAGCCCACCCAATATATAAAGAGTCCCCATGAGCACACCCGGCCTTCGTTTTAGACAAGCAGTAAAGAACAACTCCCCGCTTCAGATCGCTGGCACCATCAACGCTTATACCGCGCTCATGGCCACCCAAGTGGGCTTTGATGCACTTTATTTGTCTGGCGCTGGTGTCGCAAACGCCTCCTTTGGTTTGCCTGATTTGGGCATGACCTCACTTAACGACGTGGCGGAAGACGCATCCCGCATCACAGCGGTCACCGACGTGCCGCTGCTGGTTGATATCGATACCGGTTTTGGTGGCGCCTTCAACATCGCTCGCACGATCAAACAGATGGAGCGGGCAGGGGTCGCGGCAGTTCATATAGAAGATCAAGTGGCACAAAAGCGCTGCGGCCACCGTCCCAACAAAGCGATCGTGTCGACGGCTGAGATGGTTGATCGCATCAAGGCTGCGCTGGACGCCAAGCAAGACTCTGACTTTGTGGTTATGGCGCGTACTGATGCGCTCTCGGTTGAAGGCCTAGATGCTGCTGTCGAGCGTGCCGTGGCCTTTGCTGAGGCGGGTGCGGACATGATCTTTGCTGAGGCACTGACTGATATCCAGATGTACCGACGCTTCACTGACGCGCTCGATATCCCGGTACTGGCTAACATGACCGAGTTTGGCCAGACCGAGCTCTACACCACTGAGCAGCTCAAGGCAGTTGGCGTGGATATGGTGCTCTACCCGCTTTCTGCGTTTCGCGCGATGAACCAAGCGGCGCTAAATGTCTACCAGACCCTGAAAAACGAAGGGGTTCAGACCAGCGCACTAGCAACCATGCAAACCCGTAAAGAGCTTTATGAGTTTTTGAGCTACCACGATTATGAAAACAAGCTCGATCAGTTGTTTTCGGAAAAGTAAGCTGGCTTGATTGAAAAAACCCCGCTGATGCGGGGTTTTTTTGTGCTTGATAATGGCTACCGATTTTACGGCTACTTAGTGCTCAAAACTTAAATCTACAGTGGGTGCGGCTAAGGTTGGCATTTTGCATGAGCTTTAGCACTTGGGCGCTTAAAAATCCTCAAGCCCCATGGCTTTTAACATCTCACCGTCCGGCATGATCTCGCGCATGAAGCGATCAAAGTACAAAAGCTGCTTGAGCAGAAGCGCAAAATCACGGGGGAACTTGATCCCGTGGCGCTCACCCGCTTGAGTGACATGAACCAAAATCTGCGAGAGGTCGTCATCCATGTTGCTTGCGCCAGGTTTGCCCTCAACCAGACTCTCAAAAACCACTTTCAGATCACTTGCCAGCTCATCGGTACTGACCTTTTGCGTGGTCATGCCCATGCCGAGCATGCTTACCGCCATCTGCTCGTAATCCATCTGGTTAATCGACTCAAACAGACTGATCGCACTTTGGATCTTCTCAGGTGCGATCCGACCGACAATCCCAAAGTCGATGAATCCGATACGGCCGTCATTTAGTAGCATCAAGTTGCCCGCATGCAGATCGGCGTGGAAGCTGGCGCTTTGCATGAGGCTCTCAAACCAGGTGTTCAGCGTGATACTGAGCACGCCCGCCGGATCGTCGGTATAAGCGCGCATCTTGGCTGGGTCGGTCATGGCGACCCCGTGGAAACGGGTCATCGTCAACACGCGGCGGGTGCTGTGCTCAAAGTAAACTTGCGGCACAACCACCCGAGTGTTGCCGGTGTCATCTAAAAATTGCTGGAACTCGGTGATGTTGCGCGCTTCTTGGGTGAAGTCAGCCTCTAGGATCATCGCACGGCGAATCTCGTTGACGATGCCGGAGAGTGAGGCGTGTTTCATCTTGGGGACGATCTTCTCAGCCGCGCGCACCCCAAGCTCAAGCACCCCCAGATCGGTGTTGATCACGGTTTCGATAAAGGGTTTTTGCACCTTGATCACCACTTCCTCGCCGCTCAAGAGTTTAGCGACGTGCACTTGAGCGATCGAAGCTGAAGCCAGCGGATTGGGGTCAACGAAACTAAAGTGCTTGGCGATATCGCCCAGCTCCTGAGTCAAGATCTGCTCGATGTACTCAAAACTCACCGGCGTTGTCTGATCCAGGCACTGCTGAAACTCGGTGACATAAGCCTCAGGAAAAAGCGAGGGTGAGCTGGCAATCAGTTGACCCAACTTGATGTAGGTCGCACCCATCGACTCAAACGTTTCTCTTAACATCAACGGTCCGAAGCGCTCACCCGACGCCAGCTTCACCCCGGTTTCAGCAGCCACACGTGCAGTTTTTGCCATGCGCTTAATCGCACTTGGCAGATCAAGTCGTCTGGGGGTCAGGTTTTTCATGTGCTCTCCGGTGGTGTCCCGCAAACCTCGCATAAGGGGTCGCGGTGATAAGTTATCTTGCGGCTGGTCAGTGTTTTGGCTGACCACAGCAGTAGTTGGTTCTCTATATTGTTAACGCCCTGCCCAAGCCAGATCAGTGCTGCGTTGGCCGCCAACGCCCCCATGACTTGAGTGGTGGTGGTGAGCACCCCAAGCTCGCTGCAGCGCGTGTCCACCCCGCCTTCGCCAAATACGCAGCGATAGCACGCCTGATCTGATTGACTAAAGTCATAAAGAGCCAATTGACCATCGTAGCCGACCGCCGCGGCGCTGAGCAAAGGGACTTTTGAGTCAAATGCCACCGAGTTCAGCCAATCACGAGTCGCAAAGTTGTCACTGCCGTCGATGATCAGATCAAATCCGCCCAAAAACTCATGTGTGCAGTTTTGCACGCGATCCTGAACTGCGCTGAGCACCACATACGGGTTGTGTTTTTTAAGCTCACTAACAGCAACTTGAGCTTTAGATTGCCCTAAGTGCGCCTCGGTAAACAGGCTCTGACGCTGCAGGTTGCTCAGCTCCACCACATCGTTGTCGATCAGGCAAAGCGCGCCTACCCCAGCTCGGCATAAGCTGAGCGCGATGGGACAACCCAAACCGCCCGCCCCCACCACCAGCACACGAGCCTGTGCCAGTTTGCTTTGCGCCTCAATATCCCAGCCCGGCAAGATGATTTGGCGGGCGTAGCGCATGAGTTCAGCATCACTAAAGTGCTTTGAGGGGCGCTCAGGTTTTCGTGACTGAGGGTCTGCCTCACTCATGCTTCAGCCTTGAGCTGACCATAAGTAACGCGCTCGTTATCGCCGTAGTCTTTTAAAGTTGCTACCCCAACAAAGTGTTGAACAAACAGCGCTCGCACCGCCGGCCCCTGATCATAGCCATGCTCGATCATGAGCCAACCACCCGGGTTTAGGAAGTCAGGCGCTTGATCAATGAGCTGCTCGATATCACTTAACCCCGCGTCGCTCGCAATCAGCGCGCTCAAGGGCTCATGGCCAAGCTTCTCAAGATGCTCGTCATCTTCATCGATGTAAGGCGGGTTACTGACAATCAAATCAAAGCGTGCCTCTGTCGGCAGAGCTTCAAACCAGTCGCCCAACCAAAATGTCACGTCAGCCAAAAGCGCCGCGGCGTTATGGCGTGCTACGCTTAAAGCAGGTGCACTCAAGTCGGTGGCCCACACCGACCAATCGGGGCGATCAAGCGCGATACTGACCGACAGACAGCCGCTACCCGTGCCCAGATCACACACTTTAGGCGTGCGGCCACTAACCACCAGCTCATCGCCGATCTTAAGCGCCAGATCAACCAAGTGCTCAGAGTCCGGCCGCGGGATCAGCGTATCTTCGCTGACTCTAAACACTCGTGAGTAAAACTCAGCCTCACCTAAGATATAAGCCCTGTCTCTTATACACATCTGACGCTGCCGACGAAGAGGATAGTGTAGA
>OJBY01000668.1_pt1 | contig 16475 bp, 14 predicted proteins | sample 1591731 | NCBI WGS metagenome assembly OJBY01 (sample SAMN05416837, study PRJEB24817) | seawater metagenome | isolation source: Sea water | place: Canada:Atlantic | collected 2013-07
GATCTACACTATCCTCTTCGTCGGCAGCGTCAGATGTGTATAAGAGACAGGTCAGTCAGTTCCATGACTTTGTTGTCGTGGATCTTGTCGATCCGGATCCTGCGTCCGAAGATCTCGAAGCAGTCGCCTGCCACGATGCCTACGTTCGCGGGCGCGGGCATGGCTTTCGGGCCACCAGGATCCGGCAGATTGGTGTTGTTGTTCGTAGTCATGGTATTTGTCCTTTCTTGGACTTTTCCCGGGGGCCGCGGGATTGCGATCCCCGGAAGGGATCGCAATCAGGTCGGGACGACCAGATTGAACGAACTGATGTCGATGGTGGTCAGGGGCTGGCGGATGGCTTTCACCTGCGCATCCCGGTCGATTGGTTTGGTGAGGTCGAGCGCAAGCACGCGATTGCAATGCATGGCCATGGCTACAGCATCGGCGGACCGTGTGTCTTTGCGCAGAATTTCTCGGATCTCGGCGAGTGCGACGCCATTCCTGCCAGCGAGCAGGTTGTTGACCGCCTCGGTGTCTGTCGGGGTGAAAGCGGTTTCGGCATAGTAAAATGCGGTGACGACGTTATGCCAGTACAGGCTACCCGAACTGGAGCGGATGATGTCAGCCGTTGTATGTTTCTGGAAGGACACGCGGACGGCGGAACAGGCGCCGGCGATGCGCCGCATCAAGGCTGCGTAAACGGGTTCGCAGAAGAACGTCCAGTCGGCTTTCACTTCGCCGAAGATGAGCCCGCGCTCGGCATGCCAAGCCACGTAGTCGAATGTGTAGGTTACCTCACAGCTCGAGTAGCGCGCACCCTCCATACTGAAATTCACGATGTCCGGGTTCGTGGCCAACGCCATGAACATGAAGAGTTCGCCGGGACCGGTCCCTTCGCTGTGGTCGACCACTTTCGCCGCTGCAGCGGCCCAGGTGAAGATGGTCTTGTTGAACGTCACCCGCACGGTGGGCTTATTGGAATGTATGCGAGCGGGCCCATTCGGCGGGTCGCCACCATCGTCATTGTCGTTCACGGCCTGCAGGTCCGCGGGCGTGGCGAAACATGTGACGCCTGGTCGTTTTGCCCAAAACTGCCGTTCGGGTGCCGAAGAGCGCCGCTTGCAATTCAGATCATGCGGCCTTCTCGGCAACACCCTCCCACTAAACGGATCATTGTCGTTGTCTGCCGTATACATTATGGTCTCCAGTCGTTATCTGGACACTGTCTTACAGATACTGGAATAGATGCGTCAAGCAGATTCCAATGCTTATCTGGACAAGACGCTATTTTGTTGGTTAACGGCAGACCTGTTTTTTGCTATGGCTTTGGTGTGTCTACCCAGTCCTTCCCTGTTAGATATTTTCGCGACAAGCCCGACCCGGCTCAGCTGGCTTTGTGGGAGTCGATGAGTGAAAGCGCGCGCGAGTCGTCGCTTTGCCGGCTTGAAGCGATCGCGGACTTTCAGAAGACAAAGGGCGGCATCACGGCAGCGGTCGCCGCCGAACGACTGGGCCTCAAGATAAGCCGGTTCTACAAAATGGCAGCGGACTGGAAGTCAACGAACTCGCTGGCTTCCCTTGGGACTATACCTGTTAAGCGATCGCGGAGGACGAAGCTCAAGCCCGAGATCATCGCCAAGCTTAATGCAGTCGTTCCGCGCGTGGTGGCCATGAACGCCGATCTGTCGGTCGCGCGTCTTGTCGACTTAATGGTCGAAGAGGCCGGAGTCGATAAGGGGAAGCCTTCTAAGATGAAGTTGCGCGAGATCGTGGAGGCTGAGAAGCGCAGGGTGGAAGCGATAGGAAATGCAGGCAATTCAATTGCTTTCGATTGTTGCGCGCTATCTGTAGCGCGCGATGAGCAGACCCCCTTCGTGCTCTTCGCTGTCCTTGACCGTGGGACACGGGCGTGGCTCGGATATTCGCTCGCCCGGTTCGAAGAGCCCGAGCGTGGCTATGCCGATGCCGCCTCGCATGCGGCATCCAGACTGGCGGACCTCGATCTGCCATGGGCGAAGGATGTTCGACATCTGCAGATCACTGCTGGAGAGGATCTGGAACGTTTTGAGACGATCGTAGAGGAGATTATCAAACGCTTCGCAATCCCCGCGCGCAGAGCGTCCAACCCCAAGAGATTCGGAGGTTATCTGCGCGAGATTATCGGGCCGCGTATTGGCCCGATCGAGTTCGCGTCGCGGCGCACTGTCTCCGGTCCCCCTATCAACGTCAATGGAAGTCCGGCGATCATGGAGGAAAGCAAGGTTCGCGAATGGATCGACGAGGGAATTGCCGAACATAATCGCATCGAGGTCGCCCGAAGTACCAACGGCATGTCCCAGCCGCCAGTGCAATTGATAGACGTGTTGGGCTACGTAGCTTCGCTCGCCGACTGATCAGACAGCGCCCGCTGTGTTGCGGCGTTATGCTTGGCGATGGCATCCTCGACCGCGGTGATGGCCTCTGTCGGTGATAGGGCATTGTTGAGACCCGCTCGGACTTTGCGCTCCAGCTTCTCATCAGCTTTTGGATGATTGAGGTGGAGGATCGACTGCCCACCGAGCACGCGTCCGATCAGCGCCGAACCGGTGCAATCTTTTGGACGGATCCTTAGCCGGGGCCGAAATTCGTTTCTTGTCTGGGCAATGACCTTACCCGAAGCCAGAACGGGTGGACTGTCATCGCCTGCGTCCATCGTCGCGAGGAAATCTTCGACCACTCGGATGATATCAGCCGGTGCACCTATCAATATCTGGAAATGCGTAATGGTTCCGATCGGCATTTGGAGAATGCCGGCGATGTGTGGAGCCTTGATTTCACCGCGATGATTAACCGGTATTTCGAACCGGGCCTGAAAGGCGATGTTACGAGGCCGGGGATCATCGTTCTGACGCACCGAACGCGCCTTCATTATACGTTCTTGTATCGTGTTGCGGCTCGGCATAGCGAGCTGCTGTTTGGCGCAGCTTTTTTTCACCTCCTTGGATACACTTCCAATGGATGCTTCGGGGCCCTCATTGTTAATTGCCTGTCCGATGATGTCGACCACGCGTTGATCAATACGCGGCTTCCGTTGTTTGGGCGGTTGTGCACCGATGATATCTGACGGAGAAGAGCGAAGCTTCCAAGCTCTGACCAGATTGTAGAACTGTGATTGTTGCATTCCCAGCGAGGCAGCGTGATCGGACGTCTGTCGACCAGTCGGTTTCTCGATGGCGCAATACGCCTCCAATACTCTTTTGCGTTCGAGCACGCTCTTAAGTCTTACGGGATCTACGCCATCGAATATAATCGTCATCACTTCTCTCCATCGGTGGGTTTGATTTGTCGCAGGCAAGCAAAAGCCCCCGCCAACTGCATGCTGGAGGGCCCTGTCATTCTGCGTTTGGTATTGGTGGTAGAACTGCTAAGTGCTCCAGCATTCGCTGGGTTCGAAACGGCTGACTCAATTCTCTGTCAACGTCTTTGCGCCGCCCGTGTTGGCTTAATCACCGTGCTACGCTCGTTGTGGGAGGCAAGGTTTTTTGGATCGCAGCAGAGCCGGGAGCAAACTCGTCGCAAACATGGTTCCTTGGCGGAAAAGAACGAGCCTGTAAGGCTTCGGGGCGATCAGAATACCGCTCTATTGGTCATCGACGCAGGCTGTTGTTCGTTGCGTTCATTGCCGCTTTGCCAGGTCATTGCGATGGCAAAATCGTGAAACTGTTTAGCTGTCCGCTCTCAAGCGCTGCTTTTCCTCAAGCACTCAACTATCACTTTACCTAACCACCAGAATATCAGCTTATGGAGACCATCTTGATAAGAACGCGCTGGCGATCACTTCGGCATGGCGGTTTTGCACGCTGCTCCCTTATGTCGCGTTCTACCAAGCAATGGGATCGGTCGTTTGGCGCTCCGATCAGACATTTCGGCGATGAGAGACGACGGCACACCAAAAATTGGTCTGAGAAATGTAGCGATGTCGAACTTCGTCGTGAAAAGTCGGGGTGGTCACTGGCTATGAAGGCAATGGAACAATCACTCGACGTTTTGATGTGTCAAAGTTAGATAAGGCCGTAATCGAAGTTGGATTAAGACGAATGACGATATGAAAGACTGGCCCACTCAGGACGACGAACCAGATTGGAAGATACGCCTCGAATTCTGGTTCATCGCAGCGCTCGCCGCAGTTTCGTTATCGGTGATCGTATTCTCTGTCATTACGCCGCAACCTGCTGCAGCGCATCCCGGGCGCACGGCGGCGGATGGCTGCCACAATGATCGCAAGAATGGCGGTAGGCATTGCCACGGCGGCAGCAAGACGACACCTAAGCCTCCTGTGCGGACACAGCGTGCGAGTGGCCGCGTTCATTTCGCCAATTGCACCGAAGCGCGTGCCGCCGGAGCTGCTCCTGTTCGCCGCGGCGATCCCGGTTACGCTTCGCATCTCGACCGGGACAATGATGGCATCGGCTGCGAATGAGTAAAGAGAACCTGCCGGAGACTCCAATCGATGACTTGGAGCATGACCAACGTGATGCGTTGGCCGCCACTGGCCGTGCTTTGGCAGGCCTCGTCCCAATGTTCGGCGGCGTTGTCGGCGAATTGGTTACACGCACCATTCCGGAACAACGCACCGACCGCGTGGTCCGTTACGTCCGGGGATTGAACGCAAGGTTCGACGGTATCGAGGCTCGGTTGCAAGAACTGCTTACCGACCCAAATAATGTCGATCTGGTCGAAGAAGGTGGTTATCAATCAGCCCGTGCGACCAGTGATGAACGCATCCAGCATATCACCGCGCTAGTAGCCAATGGCCTTGATGCTGATGACGCAGATGTCATCCGCCGTAAACGCTTGGCTAGGCTCTTGGGCCAGATCGATGATGACGAACTGGCCTTGCTGAATGCATACGGCCAATCATATGGCGGAAGCAATCAGAATCCGTTTGCGGCGATATCGCGTCCCGACCCCGCACACCTGGGTTCCGGGATCGAAGAGATTGATGCCGAAAAACTGTATGAAGCCGGAGTCGAACATCTTCTGTCGCTAGGATTGCTAACGAAGAATTATCGCAATCCCCCTCGCGGTGAAGCACCGAAATTCGACGCTCGGAAAGGCGACTATGAGCACAGTCGCGAAGTGTCCTATCTTGGACGATTGTTGTTGCGCTTCATTGATCGACCGTCGCCGATCGACATCGAGAAGTGAGCTGCGGTGCGTGAGGAACCTGACGCTGTTCCGAAATAGGCCGCATCGTGATAATTGTGCGGTTCTCTTTGCGGCTGAATTGACGATTGATCCGTTATAAGCGTTCACGAAATGCGTCTTTCAAGGTTACGGCAAGCAGAAGAGAGGAATGTTTAGATCCAATCACGGTCTTTCCTGGACAATCTTCGACTGGTTACCGAAAGGTGCCTACTGGCGAAGAAGACCCATTCTTCATAACGCTGTTCTCATGGCGATATCGCTCGACCGGAACTGCGCTCGCTATTGAGTTCAGGCCGGTTCGCAGCGGAATCTAGCTCTTCGACTAAGGAAGGAGGGCTCGGGCTGCCGGAACGGCTGAGATACAATTCTTTATTTCGACCCATCACCGGTGGAGCTCTATTTCTGGGAAGCGCTTGCGATCATCGCACTCGCATGCTTCTTCGTACCTCTATCGCGTAAGATGGGTTTGGGCACGGTTATTGGTTATCTGGCATCGGGCATCGCCGCCGGTGTGATGCTGTCGCTCAGTTTCTAGACGCATCCTGAAGAGCTGTTGCATTTCGCCGAGTTCGGCATCGTGCTCTTTCTGTTCGTCATAGGACTGGAATTCAGGCCGGACCGCCTTTGGCGGATGCGGAAAGCCATATTCGGGCGCGGCGCTACCCAAGTCGCGCTGGCGGCACTGTTGCTCTGCATACCGGCATTTCTTTACGGCTATGACTGGAAGGTTGCCCTGGTCGTCGGCCTCGGTCTCGCTCTGTCCTCGACTGCGTTGGTCATGCAGTCTTTGGAGGAGACGGGACAGCGGAGCGGCGAACACGGGCGGACTTCGGTTTCAATACTGATCTTCGAAGACCTCGCAATCGTCCCGATGCTCCTTCTCGTCGCCTTCCTCTCCCCATCTGACAGCGCTAACGGATCGACGATTGGAAGCCTGACCAGTCTTGGTTCGGGCATCGCAATGATAGGGGTTCTGGTCGCGGCGGGCCGCTACCTCCTCAACCCGATATTCGCGATCCTGGCCCGGACTGGGGTTCAGGAGGTCATGACCGCCGGCGCGTTGGGCGTAGTTATTGCCGCCGCGCTGATGATGGACATGGTGGGACTTTCCTATGCGATGGGATCGTTCATCGCTGGAGTGATGCTTGCCGGTTCGCGATTCCGTCATGAGGTTGAGGCAGATGTCGAGCCGTTTAGAGGCCTTTTCCTCGGTCTGTTCTTCGTCGCGGTCGGCCTGTCCTTGGATCTTGCCGTCGTTGCGGCCAACTGGCAGCTCATCGCGGTCGCTGTGCCGCTGCTGTTGTCGCTCAAGATCGTTGCGGTCTATTTCGCCGGTCGTCTCTTCGCAGTCGGTCACAAGGCTTCGAGCAAGACAGCACTCACGCTTTCCCAACATGGTGAGTTCGGCTTCGTCCTGTTCTCCGCAGCAGCTGCGAGCTCGCTCATCGACCCGAGGACTGCCTCGATACTCGTGTCCGTCATCACATTGTCCATGGCCGTGTCTTCCATCGCCAACAAAATGATTGCACTCCCCCGAACCGAGCCGGATGCGGACCCGGATCCCGTGGAAGCCGACGACCATGTTGATGTCCTTCTGGTTGGTTTTGGCCGCTTCGGTCAGATAGTCGCCAAACCATTGCTCGATGCCGGATTGAGTTTGTCGATCATCGATCGGAATGCGGACAGGGTGACACAGGCCAGAGCCTTCTGCTCGACACTACAATTCGGTGATGGAACGCGTAGGGATGTCCTGAACGCGGCGGGCGCGGCCCGGGCGGGTATCATTGTGATAGCTGTGGATGAGGCGAAGGATACCGAAGTCATCGCTGCGATGATCGGTCGCGACTTCCCTCACGCCCGCTTGTTCTGCCGGACTTATGACAGGCGCACCGCCATACTGCTGCGTGAAGCAGAAGGCGTTGTTCGCGAAACGGCCGCGGCGGCTTTCGAGCTCGGTCAAATGGTGCTGGAAGCCGCAGACGTCACGGAAGAAGAAGCACGCGATCTGGTCGAGGAAACACGCGAAAGAGACCGGACTCGGCTTTTGCAGCAGATGAGTGAAGCAGGGATGCGAAGAAACGACATCTCATTTGCAGAAACGGTCCGCCCCAGAAGCCAATGAAGTTTCCTGGTGGCAACAAGTATAAGCACATGGCGGACCATCTATCGAAGTGATTTTCGTGTCTGCGCGGTGAAACGGACGTTCCGGAGATTTGAACGCGGCAGCCGTCAATAAGGATTCTGATTACGTCGAAATCGCCGTGCAGAATGGAATTCGAAAGGGTTTCGATGCTCCGCAGCACTCGCTCTAGGCTGGACTTGTTCCAGCCGAGCTTTCGAATTTTCGCTTCAGAGATCTAGTTCCGGTGAAGCTGTTGCAGCTTCTGAATCTTTGTTCGATGGTAAATAGTATTCGGTCAGTTCGTTATGACCGGCGAGAACCGGTGGCCGGTATGTTGTGCGCGTCTCGTGGCGGGTGACGACAGGCAGAGCGAACCTGTCATAGACTGATTGGTGCAGCTCGAAATTGGCGCCGATGCTCCGCTGCTTCCGTCGCCAAGTCAGCTTTTTCCGGAACGGCATCCAAGACGGGAACTTCTCGCGGAGCGACTTGACCTCGTCGTGCTGCATTCCAGCAGGATCGGGCGATAGGTTCAGTCGGCCGTCATCGATCAGAGGCGGACGTTCGACCTGCCTTAGCTCGCCTACCATCCACTCGAGAGCGATGTCCGACAGCCTGCTTTCGTTTTCAGGGTAGCTTCCACCGATGTCGGAATGGTTGCCAGCGAACCAGATCTGCCGCAGCCACTTGGGGTCAAGATGGTCGAGCTTGGCGACGTCCGAACCATACGCCCAGCCCACCAGCGGGAAACGCGCACGGTCCTCGTCGATCGCGCGGGCATGCCTCGCATATCGCACGCTTGTGTCGAGGTATCGATCGTAATGGTCCGAGTTCCACGCAGCCATGTGCCTGCGCTTGACCTTCTTGCCGTCCTCGACCGCTTCGAACGTCTTCTGCTGCCGCCAAGTGATCCGCGCGAACCGCCAAGCGAGCCAAGCCGCCGGAATTGCCAACAAAGAACCGACCACCGGGCTGCCTGAGGCGAACGCGAACGCGGCGAGAACTCCCGATACGATGAACGCGGCGGCCATCACCCAGGCAGCTAGGCTGGTCCCCAAGGAAGCCACCGTATCAAACACACCGATGAAATGCGGAGCGACGTTCCCTTGCTTTTCGCCGTCCCTGCCTATGCCTTGCGACCGGTATTTCGTCCTGAAGCGATCAGCCTTCTCTTCGCGTTCGTCCTCGAATTTCTTCCTGTCGTGCCCGAGGCCGTGGTCATGAACGTCATAAACCGCCTCCGCAGCGATCTTCCGCAGCTTCTCGCCATAGCGCGGCAGCGGACCGCCATCGCCATCAGTCATCGGCACTCCACACAGGTTAAGAACGCGCGCGACCGATCGCGCCGTGTAGGCGCCGCGACTGAAGCCGAACAGGAATATTCGGTCGCCGCGTTCGTAATGTCGCAAAATCGCTTCATAGCATTCGATGACGTTCTCGCTGATGCCGGTGCCGAACGCGCTGGCCGAGATTTTCAGCAGCCTACCGAACAGGCCGCCGCCACCTTCCGTCGAACCAAGACCGGCATCGTAGAACGCAACCTGCCGAGCTGGACCGATGTCGACGTTGTCGTCGGGTCGAACGGCTCGGTAGAGCTTGTAGACGTTGGAAAGGCGCTGATCAGGCTGCAGACCACCGACCTGACCCGTCCCATCCGAGAATATCAATATGTCCTTGCCTTTCGGCGACCAATAGGTGGGGTCGGTACTCGTATTTGTCATCTGTTCCCCATACACATCCGAGAACGGCGCGGCCAAATCATTCCGCGGCCATACCTCACGGATGCCCGATTATTTTATTATGCCGTTTCTTCGAGATATTGGTGGACGAAGGTGACCGCCATGGCGCCCTCACCGACTGCAGTCGCGACGCGTTTCACCGACCGGTGCCGAACGTCGCCCGCTGCGAAGGATCCCGCGACACTGGTTTCCAGAAAATGGGGTGATCGATCCTGCTGCCATTCGGGAGGCATGGCTCCATCCTTAAGAAGATCTGGCCCCGTAACCAGATAGCCCGCGCGGTCCCTGACGATGTCGGTGTCCTTGGCCCATTCGGTGTGGGGAACACCGCCGATCGCTACGAACAGGCGGCTGGTGTCGGCCCAGCTTTCGCTTTCCTCACCCTTTCGGATCTTCAGACGCCCCAAAGTTTCGTCGCCTTCGAGTTCGGTGACTTCGCTATTGTATAGGACCTCGACATTGGGCGCTTCCTTGATCCTGTCGATTAGGTAGCTGGACATCGATGTGGCGAGCGCATCGTCGCGAACCAGCATCGTGACCTTCTTGGCATGATCGGCGAGATGCATCACCGCCTGACCCGCCGAATTGCCGCCGCCGACGATATAAACGTTCTCGCCCTTGCACAGCGGTGCCTCACTCGCTCCGGCACCATAGTATACACCGGAATGTAACAAGCGGTCCTCATTAGCGAGGCCCAGCCTACGCCAATCCACGCCGGTCGCGCAGATGTTGGATCGGGCCACCATCGAGCCGCCGTCGGCGAGGTCTACCCAGATTTTCCCCTCCCTGAACTCCGCCTTCACCCCTTCCCGCATCATCAGGATCTCTACCCCGAACTTCAGCGCCTGCAGACGAGCGCGCTCCGCGAGGTCGGCGCCCGCGATGCCTTTGGGAAAGCCCAGATAGTTCTCGATCATCGAAGTCGTACCGGCCTGACCCCCGACGGCACCGCGCTCGATAAGGACGGTGCGCAACCCCTCCGATGCCGCATACACTGCTGCAGACAGCCCAGCCGGTCCGGCGCCGTAAATGGATACGTCGTATTCCCGCAGGCTTGGGTTAGCCATCAGGCCGAGCCGTGATGCCAGTTCCTTCATCGTGGGCGAGAACAGCCGTTCGCCATCGATCAGCTCGACCACCGGCAGCCGGATGTTCTCCAGTTCTTTCATGCCCAGTTCGCGCGCGCAATCGTCGTCGCATTCGAGCTCGTGCCATTCGAATTCCACGACGCTTCGTTTAAGGAAATCGCGCAGTTCGTATCCCAGAGCGTCGTCGCGCTTCCCATACAGCTTGATCAGGTTCGCTGGTGCGCCGTTCTTCGTGTCAGTGTTCGTCATGCGTCGTCCTATCTGGTTTTGACCGAATTCTTGCCGAGTGAAAGACCGAGGTGGCTCATCGACCGACCAGCCGGTAATCTGGCAGCTTCATAGGCTCGAAGCGCTTCGCTGACGTTATCGGGACGTCTTCCGATAGCGTCGGCCAGAGCCATCGCATCGCCAGATGCCTTGGCAGTCGCGCCCGCCGTGTGCGGCCTCACGACGAAGGCGGCGTCCCCGAGGAGACACACCCGGTTATGGGCCATGGTGCCCACGGCAAGATCTTCGATTGCCTGTATGAACGGATCTTCGGTCAGTTCGATCAACTGCTGGAACCAGGGATCGAGCTTGTCCTGCGCTCTTTGGACGAGATAGGTTTTTGGCAGATCGGCAAGCATCCCGGCCGTGATGGATCGCTTCTGCTGCACACCGTCTCTGTCCATCAGGAGATGATTGAGATCGGCCCCTGCTTCGACCGTTTCATACCAGACCCAATTGAGCCGCCGCGAGCCGATCGCGGTTCGCCACTCGTCGCCCGGAATGAAATAGCACAATGCGTGTCCGCCATCCTTCGCTGCAGTGAACGTGAAGCGATCGTGGAAGAACGCCTGCAGGTCATTCGGCAGATCCGCTTCGGCGACCGTTCCACGCCACGCGATGTAACCGGCGTATTCAGGGGTCAAGTCGGGATCGAAGCGCCGGCGTCCGTATGAACCGGATCCGTCCGCGAAGACCGCAAGATCCGCGACGGAACGTTCGTCTCCGAACTCCAGCGTTACGCTACCCTCCGACTGTTCGAACCCGGTCAGCGTCTTGCCCCGGTGGTAGCATTCCGCCGGGAACGCACCCTTTATCGCTTGAACGATGGCTTCCCAGGAGGTGAATTGTTGCGGCATGACCACATCGCTGTGGCTTCCCGTGACTGCATCGATCTGACGCCTGGTCATGCATGAGGTCAACGGAAGGTGCTGCCCAGCGATCCCTCTGACGAGCCGCGACAACTGCGGTTGGACGACTATACCTGCACCTCGGCCGCTCAGGTCGCGTGCGGACCGTTCATAAATGTCGGCCCGGCAGCCGATCTGGTGGAGACATATGCCTGCCGCCAAACCGCCGATCGAACCGCCGATGATGGCGGCACTGGGAAGAGTTTCGCTCACGAGAGGTAAATCGAGCTTGCAGGCCCGGCATCCTGTGGGGATTTCGCAGCGAGTTGCAGCGCCTCGACCATAATTCTAACGGTCTGCGCACCGCTATATAGAAACAGTTTTCCGGCCAAGACGCTCGGCACGCCGGTGATCTGAGCCCGCTCAGCTATGTCGAGTTCTCCTCGCACCGACGCTGCTACAGAATTGGTATGGGAATCCTCGGGAAAAACCCCCGCTTCAATCGCGACTTCGGCGGCCAGGTCGGTGAGCACGCTCGGATCGCCGACGTCCCGGCCCTGCTCGAAATAGGCCGAGAACAGACGTTCGATCACATCACTCTGGAGATCCGCTCCACCTTGCTCGAAAGCCATCCGGACAAGGCAATGCGATCCGAATGTGTTTGGCGTCTTCTCCATCGCATCGTAATCCCATTCAATCGATGTATCGACGGAAGCTTCGATCACTCCTGCATCCAGGGACCGGCTTTTCTCCCAGCTGCCGAATTTGGCCGAACGATATGCTTTCCGATCGAGACCTTCAGGCGGCATCTGCGGGTTGAGCTCGAAGGGCCGCCAGATGGTGGTCACACCATGTCCCTCTTTTTCGAATTCTTCGATGGCCCGATCGAGCCTGCGTTTGGCGACGAAACACCATGGACAGATGGTGTCGGACACTATGTCTAGGACGAGCGAATGGCGTTCCGTTGAAGCTGATCCGTTGTCGGATGTTGTGGACGTTTCCACCGAAGAAATCCTTTGCCTATTCCAGGTGTCATCACGATATGCGTTACCGGTTTCCGATTGGCGAGTAGGCACTCGCGGGTAACCTGAAAGATGATTGGTATGGATGTTGAAGACGAACCCACGATCGACGAGCTTTATCCGGCGCGTAGACTGCTAGATCAGATCGCTGACAAATGGACGCCGATCGTGCTGTTTTGCCTAGCTTCAGGCACTTCGCGCTTCGGTGTGATGCATCGTAAGATACCGGGCCTGTCCAAGAAGATGCTCACACAGGTCTTGCGTCGGCTGGAGCGCGACGGTTTGGTGCATCGCACCGTCTTCCGTGTTGTCCCACCTAAAACCGAATACGTCCTGACGGACCTAGGGCGGCGGCTGCATGAGCCGGTAGCGCAATTGTGCAGATGGGCGGAGGACAATGTGGATGTCTTGGATGCCATCGAGCAATCACGTGCCGAGGCGGAGAGTTCGGAAGCGGGATGAAGGACGATTGGCTATGAGCTTCTTTGATGGTTGCCGAAAAGTGTGACCACCAATGCTTTGATAGAAATAATCAGTTCGCAAGCTTTTTCGTATTCCGCAACTGCTCATACCGCATTGCTACTTCAGGCCAGAGTTCGACGCCGTCGTGGTCGCCGGAACTCGTCAGACGTTCCACCTGTGCACATATATGATTTCGCCCGTGCGCACCGTGCTTTCGCTCTACCCATAATGCCATTCCCCAGAGTTCTTGTTCACGGGATATCATTCGCATTGCACCAGCCATCCAGTCATCGAACCCACCGCACCGAACGCGATTGGGAACTCGAATCAATAAGCCCCATCATTGAGCGCTTGAGGAGTTTCTTCCAGCCTTAATCGCCGCAGACATTTCATAACAGCTACCGTAAAGTGCGATGCACAGCGTGTAATTCGTATAGGGCGGGATAGTGTCTCCTTAACAAGACCCCCGCGATCGGCTGGCCATCGGCCGAAGCAGGGTAGGCGTGAAAATTTTTTCGAACAAATATGTTCCGCATTTGTTCTGGCGCGTCCTATAAGGCCAGCATGCTATTATCGTCTCTCGAACTTGACCGCCCTACTCCGATCTCATGTCTGCCCGACGATCTGCGGCTGCGGATAGTCGATGCTGCGGGTGCTGGCTTTCCCAGCCCGGCGCAGGACTGGGAGGATCCGACCCTTGACCTGATCGAACTGTTGCGTCTCGACCGCGCAGCCAGCTTCGTGTTCCGGGTTTCCGGCGAATCGATGCGCGATACCGGCTTCTTCGACCGGGATGTCGTCGTTGTGGATAGGGATCGCAGGCCGGCAAACGGATCAATCGTGATCGCGATCGTCGATGGCGGGTTCGTCATTCGGCAAATGGTCGTACGCGGCAATGTGCCCTATCTCGAAGCGCGCAACGCTTTAATGAACGCCAATCCTGTTCGGTGTGACGAGGATGTTGAGGTCTGGGGCGTTGTCCGTGCCAGCATACGCAACGTTATCGGCTGAACGTTTGTGTGGGCCATCCTCGATATCACGAACTTCTACGTATCGTCCGAACGGGTTTTTGACCCGTCGCTTCGCCAAATGCCTGTATGTGTTCTGTCAAACAACGACGGCTGTGCGATAGCCAGGTCGGAGGAGGCCAAGGCTCTGCACATCAAAATGGGAGCACCCGTTTTTCTGATGCGTGACAAGATCAAGCGTCACGGAATCGAGCTGCGCAGTTCGAACTATGAACTCTACGCCGACATGAATCGTCGCTTCAATCAGGTGATCGGCGAATACAGCGACCAGGTGGAGATATACTCGATCGACGAGACATTCTTCCGCTTGCCCGTATTGGCCAATGGTCTGGGCGACGTAGCAACCGCACACGAAGTGCGCCGCGCCGTGATGCAGCAAACCGGATTGCCGACAAGGATCGGTCTGGGCCCGACCCGCGCACTGTCCAAAGTGGCGAACGGGTTGGCAAAGGCATCGGAGAAGGTCTGGGGCGGCGTAATTGATCTGCATGACGAGGAGTTGCGCGCGAGGCTGTTCCGCGAATGGCCCGTGGAAGAGGTCTGGGGCATCGGTCGGCAACTAGCCAAACGACTGAGGCCTTTGGGTGTTCGCACGGCTGCCGATCTTGCCGCCCTCCCTCCAGCCCAGGCTCGCGATGTCGGCACCGTGGTCATGGAACGGCTGGTTCGCGAACTGAATGGCATCGAATGTGATGGCTTCACGCCGCAGCCAGACAAGCTGAAGAATACAGCGGTTACGCGGATGTTTGCGGAACCGGTCAGCGATCAGACCGTGCTGCGGGAGGCCATGGTGCGCCGGGCAGTGCGGGCTGCAGAGAAGATACGCGTGCAGGACCTTGTGGCTGGCCGCCTCATCGCGTTCGCACATGGCAGCCGGTACAAGCCGGGAGCGCCTTCGCATAGCCGGTCCGCAACCATATCGCCGGCAAGCAATGATCCACGCATTATCGGCGCCATGGCGGGAAGAATGGCTGACGCGATGTTCGCGACAGGTGACGTCTATACGAAATGCGGGGTGATGCTGGAAAGCCTGCATGAAGCTGGCGCCGGGCAAGGCGATCTGTTCGCCTGCGCCGACCCGCGCGATGCTGGCTTGATTTCTTCAATGGATGATCTGAACGCCCGGTATGGGCGTGCAGCAGTAACGATAGCGTCTGCAGGGCACGGCGCTCGATCTCACGATACCAAGCGATCAATGAAGAGCCCGGCATGGACGACACGTCTTACGGAAGTCCCATTGGCTCGATGATGACCGATCACCCAACGTATGACGCATCTGCTGTTCAGAAGGTGCGACACTTCGAACTGGCTTTCGCTTGTGTATTACAATATGATACCTCATGAGGTCGTATCTTGATACAAGCATTAAGAGACGCGCGAAAGGGGTGTGGTTGGACGCAACGCGTTCTGGCCACGAAGGTTGGCGTGTCGACCCAATCAATCAAGCGGCTGGAAGCGGGCATGGGGTCTGTCTCGACGCTGGTAGCTGTCATGGGTGCCCTCGAGTTTCGGCTAACCGGGCTAGGACCAGGCAAAACACTTGGTGAGCAACTGCGCAATAAGCGGCTTGCGCGAAATTGGTCGCTTCGGAAAACAGCAGACAAGACAGGCTTGGCCGTCAATACGGTTGTTTGTCTCGAGGGCGATGGTGGGTCCGTTGCCAGCCTACAGGTCTTGATCCAGAAGCTTGCTCCGACAGCACGCCGTCGCGCGCCAGAACGTGCGTATTGGGGTCAGGGTGATAAGGAGGATCGCGACGCCCGCTTCACGCCACCTGGATTGCTGGGTGCTGTAACCGAGGCATTTGGGTCAATCGATATTGATCCCTGCGGTCATGAGCTCAGTCCTGTGCAGGCGAAGCGCAGCATATTGCTTTCGGAAGGCGGCGACGGATTGCGCGACGATTGGTCAGGTCGCCTGGCGTTTGTGAACCCGCCATTTAGTGAGCAGCAGAAATGGCTTCGACGCGCGCATGACCAGTGGAGTGCAGGCAGGATCGAGGTTGCTGTCTGCTTGGTCCCGACCCGTACTGACTCCCAATGGTTTCACGAAGTCTTGAGTCAGAGTGCGAGCATTTATTTCCTTAAGGGTCGAGTTCGTTTCACTGACCCACGCGGAAGAACGCAAGCTACGCCGCACTCGGTAATGCTCGTGATACTAGGAGCGGCGGAAAACGAAAAGGTTACCCTTGCCTCACAGCTTCCGGGCGTCTGGATGCTGTAAGGCAGCCTGTTTTGGTGTTGGAAACGAAACGCTTCAAAAAGAATGGTCCACTTTGTCTATCGGAAATATCGGTATGACGGCTTTCAATTTTGTAGAGTAGCCAACAAGCCCCCTGACGACCGCTTTGCGCCCCCATCCGGCCGTTCGGCCTTGTCGCTGGCGATCCCGAAAGCCGCCATTCGTTCCGCAAGCGCTCAACTGGTTCAGACCCGACATTGCGCTGACGGCCCAACAGGCGTGGCCAAAATTATATTCGGAGTGCATCAATCAGGGCGTCCCGAGCCATGGCCACGCGCGGGTGTCGCAGCGATGAGCGTGCCCACACGAGGTAGAAAGCGTTGCGCGGCACCGTGATCGGCGCGGGTATCTCGATCAGCGTGCAGGCAGCGCGTTCGCTGCGGGTGAGATAGCCGGGCAGTACCGTCCAGCCGAGGTCCGCGCACAATCCCGACCGTATCTGTCTCTTATACACATCTGACGCTGCCGACGAAGAGGATAGTGTAGATC
>OJBY01000671.1_pt1 | contig 16438 bp, 19 predicted proteins | sample 1591731 | NCBI WGS metagenome assembly OJBY01 (sample SAMN05416837, study PRJEB24817) | seawater metagenome | isolation source: Sea water | place: Canada:Atlantic | collected 2013-07
GTATTGGGGTAACCAGTGTGGGCGAATCAATATACTTGCGCAGATGTTGAAAATCGGCTTCCTGGCAGATCTTTTCGACAACACGGAGCCTGAGTAGCCGGCAGCAGATGGAGCAAGCACCTCATCATCTCCTGTTTCGTTGAAAAGGCTGCATCAACTGCTGCCAGTAGTTCGTTGGGTAATTCGGCTCTGAAGCAATACCGAGATCCTTAGTGCCGATCGTTCGCTCGGAATCGAAGTAAGCCGTGCCTAAAAAGCGATCAGTCAAGGTGGTAAAAAGCCCGAAGTTCACATCACCCTCTTTTGCCGTATTCAAATGATGGAAACGATGTACGGAGTTGATTGCGAGAACCTTTTTCAGCGGTCCGGTAAAATACGCTACATTCGAGTGTTGCAGTAGCAACTGGAGTACAACTGCAACCACCAACAACATCAGGACATTCTGCGGTACTCCTATAATGAGCAGTGGTGTCGTTCCAGCAACTGTTTCTATAGATTGATGCAGTGGATGTTTCATAAGCCCATTAAAGCCGTACAACCGTTCTACGCTGTGATGAACGGCATGTAGGCGCCACAGCAACCGGAGGCGATGACTGGCAAAATGCGCCAGGGTGATACCAATATCAGAAATAAGGATTGCCAACAGCAATTGGAAAACCAGTGGCCAGCTGGAAGGCCAGATCGGTGCCAAAACGAGCAATCCTGCAATTAATGGGAGTACAGCTATGCCAATAACATTAAGCGACTCGTTCATGAGTGCGTGGAGCACATCGCGCCGCTGATCCTGTTGAGGCTCATTAAACGCCCGATCATAGGGGATAAGTCTTTCAGTGGCGAAAGAAATCCCTATAAACACCAGGATCAAAAACCCCAGCCAACCGGCGTTGAAGTCTTCGGCAACGAGATAGACAGCAACACCATTACCCACGAGCAAAAACAACGGCAAATACAAAAGCCTAACCAACCACATTACGTTACGGATCATTCCAACAGCCCTCGCTAACTAGAGCGTTCAGCATCTCATGGATGCACGCAGCCAAATTGAACGAAAGAGCTGATTATTCGGATAAAAGCCGTTGAATAACCGTTGGGGAAACGCCAAATGCCTCAGTAACAGACCTGCAGAAATGGGCTTGATCAGAAAATCCCGAAGCAATTGCTGCATCAGTAAGTGACATCTCGCGCGATAACTCAAACCCGGTTAGTAGCTTTAACCACTTTCTATAGCTGCGCAAAGGTAAACCGGTACATTCGGTAAACCAGTGGGAAAAATGGCTTGGAGACAGGCAAACCATTTTTGCCAACTCGGCTCGTGAGACTGATCGCCCCCCCGATGCTTCGGCATTCAATGCTTCTAAAACGTCGCTCAACCTGCTCTTTGGACCAGATGGCTTACTACCCCGGTATTGTCGCTCGAAAGCTTTCAGTGCAATTAACAGATTTTCGGTGCCAGTAAAGCGAGACAAGCACTCCGTAATGAAATCCTCATCGAGTGCCCGGATGGATCGCTTCGACGGATTTTTGATGTAAGGCAGTAGAGCATTGCAGACATCAAGGTTTGGATCGATGTAAATACACAGTACCCTGGACAGTTTTAATTGATGAGTAACTCCAGCTGGTATCCATAACCCCCTTCCCTCGCACCGTGTTTCACCGGACATGACTTCAACGCTTGTGTCTAAACCGATCACGATTTGATGAGCCCAATGCCTGTGGGGCTTATTGTCTCCCGACTCTCCATGGAAGGCACCCATGCCTGGCTTTATCGCTACGGAGCCAAGCCATGGGTTCAATAAAGTCTTTGTTTTGGTCATTGCCTCATCTCTGCAAAGACAGACTTTCAGTCGGAGTGACCCTCGGTCAGTTCCAAGCCTCGTCAATGGTGCGGGTCATCAAATCCACCATGGCCGGACTGTCCCATTCCGCCGCACCGACCAGACGGCCAATTTCGCGACCGTCATGATCAATCAGCAGCGTTGTAGGAACACCTTCTATGCCCAGTTTTGAGGTCGCCAGTGTCGACGGATCAATATACTGGCGTAGATGTTGGATGCCGGTTTTCCGGTAGAATTTCTCAACAACACTGATGCCTGCGTGGTCAACGGACAGCGCGACCACTTCAAATTGCTCGCCGCCCAGTTGAGCCTGAAGTGAGTCCAGCGTCGGCATTTCCTCACGGCAAGGCAGGCACCAGGTCGCCCAGATATTGAGCAATATCGCCTTACCCTTAAAGTCAGCCAGTGTCAGCGGCCTGCCGTCTTCGTCCTCAAAAGCCAGCTCGGGCAGAGTGCGAGGGGACTCCCAGATCAGAAACCCCTGGGGCCCCACGGACTTCGGAACCTTCCCTGCAGCCATAACTGGAGCGGCTATGGAAATAGCAAGCGCGAAAAGGACTACGGCGATTCCACGGGCGACGGATATGCGCTGGTGACTCATTAGACATTTCTCCTGATTAAAGTGGTCGGCTTTCTGCCCGCATGGCGCCCCACGCGTTACTCGCTCTGTAGCAACGCTTCAATGCGCCCATGCAGCCGGCCCCAGAACCCATCATCAGCTGCCGCGTTGGGGCCTTTGACAATGGCCGTCAGGTAGGTCACCAGATGCTCAGGCTTGAATTTCAATCCATGGAACCGGGCCCGCATCTGACCTTCCGGGTCAATCACGTGGGTTACCACACCATGGACCTGTACACCCTCACCCGTATCCCTGAACTGAACGCCGTAGGCTTTGGCGAGCTCCGACGTCAACCCGGGCGGTTCACCTTCGCCCCGGTACAGAAAGTGCCAATTATCGGGGTTCAGGTCGAAATTGTCGCCATACGCGCGCATGTTGTCCCGGGTGCCGGCAACATCTTCCCGGTCCGTGGCAATGGTGATGAACACCACCTCTTCACTCAGCCCTTCTTCTTCAACCCCGGTTTGCAACTGCCGTATCAGGTTCATATGAAAAGGGCAGGCCTCGGTACAGCGCGTATAGAGAAAATTGAGCACAACGGTTTTGCCGTTTAAGTCGGCAAGGGAAAAGGTATTGCCATCAACGCCTGTAAGATCAAATTCAGGGGCCGGCTGATCCACAAACTGGGCATACCGCTCTTTCTCATTCAACGAGGCCTCCACATCCTCCATGGAATGGGCCATGGCATTGGTGCTGACCAGGGCAACCATGGCAATCAGCAATACTCTGAATACACTGTTCACAGTCATTCTCCATTTGAGTTGTTTTCCGAAGGGAGTCCCGGGTTATTGTGGCTTGGTATCGTCCAGATTCAGCGCAACGGGCAGGTCAGCTGGTGCCAGGCAAACGCCCTCGTCACTGCAGGCCTGTACCCGTACCGTCATGTCTAGCTTGCCTGCCTCTTTCAGCGCGGCGGTCTGTTTTTCGTCTGGCAGCAGCCGGATACTCGCACCGTCGTCGTACACCTCCAGGGCGGTGTCACCCAGTGTGATGTCACTGACCCTGCCGCGGGGGTACTGGGTCGGGATGTCAAGCGACTGGCCGCCAACCGAAGACTTGGCGACGGTGGGGATCAGAAATTCCATGGAGGCTGGGTTCGCATTCACGTGCCAGCCCGGTTCAATGTCCAGTGTCAGAACAATTTCACCGGTCTCCCCTACCAGGGCTTTGCCGCCTTCCGCAAGATTGAGGCGGACCTTATCGGAAGAATCTGCCAACCCCGTGCGAGCAACTGGTGCCTGGGGGTCAGAACTGGCTTGTTCAGGCTGGGCTGAGCCAGGAGCGTTTCCGGAATTGGTACCGATCAACATGAACGCCGCGATCGCGATCAGAAAAACCGCTACGCCGGTCAGCAATACTTTGGGTCGGGTTGTCATGGTTCATCTCCAGTATCTAGGGTTGTGAATTCTCGGTGCGGTTGATCGCCTCGACCAGGCTATCGGTGTCAAAGAGTCCCGTGAAACGGGCGACAACGGCGCCGTCACCGGCAAAAACCGCTGCAAAGGGCAAGGCCTGCCCACCCGTCGCGGTTAACAATGCGTCTTTTTCGGGATCGCTTGCTGTCACATCCACCTGAATCGGCACCATGCTGGCCCGCTCCACGGCTTCGGCCACAGCGGGCTCTTTATACACGGTGCGCTCCAGGACCTTGCAGTTGATGCACCAGTCGGCAGTGAACTCCAGCAAATACGGCGTGCCACGGGCTTTTGTGTCCGCCAGGAGTTCTGCTGAGTAGGGTTGCCAGACAAGTTCGTCTTCACCACTGCCCAACGGAGATGCGAATACCACTGTCACCGCAAGGGCAAGGCCTGTCGCCGTTGCAGTGATCACGCGTACGGCACCGTTCCCCTGAACGAAACGGCGGAGACCCCAGACCAGCACCAGCGCCAGCCAGGCCCACCACAGCCAGGGGTATACCGCTTTGGGCACCAGGCTCGCGCTGAAAAACACGGCGGCGGCCAGCAATATCAGCGCGAGCACTTCACGAATGGCTACGGTCCAGGGGCCCGCCTTGGGCAACCGGCTCAGCCACTCGGGCCTGAGCATCAGTACCGCGTAGGGCAACGACAGCCCCAGCCCGATACTGCCGAATATCCCCATGATGACCGGTGCCGGCTGGGTAACGGCAAAGGCCAGAACGCCACCGAGGAAAGGTCCCGCGCAGGGCGCGGCCAGGATCGCACTCAACAGCCCGGACACATAGGCTTCAAAGTAACGCCGGCCATGCGCCGAGGCGGCGAATGTCGGGACGGGGATGGGCAGATCGAGCCAGGTAATCACCGCAAACCCGACCATCAACGCAACCAGGACGGCCACGAATAGCGTTGACTGGAACAACGTGCCCCAGTTCCACTGCAGCAGTGCGGTCAGGCCGCCCAGCGTCAGGAAAAAGGTGAGTGTTCCAGCCGTGAATGCCATTGCGGCCAGCACCCGATGGGACCTCTGGCCGCCAGCCTCCCGCAGGATGGTCCGGACCTTGATGGGGATGGCGGGCAACACGCAGGGCGTCAGGTTCAGCAGTAGACCTGCCATAACCGCCATCATGATCTGGCCGGCAATGAGTAATGAGGGCAACTGATCCATCACTCAGCTATCCCCAGCGCCCTTCCCAGCGCTTCCTGCCCAGGCACGCCGGTCTGGCCTTGCCATTGGCCACTCGTGTCTTTGAACAGCAGCCCTGGCGTTCCACTGAAACCCAGTTCGGCCATCCACTTACTGTGCTGCTCAAGCGCCGCCTTGAGGTTCGCCGGTACGGGCTTGAGCTCGGAAATGCCCTCCCCGCTACCATTGTTACCAAAGTTCTCCTCGAACGCCTGGAGCGCTCCGGCCCGGTCCTCTGCATTCATGATTGCGGCGGAGAAGCCCAGGCTGGAGGGCTTGAGAAAACCAACCATGACCCAGTGCAACCTGACTTTCCCCTGCGCTACCCAATCTCGGGTTTGCTGCCAGAATTTGTGACAAAAGATGCAATTGGGATCCGCGAACACATAGATTTCCGGAGCATTCTTTCCGCCCTCGCTGACCAGGTGAGTATCCCGGGAAAGCTTCTCGGCAACGGAGGCATAGGTTGGCTTCGATATATAGCGTGTCGTGTACTGACGAGTCAGATCGTTGCCGTCGCTCTCCAGAAGCGCGCCGGAAAAAGTGTAGTCACCGAGACCATAGATTATTCCGTTTTTTCCGTCCCCGGTCTTCACAACATAACCGGTCACGCCCTCGGCTGGTGTAGAGAAGCGTTCAATTACCGTAAAACCGACTTTTTTCTGAAGCGCCTCGATTCCCGGGTCCATCGTTGGTGACGCATACGCGAGAGCCGCAAACAAACTCAAAAAAAGTGTTATCGAAAGCTTACGGAATAGCACGGTCATACCCCGCGCCGGGTGTTCTATACAGAGTGACATCACAGGGACGCTCCCATCTTTATGTATTCATCATTCAACAAGAAACCACCAGGTGTAGCTAACTACGTGGTGGCATACCGCTAGATCGAACGGCAGGCGCTCGAAGCGAGCTCCCCAGGCGATCAAAGGTTCAGGAAATTGCTGAATATTTGGGAGGAAAGGGGTCTGGCCCTGAAAGTACACGGCCAGAATGTGAAGAATGGTCCCAGGGACAAAGAGAGGACGATAATATCGGCAAATCCAGAATTGCAGATTTGCCGACATGGGAAGAGACACACGTGCTGCTACAGCTACCCTGAGCCAAGAGCCTCGAGCAGTCAGGCATTTCCTGAACATCCGGCAAAAGGACGCAAGCCTCAACCATGGGCTCCACTCCATGAGAGGTCGCAGCACCCACCTGTGAAACAAGGAAATAAGCTGCGAGCAGCATGGCTGTCAGTCCCAAAAGCCGCTTGGTCATTGCATCGATATCCCGATTACAGAACAGTTACTGCCTTTCACGTGTTGAAAAGCAAGATTCACCGTAACCCACATTGATGGAGGCGCCAAGCACATAGAAACTACTCATCCTAGCGCCCCCATTCTCTTCCATTGACAAAATATGACTGGACCTACACTCATAAGTTCCTCCGGATTTTATTGCTGGAACACGCTCTTATGCCCCCGACGTCGGGTCAAAAACAGCTTGGCGATAATCGGTAACAGGGTAATGCCACTGACCAGAACCAGAAGCACCGTCACCACCCCGGACTCAGAAGCCATGAGCAAGCCACCAAACGCTGTGATCAAATACGCTGTCGGAATAACACCGGCCAGCGTTGCGACCACGAAGCGCCAGAACGCGAGTGGTGTCAGGCCCGCTGCATAGCTGACCCCATCGAAGGAGATAAAAGGCACCAACCTTGATGTAAAAATGACAAGCATCAATGCGCCCTGAGAGCGTTCCTCGCCAAGCCAATTCAATACCGGACGTAGCCGCCTCCAGCGGTGGATAACGTCGTACCCCAAGGATCGAGCAATGGCGAAAGCGATCAGTGCGCCGGCCTCAGCACCGATAACCACGATCACTGTTCCCCATAGCGATCCATAGACCGCACCGGCAACCATGGCGATCGGGGCGCTGGGGATCGGGCTCAGGACAATGGCCGTGATCATCAGGCCAATGATACCCACCGGCCCCCAATACCCCAGTTGGTCAATCCATTCCGACAAGGCCGCCTTGTTGGTCACGGTGGTCAATGCTCCGGTCTCCAGCATGACCCAATAAATCGCAGCCAGTGCAGCCAGCAAGAGCAGAACCCCGACTACTTTTGCTTTTGCGTTCGGTCTAACTCCCATGCCTGCCATGGGTGCCCGATGAAATTCATGCTTCAGGGTGGTAGTCATAATCTCCTCTGGCGTTCTTACTCGCGCGTCCAGAATCGTCCCTGTTTTTCGAAAACAGGTACTTGCCGAGGGCTGCGACGCCAAGTACCAGGGCGACGATGAGCAAAAGGGATATCAACCCCATTCCCGCCATTCCAAACATGCATGCCTCATTTGTCATCATGTCAATCTCCTGATTCTGTGTGCCAGGCCTCTTACGAGACGCTGGCCTGTGCGGCTCCGCTTTCGCTGATATTGCTCGCCGCGGAGCCTCCGCTATTGGATTTGAACCGGCCCAGCCGGAGAGAATTGGTCACCACAAATACACTGGAAAGGCTCATAGCACCCGCAGCCAGCATGGGGTTGAGCAGGTAACCGGTAAACGGGAACAGAACACCTGCGGCTACGGGGATCAGTGCCAGATTGTATCCGTAGGCCCAGACAAAATTGCCGAGGATCGTTTTGCGGGTGCGCCGGGAGAGCGCTGCTGCATCCACGATGCCCCGGAGGTCGCCGCGCATCAGAACCACGTCGCCGGCCTCAATGGCAATGTCGGTACCGGTGCCGATGGCGATACCCACATCGGCTTGCGCCAGGGCCGGTGCGTCATTGATACCGTCACCCACAAAAGCAACCCGGGCACCTTCTTCTTGCAGGCGCTTCACTTCGGCCGCTTTCTGGTCCGGCAATACCTCCGCAAGCACCCGTTCGATGCCGGCTTGCCGCGCAATCGCCTCGGCGGTGGCGCGGTTGTCACCGGTAAGCATAGCCACGCTGAGCCCTGATGACTTGAGCGCAGCAATCGCCTCCACCGAACCGTCCTTGAGCGGATCGGCCACGGCAATCAGCGCGGCGAGGCGTCCGTCGACGGCAACATACAGCGGGGATTTGGCTTTTTCAGCAAGTGAAACCGCATCGTCGGCGACGCTGGCCAGGTCGATACCGAGGCGGCGCATATAACGGTCCGCGCCCACATTGACCCGGCGTCCGGCCACCTGTGCCTGAATGCCATAGCCCGGCTCCGCCTGGAATTCACTGGTCGCGGGCAACGTGAGCCCGCGATCCCTTGCACCTTTGACGATGGCTTCCCCGATCGGATGCTCACTTTCGGTCTCCACAGCCGCAACCCAGGCCAGGACCTCATCCTCGCGGCCTTCCACCAGGATGAAATCTGTCAGCTCAGGCTGGCCCCGAGTCAGGGTGCCGGTTTTATCGAGGACGATGGTGTCCATCCGAGACAGTGTCTCCAGGGCCGCGCCTTTGCGGAACAGCACGCCCATTTCGGCGCCCTTACCGGTTCCGACCATAATAGCTGTTGGCGTGGCCAGGCCCATCGCGCAGGGACAAGCAATCAGCAGCACACTGACCGTTGTCACGAAGGCAAAAGACAGTGCCGGGGCAGGCCCGAAGCTGAACCAGGTGATGAACGTCAGAATCGCGAGCACGATCACAATGGGAACGAAAATTCCCGCTATCTTGTCGGCCAGCGCCTGAATCGGGGGTTTATCAGCCTGAGCCGATTCCACCATTCTGATGATCTGTGCCAGAACGGTGTCCGCACCCACCCGGGTAGCCCGGAACGTCAGGGAACCGTTCTTGTTAATGGTTCCACCCACCAGCTCGGCTTCTTTCTGCTTGGCCACGGGAACGGGCTCGCCGCTAATCATGGACTCGTCCACGTAGGATTGGCCTTCTTCCACCACGCCATCAACAGGAACCCGCTCTCCCGGGCGCACCTGGATACGGTCGCCAGGTACCACGGCTTCGATGGGCACTTCGACGGCCTCCCCATCCCGAATGACACGAGCGGTCTTGGCCTGCAGTTGCAGAAGTTTTTTGATTGCCTCCGACGTCCGGCCTTTGGCGACGTGCTCAAAGTAGCGTCCCAGCAGGATGAGCGTCACGATTACTGCCGCTGCCTCGAAATAGCTTTCGGCGGTGCCGGCGGGAAAGAATCCTGGAACCAGCAGTGCTGCTACCGAGTAGAAATAGGCAGCGCTGGTGCCGATCATGACCAAGCTGTTCATGCCAGGGTTGGCATGGCGCAATTCAGTGTACCCGGACCGGAAAAACCTCAATCCGGCGTAGAACAACACCGGCGTGGTTAGTAGCCACTCAATAGCCATCCACCCCCGATGGGGTAAGACACTGACATATAAAGCCTCAAGAGCAGGTATCATCTTACCCATGGCAATCAGAACTACCGGGATAGTCAGCGCTGCAGCAAAGATCACTTTCCGGCGGAGGTCGATGCCCTCCCTGTCCTGCTCTTCCGTTTCGCTACTGGCGTCCGACTCCTGAGATTCATACCCCGCATCGCGGATAGCCTGATGAATTCGCGGCACTGACAAGGTGTCAGACAGAAACTCCACAAACGCTTTCTGGGTGGTCAGATTGACACTGGCCTTGACCATACCGGGTTGCTTATTCAATGCCCGCTCAATCCGGGATACGCAGGAGCCGCAGGTCATGCCGATGACCGAAATTTCGGCCGACTGTACTCGCGCCTGATAACCTGCATGCTCAATCGAGTCGATTAGCATGGCCGGCGTGGCGGGCTGATCAAATTCCACGGTGGCTTTTCCGGTCGCCAGATTCACTTGGGCTTCCGCAACGCCGCGCTGACCCATGACCGCCTTTTCAATCCGTCCGACGCACGAAGCGCAAGACATTCCATCAACACGAATCTCTATTCGTTGCATACCCGTTTTGCTCCTCAGCACGGCTAACTCTGTGCCTTTAAATCAGTTCATCTGCAGGCGACTGGCAGCGTCACCCTTGCTGGGCTATGGCTTCGACAATCGGGCAGCCGTCCATTGGTCCTTCACCGGAACATTCCTCCAGCGTTTCAGACAGGACGGCCTCGATGCGGGACAGGCTCTGAATCTGATGCCGGATTTTTTCCAGTTGCTTCTTTGCAATTTGCTTGGCCTCGGCACGGTCGCCATTGGCGTCCTGAAGCATCAGGAGTTCACGAATCTCATCAAGAGTGAAACCCCACTGCTTGGCGTGGATGATGAACTGCAGCCTGGCGATCGCATCCTCGGGGTAACGACGATAATTCGATTGGGTTCGGGCAGGCTCGGGCATGAGATTTTCCCGCTCGTAAAAGCGAATGGCATGGCTGGCCACGCCGCTTTTTTCAGAGAGTTCGCCGATATTGAACGTTTTCATTCCTGCACCTCAAAACAAGTGGTCAATAACTGATTCTAACCATAACCTTAAAGTGAACTTTAAGGTCAAGGTATTTTTTCATGCATTGTCAGAACGGGGGCGGTGCACCAAACTGAACCAAGGCCCCCTCGTTTTGAATCAAGTCGGGCAAAATACGGAGACACACTGTAATGAAGTTATTTGAGAGGCTATCTACGCTGGTTGTGGGACTTTTCCTGTCACTTTTCGCATTCGCTGATGAGCCCGGGCGCATGGGAGAAGGCATGATGGGGGGCAACATGATGCAGGGCATGGGCGGCATGGGGATATTCATGATGATTATCATGGTTCTTCTGGCTGTGCTCCTGATACTTGCGATTCTGGCACTGATCAAATATCTGAGGAACAAGTGATGAACCGGAGTAAAAGTGTCCATCGGCGCACAGTCCTTCAGGCTGTGGCGGGCACCGGCGTCCTTCTCACGCTGTCGCCGGGACTTCTGCTTACCGGGTGTGATGGAGAGGTAAAAGCGAGTGAATCGGAACCGCTCGGCCTTGATTCAGAAGAATACGATGTTGTACTGAATCTTCACGCCATGCCCGATTCGGTGCCCATACTTCCGGGCGCCCCTAGTGAAGTGTGGCGCTACAGGGCGGAATTGCTGAAAGGTCCAGAAAACACCGTCTCAGAAAACCCGGACAGGTATCTGGGCCCAACGATCCGGCTACGCCGCGGCCAAACCGTCAAAATCCATATTCATAATGAGCTGCCGGAGGACACCACCGTCCACTGGCACGGGCTTCACGTGCCGTCAGACGTAGACGGGCAACCAAGACTACCGATCCGCCCCGGCGAGACAATGACTGTTGGCTTCGAGGTATTGGACCGGGCTGGACTGTTCTGGTACCACTCTCATGCCCATGGCAAGCAAGGCGGTCGCGTGGGATTTCAAAGTTACGCGGGGCTAGCTGGGCTCCTGATCGTTGAAGACGAAGAGGAAGCGGGCCTCGGATTGCCATCGGGCGATAACGAGCTGTTACTGGTGCTTCAGGACCGCACCTTTGCTGGTAACAATGAACTGGTTTACATGGGCGGTGGCATGGGGTCCATGATGGACCGTATGCACGGTTTTCTGGGGGATAGAGTGCTGGCTAACGGGGCGCCTCCAACCACCCGCAAGGTTGCCACCCGCCCATACAGAATTCGGGTTCTCAATGGGTCCAACTCCCGTATTTACAAACTGGCCTGGAGCGACGGGCAACCTGTCACCGTTATCGGTGCAGACGGCGGCCTTCTTCAGGAACCGGAAGACAGGCCTTACGCCGTGCTCGCTCCGGCTCAGCGGCTTGATATCTGGGTCGACCTTTCCGAGTTCCAGCCGGGTGATACGCTGGAGCTTATCAGTGACAGTTTCCGGGCAGGCATGATGAGCGGCGGCATGATGGGCGGAATGGGAATGATGGGCAGCGACGCCCTGCCCCTCGGCAGCCGATTTCCCCTGGCCAGGCTGGAGGTGTCCAAGTCAGTAGAGGCCAGCGAACCTTTACCGACACAGCTAGGTGTGCAGCGGCAAAAAATACCGGTAAACAGCAATACGCGAATCCGGTCGTTCGAGTTAAGCCCGGTTATGATGCGGGGATTTGCCATGAATGGCCGGCGGTTTGACGGAACGAATGTTGCGGATGATGAAAAAGTCCGCCTTGGTGACACGGAAATCTGGGAATTCCACAACAACACACCGATGCCTCACCCGATGCATATTCATGGCTTGCAGTTCAACGTTGTAGGGCGACGAGGCGGCAGCTCGGATAGTTTACAGCAGGGCCTGGTAGACAGTGGCTGGCACGACACGGTTCTGGTTATGCCTCGTGAAACGGTTCAGGTGGCGATGAAATTCGAGCGCTTTGACGGCCTTTACATCTACCACTGTCATAACATGGAACATGAAGACGCAGGAATGATGCGCTATTTTCAGGTGCGAGGCTGAACGCGACGACATCCCTCTTAGCGCACATTCACTGTCAGAATGCTCTCGTCGAGTGTGAAGCATCCGAGATCTTGGGCTGAGGAGCCACCGACTGGACATCACCAGCCTCGCTCGCCTGACCAACTGCGGCCACTGAGCCTTTCTTGTCCTTACATTTCATCATGCACAATCCAAGACCACACATGATCAGACAGGGCAGAAGGCTGATCAGTATTGGCGCGACCCCGAACAGCACGAGCTTATCCCAGCCAAAAATCAGTCCGGCGGAGACCCCAATAGCACCAAACAACCACCAACGGCGTGGCCCCGTCAGCAATCCCATGAGCCCTCGTGAGCCGGTATCCGGGTTCGTCTTGCCCTTTTCGTCACAGTTCGATTTGTTACAGCAACTCATTATATATTCACCTTTCCAAAAATCGTTCTCAGTTTCTCACGTTCACCGTTGGAGCGGAGAACAGCCTTGCAACCAGCGACGTCAAGAAAATAACCTTGAAGCAAGGTTTAAGGTCAAGCATTTTATAAAGAAACCAGATCGGACCTGCCATGCGGCTCTGATTTTCCAGAAAGTGATGGCATCGAAATAAAAAACTGCTAGCATCTGGTGAACTAAGTGACGAAGGTTTTGTCACAGCGGTGAAGATCGACAGGTTGGTGCCCGAAATCAAGATGACCATAACGAAACGCCAAATTTTCTCGTTGTTGCTATCACTCATAATGGTGATAAGCACTCCGGCGTTGGCCGTCTCTGAAATGGCCGACGGTCAGATGGAGGCGTCCATGATGGACTGCGGTTCCATGATGTCCGATGCAACCGGAACCAGTGAATCTGCCTCTGATGACAGGATCAGTTGTTTCACAGGTTCAGACATGGCCTGTCCGACCGCCAGCGGGCTGAACAGCTGTGGTGTCAGTATCGGTCTTTTGCCAACAGGCCCCAGCGGCTTGGTTGATGCCGGTTCCCAACCGGTTTTAAGCGCCCTTGAGAACGACTACCAGGATCCTTTCCTGGCTTCTATCACACCCCCTCCACAATTTCGCTCCTGAGTCTTAACCCGGACTTTTGCCCATTGCGGCAATGTCATTAACGTTAATTCTTACAAGAAAGCCTCGTGTTCATACCTATTCGTCACGAGTCTTTAACTGGAGCAAACCAAATGCGCAATTCCAATATCAAGCTTTCAATCACCGCTGCCATTTTCGCGGGTAGTGTTGCTTTCTTCTCTGTCTTCGCCCATGCCGAAGGCAACGGCATGATGGACCCTGACTCCGAGGAGAATGGAATGATGTCCTCCAAAGGCATGCACGGAATGGGTGGCATGATGGGCATGATGTCCGACATGTCTTCGGAAGATCGCAAAGCGATGACGGAAGCCTGCATGAAAATGATGCAGAGCCATGGCGGCGATGAAATGAATATGAGCGGCGGCGAGAAGGACCAGGACGCCTAAACCAAAACCCATTGCCCGGGGAAGCCAATGTGCCCGCCCCGGGCCTTGCATCGCCGATGACCGAATCACATCGAGGATTACCATGAAAACCAAGAAACTTGCCCTGTTTACAGGTGTAGCCGCAGTCGTTCTCGTTGCAGGCGCTACCACACTGGCAATCCAGGCTGGTGAGTCTGCCGAGCCATCATCCGCAGTCGCATCCACTGCAGAGACTGGCACAGCCATCACCATCTACAAGAGCCCCAATTGCAGTTGCTGTCAGTCCTGGGCTGAGCATCTTGCGGCCAATGGCTTTGAGACCGACATTGTTGAAACCGACAATCTCAATCAAATCAAGCAGACTCATGGCGTGCCCCGCGAAATGGCATCCTGCCACACTGCGTTGATTGGCGATCTGGTGATTGAGGGCCATGTGCCGGCGGATGATATTGTCGCTTACCTCGAAAACCCGCAGTTCAACACCCTTGGTCTCTCTGTGCCCGGCATGGTCCAGGGCAGCCCCGGCATGGAAACCGGCCGGAAAGAGGATTATCAGGTCATCGCTTTCAGCGCCAATGGCCAGCAGCGCGTTTTCCGCGAATACAAGGATTACTGAGGTCAGCGCCATGAAAGCGATCGTTTTTCGCCTGAAGTCCGCACTCTTGCGTTTTTTCCTGATCACTCTGGCTGTTGTCTTGCCGACGCTGGCTCATGCCCAGTCTTCGGGCGATAGCCAATCAGTGAAGGCCCTGACGAGCAACCCGTCAGGGGCCCTTGTAGTGCTGCGTGACCGCGGCCTGTTTGCCATTGACGGTGATACATCCACTGAAATTCCGCTACCAACGCCGGATGCGGGCGCGCAACCCACGTCTCTGGCAAAAGGAGCCGATGGCAGTATTTACCTTGCCGGCCCCGGCCTGGGAGTCTGGCGCTACAACAGTGCCAACAATAGCTGGCAAGCCCTCAATAATACCTTGCCCGATCTCGGGGTCACTGCCATGGCCACTCATGCCACCCAAGCCGGAACTCTCTACGCGTACCTCGGAGAAGATGGCATGTTCCGGTCCAGGGACGGCGGCGCCGAATGGGTCAAAGTCGATGGTGGCCCCCGGGAACCGGTGCAGGCATTCCTGCACTCGGACATGCCCGGCAGCATGGAAAGTGGCTGGCTTTTTGCCGGTACGACGCGCGGCGTCGCCCGCTCCATGGACTGTTTCTGCTTCTGGGGCGATGCGGGAGACCTGCAAGGTACCGTGTCTGCCATCAGCTATGATCCCGCCGCTCCGGAAAACGTCTATGCAGTCGTCGAGGGACAGCTCCATCACAGTATTGATGGCGGCGAAACCTGGGCAAACGTTAAGGCACCCGGAACCGTGACGGCACTGACTTTCTCGCCAGTTCATGGGTTCGTAACAGCCGTTGAGGGCGGCAACTTGTTTGCCCATGGCGACGGCGGCGAATGGACGCCAGTCTATGAGTAAGTGGGTCGGCTTGCTGGTTCTGCTCGTTGTGCCGACCTTTGCCCTCGCTTCCGGCCGGCCAGCGAGTACCGACCCTGCGCCCGCGAATGTGGCGCAGGGTCGACAAATTTATCAACAATACTGCGCCGCCTGCCATGGACGGCAGGCTGAGGGTACTGCCAACTGGAAAAAGCGGGATGAGAAAGGTGAAATGCCGCCACCGCCTCACGATGAAACCGGCCATACCTGGCGTCACAGCGACGCCATGCTGTTCAAGATGATCGCGAAGGGCTGGCGGCACCCCTTCAACAAAACCGATCGGCTAACCATGCCAGCGTTCGAAGACGCTCTCACCGAACAGGAAATTCAGTCAGTCATTGAGTACCTGAAAACGCTCTGGACCGATGAACAAAGAAAGTACCGGGCGACAGAGAGCCAATAGCAAGAAAACTGGCCTCCATGAGCTAATAAGAGGCTCCTTCGTTCTGCACCATTTTGAATTTGCTTCAGGATAGACAGAGTGATTTCCAGGCGTCATACGTGCTCAGGAAAACCTGCCCCGTGAGTTCCTCACAAAAATGAGTGCGGCGTAGACCGTCCATCACAGGGCCTTTCACCTCACACATATGCAGACGAATATCCATAGCCTTGAGCCGGCCATTTATTGCCTCCAGGCTCTCAAGTGCCGAAGCGTCAATGGTATTTACCGCCTGACAAGCCAGAACCAGATGCTTCATCTTCGGTTGTTGAGACGTCAGCGCCAAGACGGTCTCTTCCAAGTAGCGTGCGTTGGCGAAATAAAGACTTTCATCCACTCGCAGGACGACGGATTTCTCGTCCGTTTCAACCGTGTGGCGCTCGACATTTCTGAAATGCTCGGTACCCGGTACTCGGCCAACAATTGCACTGTGTGGACGACTGGTGCGATACAGATAAATCCCTATCGATAGGCCCACACCGACCAGGATTCCAGCTTCGACGCCCTGAATCAGCGTGAGCACAATGGTTGCCAGCATCGCGGCGAAGTCCGCTTTTGAGTAATTAAAGGTGCGGCCGATGGCTTTAAAGTCAATCAGAGTGCTCACTGCGATCATGATTGTGGCGGCCAGTGTTGCTTTTGGAAGGAAGGCCAGTACGCCGGTGAGTGTTAGTGTGGCAAGTGCAATCCCGACTGCGGTAAACATACCCGCA
>OJBY01000676.1_pt1 | contig 16372 bp, 19 predicted proteins | sample 1591731 | NCBI WGS metagenome assembly OJBY01 (sample SAMN05416837, study PRJEB24817) | seawater metagenome | isolation source: Sea water | place: Canada:Atlantic | collected 2013-07
GCCGATAAGCCCGTCGCGCCGAGTAGCGACTTTATGTTCAAGCCCTGCTGGCCATCAGCCGTGAAGCCTGATTGCGTGAATTCGCCTTTGGCGACGTCCGCTATCAGTCCGTAGGCCAAAGCCTGCAATTCCAGTGAAAGCCTGGATAGCCCTTTGGCAACCGGAGAGCCCGCGAATTCCGAAATTGATATTTCATCGAAAATCGTCGTATCTCGGTCAGCATATCTCTTTTCAACGAGGCGAAGCCAACCGCGAATGTGCTTTAAGTCAGTTGCCGCTTCGTAGATTGCAGGCTTCCAGAACTGATCCGCGATTTCGTATCCGTGCATCCAAAGCTGCCAGCCCACGAAGCTGACCTTCTTCTTGATTGCGAGAAGCCGAGAGATCTCGATAGCCAAGTTTGCGGTGCCTGGAGGGTAGCGAACGACGCTTCCCTGGCCTCGTCCAAGGCCGATCTGTCTGACGGCAGGCATCAATCCTTGATCGCGCCAGCGGCGTAACTGATCAGTGGAGACTTGAGCGCCAGCGCGCTCGAAGGCTGCGGTCAGGTCTTCAGCCGTTTCCCAGTGGTCTTTCACCTACCCACATACCCGAATCATTAGAGCTGCGTGCGGGATAGCAATTTTCGATGAATCACCCTTCCTAATTTGCACACTCCAATCAATCGGAGTGATTCGCGTGGCGAAGAAAAGGGACCATCGTGCAGAATATGCCCGCCGCATTGCACGGGGCAAGAAGCGAGGTCTGAGCCGCTCACAGGCCAGAGGCCACGCCCGTCCCGGCGAGGAGCCCGTTCGAGGCCACAAGCTCAGTCAGAACGACGTACGGCTCGAAACGGCTCTGAAGGCAATGAGACGGACCGGAACGCAGGTCGCAGCGGCCAAACAGGCCGGAGTGTCCGCCGAGCGGCTGCGGCGCTTCCTTTACGAAAACAAACTGGCGACGCGCCAAGGCAACCAATGGCAATTCTCCGATGATCGCATACGGGAGATGTCCGTGTTGTCGGAGGGGCAGATGCGCCGGATGCGCCTGCGGGGCTTCGATGAAGCGTCGCTCAATGGCGAATATCTAAGCGCCGTGGGCCAGTTCATCATCAAAAATGATCCTGAATATCTAGCGGATTTTGTCGGGCAATCTGTGCGCGATGCCAAGGGCAAATCGCACCCTTTCGAGACCGATCCAAACGAACTTTACCGGCTCTACCACTCAGGAGATGAGCCGTTCGAAGTCTATTACAAACTCCTGAGCTTCCCAACATAAAGGATATTGAACCATGAACTATGGAGACCATGAAACACGCCGTCAGCGCAGGTTGCGACGGCTTGGCAACAACAATCCCATTTGCGGAACCTGCGGTGAAAGGGATGATCGATGCCTAGAGCTACATCATCCCGCCGATCATGGCCGTGATGAGCTAATGGTGACGATTTGCCGCAATTGTCATCGCAAGGTCAGCGACAATCAAAAGGATCATCCGGCCAATGATCTAGCCGCCGATCCGACATTGGACCGCATGGGACACTTCATGCTGGGTCTTGCCGATTTGCTGTCGCTGATTGTCGAGAAGCTCATCGAGTTTGGGCATATCCTGATTGGGATGGCCGCTACCAAGAATGCGGAAGGGAACAAGGCATGAGCGCTTCCGAAATCACCGATCACTTGCCGATTGCTATTCGGGCATATGGCGAGAGGCAAACAGGCAAGCCGAAAGCGAAGAATAGTCGCTATCCTAAAAAGCCTGAAGCACCTGCATCGCTTCACACGCTGGTTTTCGATTGTGAGACCAGAACGGACAGCGCGCAGTCTTTGCGGTTTGGAACTTATCAGCATCGCTATGATGGTGAGCTTAGAGAAAGCGGCATATTCTATTGCGCCAAAACGCTAAACAGCGACGAGATTGCGACCTTGCAAGCTTATGCCGCAAAGCATGGCCTTGAATGCATCTCAGGTGAGACTTTCGTAAAAGAAAAATTCTATAAAATCGGTTACGGTTATCGCGCTACGATTGTCGGCTTCAATTTGCCGTTTGATATTTCGCGAATTGCCATCGGTCACAATTCTGCTCGCGGCACTATGAAGGGCGGATTCACGTTTGCGCTTTCGGATGATAAGCGCTTGCCCAACGTGCAAGTTAAGCATTTGTCAGCCCGCGCAGCATTTACTCAATTTGCCGCGCCTTTTGTAAATCGAACCAATCGCAGTTTACGCAAACGTGGCCTCATTGAGCCGACGTATCGCGGACATTTTCTCGACTGCAAAACGCTCGCCGCAGCGATGCTCGCCAGGTCGTTCTCACTGGAAGGCCTGTGCGATGCTCTAAGTGTTGAAAATCCTAAATTCGACGCACCAGATTTCGGCGGCCCAATCACATTCGAATTTATCGATTATGCTGTGCGCGATACTCAAGCCACATGGGAATGCTACCGCGCTCTAATCACCAAATTTCAAAGTTTGGGATTGGGCGATGCTGATCCATGCAAGATGTACAGCGAAGCGAGCCTGGGGAAAGCTGGCCTCAAATCGATGGGCATTAGGCCGTGGCGGGAATGCCAGCCAGATTTTGATCCCAAGATCATCGGAAAAATCATGGCGAGCTATTTCGGAGGCCGTTCAGAAATCGGCATTCGGCGCTCTGAGCGGCAAGTGATGCTCTGCGATTTCTTATCGATGTATCCCACCGTTTGCATCCTCATGAACCTTTGGGAGTTTGTGATCGCCAAGGGCGTACTCACGAATGATGCAACGGTTGAAGCAAGAGCGCTCTTAGCTAATGTCACTTTAGCCGAACTTCAGTCCAAAACCTTTTGGCCCAAGCTCGCAATGCTTGTCCGGGTAAAACCGGAAGCTGACATATTTCCAGTACGCACGCATTACGGCAAAGCAGCGCAGCCGACCATTGGCTTGAACGAACTCACCAATGACTGTGGCCAATGGTTTACCTTGGCAGACTGCATTGCGTCAAAATTGCTAACGGGAAAAGCTCCGCAGGTATTGGAAGCTATCTCATTTGCGCCAATGGAAAAGCAGACTGGATTGGACTCCTTCAAGGTCAATGGTGATGAAGCTTATGCCATCGATCCCGCGAGAGATGATTATTACAAACGGCTAATTGAGCTGAGACAAGCCACAAAGGCGCGATTGCGAGGTGCAAGCGCTCTTAGTTCCGCCCAATTGAATACTCAGCAAGACTCGCTCAAGATTATGGCCAATGCGACCAGCTACGGTATTTTCGTCGAGATGATTGTCGAGGATGCTGTCGGCAAGGCGGTTGTAGAAGTGTTCAATGGCAGCGCTGATCCATTCCGCGTTGAGCCTTCCAAGGTCGAGAAGCCCGGCAATTATTTTCATCCATTGCTCGCGACCCTGATCACAGGCGCAGCGCGCCTTATGCTGGCTATCACCGAGGCCCTTGCCACAAGCAAAGGATTAGATTGGTCATTCTGCGATACGGACAGCATGGCTTTGGCAAAGCCCGATGCGATTGGCCAGCGCGCCTTTTGCGATCACGTTCAATCGATCATCGATTGGTTTGCCGAGCTCAATCCATATGGATTTGGAGGCTCAATTCTCAAGAGCGAGGATGTGAATTTCAGCCTATCGCAAGACAAGCAATTGGAGCCGCTTTATTGCTTTGCCGTTTCGGCAAAACGCTATGCGCTTTACAATCTGAATGACAATTCAGAACCAATTATCCGCAAAGCATCTGCGCATGGCTTAGGCCATTTGCGCCCGCCCTATGATGAAACCAATCCGGCGATAGGCATGCCAAAGCCTCAAATTGATTTGGCTAAAGCAGGGCTATCGCTTTGGCAGCACGACCTTTGGATTAAGATCATTGAGGACGGCAAAAGCGATAAGCCATTGCAGGTCGATTTGAGCTATCACCCCGCATTGCGATTGCCTGCAATTGGCCGTTACGCAGCAACATCACCGCACTTGCTGAGGTGGTTCGACAAATATAATGAAGGCCGTGCCTATGTCGATCAGGTGAAGCCTTTTGGCTTTTCGACGCCGTTGACCGCCAATAGCTTTGATCTGGGTGAGGAGATAATTTCAAGCCCGTCAAAGCGTCGCAAAAGCAAATCGACAATTATGCCAATCGCCCCATTTACCACTGATCCGGCAATTGCTGGGCAAATCGCTTTTGACCGCGCTACGGGCGAGCCGGTTTCGAAGAGATTGCTCAAAAGCTATGCGGACTCAATTCGCCAGTATCATTTGCAGCCTGAGAACAAATTTCTGAATGGCAATTGGATCAATAGTGGCCCGACCATCCGACGGCATCTGCTGGCAATTCGCGTCATGCACATTGGGAAAGAGGCAAACGATTTGGAGCGGCAAGCCACGCTTGGGTATGACCATGCTGCGCAACCCGCTTACGGCTATTGCCGCGCTGATATTGCAAAACTGCAATTGGAACTTACTCGGCTTTGCGAGGTATTCAGTGCTCATCAGGTTTCGAGCCATGGCCAGATCACTACCAAGCGATTGACCGACTTTATAGACGCAGAACCAGCATCTCGTTTTGTTTCTCAGAATGCCGTAGCTATGGAGGCGCTCGCGAGATACCTCATCCGCAGGGAGAAAAGAGCGACAGTTGAACTTGAGCTGCTGGATCAACTCATTTCAGAACGCGGGCTTCGCGAAACTGCCAGAGACTTAGATTGCGATCCTTCCAATCTCAGACGAGCAATTCGAACCAAGAAGCTTCGTTTTGATCTTTGATTCATGAAGATTGCCAGATTGAGCCTAGCTCTTCTTCAATAATTGCATACGCTTTTTCTTCACACTCCTCAGCTTCGTGAAACTTTGCCCAGCAATTCTCAATCGACTGACCTGTCGTTTCAGGTAGGGGTGGTAAAATTATAGAAAGTGCGTCTTCTGGGAATGTAGCGTCAACCACCGATCCAGAGCAGAGAGCCTTAAGCTGCATTTGGGCGTGCGGTGTTTTGAAGGACAAATATAGCCTCCCGGCATCTTCTCTAATTTTTGAAACTAAGCGCCCAACATGTCCACTTGCCAACCAGTCCTCTCTGCTCTTTATCACCATTACCGGTTCGCCAAGCGCCTCTTCTGCGCGGCCATCAGCGGGATAGGCAATCCAGCCAGACCCGAGGCGATATCGCTCGATTTCAGTTAGAGCTTGTCGGGCAATGAACTTTGGGTTCAACAATTTAGCTTGCAATAATTGCCCGCCCGACAAGATCGGAACGCCATGGGCGCTATCGACATAGTTTGTCCGATAGCGACCTAGGGGCTTCAATGCTTCAGCAATATCAGCAAGTTTACAACCACCCGAATCCAAGAGGGCTTTTCTAACTTTTTGCACTGAATCTAGGTAGGGTGCTGCATCTATCCTGTTGCACAGCTCCGAGCTTGAAATCGTCCAGCTAGCAGGTGTGGATTTTGGATTCGGAATTTTAGGCAGGGTTGCTTCATACTCTTTTTGCAAGCGCTGTAGTGAGAGGCGCGCATCTTCACGTAAATTTACTGCTTTCCGGATGAGATCAGCTACTTTGGCAATCTGAGCCTCTTCGACCATTGGCACTTGTAGTGAGGAGACGTGGTCCGCAGATATATGATCGATTACAGAGCCGCTCTTGTCTTTTCGTAGCAACAGCTGTCCTGTCTCGCTACCCAAGAGACCGAGCAAATAAAATCTCAGATCTTCGTCCTCAATTTTGATTCGCACCATGTCATGGCTGAGCAAAAAACCAGACAGATACTCGTCGACATAGACAGTCGGCCCAAGATTCCGACCAGAGCAGGTTACCAAAATCGTCCCAGGGTCGATTTGATACTTTCGGACATTCGGATTTCGTTCAGCAGATAGGAAATCTGCTGCAGACGGAAGAAAGTTGAGTGTATCGGATGGCCGAAGATAAGGCATCGCGGGCTCACCTTGCACGGCATATACACGCTTGAAGCGAGGAGGCGCCCAAACCTCTGCATCAAACACTTCCCGAGACGCTAGAGCTTCGTGGCGAGGAACCCCGTCGGATGCATATTTCGCTAATCGACGACCAGGAGAAAGATGGAAGTAAGCATCGAGGCGGCTCGTCTCGACTAGTTCCGAAAATTCTATTTCCAAAGCCCTCATGATTGCTCATCCATCCAGTCCCGAAATGCACTCGCGACTTCAGGCAGCTCATCATCGAGAATACGCTCGCGAATGGTGCGGTGTTCAGTTGAATGCTCTCCAGTTTTCGGATCTAATTGAACAAACTCTTCTACTCGCTCGACGAGCATGTCCGTTCCATCGGGCAAACGCCGATAGATTGAACTGCCGCGCTTATCGTGACCAACGCGATCCGTCACAGCCATGAATATTGGATAGCGTCCTCGCTTTGCCAACCCAGCTGCGCGTTCATCGTCCGAAAGCCTACGTAGCAGTAACATCGACGTTTGCGTGTCGTTCTTCGGTTGGAACAGCTCCCTCGCCATGTCTACAACAGCAATAATTTGAGAGTTGGCTAATATCCAGTGACGCACATACGAAAGAGCCGGGTTATTGAGAATGCCATTCGGCAAAACAATCGCCATTCTCCCCGTTCCAGGTCTCAGGAACTGGAGACACCTTTCAATGAACAGGATCTCCGGTGGCTGAGATTTTTGGAGAACACGGCTGCCGTTCCTGTCTTCACGTATCTGCCACCCCATTTCTGGGTCCTCATCCCACACCGCTCCGAGGTCAAATTGTCTCAATACGTTCTGATCGTCGATAACGATATTGGCTCCAAATGGTGGGTTAGCAAACAGGACGTCAATCGAACCGAGGGCGGCTGCTTCTGACGCTTCGCGTCGCCATGTATGTGGATTTGAAAGACTATCGGCTTGCCAAAGTCCTCCCGCACCATCGTTATTCATGACCATGTTCATCTTTGAAGCACGGATCAGTTTAGGGTTGAAATCTATTCCCATAACCTTCGTCGAAAGATATTCAGTGCGTGATCGATAGTATTCTTCTAGTTCTGCTTCAGTCGGATTAAGCGGATTGTGCCACCTTTCTTTGTGGTCACGTTCCATCGCCTCGAGAACGTGATTCATGGCAGTGATAAGAAAGCCACCTGTACCGCATGCAGGGTCGATCATCCTTTCGTCCGCCTGCGGATCAATCATTTCCACCGCCATTCTACAAGCATTTCGCGGAGTGAAAAATTCGCCTCGATCACCTCGAAGGTTTGAGCCGACAATTTCTTCATAAGCGACGCCCTTGACGTCAACAGGAGAGCGTAGAAGCGAATATCGCTGAAGCTGCCCGACGATGAATCCGACCACGTCTGGCTTCAGGTGGATCAGGCGATCATTATCATCGAAGATTTGAGGATATTTCTTTAAGACCTTGTCCGAGAAGATGCTTTGAATTCGAGCCTTGGCTGGGGCAGCTGCCGTCGAGTCGACCAGCTCTTTCGGGGTGACGAAGAAGCTCAAATGTGAAGACCGCTCGTCCTCGATCTTGCAGAAAATTATCTTCAGCAATTCCCAGAACGCCGCATCCTTTTGAAGACCTTGGGCCCCGGCGATCTTATTGTGGCATCTCCGAAAGGCAAACAGGAGATTGTCCCCTGTGACTGGCATAAGGTCACGAAGCTTAGGTCTTTGGGCCTCAGCCTCTGATTGGCCGAATGCCGGAACATCAATCAGCTGATCGAATTCATATCCTGACGCCGTCTTTCGCTTGGCATAGCAAAATCGATCGTCGCCGTTAGTCCAGACGCCGTATTCACAGTTGATGCATGCGGCCATATAGGACTGTAGCTGACCTATACCTTCCTTCGCACTGGATGGCTTTGTGTCAGCGCTTTTCGTTTCCACAAGAAGCCACGCATTCTGCTGCGAGTGTTCTTCCCCTGACCTGAAGATAACGATGTCCACGCGTTTTCTGGCGCTGCCTACCTTGATTGAGAATTCTGGTTCCGCATCGTCAGGGTCGTATCGATACTGTCGAACTAGGGCTTTTTCAATATTTTGGCGAACGTATTCCTCAGGCGTGTCCCTCACGAAACGTCCCGTCAGGAAATCAACAACCTTTCCCTCAGGGACCCCTTCTGTCGTTTGCTCGATCGAAGGGGCCCGAAATTTAACTTGCCTTGCAGCCATAATGTGATCCTGATCTTGTCTTGTAAGTCTGTTTAAATCGAGCTGTTCGAGTTTATTCGCCGAGCACGGGGGAGGGGGGAGACGGCAATACCGTCTATCGTCCAACACCTAACTCTTGGCTTACCTGTATTAATTTAGCTGACGTCAGCGTTTTAACGCTTCATGTCGACCAATGACTGAGGCACGGCAAGGCCCGCGTTGGGGAAAACATTGAGTTATGCGAAGCTGGGTAGATGGGCCCCCCAGTTTTGCCAAGAGCCGCCCTGAGTCGGCAAGCGGATCGAACCCGGTTGCAAACGAGAAAAGGAGAGCCAACCGTGTGGTCAACTCTCCCCTTTTTTGTGCTGTTCGCTATACCCCCCCGCCACCACGGGGGCTTTTTGCATGTCTGATGCGCAGGGCAATCCGACTGGCGTGGTATTCGATATCGGGCGTGTCATTATCCAGTGGCAGCTGCGCTACCTGTTCGAGAAACTGATAGCGGACCCGGCTCAGCTGGACTGGTTCCTCGCCAATGTCGTGACCGAACAATGGCATCACCAGCAAGACGAAGGCAGGCCCCTGTCGGAGATGGTGCCCGAGCGGATCGCTGAATATCCCGATCATGCCGACCTGATACGCGCCTATGCCACGCGCTTTGCCGAAACCTATCCAGAGCACGTACCCGGCACGCTGGACATCGTCGCCCGGCTGAAGGCGCGCGGCGTGCCCCTGTTCGGCCTGTCCAATTTCGGCGCCGATTTCTGGGACGAATTTCTTGCAGGCCAACCCGTATTCGAGGGCTTTGGAGATATCGTCGTGTCCGGTCACGAGAAAGTCGCCAAGCCCGAACCGGCTATCTACGCCATTGCGGAAGGCCGTTTCGGCCTGCCGCCAGAGCAATTGCTGTTCATCGATGACAAGGCTGAGAATATAGAGGCTGCCATGGCCCGCGGGTGGCACGGCCACGTATTCACCAACGCGGCAAGTCTGGAAGCGGACCTGCGCGTTCGCGGTTTGCTTACCTGATATCGTGAACAAAAAAACGGCTCCGGCAATGGGTATGCCGGAGCCTTATGCCCACCCGGATGGAGGGGGGTGGGTGGGGGTGAGAACTGAAATCAGCCGTTGCAGCGCGCCAGTTGCGTTTCCGACATCGGCGTTCCGCCGGAGGAAAAACTGGCGATCGGGCCAACCTCGCGTTGCAATTCGCGGCACACGCGCAAGGCACGGTCGCGGCTGCGCGGCGCCGTACACACGGTGCCCACGCACTGGAACAGCACGCCGCCCGCAATCGCTTCGGCATCATCTGTCGCCTGCACCAGTTCGGCGGTAAAGTAGGGCGCAGTGTCACTAGCCTGAAGCGCATCGGGGATGAGTGCCACAGAGGTTGAGAGGACGGCGGCTGTGACCAGAGTGGAAAAGCGGGGCACAAAACCTCCTCGATAAACGGTTATGAGTTGCGACTTAAAACCAGTTGTGAACCAATACCTAAATTCATAGGTTTCGTAACGCAACCTTCTTTTGCAAATATTTTTGGCTTTCCGGCATTTGTCTGTAGGACATGGGCGAGAGACAGGATTTCGGATGGGTATAGGAGAACCGCTTCGTGAAATTGGCTGCGGCCTGCCGCATGCGCTGGAGGTGATGGGAGAACGCTGGTCGTTCCTGATCCTGCGAGCCGCTTTCAATGGCCTGTGTCATTTCGAAGAGTTCTCGAGCGAGATGGGCATTGCCCGCAACATCCTTTCCAACCGTCTCGCCAACCTGGTGCATCACGGCGTGATGCAGCGTACGCCGTGCGAGGCGGATCGTCGCAAGGTGGAATACCGCCTGACGGAAAAAGGGCTGGGCCTGCTGCCCGCAATGTTGGCATTGCGCCAGTGGGGTGAACGCTATGCGGAAAATTTCACTTCGGATCTGGTGCTGGTGGACTGCCGTGATGGTCAGCCGGTCGCCCCGATCACCATCCGTGCTCACGATGGCCGAGATTTAAGCTGGCATGAGCTGGGATGGCAGACGCCCGATAAGGTAGGCCAGCCCGTCGAACGGCACGACGTCGCCTATGCGCACGATTTCGCGTTCGACAATTCGGAAGATCACGCCTGAACAATCCGCCCAAAACGCCAGATGGTCGCTATATCGTAGTTCGCGGCCGCCTTTGGCGAACAAGCAATCCGACCCTTCCAGAAAATGTGCGCCAGCGGCTTGTCGATGAATTGATGGATGCGCGCCGCGCCGTGCGCGATGCGAAGGGCGATCCGGCGAAGGTCAGGCAAGCGCGTGCGCACGTGAACGCAGCCAAGATAGCGTTGGGGGAGCGGGGAGCCGTATGGTGGAATGATGGTGCGCCCGATTACAATCGCCACATGGCCAGGAACACGCCCTATGCCAAGTGGTGGAATAGCGAGGAGCCTGACGCCGATACCTAGACCCGGTGTCCGCTGCCTCCCGGCGAGTATCGAGCGGTAAAACCGTCAAGGCACGTCAATTGGTGCGATTTTGCGTCCCGTCCCGATCAACTTCATCACCGTTCAGACTGGTGGAATCCCACTTCGTCGTAAACGGTCCGCTGGCGATCAGCAGCAACAGCACGATACCTGCCATGATCGCCGCCAGCCAGACCTCGCCCATGCCGCACGAAAGGCCGATCGCGCCCGCTGTCCAGATTGCGGCCGCAGAACCGGCACCTTGTACGAAATTGCCCTGCCGGAACATGGCGCCTGCACCCAGGAACCCGATGCCGGTTATGACGCCTTCGACAACGCGGGTCGGGTCGATACGGGACTGTGGGTCCGCCGTAGATTGCAGCAGTTCCATCGAGGCGATGATGAGCCCGCACGCGCCTACGGCAATGATTACGAAAGGGCGAAAGTCGATAGGTTTCTTGCGCAGGAAGCGTTCGAGCCCGATCAGGAAAGGAAGGAATGCGGCTGAACCCAGCCTCACGACGACCTGCATCCATGTGACGGTATCCGGACCGGAGAATTCTTCCATGCAGCGCCAATGCGCGACCGGCGCAAATGTTTCAATCGTGTAACGGTTCAACCTGCTTGGCATCGGCGAGCACGAGTGGGGCACCCAATATGCCCACAAGAAAGCCTCCCAGATGCGCCTCCCATGCAATCCCGCCGCTGCCGCCCATCAGGAAGATCGGCACTGTAAATAGCAGGATGAGCACGAGGTTCGCCTTCGTAAAATCCCAGACCCTGCGGAACATGCTTCGTGAAAACAGGGGTATCAACGCGCGATTCCCGGGGGAGAGCCGGGAAACAAGGCCGATAAGACCCGAGATCGCACCCGATGCGCCCACCATAGGAACCATTCCATCAGGATTGAACAGCAGGAAAAGACCTGCGCCAGCAAGGCCGGAAAGGAAATAGAGCGCAAAGAAGCGAAGCCAATTGCCAGGGAAGGCTCCCATCCAGCTGAGCATTGGGCCGGCAAGAGAAAACAGGACGGCGCTGTTGAAACCTATATGGATCAATCCGGCGTGGGCGAACATGTGCAGGACAAGGTTTTCATACCGCCCCTGCGCCATCGCCGCACCCGAAACACCCCAGTCCGACTGCCCCTCTCCCCAGTGCCAAAGCCATGCGGCCCAGATAGCTGCAAGAAGGATGGCTGCCGGGATATGCAGACTTGCCGGGAAGCCCGGATCGTCCTCCACAAGATCGGGACGCTGTGCGAAGCTCACGCCCGCGGAGCCTGCCGCCTGTAACTCAGCGCCTCTGCCACATGGATACGCCCCACGTCCCGCGCCCCCGCCAGATCGGCGATGGTGCGCGCCACGCGCAGCATGCGGGTATAGGCCCGCGCGGACAGGTGCATCTTTTCGGCTGCTTGCATCAGCAGCGTCCGGCCCGCTTCATCGGGCGTTGCGTGTTCCTCCAGCGCATCCCCATCCAGTTCAGCGTTCGAGCGGATGCCGCGCGCCACTTGCAACGTCCGTGCTGCCGCCACGCGTGCTGCCACTTCCATGCTGCCTTCGGCAGGCGGGGGGAGCGCAAGGTCCGCCGCGCTAACGGGGTCCACTTCGACATGCAGATCAATCCGGTCAAGCATGGGGCCGGAAACCTTAGACTGATAGTCGACGGCGCATTTGGGCGCACGGCTGCAAGCCAGCGCCGGATCGCCCAGATGCCCGCATCGGCACGGGTTCATGGCCGCAATCAGTTGCACCCGCGCCGGGTAGGCGACGTGGGCGTTGGCGCGCGCCACGTCCACCTTGCCCGTTTCCAACGGCTGGCGCAGCGAATCGAGCACGGCGCGCTGAAATTCCGGCATTATGTAGCAAACGCACCAATAGCATTATAGGTGTAATCGGCCAAGTGGTCTAATGTCATCATATGGCAGACACACACGTAGTTAGCGCCCTTCGCGACAAGCGCGGGGAATTGGCAGGGCAGATAGACGGGCTACAGGACCAATTGCGGCAAGCAATGATCGACCTGGACCATATAGACGCCAGCTTGCGCATGTTTGATCCTGACATTGAACTGGATGAGATTAAGCCAAAGCCGCTCCCACCGCGTCACAGGGCATTCAAAGGACAGGTAACGCGGGCAATCCTCGCCATGCTGCGCAAAGAAGGTCCAATGGACGCGAAGGCTATCACGCTGCGGCTGATGGCAGAGCGGGAATTGAACCTGAACGACCGCGATTTACAGAAGGCGATGCACAAGCGGATAGGGGCGGCGTTGCGGAATTTGCGGGACAGGCAGCTTACTACCAGTGAGCAGGGCAAGGGTGGGTTGCTGGTTTGGGGGGTTAGCCCTTAGCGTTCAATTCTTCTTCGATTTCACACCAACAATGCTCTAAAATATCATGATGCCTATGTGCTTGTTCGATGGCATAGGGCGGTAAGTCGTGGTCCAGCGCAACTTTTTGAATCGTCGTATCTTTCGCTCTAATTTTTTCGATGTCGTCCGCGCGGAATTCGCGGGGATACATCATTTCGATAGCAGCGATTTCGGCAAGCATCTCAGATTTCAGAGGGTCGCTAGGGTCGGTGTGGCCGGTGCCGTTCTGGCCAGACAATTCCCATTCCTTCAACAGGCCCTTAATTGTATCCACTCCTATAGCAGACCAATCGTCCTCTTCATCTATCATGAGGTGGCACAGTTCTTTCACTGCTACGAAGCGCAGAAATTCAGGTGTTTGCTGTGCGCGCACTAGGACGCGGGAAGGTTTTCCTGCATTGCGTTCAACTTTACCCCTCAGGTGCTCAGCAGCGAAGGACACTTTGAGCATTTCGATTTCGATGCCGTAGATGTCTTGGACAGCCCAATGGAAATCCATGACGCTAAGAACACAGGCGTCATGTGGAGGCCATGACGCCTCCAAGTGCTCACGAGCTACGCGAACCTTGTTTAGGATGCGCTTGATTTGTTCACTGTCGATGAGCACTATTCGAGACCCTATTGCGGACAAGAAAAAGGGCCCTAGTCACCTAGAGCCCTCATTTCAACGTTGCGGCAGTGATTTACTGGGAACGATCCCCGAAATCGAGAACCTCGCAGTCACCGCGATCAAGAGCATCGTAAAGCGCATTCACTTCACGACAAACCTGCTCGGTTGTCGCCTCCCCAGCGTTGCCAAGGAAGAACTTCACGTCCACAAGTCCGTTCGCCGCCATTGTTTCGTAACGAGCGGCGAGCGTTTCACGTCCTGACAGATTAGCCATATACTCGCCTCCTAAATTAGCTTCTGTTAACATTCTTGACATACGGGGCCGATCATGCATCTGCCCTGAACACCCTAAGGCTTCGTTAAAACGGGGCCATGCCGGTTTTTGCTCCCGAAGCAAGAGTAAATTTCTTATTGCCCCCATTTGCGATACAATTGTCTGCATCGTTGTTTGCAACATAATCCTCGCGCAGTATTTTCACAAGCTCCGTTCGTCGAATAAATTAAGTGTCAAGACGGTTGATTCGAACTCATCCGCGCTGCCAATAGCCCTTCCAAGTGCGGCTAACCATCGAACCCATCGCGGCACCAGTAAGCGTCATAGCTTGTGAGCCGTTGTCAGTGCGGCGCATATCCTCACGCCATGCAGCTTCGCCAGCGTAGGCATAAAGATAGCGACCCGCGACATGGTGATGGGTGCCAATCTCCATGCGGCGAAGGCGGCTGAAATAGCTTTCCGCCTGATTGGTGCAAACGCCTTCATCCATGAAAGCAACCGAGTGATTAACGCGCTTGGTATCCCATCCAGCGTGAAGCGCATCCCAGCCCGAACCTTCGTCGGCATAGATCGTGGCGAGCGTTCCAACGTGGTCGCGCACCATCGGCACTGCATCGCCCTCATTGCGGACAACGAAGGGAAGCGAACGGCCATTGCGCTCACGCATGATGACAACGCACTGGCGCTTGCCAGAACGGTTGAAAGACAGGCGACGGTCCTTGCGGTCTGCCTTACGGTTTTCCTGCTTCACATAGCCGCCAAAATAACCGCCATCGATTTCAACAATGCCGTTCAACTTGGTTGCTTTGAACTCGCGCGCCATCGCTTCGCGCAACTTGTGAAACAGCACGAAGGCGGTCTTGTATTGCACGTCCAGATCGCGCGATGCCTGGAGGGCGGAAATGCCCTTGGCACCGTTCACGAAAATGACGATTGCCGCCAGCAGGTCCGTGAAGGACAGCTTGCGCGAGGCAAAGATCGTGCCGCTTGTGACGCTGAACTGGTGGTGACAGGCAACGCACTTGAACTTGCGACGGGTGCTGATGTGATAGGCTTCCGTGCAGCCGCAACGCGGGCAGATGGGTTCGCCATCGGTTTCAGGCCAACGCATCTCACAGAACAAACCGAAGGCAGCATCCTCGCCCATGCGAAAGACTTTCGCCAGTGAGAGAGTGCGGGCCTTAGCCGAGAGGAGAAAGTGTTGTGCCATTGTCATCGTTTCCGTTGCTTATGCATCGGTTATAATGACATTGATGTATCTTGTAAAGTGCAAATGCATCGCTTATAGTGATATTTGACATCACATGGAGCGACATATGCCAGTGCAAGAAAAAGAGTGGGAGGACCGCGTCAAAACGCTCCTCAAGGTAGAACTGAAGCGGAAGGGCGTGACTTATTCCGAGCTTGTCGGAAAGCTGGCTGACATTGGAGTGATGGACTCTGAACCAAATATCAGGAACAAGATCAGCCGGGGAAAATTCACGGCGGTGTTTCTAGTTCAATGTCTGACAGCAATAGGCGTCACTTCGCTAAACTTGCAGGATTAGCGGCGGTAAGTTTGATAGGGCTGGTTTCTGCCCGCGCCCCTTTACCACAGCCAGAAGAACAGCGGGATACAACCCAGAACGGAAGCGGTAACACCGGCGAAGAAATAGCCGATCCCGCGCTTGTTTTGTCCGCCGATCAGGTGATTGCCTCCCCTTCGCCAACACCAGACTTGCCCGACACCGCCAGCGATCAAGCTTATTATACTGCTGAAGATTTGAAGGCCCAGCGGGTGATGGCCTGGTGGACCCGTATCATGGGGTTGGCGGCGATCACTGGTGTGCTTTTGAGTGCCTTGGGCATTTGGCTTATCTACAGCACATTCAAAGCCACTCTCTGGGCTGCGAGATATTCCGGTGTTGCCGCTCGCCAGAGTCGCAGGTCGCTTGAGCACATCAAACAAACAACTGCCAAGCAATTGCGCCCTTATGTGGCGATAACCGAATCTTCTGATATTGATCGAAAGCCCTTCTCTCGCGAGAGCGAGTTGAGGTTTAGAGTGAAAAACTTCGGCCAAACACCGGCCACCAACGTGAGGCTTTCTATCGGAGAAAGGGCCGCGAAAGAGCCGATCAAAAATCTGGAAATTGAACTCGGTGACAAATGGGGTGATTACGGACTGATTGCCCCTGCCGACAGTCGCCGCGAGATAATTCACACTAGAGATATGCAACTCGACGATCTCGCGGACATTGCCAAAGGCGATATAAAGCTGATTATACGGTTGCGCATCGACTACACTTGGCCGGATGGTTCCGACTTTCACGATATTGCGATGATATTGAGTGATCCCACCACTAACAAATGGACTTTGCTCGATGAGAGGAGGCGCAAAGTTGGAGGAGGGGAATAGCACCCCACAGACGATGACACCCGCCACCAGCAAGGATGACAACCATCTACGCATTGGTGCGTTTGCTACATAATGCCGTGAAATTCGGGAAGTTCGTCGAGAAAGAGGATGCCTAGGTGCGCGAGGCTCACTTCACCTGGACGCACGCGCAATCCGCCACCTGTCTCTTATACACATCTGACGCTGCCGACGAAGAGGATAGTGTAGAT
>OJBY01000678.1_pt1 | contig 16346 bp, 7 predicted proteins | sample 1591731 | NCBI WGS metagenome assembly OJBY01 (sample SAMN05416837, study PRJEB24817) | seawater metagenome | isolation source: Sea water | place: Canada:Atlantic | collected 2013-07
TACGAGATCATGCCTAGTCTCGTGGGCTCGGAGATGTGTATAAGAGACAGGAACGACACCTCCATCCCCGATCCGGGGCTCGAGGTCATCTCGGTCTCCGCCATTTCCGGCGGGACCGTCGAACTGGGCCCGGAGGGAGAGATCCTCTTCCTCTCCGAACAGGACTTCTTTGGCGACGCCTTCTTTGATTATACGGCGCGCGACGAATTTGGCCGTGAAAGCAGCGCGCAGGTTGAGGTTAATGTCCTCAACATCAACGACGCGCCGGTCGCGGTGAATGACGGGATCTACCAAGCGGTAGAAGACACGATGTTCGAAATCCCGATCGCCGACATTCTGTCGAACGATTTTGACGTGGATGGCGACGCGCTCTCCTTTACCAGCACACGCGCCCTGCGCGACCCCAACGGCGTGCCGATTGCGCCGGGGGCCTTTGACTCCGCCAGCTTTGGTCTGGTCGTCTCGGACCTCTTTGGGCGGTTTTATATCCCGGAAGAGGATTTTTACGGCCTCACCGGGTTCGAGTACCGTGTCGCGGATGGCAATGGCGCCAGCAGTTGGGGCCGGGTGGAGATCTTTGTCGCCCCGGTCAACGATGGACCAAAGACCAAGAACGACGACGTCTCGACCCATCAGGACGAGGCGGTCACGATCCAGATTTCGCGCCTCATGTCCAATGACCATGACCCCGAGGGCGACCCGATCTCCTTTGTCACCGCCTTCGCGCCCCAGAACGGCACAATCACTGAAATCACCGACACAACCGTCACCTTCACCCCGGATCCAGGGTTCAGCGGCGAGGCACTGTTCAGCTACACCGTCACGGATGATCGCGGCATCGAGGATACTGCCGAGGTCGCCGTAACCGTGCACCCCGACGCGCCGCCCCGTGCGGTGGATGATCGCGGCTATGTCACGGTCGAGGACGAGGCCTTCTACATCAATGTCGCCGACCTGCTGGCCAACGACTATGACCCCGAGGGCGGGCCGATCAGCTTTGCCACGCTGGACCTCTTCCCCGAGAACGGGCAGGCGTCGCTGGTCGGCAATGGCGTTATACGCTTTGATCCGCGCCCCGATTACAATGGCGATGCGTCCTTTACCTACACGATCAGCGACCAGATCGGCCTGACGGGGGAGGGCACGGTTCACATCGATATCCTGCCGCGCAACGAGGCACCGATCCTGCGCGATGACATCGTCAACGGGTTCGAGGATCAGCCGCTCTACCTCGGGGCCGCGCGCGCCTTTGCCAATGACGAGGACCCCGAGGGCGATGTGCTGTTCTTTAATCGGGTCGAGTTCATCGGTCTGGTTGAAACGCCCGAGGGGCCTCGCGAGCCGGTGAGCCTGACGGCGGATCGCGCCGCGCTTGGCCTGCCGCTGGATGGCGTGCTCAGCGTGAAGGGCATCAACGGCGCGGTTCTGCCCGAGTGGCTGAGCTATGATGAGGCGAGCGCGACCGTCACCGGCACCCCGCCCGCGGGCTACGTCGGACGTGTCGGCCTGACATGGCGCGTGACCGAAACCGATGCAGAGACCGGCGCGACCGTCATCACGGAGGTCGAGGATCGGCTGGTCGTGGATGCCAGCCTGACGTTCATCGACAGCGAGGGCGAGATCCGCTTTGACTTTGACACCGCCTATGATTGGGGTGACATCGACCTGTCGATCTTCGATCCCAAGGGCACCGGCACGCTGACCGGCGCGCCCGAAGCGGGGATGGAGATCGTCGGCGCGACCGCGCGCATGGGCGATGGCAGTCCGTTGCCCGCGTGGCTCAACTTTGACGAGACCACCCTGCGCCTGTCGGGCGAGGTGCCCGCGCTCTATTTCGACGCGCCGGATGTCCGCATCACGCTGACAGAACGCGACACGACAACCGGTGAGATCTCCAGCCGTCCACTGACCCTTGAGCTACCGCTGGAATACGACGTCGATTTCCGCAGTATCAGCGGGTTCCGCGCGGTGGCAGAGGGGGACGACTACCGCCTCGAACTGCCCGACGACTGGTCCGGCAGCTTTGCCATGCGCTACCTCGCCGAAGACCAGAAGGAGGCCGTTTCGGCCAACTGGGGTCTGACTGTCTTTAACGTCGTGGAACAGCGCGAGGTCCCCGTCGCGCAGGATGACACCCTGATCGGACGTGAGGATGAGGCGCTGAGCTTTACGCTCGCCGACCTGTTGGCCAACGACAGTGACGGCGATGGTGATCCGATCCGGATTACCAGTTTCGCGGACAATCTGGCCGTCAACACCCCAACCCCTGTTTATGAGAGCGCGACACAGATCCTCGACGAAACCACCCGACCGGGGTTGGTCGAGGCCTATGTCACCTACAGCGCCACCCTCAGCGATGGCAGCGCCCTGCCGGAGTGGTTGAGCGTGACGGACGGCACCCTGACCGGACAGCCGCCGATTGGACACGCGGGCAGCCTCGCGTTGACCGTCACGGCGGACGACGGGCTCAATCCGCCGGTCGAGACTGCGGTGACCTTTACCGCTACGCCGCAAGGCACGCTCGTTGCGCATGATCCGGTTGCGATCACGCAGGATGCCCCGGCCTCGGCGGGCGAGGGCATGACCGACCCGACCTTTGATGCGACCCTTGTTGATGGCAGCCCACTGCCTGTTTGGCTGAGCCTTGATGCGACGACCGGACGGTTGAGCGGCACGCCGCCGCTTGGCCTTGCAACCCCGCTGATGGTGCTGCTGAGCGCGACGCAAGGCAGCGCGATGATCCAGACCGAAGTTGGCGTCGATGCGAGCGCGGCCTATGGCTACACCTTCACACCGTCGCTGGATTACACCGGTGACGTGGAATTCTCCTACACGATCACCGACGATCTGGATGGTGAGGAGAGCGCCGGTGTGACCCTGACGATCCGCCCGCGCGATGTCGCCCCCGACGCCCGCGACGACGGCGGGTTCACCACGGATGAGGACGTTGCCCTGTTGATCCCATTCGCCGATCTGCTGGCGAATGATGAGGATTGGGACGGCGACGCGATCCGTATCTCCTCTGTCGAGGCGGGGATTGGCGGAACGATCGAATTGACCGCCGCTGGCGTCCTCTTCACCCCGACCCCGGACACCGAAGGGATGGCGACCTTCAGCTACACGCTGACCGACGACCTGCACGGCACCGACACCGCCGAGGTCAGCGTAGAGGTCCTGTCGACCAACCGCGCCCCGGTCGCAGTTGAGGATCGCTTTGCCGGAACCGAAGATACCGTGCTCTACCTCGACGCGACGCAATTGATCGGCAATGACACCGACGCGGACGGCGATCCGTTGACGCTGGTCTCCGTGGTGCAGGAGGTCAGCGGCGGGCGTGCCCTGATCCTGCCGGACGGGCGCATCGCGTTGACGCCGGGTGCCGATCTGACGGGCGAGATCACGTTTGAATACACGATTTCGGACGGGCGGCTCGAGTCCGAGGAGACCGGACGGATCGTGGTCGATTTCGCGCCGGTGAACGACGCCCCGCGAGCCGGTACCGACAGCGGTTTCGAGACCGCCGAGGACGCCGCCATCGCCATCGACGCCCCGACGCTGATCGCGAATGATGTGGATGTAGAGGGCGACGATTTCGACCTTGTCGGCGTTCTCGATCCGATCAACGGTTCGGTCGCCTTCTCGGGCGGGCAGGTGTTCTTTACCCCGCGTGCCGATTACTTTGGCAACGCCGGGTTCAGCTATGTGATCGAGGATGTACATGGTGCGCAGGGTATCGGTGAGGTCACGCTGAGCGTGCTGCCGGATGCCGATTTCCCGATTGCGGTGTCCGACCTTGGCTATCGGATCGGCGAGGGCGAGACACTGCTGCTCGACCCCTCGGTCCTGCTGGCGAATGACGTGGATCCAGACGGCGGCGCATTGACCTTTGACGGGATCGCCAGCGCGCTCGGCGGCAGCGCGACGATAACCCCTGAAGGGCTGATCGAATTCGCAGGCGCCGCAGATTTCTCGGGCCGTGCCGTGGTCAGCTACCGTGTCGTGAACGAAGACGGGTTGAGCGCGACGGGCCGTGTCGAAATCGACGTCGTCAGCGGGCAGGACTCCCCGATTGCGCGCGGCGAGACGCTCGCGACGGACGAGGACGTCGCCCTGGTGGTGCCTGAGCTTACGCTGCTGGGCAACGACACTGACCCGGACGACCATTCCTTTGTGCTGACCGGTGTGTCGGATGCCGTCGGCGGGACCGTGGCGCGAGACGGTCTGGGCAACGTCGTCTTTACCCCGGCGGCGGATTGGAACGGCCCGGGCGGCTTTGCCTACACGATCACCGACGTCACGGGCCTGACCGATCAGGCCAACGTCGTGGTCAATGTCGCGCCGGTCGATGACGCGCCACGCGCGATTGGCGATGTCGGTCCCTTCGACGGGGTCGAGGATACGCCGGTGGACATCGACGTCTCGACCCTCTTCACCGATCCCGAAGGCGACGAAATTACGCTGGCCCTCACGGGTCCGGGTGGCGACCCGGCCCCCGCTTGGCTGACCCTCACCAACGGACGGATCACCGGCACGCCGCCCGCCGACCTCAACGGCGCGGTCGAGATCGCGCTGACCGCCACGGCGAACGGGCTGGTGACCACCGTCGAGACGCAGATCGTGCTCGCCCCGGTCGAGGATGCACCGATCCTGAGTGGTGACCTCGGGCCGTTCAACTCGCCCGAGGATGCGCCGTTCAGCGCCGACCTGTCGGGTTATTTCACCGATGCGGATGGCGACGCCGTGACCCTCACCGTCACCGGGCCGGAGGGCACCGCCCTGCCTGCGTGGCTCTCCTTTGACGGGTCGACGTTGCAGGGCCAGCCGCCCGCGGACTTCAACGGCATCCTCGCCGTCGACGTCACCGCCACCTCTACTGGCGGGACACTCACCCAGACTGCGCTGCTGACCATCGATCCGGTGGACGATGCGCCGCGATTGACGCTGCCGCTGCCGGAGCTGGAGGGCGAGGCGGGCGACCTCTTCACCCTCGACATGGCGCCCCACTTTGCCGATCCCGAAGGGGACGCGATCACTTATGCCGCGACCGGTCCCGACGGCGCGGCCCTGCCGGAATGGCTGTCGCTCAGCGGGTCTGTCCTGTCGGGCACGCCGCCCAATACCTTTGGCGGCACCCTATCGCTCAACCTGACGGCGACGGCGAATGGTCTGTCCCTGGGCGTGCCGACGACGCTGGAGGTCACGATCTCCAACCTGCCACCCGAGGCCAATGACGACACCCTAGCCGGGGTCGAAGACGTCGCGTTGAGCGTCGCCTTGTCCGACCTGACGGCCAATGACACCGACCCGAACGACGACCCACTCAGCGTGGTTGAGGTCACCGCCGCGACGAATGGCTCGGTAGAGCTGGACGGCGCGGGCAACGCGGTCTTTACGCCGGATGCGGATTTCAACGGCGAGGCGCGCTTTACCTACCGCGTCAGTGACGGGCTGGCGGATGCGACCGCGACGGTCACCATCGACTTCGCCGCGCAGAACGACGCGCCGATTGTCGCGGCGATGCTGCCCGATCTGACGCTCGACGAGGACAGCGCCGACACCTTCATCCTCGCGCCCGATCTCTTTTCGGACGTGGATGGCGATGCGCTGAGCTTGTCGATCCGTGCGGCGGACGGCGGCGCGGCCCCGGCATGGATCCTGTTCAACCCAGAGGCGCGGACAATCCAGACGACACCGCCGGCGAACTTCAACGGCACGCTCGACCTGATCCTGTCCGCGACGGACGGCACCTTGTCAGCAGAGCAGCCTTTTGCCCTCACCGTCACGCCCGTCAACGACGCGCCGGTCGTCACCACCCCGCTCGCCGACCGGTTGGCGAACGAGGGCGAAGCCTTTGACATCGCGATGATGCAGGGCACCGTGACGGACCCGGACGGCGATGCGCTGGAGGTCACGCTGACCCTCGCCGATGGCAGCGACCTGCCGGCCTGGATGAGCTTTGACGCAGAGAGCTTCGCGCTGCGTGGCACGGCCCCCGAAGGGACGTTCGGCGTGTTCGACCTGCGCGCGACCTGGCGCGACCCCTCGGGTGCGGAGGCGCGCGATTTCTTTGCCTTGGAGGTCATCGAACGCCCCGATCCGCCGGTCTTTGCGATCCAGCCCGAGGATGTCTTCCTGCCCGAGGACACGCTGATCGATCTGGCGCTTCCGGCGGGCATGGTAACGGACGAGAACGCCGGCGACACGCTGAGCGTTACCGCCCGCCTCTCGGACGGAAGCGCGCTGCCGGACTGGCTGACCTTTGACGGGGCGCGGTTCCACGGCCAGCCGCCGCTTAACGAAAGCGGCAGTTGGGACATCACGCTGGATGCGACCGACGGGATTTTCACCGTCAGCGAAGGCTTTGCTCTGACAATCCTGCCGGCGAACGACGCTCCCTTTGCCTTTGACGACGGCCCGGTCGAGGCCAACAGCGGCCAGCGCACGGTGATCGACGCCGCGCAACTGCTGGGCAACGACAGCGATCCCGAAGGCGACGCCTTTGGCATCGTGGCTGCGGGCGGCGCGGCGCACGGCACACTTAGCGTGCAGTCGGACGGAGATGTGGTCTATGATGCCGACAGCGGCTTTGTCGGCAACGACGTCTTTACCTACACGATCGCCGATGTGCATGGCGCGACCTCGACCGCCAGCGTGGAGGTCAACGTGACGGACCCGCACGCCGGGTATCAGCAGGGCTCGGACCGGAGCGGCGTGCACTTTGGCAGCTGGCGTGGGGATTCCGCGATCGACGCCGGGGGCGGCAACGATCTGGTCATCACCGGGCGTGGCAACGACAGTGTTGCGGGCGGGAACGGCAACGATCTGCTGCTGACTGGCAATGGCGATGACCTTGTCGATGGTGGCAACGGCAACGACATGATCCTTGCCGGCAGTGGCAATGATATCATTCGCGGCGGGGCCGGGCGCGACCTCCTGTTCGGCGGCAGTGGCAGCGACACGTTCGTCTACGAAAGCGGCGACGGCCGCGATGCCATCATGGACTTCACCACCGGCGGGTCGCGGCGCGCGCTGCGTCTGGGGCAGGACAACATCGTCCTGTCGGTCGACGGGATCGAAGATTTCGACAGCCTGCTGATGCATGCAAGCCAGACACGCGGCGGCGTGGTGCTGGACTTTGGCAACGGAGACGAATTGTTCCTTGCGGGGACGAGACTTGCATCGCTCGACCGTGATAGCTTTACCTTCTTCTAGGCGCGGATAGGGGAAGGACCCATATGCGGATGAGACGGGACATCCTGGCCGAGGCCAGGCGCGGATTTCGCGGCGCCTATATCGGGGTCGGTCTGTTTTCGGCGCTGGTCAACGTGCTGATGCTGACGGGTCCGTTCTTCATGTTGCAGGTCTATGACCGCGTGCTGGCCAGCCAGTCCGTCCCGACGCTGATCGCGCTCTTCGCCTTGGCGGCGGTGCTCTACCTCTTCATGGGGGTGTTCGATTTCGTCCGCTCGCGGATCCTCAGCCGGGTGGCGGCGACCTTCGATGCGCGCGCGCGTGAGGCGGTCTTTGGCATCTACGTCGCGCGCGGTCTGTCGCCCGAAGGTGGAAAGTACCGACCCCTGATGGACATGGCGACGATCCGCAACTGGACCTCCAGCCCGGCCCCGATGGCGTTGTTCGATCTGCCGTGGTTTCCCTTTTACCTCGGGATCGTGGCCCTGATGCACCCGTGGCTCGGCCTGCTGGCGGCGGCTGGCGCGGCGGTGGTTCTGGTGACTGCGCTGCTCAACCAGTGGCTGTCACGCGATCCGGCCTCGCGCGCCGCGCAGGGCGAGGCGGTGGAGAGCCGCTTTGCCACGCAGGCGCAACGCTCTGGCGACGCGCTGCTGGCCATGGGCATGATCACCAACGTCGGGCGTCGCTGGTCCGGCATGCGCAAGGAGGCCGCCGAGGCCCAGCAATTAGGTGTCGAGCGGGCCGAGGGCTTTACCTCCTTTTCCAAATCCTTCCGTCTGATGCTGCAATCCGCGATCCTCGGCCTTGGGGCCTACCTCGCCATTCAGGCCGAGATCAGTCCGGGCATGATCGTCACCGCCTCCATCGTCGCGGGGCGGGCTCTGGCGCCGATTGATCAGACCATTTCGTCGTGGTCCGGCACACAGCGCGCGCGGATTTCCTGGCAACGGCTGAAAAGCTATCTCGACGGCGTCACCGACGAGGGCGAAGAGATGACGCATCTTGATTCGCCCAAAGGACAGGTCACGGTCGAGCACGCATGGAAGATGGCCCCCGCACTGCATGCCGCCGCGCCGAGTCCGACGCCGATCCTCGCCGACATCAACTTTACGTTGCAACCCGGTGACGGTCTCGGCGTGATCGGGCCTTCGGCCTCGGGCAAGAGCACGCTGGCACGTCTGCTCTGCGGGTTGTGGCTGCCGGATCGCGGGGCCATCCGTGTGGACGGCGCGACCTTTCAGCAATGGCCGACGGATCAGATCGGCCCCGCCATCGGGTATCTGCCGCAGCAGGTCGAACTGCTTTCGGGCTCCATCGCCGAGAACATCGCCCGGTTCGATCCCAAGGCCGAGGACAGCGAAATCGTCAAAGCCGCGCAGATGGCGGGGATCCACGACATGGTGCTGGAGATGCCGGACGGCTACGCGACCCACGTGGACAGCGACGCGATGCCCCTGTCGGGCGGTCAACGCCAACGGGTCGGTCTGGCGCGCGCGATTTTCCGCATGCCGCGCCTGACGGTGCTGGATGAGCCGAACTCCAACCTCGACGCCGAAGGTGACGCCGCGCTGGCCAACGCGGTTCAGGCGTTGCGCGCCGATGGCGGCACGGTGGTGGTCATGGCGCATCGCCCCTCGGCCATCGCCGCCGTCGATCATGTGTTGATGCTGCGAAAGGGCCAGCAGATCGCCTTTGGTCCCAAGGCCGAAGTGCTGAGCCAGGTGACGCGCCCGCGCGCCGTGGGCGAGGGGGGATAGCGATGAAACTGGGATGGCGTGGAACGACGGTATTCGGGCTGCTCGCCCTGCTGGCGCTGGTTGGCGGGGTCGGCGGATGGGTGACGCAGACCGAGATCGACGGCGCTGTCGTCGCCCCCGGACAGGTGGCGGTGCGGGGCCGACCGCAAACCGTGCAGCATCTGGACGGCGGGATCGTCAAGGTGATCCACGTGCAGAACGGCGAGACGGTCGAGGCGGGTACCACCCTCCTTGAGCTTGACGACACGACAATCGAGGCGAACCTCAAAATCTACCTCAACCGCCTGCGCGAAGCCCTCGCCCGCGAGGCCCGGCTGATCGCCGAGTTGCGCGACGACGAGACCGTGCGGCCCGAGGATGTGCGCGAGGTGTCTGTGCCCGTCGGCGATCTCGATCATCAACTGACCAAGCAGATTGACCTTTTGAGCGCGCGACGCGAATTGCGTCTGGGCCAGTTGGAACAGCAGGGCGAACGGATTGTTCAACTCGAGTCCCAGATCGAAGGGTTCGAGGCCCTGATCGACGCGCGCGAAGATCAGCTGGGCCTCGTCGCGACAGAGCTGGAGGCGGCCGCGACACTGGTGAAGCGCGGCCTCGCCCCGACCGGAAAACTGACCGCGCTGCAACGCGAGCGCGCCGATCTGCGCGGGCAAGTCGCCGAGTACCGCGCCGAGATCGCCCGCACCAAAAGCGCGATCAGTGAGACCCGGATCACACGGCTGCAAATCGACCGCGAACATCAGCAATCCGTGCTGGACGAAGAGAACGAAGTTTCGCGCAGCGTCGACGAACTGGTGCAGCAGCTTCAAGCGACCGAGGCGCAACTGGAGCGTGTGACCGTGCGTGCGCCGACGGAAGGACGCATCCACGAGCTGACCATCACAACCGTTGGCGGCGTGATTTCACCCGGTGCGCCGATCCTTCAGATTATTCCGATGACCCGCGGCGTCGAGGTTGAGGTGTCGGTCAACCCCGGTCTCATCGATCGTATCTATGCCGGGCAATCGGCTCGATTACGATTCCCGGCGTTCAACCAGCGCACGACGCCGCAGATCCTGGGAAGCGTTTCGGTCGTCTCGCCCAGCTCGATCGAGGATCAGAACACCGGGCAGAGCTTTTACCGCGCGATGGTCGAAGTGCCCGAGGATCAGATCGCCCTCTTGGGCGTCCCGCGACTGACCCCCGGCATGCCGGTGGAGGCCTACCTCATCACCGACAGCCGTACCGTCGCCGCCTATCTGACCCGCCCGATCACCGATTATTTCGCCCGCGCGATGCGGGAGCGGTAGGGGAGCAGTTGTTTGTCAAATTGCGCACAGCGGGCCGCGTGACGTGGCGCAATGGGTCGCACAGGTGCGTGGAGAGCGGATCGGCACGATAACGAGTTCGCCAACTTAGCTGCTGTGACTGGCCGACGATCATGTGGCCGACGGCCCCAAGCGGCGATACGATCAGCAATGGACGCGATCCGAACGCATCGCTCAAAAAACCTCCAAGATCCCAAGGTCAGAGGATCGCCACCGGGCGACACCAGCCAGCGCTTGCCGCCTTGATTTTGACAGGGAAGCATTGCACCTGAAAGCCCGTCGCCGGAAGCTGGTCAAGGTTGGCGAGTTTCTCCATATGGCAATAGCCGCGCACCATGCCGGCGCGGTGTCCTTCCCAGATCAGCCCGGCATCACCGCTCTCGGCGACCTTTTTCGCGGTGTGAACAAAGGGGGCGTCCCAGCTCCAGGCGTCGGTGCCGCAGACCCGCATCCCACGTTCGGTCATCCAGCAGGTCGCGGCGTGGCCGACCCCGCATCCGGTCGCGACGTAATCCGGCGTGCCATAGGCGGCCCCGGCGGCGGTGTTGACCAGCACGATGTCGCCGGGTTGCAGATCATGGCCTATGCGGTCGAATTCAGCGGAGATTTCGGCCTCGGTCACTACATGGCCGTCGGGCAGGTGGCGGAAGTCCAGCTTCACCCCCCGACCGATGCACCATTCCAGCGGCACCTCGTCGATGGTCATCGCGCGCTTCCCGCCATCCATGGTGGAATGGTAGTGATAGGGGGCATCCAAATGCGTGCCGTTGTGGGTCGAGATCCGGGCACGCTCCACCGCCCAGGCCTCTCCTCCGGGAAGCGACTCACGCGCCACGCCGGGAAAATACCCCAGAATTTGATCGGCAGTGTCGGCGTGTGCCTGATAGGTGATCTCGGGCGCCAGACCCGGCGGGTCGGCATAGGTGGTGTTCTCCAGCGCATGGGCAAGGTCGATCAGTTTCATGGGGCCTCCGTTTCCGAAGCAACCCTAATCGCATCGACGCCGTTGCGCATCGCTTTTCGCCTTGTGGCGGATTACGCACATGCCTAGCGTCCAGCCATGAGCGATACGAATGTCCTGGACAGCGGTTATTCCTGGCGACGCCTCGCGTTGTCGCTGATGATCGCCATCGTCGGCAATATCGGGATGTGGGGCGTGATCCTCGTTCTTCCGGCCATTCAGGCCGAATTCGGTCTCGACCGTGCGTCCTCCACGTTGCCCTACACACTGACGATGGCGGGATACGCCATCGGCAATGGGCTGATTGGACGCGCCGTGGATCGGTTCGGCATCACCAGCGCGCTTATCGTAGCGTCGCTGGCCCAGGCGGCCGGCTTCCTGCTGGCGGCCTCGCTTCCCGGTTTCGCGACCGTCACGCTGTTGCATCTGATCGTGGGCTTTGGCGCTGCGGCCTGTTTTGCGCCCCTGATCGCGGATGTATCGCTTTGGTTCCTGCGCCGACGCGGCATCGCGGTCGGGCTGATCGCATCGGCCAATTACCTTTCGGGGGCAATCTGGCCGTTGTTGACGGCGGGCGTGCTGGTGAGCGACGGTTGGCGCGGCGCCTACACTGTTTTTGGCATCGCAATCCTGGTCGTGATGATTCCCGGCGCGTTCTTGTTGCGCCGCCGCCTGCCGGACGACGCGGCAGCGCAGTCGGACCGCATCAGCCTCGCGCGGGCACGATCCTCGGGGTTTTCACCCCGGATGCTGACCCTCCTCCTGGGACTGGCCGGGATCGGATGTTGCGTGGCGATGTCGATGCCGCAAGTCCACATCGTCGCCTATTGCGTTGATCTCGGCTATGGGCCGGCCGTCGGCGGGCAGATGTTGTCACTGATGCTGCTGGGCGGGGTCGGGTCGCGGATCCTCTCGGGGTTGCTGGCGGATCGTATCGGCGGCGTGCGGACCCTGTTGATCGGATCTGTGCTGCAGACGCTGGCGCTGGCGTTCTACCTGCCGTCGGGCGGCGTAACCTCGCTATACATCGTGAGCATGATCTTCGGGCTGTCCCAAGGTGGAATCGTCCCCAGCTATGCGGTGATCGTGCGGGAATATCTGCCGGCGCGCGAGGCCGGGGCGCGCGTCGGACTCGTCATCATGATGACGATCGTCGGCATGGCGCTCGGCGGCTGGATGGCGGGGTGGATTTACGACATTTCGGGCAGCTATTTCCTGGCCTTCATCAACGGGATCGCCTGGAACCTGTTAAACGTGGGGGTCATGTTGCTGATCCTGGTGCGGACGCGCCGCGCCGGGATGGTCACGGCGTAATCAGCGCTCTGATCGACCGAGGTGCGCCTCACCGCGTGCCTTGGCCAACTGGATCTGCCGCTCGCGTTCGCGAAACCGTTCCTTGTCGGCCTCGCTCGTCTGCGCGACGCAGTGGTGACAGGCGACGCCCTGTTCGTAAGCCGGGTGTCTGCAGTCCTCGGGCAGGATCGGGCGACGGCAGGCATGGCACAGCGCATGCGGCCCTTCGGCCAGCCCGTGCCCGACCGAAACACGCCCGTCAAAGACAAAGCAGTCCCCTTGCCAGGTGCTGTCGCGCTCCGGCACCTCCTCAAGATATTTGAGGATGCCGCCCTTGAGGTGAAAGACCTCATCCACCCCCTGCGACATGAGGTAGTTGGTCGATTTCTCGCAGCGGATCCCGCCGGTGCAGAACATCGCGATCCGCTTGTTGTGAAACCGGGCCTTGTTGGCTTCCCACCACTTGGGGAAATCGCGAAAGCTTTCGGTTTGCGGATCGACGGCGCCCTGAAAGGTGCCGATGGCGACCTCGTAGTCATTGCGCGTGTCGATCACGGCCACGTCGGGTGACTGGATCAGGTCGTTCCAATCCTTTGCCTCGACATAATGGCCAACGCGCGCGCGCGGATCGACGTCTGGCTGACCCATGGTGACGATCTCTTTCTTGAGGCGGACCTTCATGCGGGCAAAAGGCTGATCCTGCGCGTGGCTTTCCTTCCACTCCAGATCGGCGCAGCCGGGCAGGGCGCGGATATGGGCCAGCACTTTGTCGATGCCCGTGCGGGACCCAGCGATGGTGCCGTTGATCCCCTCCTGTGCCAGAAGGAGAGACCCCGAAATCCCTTCGGCGCGGCAGAGGGCCAGCAGAGGGTCACGCAGGGCCGCGACATCGTCAAAGCGGGTGAAATGATATAGGGCGGCGACGGTAAACATCCCTGCGATTTACGCCTGCACCCGGTTTCGCGCAAGGGCGGGCCCGATGGTTGTGGGCCGTTGGCGGCTGCAACTGGGGTGTGTAGACGGCCGGGCCATCCCTCGCGTTGGTCAGCGGCGGTTGGGTTCCGATGGGGTCCGTAAGAACAGCGTGCAGCATCCGATGGAAGACGCCGGACAAAGACACCGCAGGCGCGATTGACGCGACCCGCCGGCCTGCTACCATTCGCGTAACCAACCCGGAGGTCGCCTGTGACCCGAGCCTTGCTTGTAATTGATGTTCAAAAAGATTTCTGTCCCGGCGGCGCGCTCGCCGTGGAGGAGGGCGACGTGATCGTCCCCGGCATCAACGCACTGATGACGGACTTTCCCGCAGTGCTGCTGACCCAGGACTGGCACCCGGCCGGGCATTCATCCTTCGCCACCTCGCACGAGGGGAAATCGCCCTTCGATCTGATCGATATGTCCTACGGCCCGCAGGTGCTTTGGCCCGATCATTGCATTCAGGGCTCGCTTGGCGCGCAGTTTCACCCCGATCTGACCGTGGACCGCGCGGACCTGATCCTGCGCAAGGGCTACAATCCCGACATCGACAGCTATTCCGCATTTTTCGAAAATGACCACACCACGCCGACGGGGCTGGAGGGGTATCTGCGCACCCGTGGGATCGACGATCTGACGCTTGTTGGGCTTGCCACCGATTTCTGCGTGAACTTCTCGGCAGTCGATGCCGCGAAGCTGGGATTCAAGGTCACCGTGCGCAGCGATCTCTGCCGCGGTATCGACCTTGGCGGGTCCATGCAGGCGGCGCTGGAGAGCATGGCCGAGGCGCAGGTCATCATCACCTGAGATTGGCTGCGCGAAGTTATCCTGACCTTGCAAGGCCCTTAGCTGGACAAGGCTCTGTCAGGCCTGCTTTAACGGGACAAGCATTCCGGAGGATACGAATGACCGATCTCGCCACCCGTGTCTGGAACCATCGTTGGAAGATCGACCCGATCGTCCGGTCGCTGATCGATACCGATTTCTACAAGCTTCTGATGTGCCAGTCGGTGTTTCGCAACAAGCCTGACACTCAGGTGACATTTTCGCTGATCAACCGCACGACCTCGATTCCGCTGGCCGACCTCGTCGATGAGGGCGAGCTGCGCGAGCAGTTGGATCACGTCCGGTCCCTCTCGCTGACACGGGGCGAGTCGACCTGGATGCGCGGCAACACGTTTTACGGCAAGCGCCAGATGTTCCGGCCCGACTTCATGGAGTGGTTCGAGAACCTGCGCCTTCCGCCCTACCACCTTGAGCGCAAGGGCGATCAGTATGAGCTGACCTTTGAGGGCGCCTGGCCCGAGGTCATGCTGTGGGAGATCCCCGCCCTCGCCATCCTGATGGAGCTGCGCGGCCGCGCCGTGCTGGGCGGGATGGGACGGTTCGAGCTTCAGGTGCTCTACGCCCGCGCGATGACCCGGATCTGGGAAAAGATCACCACCCTGCGCGACCTCGACGGGCTGCGGATCGCCGACTTCGGCACCCGGCGGCGGCATTCGCACATGTGGCAGGACTGGTGTGTTCAGGCGATGACCGAAGGATTGGGGTCCAAGTTCACCGGCACCTCCAACTGCCTGATCGCCATGCGCCGCGATCTGGAGGCCGTGGGCACCAACGCCCATGAACTGCCGATGGTCTATTCAGCCCTCGCAGCCGATGACGCCGCGCTGGCCCGCGCGCCCTATGACGTGCTTGCCGACTGGCACGAGGAACACGACGGAAACCTGCGCATCATCCTGCCTGATACCTACGGCACCACGGGGTTCTTGCAGAACGCGCCCGACTGGCTGGCCGGATGGACCGGCATTCGCATCGATTCCGGCGATCCCGCGACCGGTGCCGAAATCGCCATCAAGTGGTGGGAGGCCCGCGGCGAGGATCCGCGCGAAAAGTTGGTGATCTTTTCCGACGGTCTGGACGTCGCCAAGATCACCGAATTGCACCGACAGTTCTCGGGCCGCGTCCGCGTGTCGTTCGGTTGGGGGACGCTGCTGACCAACGATTTCCGCGGTCTGGTGCCGGACAACGGCCTCGCGCCGTTTTCGCTGGTTTGCAAGGCGGTCGAGGCGGAGGGGAGGCCCACGGTCAAGCTTTCGGACAATCGGGAAAAGGCCATGGGTCCGGCGGATGAAATCGCGCGCTACAAGCGCGTGTTCGGTGTGGGCGATCAGCAGAGCCTGGAAGTTGTGGTTTAGGATCGCGTTCCGGTCGCTTCCGCTTTGAGCTTTCGGGATGCTGAGCCGAGAGGGGGACGGACATTCGGGTGGCGTCGCGCCCGGTCCTTCCCGTCGCGCGACAGGTGGCGTCACAGAACCCGAATCACATCCTTGCCAACCGACAGCATGTAGCCGCGACGCGCTATGTTGCGGACCAATAGCTCGCTGACGAGTTGATTGCCGAGCGTGTCGCGGAGCCGTTTGATCCGCGTGGCGCCCGCCGCCTCGTCGCAATCCTCGACCCGGCGTCCCGAGATCATCGCCTCGATCTGCGCGCCCGAGAGCATCTCGTCGTCCATCCGCGCCTCGGCGAGGATCGACAGGGTTTCCAGCGCTGCATCGGTCAGTTTGAACCCGTGGTTGTTCAGATACACTGTCTTTTCGTCACGGCTGATAAGGAGGGAGTTCACTTCGATTCCCGCCCGCTCGATCTCTGCCATGCGACGGTTGAGCGTGATGAGAATGATCAAGAAGATCAGTGCCGCGATCAGCAGCGCGGTGGAAAAGACCAGCAGAACAAAGATGACGATGCGATAGCCCGACAGGGTCTCGGCAAAGGCGGTGCCGGATTGCGCGAGGATCTCCAGGAGCTTGATCTCCGCGTCACCCGTCAGCGTGTCGTTTTCCTGTCTCTTATACA
>OJBY01000679.1_pt1 | contig 16289 bp, 16 predicted proteins | sample 1591731 | NCBI WGS metagenome assembly OJBY01 (sample SAMN05416837, study PRJEB24817) | seawater metagenome | isolation source: Sea water | place: Canada:Atlantic | collected 2013-07
CAACATCAGGTAAAGCGGGAAAGCCCAACTGGCGATCTGCAACTGCCGCTCGTCGTCATTCTCGACAACCATCACCTGAAACATGCGCGGCAGGCAAATAAAAGCCGCAGCGGCCAGCAGGGTCAACGCGGTCCACCGGCCCCCTTCGACCTGCCATTGCCCGATCGCGGACCGGTCAATCTGCGCCAGTGTCTGTTCGACACCACCGGCGACCCCCCAGACCACGAAAGCACCAACCGCCAGCAGCGCCAGCAGCTTAACCACCGCTTCTACTGCGATGGCGATGACCACGCCGTGATGGCGTTCGTTGGCGTTCAAATTACGGGTGCCGAACAACACCGTGAACAGCGCCAGCCCCACCGCAACCCAGAATGCCGCCTGTGCCGAATTGATCTGGCCGCCGCCGGACGGGGCCTGAGGCTCGGCGCTGGCAAAGATCGACAAGGACAGGGTAACCGACTGTAGTTGAAGCGCAATATAGGGCGTCACCCCAATGACGGCCATGATCGTGACCAATATCGCCAAGAGGTTCGATTTCCCGTAGCGTGACGAAATAAGATCCGCGACCGAGGTCACGCGATGAGACCGTCCGATGCGTACCAAACGGCGCAAGATCCACCACCAGCCAATCATCACCAGCGACGGGCCAAGATAGATCGTCACGAATTCCAGCCCTGATCGCGCCGCATAGCCGACCGCGCCATAAAAGGTCCAAGCGGTGCAATAGATCGACAGCGACAGCGTATAGACCAACGGCGAGCGCAACAGCCAGTCCCCACGCCCGCGGGCGGCAGCGCGTTCAGCCGCAAAGGCCACGGCAAAAAGCCCCACCACATACAGCAAACAGACGGCAACCAGCTGGTTCAGCGACACCATCAGCCTTGCGTTTCCTGTGCGATCTGACGCGCTGTCCGCCGCCACAACAAAAAGCAACAGGCGATGCCCGCCAGCCAGACGCCAAAGACATAGCGCAGCGCATGTGACATGGGAACAGCATCGCCCGCAGAGGGGTCTGGCACCGGCCACAAAAGCGGTACCATCCAGAACCCCAGCACCAGCAGCGGCAGCAGCCGGACGGCGTCCATCATGCGGCGAAACCGGTAGCTGCGCCGTTCAAGAAACAGCGGCGAGCCGGGTAGTTTACTCATGCCTCTGCAGTGCCTGCAGCTGTTAGATCGCGCACGGCCGCCAGCATATCGGCATTAGAGAAAGGTTTGGTCATGAACCGGCTGACGCCCGCCTCTAGCGCGATTTCGCGGTCGCGGGTCTGGCCGCGGGCGGTCAGCATCAAAATAGGCAGATCGGCCAGCGCCGCGTCCGCGCGTAGCTCTTTAAGGATTTCAAAACCGCTTTTACCGGGCAGCATCACATCCAGCATCACCAGATCGGGGTTGGCATTGCGGATGACCTCGACAGCCGTGGCCCCGTTGGCCAGCGTTTCGACGCGCCAGCCTTCGCGGCCTAATAAAAATCGTATCGCCTCGGCGATGTTCGTCTCGTCTTCTACGAGCACGACGTGTTTGCCCATTGGCAAAATCCCTCCCTGTGGCCCTGGCCGCCTTAGGACGCGATCTTGGTAGGCCGAGAGGCAGGATGCACGGAAAACCCTGCCCTGTCAAAAGCCTGTTGCCCGCCCTTATACGCCATCATTCAAGATTGACGGCTCGCGGCGTGCCGGACATTCGGTGCGCGGACACACCCGGCACGTGGCACCGACATCGTGCACAGCTACGGTTTCGGGGCTGGCGGGTAGGATTAACATGACCGACTGCAGCAAGGGCATCGCGTTGTAATCGCGCGCATTCTGGGGTTCACAGGTCGCATAACAATCAAACGAGGAATACCCCCGCCCCAGCTGCGTCACCCGTTGTTTTTGCACCATGCCAGGGCTGCCCAACACGCTGAACAACGGCCACAGCGGGCAGCACGCGCCAAAGCGGGGCACGACAAACCCGTCGATGGATTTGCGGAAGATCAACGTGCCCGACCGGTCGCAAACGACCAGCCCCGCGCCCAGTTCCGGCACCGTCGCCATACGGCGCAAAACACGCGCCACGGGCTGCCGCAGCAGCGCGGCAAGTGCAACGGGGTCCGGCCCTAGCTGATCGAGCGCTTGCGTCAGCCCGGCAATCGGCAGGGCTTCGGCGTCGATGGCGATCTGCTGCAACACATCGCGCGCGATGTGACGCGCGGCCACGCTTTGCAGCTCGGGGGCGGTATGGATCAGCTTTTCGATGGCATCCGCATCCCCATCCGTGACCTCTAGCGTTGCAAAACGATAGCGGTGCGCGGCCAGAAACGCTTCGACCTCCTCTTGCGGAGAGTTGGCGGCGGGGGTGATCTCGGGGTCGGCCTCAAGGTACCCCACAAGCGCCTGTGCGCTATCCGCAAGGCGGCGGCTGTCCTGATCGATGTTGATGTGAAACCGGTCGCGCCATTCGGGTTCAAGGGTTTTTGTATCGGCAAGGATCGACGCGGTTGACCGGATCGCCGCCGCGGTGGTCAGCAGTTCGTGCATAGAAGCCGCCAGATGCGGGTCATGGGCCAAACGGTCGGTCAGCGTCTCGACGGTGCGTTCAAGCGTGGCGATCCGGCGTTGCGCGCTGGCCAACACATCAGCCCAACCGGGAAAACGTCCGGCGAATTCGTCAGCGCGGTTCACCTCTGGCCCGCTCAGCCGCGCATCATCCGCGGCCTCGCGCAGGGTGGCAATCAAGGCGGCTTCGGCTCCTTCGGTCAGCGCCGTCGGCTCCACCCCAAGGGCGCCTGCGATGTTCAGCAGCAGTTTCCCGCCGATTCTGCGCCGGTTGTGTTCGATCAAGTTCAGATAGCTGGCCGAAATGCCGATCCGCTTGGCCAGATCAGCCTGCTTTTGCCCTGCCATCACCCGCCGCTCGCGGATGCGACTGCCGGTCAACGCATCGCGGGTCATGCGACACAGCCGCCGGATTTATGCCGCATTATCAACGGCTTTCTGCGCTGCAATATCATTAAATTTACAAATCCCCCTAGGCCTCTGCGAATATATTTACAGAATAGTTGTTTTTATCAAGGGGCTTGTTGATCGGTTTTCAGTTTTCCTCTCATATCATATTTGCACCTCTGTGCATCATGGACCCGGAAAAATAATCGGGCCGTGGTTTCAACATTTGGGAGGAAATACATGACATTTTCTAACTTGACGCGTCGCGGCGTGATCAAAACCGGCGCTGCTGCCGGTGCTGGTCTGGCCTTGCCGACGTATCTAAGCGCTGCCGCGCATTCCGGTTTCACGAACGCGCCAACGGGCGACACGGTGACGCTTGGCTTTAACGTACCCCAATCAGGCCCCTACGCGGACGAAGGCGCAGACGAGCTGCGCGCGTTCGAACTGGCGGTCGAGCACCTGAACGGTCAGGGCGACGGCGGCATGCTGAACACCTTCAGCTCCAAGGCGCTAGAAGGTAACGGGATCATGGGCAAGAAGGTCCAGTTCGTCACCGGCGACACGCAGACGAAATCGGACGCGGCCCGCGCATCGGCGCAGTCGATGATCCAGAAAGACGGCGCGATCATGATCTCCGGTGGCTCGTCTTCCGGTGTGGCTGTTGCTGTTCAAGGCCTGTGCCAAGAGGCCGGCGTGATCTTTATGGCGGGTCTGACCCATTCGAACGACACCACGGGTAAAGACAAGAAAGCCAATGGCTTCCGTCACTTCTTCAACGCCTATATGTCCGCTGCCGCTTTGGCACCGGTGCTGAAAAACCTCTATGGCGATGATCGCAAGGTCTATAGCCTGACAGCCGACTACACATGGGGCTGGACGCAGCAGGAATCCATTCAGGCCGCGACCGAAGCCATGGGCTGGGAAACCATCAACGACGTGCGCACGCCGCTCGCCGCGACCGATTTCTCGTCCTATATCGCCCCTGTCCTGAACTCCGGTGCCGATGTTCTGGTGCTGAACCACTACGGCGGAAACATGGTCAACTCGCTGACCAACGCCGTGCAGTTCGGCCTGCGCGACAAACAGGTGAACGGCAAGAACTTCGAGATCGTCGTGCCGCTATATTCCGAGCTGATGGCCCGCGGTGCGGGTGAGAACATCACCGGTATCGTCGGTTCGCAAAACTGGGACTGGAAGCTCGAGAACCAGATGGGCGACCGCTACAAAGGGACAAACGCTTTCGTTCAGTCCTTTGGCGAAAAATACGGCTTCCCACCCAGCCAGGCGGCTCAGACATGCTATGCGCAAACGCTGCTTTATGCGGATGCTGTGGCCCGTGCCGGTTCGTTCAACCCCTGCGCCGTCGGCGAAGCCCTTGCCGGTTTCGAATTCGACGGTCTGGGCAACGGCCCAACGCTGTACCGCGCCGATGACCACCAGTGCTTTAAGGACGTTGTGGTCGTGCGCGGCAAAGAGAACCCCGAGAATGAATTCGATCTCGTGGAAATCGTCGAAGTCACCCCAGCCGATCAGGTCACCTATGCACCTGACCACCCGATGTTTGCGGGCGGCGAACTGGGCGACTGTAACCCCGGCGCGTAAATCCAAGTCTAAGGCGGGGGGCGACCCCTGCCTTACCTTGCCGGCGGGCTTTTCCGCCTTTCACTTCATAAAAATTCGAGGGCACCGCGATGGACGCCATTCTTTTGCAACTTCTTAACGGGTTGGACAAAGGTTCAGCCTACGCGCTCATCGCGCTTGGTCTGACGTTGATTTTCGGCACGCTGGGTGTCGTGAACTTTGCCCATGGGGCGCTGTTCATGATCGGTGCCTTCTGCGCCGTCACGCTAAGCAAGATTTTCACGCTCAGCCACAAGGCATCGGAACCCTCCGGCGTCGATTTTCTAGGCAAACCAAAGTACGATGACATCCTTTATATCAAGGACTGGTTCGGAGAGACCGCCGGTGCCTGGATGCTGGATTGGTCCGTTCCCCTATCGATCCTCTTTGCCGTGCCGATCATGCTGGCCGTCGGCTTTGTGATGGAGCGCGGGCTCATCAAACACTTCTACAAACGCCCCCACGCGGACCAGATCCTTGTGACTTTCGGTCTGGCGATCGTGCTGCAAGAGGTGATCAAGTATTTCTACGGCGCGAACCCGATCCCCACCTCCGCCCCAGAGGCGTTTCGCGGGTCGTTCGACTTTGGCGTGATGCTGGGCTTTGATCCTAATGCGATCATCTACCCCTACTGGCGCCTGATCTATTTCGCTTTCTCGGCGCTGATCATCGGCGGTGTGTTTGCCTTCTTGCAGTTCACCACCTTCGGGATGGTCGTGCGCGCCGGCATGGCTGACCGCGAGACCGTAGGTCTGCTGGGCATCAACATCGACAAACGTTTCACCATCATGTTCGGCATCGCCGCCGCTGTCGCCGGTCTGGCCGGTGTTATGTACGCGCCAATCAATTCGCCCAACTACCATATGGGTATGGATTTTCTGGTGCTGAGCTTTGTGGTCGTCGTTGTCGGCGGCATGGGGTCTTTACCCGGGGCCGTTCTGGCGGGGTTCTTGCTGGGTGTCCTGGAAAGCTTTGCCTCCATGAACGAGGTCAAGAACATCCTGCCCGGCATTGACCAGATCATCATTTACGTTGTCGCGATCCTTATCTTGCTGACACGCCCCCGTGGCCTAATGGGCCGCAAAGGCGTGATGGAGGAATAACCCATGCAATCACTCACTAAAAAAGACTTTCTCCTTCTGTTGGTGGTGGCATTCCTGACCATGGCAGCCCCTATCATCCTGAACCCCTTCCCCGCCGGATCAGGGCTGGCGCAGTTCAACGCCGGCTACCCTGACTTGATGCAACGCTTTGTGATCTTTGGCATCTTTGCCATCGGGTTCAACATTCTGTTCGGGCTGACCGGATACCTCTCCTTTGGTCACGCGGCCTTTCTGGGGGTCGGTTCCTACTCTGCCGTGTGGATGATGAAGCTCTTGTCGATGAACGTGATCCCCGCGATCCTTTTGTCGGTGATCGTGGCGGGGCTCTTCTCTGTCGTGATCGGCTTTGTCTCGCTGCGCCGGTCGGGGATCTACTTTTCGATCCTGACGCTGGCCTTTGCGCAGATGTCGTTCAACCTTGCCTATTCGGTGCTGACGCCGATCACCAACGGGGAAACCGGCCTGCAAATCGCGCTGAGCGATCCGCGTATCCTTGATGGGGCGAATGCACCCAGCTACCCCAATCTGTTCGGGGCGCAAATGAATGCGGCGACGACGCTGGATTTCGGGGCCTGGTCCTTCACCTTCTCGGTCGGGTATTACCTTTGTGCCGTGATCATGCTGCTGGCGTTCTATATCTCGATCCGCGTCTTCCGGTCGCCTTTCGGCATGATGCTGCGGGCGGTGAAATCGAACCAGCAACGGATGAACTACACCGGCCTGAACACCAAACCCTACACGCTGGCGGCCTTTGTCATCTCTGGCATGTATGCCGGTCTGGCCGGTGGCCTGCTGGCGGCAATGGACCCGCTTGCTGGGGCCGAACGGATGCAGTGGACCGCCTCGGGCGAGGTTGTTCTGATGACCATCCTTGGGGGTGCGGGCACCCTTCTGGGGCCGGTACTGGGCGCGGGCTTTATCAAGTATTTTGAAAATATCTTTTCCAAGATCAACGATAACGTTCTGCACGGCTGGTTCTCTTTCATGCCCGATGGGCTGGAAGACATGCTGATCGCGGTGATCCACCCCTTTGTCGGCAAGGGCTGGCACCTAACCTTGGGTCTGCTGTTCATGCTGGTCGTGATCTTCTTGCCCGGTGGTCTGGTCGAAGGTGGCCAACGCATCGGTCGCGTGTTCCGTCGCAAGGACCGGAACGCGGGATCGGTCGAAGCCGACGCCGCCGCACAACGCAACACACCCCCAGCCGAATAAGAAGGAGCTGAACAGATGGCCATTCTCGAAGTCAAAAATGTCGGCAAACGTTTCGGCGGGTTGCAAGCGCTGAGCAACGTGAACCTCAGCGTTGCGGAAAATTCGGTCCATGCCATTATCGGGCCGAACGGGGCGGGTAAATCCACGCTGCTGAACTGTCTGGTGGGCAAACTGATCCCCGATACCGGATCGGTTATGTTCGACGGGCAGTCGGTGCTGGGGCGCAAACCCTACGAGATCAACCAGATGGGGATTTCGCGCGTATTTCAAACGCCCGAGATCTTTGGCGATCTCAGTGTGCAGGAAAACATGCTGATCCCCTGCTTTGCCAAACGTGACGGGGCGTTCCAGATGAACGCGCTTACCGCCATGTCGAGCCAGCGCGACGTGATCGAAAAAGCCGAAGAAATGCTGGTCGAGATGAAGCTCGCCGACAAGCGCCATATGCACGCGGCTTCTATGTCACGCGGTGATAAACGTCGGTTGGAAATCGCGATGTGCCTGTCGCAAGACCCGCGACTGCTGCTGCTGGATGAACCCACAGCGGGCATGGCGCGGGCCGATACCAACAATACCATCGACCTGCTGAAACAGATCAAGGACGAACGCGACATCACCATCGCCATCATCGAACACGACATGCATGTGGTGTTCTCGCTGGCGGAACGGATCACCGTGTTGGCGCAAGGCACCCCGCTGGTCGAAGACACCCCCGACAACATCAAAGGCCACCCCAAGGTGCGCGAGGCTTACTTGGGCGAATCCCAGGACGCCGCCTGACGCGCGGGGGCTCCGCCCTTCGCGCGTCCCCCCCCACCAGAGGCTTTGCAAGGACAAGACTATGAACACGAAACCCGATTTCTCGAACAGCGCCAACCACGCCGCTACTGCCCCCGCCTATCTTTCGGTCTGGGACATCCACGCCTATTACGGCGAAAGCTATATCGTGCAGGGCGTCAGCTTTAACGTGCACGAAGGCGAGATTCTGGCGCTTCTGGGCCGCAACGGGGCGGGGAAAACGTCGACCCTGCGGGCCATCGCCCAGATTGGCGACCCCGAATTGCGCAAGGGCGAGGTTTGGCTCGACCACCAGCCGCTGCACAAGATGGCAAGCCACGAGGCCGCCGCCAACGGTCTGGCGCTGGTCCCCGAAGACCGCCGTATCATCGCGGGTCTCACGGTCGAGGAAAACCTGCAACTGGCGCAGATCGCCCCACCCATCGGCTGGTCGCTTGACCGCATCTATGACCTGTTTCCCCGTCTGAAAGAGCGCCGCAAACAAGAGGGCGTGACCCTGTCGGGCGGCGAACAACAGATGCTGGCGATTGCCCGTGCGCTGGCCCGTGACATCAAGGTGCTGCTGCTGGATGAACCCTATGAGGGGCTTGCCCCCGTGATCGTGGACGAGATCGAAAAGACCCTATCACTGATCAAATCCCAAGGCATTACCACCATTTTGGTTGAACAAAACGCGGTGCGTGCGCTCAAGCTCGCGGATCGTGCGGTGATCCTTGATACCGGCGGCGTGGTGTTTGACGGCACCGCCGAAGAGGTGCTGAACAACGCCGAACTGCGTGCCGAATATCTGGCAATCTGACGGCCAAGCCTCGACGCGCGCGGGAAAAACAGACGAAACATATGTTTCACACCGGCATTTTCCCGCGCCCGCGTCCCCCTGTCACATCCCACATATCCCTCGCCCCGATCCGCTGCCCGATCCCGCGCTTTGCGCGGCCAAGCTTACGTTAGGCAACTGCTTGCTTTTCATGGCTGCGCCCATGCCCTATAAGGCAGCAATTCAAGGGCACAGGCAGCGCCCTATCGACTTTGACTGGCTGAGGAAAATATGACAAAAAACACCCATGACGCCGATGTGGCTTTTATCCAAGCGCTCGCCGAGTTGCTGAACGAAAACGATCTGACCGAATTGCAGGTCAAGCGGGATTACGCCGAGGATGACAGCCTGAATGTGCGCGTCAGCCGCAAACCACCGCAACAGATCGTAGCACCGCATCAGGCGCAATCGGCCCCTGCGCACTATGCAGCGCCCGCGCCCGCCGCCCCGGCAGCCGCAGCCCCTGCAGCAGAAGCCAGCGATCCCGCGGATCACCCCGGTGCTGTCGTCTCTCCGATGGTGGGGACGGTATATATGCAAGCCGAACCTGGCGCGCCTTCGTTTATCTCGGTCGGGACCTCCGTTGCCGAAGGCGACACGCTGCTGATCGTTGAAGCGATGAAAACAATGAACCACATTCCAGCGCCACGTTCCGGCACGGTAAAGCGGATTTTGGTCGATGATGGCGCCGCCGTTGAATTTGGCGCGCCCTTGGTGATCCTGGAATAAGGCGAAACCTATGTTCAAAAAAATCCTAGTCGCAAACCGCGGCGAGATCGCGTTGCGCGTGATCCGTGCGGCCCGCGAGATGGGCATCGGGTCTGTCGCGGTCCATTCGACGGCAGACAGCGATGCGATGCATGTGCGCATGGCAGACGAATCTGTCTGCATCGGCCCGCCCTCCTCGCAGCAATCCTATCTGTCGATTCCGTCGATCATCGCCGCCTGCGAAATCACCGGTGCCGAAGCGATCCACCCCGGATACGGTTTCTTGTCCGAAAACGCGGGCTTTGTGCAGATCGTCGAAGACCACGATCTGACCTTTATCGGCCCCACAGCGGAACACATCCGCATTATGGGCGACAAGATCACCGCCAAAGACACGATGAAAGAGCTTGGCGTGCCCTGCGTTCCCGGCTCTGACGGTGGTGTGCCCACACTGGCCGACGCAAAGCGTATCGGCGAGGAAATCGGCTATCCGGTAATCATCAAGGCAACCGCCGGGGGTGGGGGCAAGGGCATGAAAGTGGCGCAATCCGCCGCTGAAATGGAACGTGCCTTCATGACAGCCCGTGCCGAAGGGAAATCGAACTTCGGCAACGACGAAGTCTATATCGAGAAATACCTGACCACGCCGCGTCACATCGAAATTCAGGTGTTCGGCGATGGCAAAGGTCGCGCTGTCCATCTGGGCGAACGCGACTGTTCGCTGCAACGCCGCCACCAGAAGGTCTTCGAAGAAGCCCCCGGCCCGTCGATCACCGCCGAAGAACGGGCGCGTATCGGTAAAGTCTGCGCGGATGCGATGGCCAACATCAACTACATCGGCGCGGGCACGGTCGAATTCCTGTATGAAAACGGCGAGTTCTATTTCATCGAAATGAACACGCGTTTGCAGGTCGAACACCCCGTCACCGAAGCCATCTTTGGGGTCGATCTGGTGCGCGAACAAATTCGCGTCGCTGCTGGTATGGATTTGTCCTTTACCCAAGAAGACCTGAAGATCAACGGCCACGCGATCGAGGTCCGGATCAACGCTGAAAAACTGCCGAACTTCTCGCCCTGCCCGGGCAAGATCACGCAGTATCATGCCCCAGGCGGGCTTGGTGTGCGGATGGATAGTGCGCTGTATGACGGCTATAAAATCCCGCCCTACTACGACAGCCTGATCGGCAAGCTGATCGTTCACGGGCGCGACCGTCCCGAAGCGCTGGCGCGTCTGCGCCGTGCCTTGGGAGAGCTGATCGTGGACGGGGTCGACACGACGATCCCGCTGTTTCACGCGCTGCTTGACGAACAGGACGTGCTGACAGGGGACTATAACATCCACTGGCTAGAGCATTGGCTTGAAACAAATTTGGGCAATGCCTGACCTGACGCCAGAGCTGTTATTGCACGGCTATTCCATGGGGATCTTTCCCATGGCCGAACACCGCGACGACCCGGAAATCTTCTGGGTCGACCCGCGGCGGCGGGGCATCTTCCCGCTGGACGGGTTCCACATCTCGCGGTCCCTTGCGCGCGCGATGCGGCGGACACGCTTTACCATCAACATCGACACCGCATTTAAAGACGTCGTATCCGGCTGCGCCGACCGCGCCGATACATGGATCAACGCCGAGATTTTTGCGCTGTACGCTAAGCTACATGCCCAAGGTCACGCCCATGCGCTTGAGGTCTGGGAAGGCGATGTTTTAGTGGGTGGCGTCTACGGCGTCACGCTGGGGCGCGCGTTTTTTGGCGAAAGCATGTTTTCGCGGCGGGACAACGCATCAAAGATCGCGCTGGCCTGTCTGGTGGACCGGCTGAACCGCGGCGGGTTTACCCTGTTCGACACGCAGTTCCTGACACCGCACCTGGCGTCTCTTGGTGCGCAGGAGATCACCCGCGCCGCCTATCACGCTCGGCTAGAAATGGCCTTGATGAAAAACGCGGACTTTACTGCGCCCCATGCTGCCACGCCTCAGGATGTGGAGCAGCGGATGACCCAGATATCATAGCGGGGATGTTCCAGCGCTGAAAGCGCAGGCGCAGAGGCGATCATCCAGCCGGCAAAAAGCCGGTTCTCCTCGCCAGTCTCGACGATATCAAGCTCGGCATAGGCGTCGCCCGCAGGGTTGCCCTCAGGATAGCGGCATTCGTTCAGGGTCACATTCAGGCTACCCACGCGCGACGTCTCTCCGCGCTGCATCTCTACGTCACGCGACAGGCCCGATACCTTGTCCAGCGCCCGCAAGACGCCGCCTTCAGCGCTGGCGACTTGCTGTGCCTGCACGGGCGCGGCCATCACGGCGAGGATCATAAAAATCTTGCGCATCACAGGGGTTCCTTGAACGTCAAAACGGCACCTTTCAAAGCCACGCATTGGCCGGATGCCCGTAGCTTCGTGCGCCCACGATAGGGCGCACGGGGGGCTTTTATTCGGGCTGCCATGCCTCGTAGTCACCGCGGTCGGCGGGCTTTTCACGGCGTATCGATCCCGCAGGCGCATAGGCCAGCGCGGTGCCGGTCAGGTTCTCTTGGTGGGGCTTTTCCCACGTTTTATGTACCAGCGGGCGATCTTGCGGGGTTTCATCCCACGAATGATGCAGCCAACCGTGCCAGTCCGCATTCACGCGGGTCGCTTCGATCTCGCCGTTAAAGATGACCCAGCGTTTGCTGCTGTCCGCGTTGCGGTAGTACATATTGCCCTCGGCGTCTTCGCCGACCTTGATGCCCTTGCGCCACGTGAACAGCTGTGTGTTCAGCGTCTGGCCGTTCCACCACGTCACGCCGCGCAAAAGAGAGTTGAGAATGCCCATAGTGGTCTCCTGAAGCTTTGATGGATATATGCACCAAGGCCGCGCAAAGGTCTAGCGGGCTTCGGGGCGCATAGCCGCGGTTTTCAGCCTGGTAGGCAGGCGGTGACTTCGATTTCGATGCGGTATTTGTCATCGATCAGCCCACATTCGATCATGGTTGCCGCTGGTGGCGCATCGCCAAAAACCTCTGACAGGATCGGCCAGCAGGGTTCAAACTCGGCGCGATCAGGCAGGTAGTAATTGACGCGGACCACATCGGCCATGGTGCAGCCTGCCTCGCGCAGGGCCCCCTCGATGGTCGCAAGGGCGGCGCGGCATTGGTCGGTCACGGTATCGCCCTGCCCCACGGTGCCCGCCACATGGACAAAGCCCCCCGCCACAACGGCGCGGCAATAGCCGATCTTGGCCTCAAATTCACCGCCCGAAAAAATACGTCTTGTCATGATGCGCCTCTTGTCTGTCATGCCTACGCCTCTGTCAAAGCGCTTGGCCCGCCAGAGGTCAAGCGGCAAAACTGGAACTGCGGCTGGATGTGAAAAAGGCGCGCCATCTCTGGCGCGCCTTGATCGGATAATATGCCGTTGATCTTAGCCCGCGGTTGCAGGCTCTTTCTCGGCATCGGCGTGGATCATCAGCGGTGCCGCATCAGAGTTCACGGCTTCTTCGTTAACGACCACTTCGGTCACGCTGTCCATGCCGGGCAGATCGAACATCGTGTTCAACAAGATGTCTTCGAGGATTGAACGCAGGCCACGTGCACCGGTTTTGCGCTGGATGGCGCGTTTCGCAATTGCCGAAAGCGCATCATCGGTAAAGGTCAGCTGCGTATCCTCGATTTCGAACAGACGCTGGTACTGTTTAACCAATGCGTTTTTCGGTTCGGTCAGAATTGTGACCAGCGCATCCTCGTCCAGATCCTCAAGCGTTGCCAGAACCGGCAGACGGCCAACGAATTCCGGAATCAGGCCGAATTTCAGCAAATCTTCGGGCTCGAGGTCCGTGAAAATCTCGCCGATACCACGGGCATCCTTGTCGCGCACATCAGCGCCAAAGCCCATGGCGGACCCTTTACCGCGCGCTGCGATGATCCGGTCCAGGCCGGCAAAAGCACCACCACAGATGAACAGGATGTTCGTGGTATCCACTTGCAGGAATTCCTGTTGCGGATGCTTGCGCCCACCTTGCGGCGGCACAGAGGCGACGGTACCTTCCATCAGCTTAAGCAAGGCCTGCTGCACACCCTCGCCGCTCACATCACGGGTGATGCTTGGGTTTTCGGACTTGCGCGTAATTTTGTCGACTTCGTCAATGTAGACGATCCCGCGCTGTGCGCGTTCAACGTTATATTCCGACGACTGCAACAGCTTGAGGATGATGTTTTCCACATCTTCGCCGACATAGCCCGCTTCGGTCAGTGTCGTCGCATCTGCCATAGTGAACGGCACATCCAGAATACGTGCAAGCGTTTGCGCCAGTAGCGTTTTACCACAACCGGTCGGGCCGATCAGCAGAATGTTGGATTTCGCCAGCTCAATGTCGCCGCCCTTTTGGGCGTGGTTCAGACGTTTATAGTGGTTGTGCACGGCAACTGACAAAACCCGCTTGGCCATTGCCTGCCCGATCACGTAATCGTCCAGAACATCACAAATGTCCTTGGGCGTCGGCACGCCATCGGTGGCCTTCAGCCCCGAGGCTTTGGTTTCCTCGCGGATGATATCCATGCAAAGTTCGACACATTCGTCACAAATGAAGACAGTCGGACCTGCAATCAGCTTGCGCACCTCATGCTGACTTTTGCCACAAAAGCTGCAATAAAGTGTGTTTTTGCTGTCGCCGCTCGAAGTATTAGCCATTTCAACCCTTTCAGGTCTGTCGTTTGATCGTGCCCGCCATACGGCAGCCATCTATATTTTTTTGCTCGGTGCCAGCTTAGGCCAGCGGTGCGTGGTCCACAATCGTAAAATAACGGGCCACGCACGCCTTATTTACTTGCCTTTTTTGTCGTCAGCTTTTGGCGCGTCAGGATCATCCATCTTGCCACGATTTTCGACGATCTCGTCAATCAGGCCCCAGTCTTTGGCTTCCTCGGGGGACATGAAGTTGTCCCGCTCGAGTGCGGCTTCGACTTTTTCCAACGGCTGGCCGGTGTGTTTGACATAAATCTCGTTCAGGCGCGTTTTCAACTTTTGCGTTTCCTGCGCGTGAATCATGATGTCCGTCGCCTGACCCTGATACCCGCCGGATGGCTGGTGGACCATGACGCGGCTGTTGGGCAACGAGAATCGCATGCCTTTTTCGCCCGCTTGCAACAACAGCGACCCCATGGACGCCGCTTGCCCGATGACCAGCGTCGATACCTTCGGTTTGATATACTGCATCGTGTCGTAGATCGACAGACCCGAGGTCACAACACCGCCTGGGCTATTGATATACATAGAGATTTCCTTGGAGGGATTCTCTGCCTCGAGGTGCAAAAGCTGCGCAACGATGAGCGAGGACATACCGTCATGGACAGGCCCGTTCAGGAAAATGATCCGCTCTTTCAGCAGACGCGAGAAGATGTCGTACGCACGTTCGCCCCGGCTGGTCTGTTCAACCACCATAGGGACCAGCGTGTTCATATATGTATCGTGTGGATCGTTCATAAAGCCTGCCTGATATTGCCGTTCGCCGGACCATACCCGCGAAACCTTGGCTTAAAATTAATCGCGCCACCTAGGGGGTTCAAGGGGGGCAGGACCGATCATCCCCTTGGCTTTGGATTTGGCCCTGCGCCACCGCCCTGCCCCGCTGATCTGTGCTGCGGATACCGGCAGCCGATTTTCGCCCACATCCTGCCCGTTCCTGCGCTAGGGTGGCGCGCAACACAGCCCACCGCCGCGCGCCCTGTCACAGAACTGTCATGAAAGCGGAACACATTTGTAGCACATCGCGACGACATAAGGCGCAACCGCGAGTCACCTCGCCAAACGCAATGCCAGAGGCACTGCCCGACACAATAAAGGAATAGCCATGACACGTCGCCAAATCCTCGATGATCCCGAAATCGGCAATAAGGCCGAAGCTTTCGAAGCCTTCGACGACATCCCCACCAACCCCAATCTGCAGCGCACCATCGGCGATGTGATCAACGCGCGCTACGGACGCCGCGACATCTTGCGCGGCATGCTGGGGGTCACGGCGACAACCGCATTGTTCGGCACCTCGGCGATGGTCGCGCCGCGTCAGGCAAGTGCCGCCACCGCGGACAGCCGCTATGTCTTTGACGAACTGGCATGGGGCAATGACGAAACCCATCATGTGGCCGACGGCTATGACGCCAATGTGCTGCTGCGGTGGGGCGATCCGATCACCGCCGACGCGCCCGAATTCGACGTGATGAACCAGACCGCGGCCGCGCAGCTCAAGCAGTTCGGCTATAACAATGACTACGTGGGCTTTGTCCCGCTGAATGACGACGGCAGCCGCGGGTTGCTTTGTGTGAACCACGAATACACCAACGAAGAGGTGATGTTCCCCGGACTTGGCCGTCAGGACCGCGCCCAGTTTTCCGGCATGACGCCCGCGCTGATTGACATTGAAATGGCTGCCCACGGTGGTTCGGTGGTCGAGATCGCCAAGGACGACGCCGGGGTCTGGCAGGTGGTGCGCGACGGCAAGATGAACCGCCGCATCACCCCGCTGGACACCGCGATGACCATCGACGGCCCCGCCGCGGGCCATGCGCGGATGAAGACCAACGACGACCCCGACGGGGTGAATGTGATCGGCACGTTGAACAACTGCGCGGGCGGGCTGACCCCTTGGGGGACGTGGCTCATGGCCGAGGAGAACTTCCACGGCTATTTCTGGAGCGACCAGCTCGACGCCGACGGCAAACCCGTGATCGCCGATGACCATCCCGAAGCCGCGTCCTACAAACGCTATGGCGTGCCGGGCATGTGGTACGCCTGGGGCGCGCAATACGACCGTTTCAACATCGATAAAGAACCTCTCGCTCCCAATAAATTCGGCTGGGTGGTCGAGGTGGACCCGATGGACCCGACCTCTACCCCCGTCAAACACACCGCTTTGGGCCGCTTCCGCCACGAAGGTGCCGAGACCACGGTCAGCAGTGACGGGCGTCTGGTGGTCTATATGGGCGACGACAACCGCTTTGATTACCAGTACAAATACGTCTCGGGGGGCAAGGTCTCGGACGACCGGGCGGCCAACGCCAAACTGCTGAGCGATGGCACGCTTTATGTCGCGCGCTTTGACGAGGACGGCACCGTGACCTGGCTGCCCCTGAC
>OJBY01000682.1_pt1 | contig 16258 bp, 13 predicted proteins | sample 1591731 | NCBI WGS metagenome assembly OJBY01 (sample SAMN05416837, study PRJEB24817) | seawater metagenome | isolation source: Sea water | place: Canada:Atlantic | collected 2013-07
CTATCCTCTTCGTCGGCAGCGTCAGATGTGTATAAGAGACAGGGAACATAGCCCATGAAACCCAGCGCAGCGGCGGCCATTGCAGCGGCGATCACGGCGCACATTCCGGCAAGCGAGCTGATGCGCGAAAGAAACGCAACCACCAGCCAAACCAATGCATAGGCAAGGCCGATCTGCCAGGCGAGGCCGATGCTGACACCCAGGTTGGTTGCCACGCCCTTCCCGCCTCTAAAGCCTAGCCAGACGGGAAAGCAATGTCCCAGAACTGCGCTCAATGCGGCGAGGGGCACCGGGCCGAAAAAGGCATCCGGCGTGGTCGCAGGCTGTTCCAACAGCGCCTTTGCCAACAGCACAGGCACCAGGCCCTTGGCCAGATCCAGCAGCAGGGTGGCGGCAGCAAGCTTCTTGGAGCCGGTGCGCAGCACATTGGTGGCGCCGATGTTGCCGCTGCCGATATTGCGGATATCGCCTTTGCCACCTGCCTTGGCCAGCAGCAGGCCAAACGGGATGGAACCGGCAATATATCCCAGGAGAAATCCAAGAAACTGGTCCAAATTCATACTCCCGCCTGCCCCGAGCTTGTTCGAGGACCGCAATGTCTTATAGCGCACCGTTAACGGGAATGGGCTTCATTCCACAAGCGCAGGGTGAGCACAAAGTGCAGAAAGTGAAGTCGAATTCCCCCATCCTGCTGTTCGATTCAGGCTTCGGCGGACTCACCGTGCTATCTGAATTGCGCGCGCAACTCCCGCAGGCACCTGTCATTTACGCCGCCGATACCGCCGGCCTGCCTTATGGTGAGAAGACCGAGGCAGAAGTTGCCGCAAGGGTCGCCGGACTTCTGGGGCGGCTTGCCGAACGATATCATCCGCGCATTATTTGCATTGCCTGCAACACCGCCAGTACCATTGCGCTGGGGATGGTGCGCGACGTGCTGGAAACGCCGATCGTCGGCACCGTGCCAGCGATAAAGCCGGCCGCCGGCCTGACGCGCAGCGGAACCATCGGGCTGCTGGGAACGGCTGCCACGATCCGGCAGGCCTATGTCGACAATCTCGAGGCCGAATTTGCCAATGGCAATCGCCTGTTGCGCCATGCCGCGCCCGAACTGGTGTCTGCCGCCGAGAGCAAACTTCGCGGTCAAGCACCCGACCCGTCCGCTTTCATACGGGCGGCCGAGGGGTTGTTGAACCAGGATGGTGGCGACGAGATCGATACGGTCGTGCTGGCCTGCACCCATTTTCCACTGGTGAAGACCGAACTGGCCGAGGCTTTCGGCAAAAAAGTGCAATTTATCGACGGTGCTGAGGGGATTGCCCGCCGCATCGCATATCTGACACAAGGCCAGTCATTCGATCGACACGGTGATGATCTGGCGATCGTGACTGGCGCAGGACTGGATGACGTGGAACTCTTTGGTGGACTGGAGCGCTACGGAATCGGCAGAATCCTGCCACTGTAATGAGAACGGTTCGCAAACTCCGTGCTTTAAAACATTAAGCTTCTTGACTAAATCCGCAGGAACGAACGGCCGCGAATCTGGATGCGGCGCAGCTTGGACAGATACGCTGAACTACGACCAGATCTTCGACCGGGCGATTGACCGCCTGCATTCCGAGGGACGTTACCGCGTCTTCATCGATATCCTGCGCAACAAGGGCGCCTACCCCAATGCGCGCTGTTTTGCAGGCCACAACGGTCCCAAGCCGATCACCGTCTGGTGCTCCAACGATTACCTCGCCATGGGCCAGCATCCCAAGGTGGTAGAGGCGATGGAAGAGGCGCTGCACGATGTGGGCGCAGGTTCAGGGGGCACCCGCAATATTGGCGGCAACACGCATTACCATATCGAGCTGGAGAACGAACTGGCAGACTTGCATGGCAAGGAAGCTGCACTGCTTTTCACCAGCGGATATGTATCCAACGATGCAACCCTTTCCACGCTGGCCAAGCTGCTACCGGGCTGCATGATCTTCTCTGATGAGCTGAACCATGCCAGCATGATTGCCGGCATTCGCAATTCCGGTTGCGAGAAGCGCATCTTTCGTCACAACGACATGGAGCATCTGGAGCAGGTGCTCGCTGCCGAAGATTTCGACACGCCCAAGGTCATCGCATTCGAAAGCGTGTATTCGATGGATGGCGACGTCGCACCGATCCATGCGATCTGCGATCTGGCAGAGAAATACAACGCCCTCACCTACATCGATGAAGTGCACGCCGTGGGCATGTACGGCGAGCGCGGTGGCGGCATTTCGGAGCGGGACGATGCGGCGCACCGTATCGACCTGATCGAGGGAACCCTAGGCAAGGCTTTCGGCGTGATGGGCGGCTATGTCGCATCCAGTCGCAAGATCATCGATTGCATCCGTTCCTACGCGCCCGGCTTCATCTTCACCACTTCACTCAGTCCGGTGCTCGTTGCTGGTGTGCTCGCCTCGGTAAAGCATCTCAAGGGGAGCTGTGTGGAACGCGACGCGCAGCAGGCTGCGGCGGGTATGCTGAAGCAGAAGTTGCGCAATGCCGGACTGCCGGTCATGGATTCCACCACGCATATCGTGCCGTTGATGGTAGGTGACCCTGTTCGCGCCAAGAAGATCAGCGATATCCTGCTAGCCGAATACGGCGTTTATGTTCAGCCGATCAACTTCCCCACCGTGCCGCGCGGGACGGAGCGTTTGCGCTTTACCCCCGGCCCTGCCCATAGCGAAGCCATGATGGATGAACTTACAAAGGCACTGGTGGAAATCTGGGACCGGCTCGACCTGGAATTGCGCGAAGCAGCCTAGCTCGGTCTTCGACGCTGAAAGCGTGCCCGGCTAGCACCAGTTCCCAGCCCGTATTTAGCGACAAGTTAACCATTACATGCCACTGCTTCCCAACGAACGGCGGAAATATCCGCGCGTGAAGAATATGTTGGAGTGAAATGGCAGTCAGAGGGCTTCTCAAAGGATTTGCCGGAGGAAAGGTTGCCGGTAACGACGCTTTACGGCTTGAGGTTCTCGACGACTTCGAACAGGCCGGGATCGGCTGGATCTGGGCCAGCGATGCCGAAGGCCGACTGATCTATCTCTCCGATCGCGCATTCCAGAACCTCGGCCGCGATCCCTCTGCCATGATCGGCCAGCCACTTGTGGAACTGTTCGAGGTTGACCGCTCCAATCCAGACGAGAGGTCCGACAGGCCCCTCAATTTCCAGCTTTCGGCGCGCAACAAGCTGACTGATCTCGTGGTGAAATTCGGAAGCGATAGCAACCGCCCCAAATGGTGGGCGCTTAGCGGACATCCCAAGGTGTCGGCTGACGGTACGTTCCAGGGTTATCGCGGAAGTGCCAAAGACATCACCCTAGAATTTCAACGCAAGCTCGAAGATTCGCACGCTGCCGAGTTCGATTCCCTTACCGGCTTGGCGAACCGCCACCGTATGGACCGTCGTCTGGATTCCACCCTCTCCGCGTACAAATCCGCAAAGCGTTCGTGCGCCCTGCTGATGATGGATCTCGACAAGTTCAAATACGTCAACGATACGATGGGCCACCCTGCTGGTGACGAACTTCTGCGACAGGTCGGCGACCGGCTGCGCGCCGTTGTCGGCAACCGCGGCGAGATCGGACGGCTTGGCGGCGATGAATTCCAGGTCATTCTGCCCGATGTCGACGATCGTGGCGAGCTGGGGGAGCTGGCTGACAAGATCATCCAGATGCTGTCTTCCCCCTACCAGGTCGAGGGAAAGCGCGCGATCATAGGTGCCTCCGTAGGCGTATCGATTGCCCCCTACGATGGGTTGGAGCGCGATGAACTGACCCGCTCCGCCGACCTTGCACTCTATGCTGCAAAGAACGGCGGGCGCGGCATGTACCGCTTCTATTCGGCAGAACTGAAAGATGTTGAGCAGGAACGTCAGATCATGCTCGATGATCTGCGCATGGCGATGGAGAAAGAACAGCTGAAGCTGCATTATCAACCCGTCGTGCGAACCAGCGATAACACCATTGTCGGGTTCGAGGCCCTGATGCGATGGGAACACCCCGACAAAGGGAATATTCCGCCCAACCACTTCATTCCCGTCGCCGAAGATTCGGACCTTATCAATCGTCTTGGCGAATGGGCGCTTCGGCGCGCCTGCGAAGATGCCTACAGCTGGCCTGAAAACGTGCGCGTCGCCGTCAACGTGTCGGCGAAGCAGTTTGCTAACAAGGGCTTCATCGCCGTAGTGACGCAAGTCCTTGCTGAAACCGGGCTGGACCCGGACCGGCTTGAACTGGAGCTTACCGAAACCGTATTCGTCGGTGATCTGGAGACCACCGAAAAGACCTTCAACGCGCTCAAGCACCTCGGTGTGCGTCTTGCCCTGGATGATTTCGGTACCGGCTATTCCTCGCTCAGTTACCTGCGCTCTGCCCCATTCGACAAGTTGAAGGTGGACAAGAGCTTCGTCGATAGCTGCACGCAGAAAGACCAGAACAGCGCCAAAATCATTTCTGCCATCATCGGTCTTTCCAACGCGCTTGGTATGGATGTCACGGTGGAAGGCGTCGAAGCTTTCGACCAGTTCGAACTGATCTGCAAGAAAGGCGCCAAGTACATACAGGGATGGATCTATTCCAAGGCGCGCCCGCAGTGCGAGATTCTCGAGGAGATCGCCAACGGCGGTTACAAGATCGAGCCCAGCGGCCCTGACCAGTACAGACCTGAACGCCGCAGCGTGTTCCGCCGTATTGGCGTAATCCACGAAGATCACCGCTACGAAGCAGTGATGCGCGATCTTAGCAAGACAGGTTCGCGGATCGAGGGGCTGGTTGGCGTTCCTGAAGGCGCGGGCCTGGTGCTCGATCTGGGCGGTGGTCAACTGGCCGTATGCAATGTGCGCCGATCGGAGGATGCCACGATCGGCGTCGAATTCGAAACACCTCTGATCAGTGATGGGTCAGGCGGATTGTGCACGCGCCACCGCGTCTCGCCCTATGTGCTAGCTTCTGCTGGCATGCCGCTTACGTCACTGCCGCCGGGCAATTACCCGGATTCGATGCTGGGCGACGGCCCTAAAAGCCAGCCGCAGTTCATGCAGGTGACCGTCCAGCGCAATTGATCCGCAGCTGCGTAAACACGCGTCAGCGAAGGCTTACCACATTGTCGCTTTCGCGCGGATCGGGTCGATCGCCGCGATAGAGGCTGGACATGGGCTCATCCGCCACCAGCACGGCCTCGCTTGCGCCAAAGCCGTTAAACGCCGTCTTCATTGCTGCGCCATAAGCGCCAAGCATGCCGATCTCGATGTAGTCGCCGGCCTGGATATCTTCGGGCAGCATGAAGGGACCCTTCATGTAGTCCGCGTCGTCGCAGGTGGGGCCGTAAAAAGAGAACTCGGCCAACGGATTGCGCAGGTCATCTTCCAGTGCGGTAACAGGAAAGCGCCATGCGACATGCGCCGCGTCGAACAGCGCACCATAGGCGCCGTCGTTGATGTACAGTTCGTCTCCGCGACGTTTCTCCACTTTTACGATGATGGAGGAATACTCAGCGCAAAGCGCCCTGCCCGGCTCCGCCCAAAGCTCCGCCGAATACGAAATCGGCAGCGCTTCGAAATGCTGATGGATCAGTTGAAAATAGTCTTCCAGCGCCGGCGGATCGAGATCGGGATAGACACTGGGGAATCCTCCGCCCACATCGATGATATCCACGGTGACCGCGGCCTCGGCAATGGCTGCGCGAACGCGTTCCAGCGCCTGAACATAGGCAAACGGCGTCATGGCCTGGCTGCCGACGTGGAAGCAGATGCCCAACGCATCGCAATGCTGGCGCGTGGCTTGCAGCAAGGGAGCGGCATCGGCCAGATCGACGCCAAACTTGGCCGCAAGCGACAATTCGGAATGTTCGGACGACACGCGCAGCCGCACCAGCAGATTAAGATCGCTCGCGCGCGTTCCATCTTCGGTAGTGGTCGCTTCCACGACCTTTTCCAGTTCCTCCAGCGTATCGAGGCTGTAGGTTCTTACGCCATGTTCGAAATAGGCTTCACGCACCGCGCGGCGGGTCTTCACCGGGTGCATGAAGCACAAAACGGCATCGGGCAGCGTGTCGCGCACCATGCGCACCTCTGCGATGGAGGCCACGTCGTAGTGCGTGACGCCCGCGTCCCAAAGAATGCGGATCAGGTCGGGAGAAGGGTTCGCCTTCACGGCATACATCGCCTTGCCCGGAAACTTCTGCGTAAAGAAGCGGGCAGCGCGCGACGCCGCATGCGGGCGAAGAAGGGTCACGGGTTCGTCCGGCTCGAGGGCGCGGACTACAGCCTTGGCATCGGGATACTGGAGCAATTCAAGGGACCCCCTAAGGTGTTAACCGAACAAGTAGCTGCCTTGCGGTGGGAATCCCTTGGGGCAGCGGAAGCGCGCATTTAAGCCGCATAGGCTGAATTGCAAGAGAAATCGGTTGGGTCGAGCCTCGTAGGGAGCAGGCCCTAGAACTGCACGTTGGGTGCCTGATCGACCACGCCTTTTTCGCTGTCGTCCAGACGGTGAAAATCGGCTTCTTCGAAACCCAGCGCTCCGGCAAACAGCACGGCCGGAAATGTCTCTCTACCTGTGTTAAAGCGAGAAACGGCGGCGTTCAACGCACGGCGTGCGGCGGCCAGCTTGTCTTCCACATCGGACAGTTCACGTTGCAACTGCTGAAAATTGGTTGAAGCCTTGAGGTCGGGATAAGCCTCCCCCAACGCCAGCAAACGATCCAGCGCGACGCGCAACTGCGCCTCATCCTGCGAGTTGATAGTCCCCTGCGCAGCCGTGTTGCGAGCGAGGATAACCTGTTCGAGCGTTTCCTGTTCATGATCGGCATAGCCCTTCACCGTGTTCACCAGATTAGGGATCAGATCGTGCCGCTGGCGTAGCTGCGCATCAATGTCGGCCACGCCCTGGTTCACATTCTGCCGCAGCGCCACGAGCCGGTTATAGATGCCAACCAGCACAAGAAGCAGCATGACGATGACGACAATTGCGATTATCAATTCCATGATTTTGCCCCTAGCCTACCCTTGTTAAATAATAGTGTGCCACGATGGTGGTCAAAGGCAACGGGTTTACGCCTAGCGCGGCGATAAAGGGGGAAGTTGATGATCGATCGCCCGGATGTAGACGCTCTGATGGCGGGCGAATTGGGGCGGTGGCTGGAAGGGCAGGAGCAAGTTCGCGCGGAGGCGAAGAAAAAGACCTGGAACCGCCGGTTCATCGTCCTCATCATACTGTTGCCGTTGGCGCTTTTCGTCTTGATCGCGTTCCAGGTCGACTTCGCCCCGGTCGCCTGGGGTGGCGCGGTGCTTGGCGCAGCAGGCTTTGCCTGGGCGCAGCGTCCGGTCACCAAGGCAGTGAAAACAGTCAAGGTCGGTATCAACGAAGCGATAGCCGGGACACTGGGGCTGGAATACCGGCACGACTGTGATCCCGGCATGCCGTTCGAACTGGCCAAGTCATGCAGGCTACTTCCAAAATACGACCGCGCCAGCTTTGAAGATCATTGGAGCGGACATATAGGCGATATTCCATTTTCGCTGCACGAGGTCAAACTGGAGGAGAAGCGCGGGTCGGGAAAGAACCGCCGCTGGGTAACCGTGTTCCGCGGTATCATCATGAGCGTTGGCTATTCGCGCCGGTTCCATGGCACCACCCTGCTCGTTCGAGACAACGCGTTCAGGCACTTTTACGGCGCCAAGAAGGACACCATCGAAGTGATCGGCAAGCGGCTCGACTATGCCGAAATGACCCACCCCGACTTCGAGGACAAGTTCGATATCTTCACCACCGACCAGACCGAGGCGCGGCACCTGATCGACCCGCTTTACGTCGAGCGCCTTATCGCGGTGGAGCAGAGTTATCGCGGCGACGACGTGACCACGATCTTTCATGAGGGCAATCTGGTGGTGACACTAAAGGCGGGCAACATGTTCGAGAGCGGTCATATCGAAGCGCGCCACGATCGCCGCCGGATGGAGACCACCGTTGACCAGTTCGCCCGCATTGCCGACCTTGCGCGCGAGCTTAACAGTCGCGAACCGGTGACGGGTCAGAGATAGCCCGCCCCTCATACCGTGCGTCTACTTGTCGAAAAGCTTCGCCCAGCGGCGCTTTTCCCGGCTTTTCCAGTGTTCGCGGTGATAGGCATCGCTGGCCAGCAGCGGCATCACCGAACCTGCTTCTGCAAACACCATCTGTTCGATCCCGGTGTTCACCTTGCCCCAGCTCGCCGCCTCTTGCAGCGTGGAAGAACTACACGCACCGTCGCGCACATCGGCGACGGTGATTTGAACGGCGTACTTGTGCACGGACACGTCCTCGTGTCCGAGTATCTCGGCACATACGACGGTATCCTGGATGAAGTTCTTGGGCACGCCACCGCCAATCATCAGCAGGCCGCTTTCGCCAGCCTCGATCTTGATCTGGGTCAGTTCGCGAAAATCGGCGATAGCGTCGATCATCATGTAACCTTCGCCCTTCTCCATCTGGTCGACCTGGTGCTTCACCAGACCGAAGCCTGCTGAGCTGTCGACAAAGGCCGGGCAGAAGATTGGCACATCATGCTCGTAGGCCAGCTTGACGAGGCTGTTGTCCTTCTTGCCGTTCTCGACCAGATATTTGCCCATCTCCCGAATGAATTCGCGACTGGAATAGCCCCGGTGCTCCAGCGTGTTGGCGATCTTGTTGATAGTGAAGTCGCAGTCCTGCAACTGCTCTTCATCGATGTAGGTGTCGTAGATGCGATCGATATAGAGGCTGCGCAGCGTATCGTCGTCGGGCACTTCCAGCGCCTGGTAATGCTTGTGGCCAAGCCCTTCGAAGAAATCCATGTCCACGATGGTGGCGCCCGTCGCCACTACGCAATCGACCATGTTCGAACGGATCAGCTCTGCATACAGATCCATGCACCCAGCGGCGCTGGTGGAGCCAGCGATAACCAGGAAGATGCTGCAATCCTTGTCTTCCAGCATCTGATTGTAGATGCCCGTGGCGTTGGCCAGATCGCGGCTGGTGAAGCTCATCTTCTTCATCGAATCGATGATCGGCCGCGCGTCGAAACTGGTAATGTCGATATGTTCGACAGTGCTGGAAAGCAGTTCGGCCTTACGCGTGTCGTTGATCTTCGAATCGGTCATTCTGGCTATTCTCCTGTCCGTCTTGTCCGCAAAACGGGATGCGGCGTTCCCCGTTCCTCAAAACGGCGCGAAATGGAAGGATTTTCCAGCCTAATGTGGAACACATGGAACACGGTGCCGGCGCGAAAAACTGTCGGCCCCAGGCATGCCGGGAACGTCGCAGTTCCGCGAAACAGGAATAGCGCGTGCTGGCATGTGTCTGTCATCCTGTAATGGCCCGATGTAGGGAAGCGCGAAGGCGCTGGCCACGCGAGCGCATCTTCGCCATACGATCGCGTTCATGACAAACCCTGAAACCATGCGCCAACCGACCCACAATGGCGTTCTCGAAGCCGCTCGCAAAGTCGCCGAGATCTTGCCTCCAACGCCGCTGATCCGATTGGAAATCAAGGGCGCGAAGGTCTGGGTAAAGGCGGAATGCCTGCAACCTGTCGGCGCCTTCAAGATCCGCGGGGCCTGGCACCGACTAAGCGCTTTGAACGAAGATGAGCGCGCGAACGGGGTGGTGGCAGTATCCAGTGGCAACCATGCGCAGGGTGTGGCCTGGGCGGCACGGCGGCTTGGTATCGAAGCGACGATCGTCATGCCCCAGGATGCACCGCCCATAAAACTCGCCCGCACAAGGGAACTGGGTGCCAAGGTCGTCACCTACGACAGAATGACGCAGAACCGCGAGGAGATCGCGCAAGGTCTGGCGGCGGACAAGGGTGCGGCCTACGTCCACGCCTTTGCAAACCCCTGGGTGATTGAGGGACAAGGTAGCGCCGGGATCGAAGTGCTTGCCCAGTTGCAGGAACAGGGCGCCCCTCGCGCAACGCGCATTCTTGCCTGCTGCGGCGGTGGTGGATTGTCGGCCGGGCTAGCGCTGGCCTGTCCGGACGCCGCAATCGTTCCAGTGGAACCTGAAGGCTGGGACGATGTGTGCAGATCTATTGAAGCGGGTGAGATACAATCAGTCGGTACCTCCCCGCCGCCTACGGCGTGCGACGCCTTGCAAACCTTTCAGACCAGTCCGATCAACTTCGCCGTGCTGAAGGCGCGGTGCGATTATGGCTTGCGTGTAACCGAGGATGAGGTGCGCGATGCGCAGCGTTTCGCCTTCGCCAACCTGCGCCTCGTGCTGGAACCGGGCGGCGCCGTGGCACTGGCTGCCGCCCTATCGGGCAAGGCGAAGCTCGATGGCACGACGGTTATCATCCTGTCAGGTGGCAATGTCGACCCGAACCAGTTCGCAAAGGTGATTTCAGCCGCGTGAGGCGAATTGACAATCTAAATGCAGGCGCACAACCTTCGCTAAATCGAGGGAGGGGAAAGCCATGAATATCGAGATGCTTGCCCCCGCGGCGGCGCTTGCCCTGTGGTCCATGATCATGCTGATATGGATGGCGGCCACGCGCCTGCCAGCATTGGCCAAGCTGAAAATGCCCGCAGACAAGTCTCGGGGCGGGCGCGGCTGCGATCTGGATGGGGTCATTCCCGATCAGATCCAGTGGAAGGCCCACAATTACACCCACCTCATGGAGCAGCCAACGCTGTTCTATGTGGTCGTGGTGATTTTGGCGCTTACCGGCGGCTCGCAGCTCGATCTTGTTCTGGCTTGGTCCTATGTCGGCGTGCGCGTGGTGCATTCATTCTGGCAGGCGCTGGTGAACACCATCCCCGTCCGGCTGACACTGTTCGCGGTTTCCAGCCTGATCCTCCTGGCCATGTCGGTCCACGCCCTGCTCGCCACAATCTAATATCGAACCGGGGGAGCAGTTTTGCCCCTTTCGGTTCAATGAGGGGCGTTGCCCAGATCCTCGATGAAATTCTCGGTCCACCGCTGCACGTTCTCTTCGCGCACCGTGACGATCAGCTTGTCATAGCGGCTCTTGCGTTCTTCCAGAGGCATGTCGAGCGCAAGGCGAATATTGTGGGCGATATCGTCCACGCTATGGGGGTTGACCAACAGCGCGCCTTCACCGTCGCAATCCAGTTGCTGGGCTGCTCCAGCAAAGCGGGAGAGGATCAGCACACCGGGATCTTCGGGATCCTGTGCGGCGATATATTCCTTGGCAACAAGGTTCATTCCGTCGCGCAGAGGCGTAACAAGCGCGATCTTTGCTGCACGGTAGAAACCGTACAGTTCTTCTTGCGAATGACCTTTGTTGACATAGCGAATGGGCACGACGTCCACCTCCGAACGCGCACCGTTTATTTGCCCCGCCTTCTGCTCCAGAGTTTCGCGAATTTGCTGGTAGCTGTCGATATCTTCCCTGCTGGGCGGCGCAATCTGAATGAAGACAAGATCGCGAACCCGTTCCGGATGGCGATCGAAGAAGCGGGCGATGCCGTCCATCCGTTCAGGCAGACCCTTCGAATAGTCCAACCTGTCAACACCGATCATCGCGGTACGGTGGCGGGTTGAGGATAGCAGGCGCTGCGCGGCCTGCCGCGCCTCGCCCGTATTGCCCTTGGCGGTGAAGAAGTCGTAATCGATGCCGATGGGATAGGCGCGCGCGATCGTGGTACGTCCGTCCACCGTTACCTCGCCTGTCTCGTAATTCACATCGGCCCCCATTTCCTTCCAGCAATAGTGCAGGAAGCTGTCGAGCCAGGTGTCGTTCTGGAAACCGATCAGGTCGTAATGCAACAGCGCCCGCACCAATCGCTCATGATAGGGAAGCGACACGAAGAGATTGGTGGGTGGCCAGGGCGTGTGAAGAAAAAAGCCCATACGGTTTTTCACACCCATGGATCGCAGGCGTTCACCCATGGGCATCAGATGATAGTCATGCACCCATACCAGGTCGCCTTCGGAAATGAGCGGCAGTGCACTTTCCGCAAAGCGGGTGTTGACCCGCTCGTACCCCTTGCCGAACTCGCGTTCGTACTGGGTCAGGTCGATACGGTAATGGAACAGCGGCCACAGTGTGGAATTGGCATAGCCATTGTAGTATTCTTCGAGATCCTGATGTTCGAGGTCGATCGTGGCAGTGGTAACGCCGTCTGCGGATTTGACATAGTTTATCGACCCCGTGAATTCCTCGGTTTCCTGTCCGGACCAGCCGAACCAGATACCCCCGTTAACTTTCAGGGCCGAGTTCAGCGCCCCGGCAAGGCCGCCCTGCGCCCCGGCAACCCCGCGCGCCTTCGGTACGGCAACACGGTTCGAGATAACGACAAGACGCGGCAATTTCAGCCTCCTAGCGAACGGTGTTCCAGCTTCTCGACAACAACGAGGCGCAGTTGATTATACCAACCAAGGAATATGTTTGCGGGAAGTTCCCCCACAACTCACCCGTTTCGAAATCCATGTCTTCCGACAACAGGCCAGAGCCCGTGCGGTGGTCCAGCATGGTCTCGAACAATTGCCGCGCCTCGTCCTTGCGGTCCATCAGGGCAAGCGCCTCGATCAGCCAGAAGGTACAGATGTTAAAAGCCGTCTCAGGCGCGCCGAAATCATCTTCTGCCGCATAGCGCAGCATGTGTTCGCCGCGCCGCAGTTCCTTCTCGATCATATCGAAGGTGGAGAGGAACTTTTCGTCGTCAGGATCGATAAAGCGCAGTTCCAGCAATTGCAGCAGGCTGGCATCGAGGTAATCGCTTTCGAAGCTGGCGCCGTAATGATCGCCCTTCCCGCCATTTTCCTTCCACGCCTTCGCCTCGATCGTGGCGGCGATGGTATTGGCACGTTCGCGCCAGAGTGCCGCCCGGTCGTCCTTGCCCAGATATCCGGCAGCATTGGCCAGTCGGTCGCACGCGGCCCAGCTCATGACTGCGGAATAGGTGTGCACTTCCTGCCGCGTGCGAAATTCCCACAATCCGGCATCGGGCTGGTCGTGCATCTTCCACGCCATCTCGCCCACCTGCTCCAGGCTCTCGAAATCGCGATCGTCGGCCATGCGCAGCAAACGCTTGTCGAGGAAGCCCTGCACCGTCGGCAATACGATCTGGCCATAGCAATCGTGCTGCACCTGTTTGTAAGCAGCATTGCCCACGCGCACCGGCCCCATGCCGCGATAGCCCGCTAGCCAGCTGGCGGTTGTCTCGTTCAGTTCGGCAACGCCCATCACGGAATAGAGCGGCTGAATCTGTCCGCCCTTCGCATCGTCCACGATATTGCGCAGGTAAGCGAGATACTTTTCCAGCACATCCAGCGCGCCAAGACGGTTCAGGGCCTGCACGGTGTAATAGGAATCGCGAATCCAGCAGTAGCGATAGTCCCAATTACGCTCCGAATGGGGCGCCTCGGGAATGGAAGTGGTGAGCGCGGCGACGATAGCGCCGGTTTCCTCGTGCTGGCACAGCTTCAGCGTGATCGCGGCGCGGATAACCTCGCCCTGCCATTCGAAGGGCGTCGCCAGGCTGCGCGCCCAGTTCTGCCAATAGCTGCGGGTGGATTGCTCCATCCGGCGCACCTGCTCTCGCAAGTTGCCGACGAAGGGCTCGTCCGGGCCGAGGAAGAAATGCGTGTCGTCTTCTATCCGGAACGTGCGATTTTCGAGGATGTATCCAACCGCTGCATCGGTGGAAAGGCGCAGCGCCTGCCCGGTGGTGAGGTAGCGGATATGGTTCGTGCCACTGGTGCTTTCTGCCAGGGCCGCGCCGTAATTCTTCATCGGCTTCATCACGACCTTGATCCGCGGATTGCCCGCGATGGGCCGCACGATGCGAGCAAAAGCAACCGGTCGATACATGCGGCCCGAACGTTCGAAGCGGGGGCAGAAATCCAGAACTTCCACCGCGCTGCCATCTTCGGATTCGAGCCGCGTCAGCAATATCGGTGTATTGCGGATATATTCCTGGTGGGCACTGACTTGCCCCTCCAGTTCGAAACGCCAAACGCCGACGTCCTGCGAATCGCCATTGAGCAATGCGCAAAATGTGGGGTCACCATCCACGCGGGGCACGCAGCCCCACACGATGCCGCCGCAGTTATCGATAAGGCCGGAAACCTGGCAGTTGCCGATGGGCCAAAGGTCGAGATCACTTGTATGTGCGTTCACAGTTCCAACCAATGGTGCACTGCAGCAGGGCTTGCAAGGCCGTATTTTGCAACTGTCGGCTCCCGCGTGCCCACCAACACGCCAAATCCTCCCTGGTCGTCGGCAGCCCGCATGCCGTCTTCGTCGGTAATATCGTCGCCCACGAATACGGGTGTGGCCCCTGCAAACGGAGCGCATTCCATGAAGCCGCGAAGGGCAGACCCCTTGTTCGCGCCGCGTCCCACCAGCTCGATCACGCATTTGCCGCGCTTGATGTCGAGATCGCCCTCTCGTGCCATGGCTTGCGCGAATTCGACGCCTTCATCTTCCAGCGAGGGATCGGAGCGATAATGTAGCGCGGCGCCATGGGGCTTGTCTTCAAGCGAGAAACCGCGCTGCTTTGCGAATTCGGCCACGCGGGCGAGCAGTTCTGGCGGCAATCCACTGGGTATCTCACCGATATTGTTGCCGTCCGCACCGCGACAGTCCCCGCCATGCGACCCGGCTTTGGCAATCGACATGGGGCCCAGGTGCTGCTCAAGGTCCACGATGGCCCGCCCGCTTACCAGCGCGAGGCGACCGTCCAGCCTGTCCGACAGGGCGTGCAGGCTTTCTGCAAGGTTCTGCGGCACGTCGATCCCGTCGGGCGTTGCCGCCAGCTCTACCAGCGTGCCGTCGAAATCCAGGAACAGGGCGAGGTCTCGCGACGCGGCAAGGGCTGCGAAACCGGGGGGAGATGGAAGGTCTGACATCGCGGCCCGCTCTAGCGAGGCGACCTGCAAGGTCAAGCAAGGCTGAGATGACGGGAAGACAGCGGGACAAATCGGGCAACTTTCCGTGTTGCGCTTTGTTGGACTTGTGCCAGCGCTGCATTTGCCGCGCGCCTCTCTCAACACAGGAATATGACGCCATGAACATTCTCATCGCCGGAGCCACCGGCAACACCGGAGCCCGTCTTGCCCATCAATTGCAGGAGGGTGGACACCAGGTCATCGCGATGCACCGCGAGTCATCCGATACCAGTGTCCTCCCCGAGGGCGCGCAGTTGCGCGAAGCCGATCTGACGAACCTGTCCCCAGATGTCTGCGAGGGTGCGGAAGTGGTGGTGTTCGCCGCAGGATCGGGCGGAGATACCGACGAGGAAATGACCGACAAGGTCGACCGGGATGGCGCCAAAAACCTGATCGACGCCGCAAGTACCAGAGGGGTGAAGCATTTCGTGATGCTCAGTTCCGTGGGCGCAGGTGACCCCGATCCTGATTCCGAGCTGGCGCATTACCTGCAGGCCAAGCACGAGGCGGACGAACACCTGATGCAATCGGGCTTGTCCTACACCATCGTTCGCCCCGTCGCGCTGACCGACGACGATGGTAGCCGGAATATACGCCTTGGGGACGAGGTGGACCCGAAAGGCCAGGCAGCGCGCGGCGATGTTGCCGCGATCCTTGCCCGCGCCACACATGAGGACTCTTTGAAAAACAAGGCATTCCTGATGGAAAGCCTCGCCTGATATCAAGCGCCGCCTGCTCTCTCGCGTCTGTCCGAAGATGCGGGCGGCACTTTTTTGAAGCCAAACGCGCTCGATACGGCTAAGGGGCACCGCAACGCGAGGCTGGCACTGCGTTGCCGCCCCCTATCACTTTCAAAGTCAACCCGTTGCTCACCGCGCTTTTGCGGGGGCTGCCCCCATACGAGCCTATGCAATGACATTCCCGAAACTCCCATCCAGCCTCGAAGCCGCCCTTGCGGAACGCGAATATGCTTCTGCCACACCGGTGCAGGCCGAAGTTCTACAACCGGATGCCGCTGGGCGCGATCTCGTGGTGTCGGCGCAGACAGGCTCGGGAAAGACTGTCGCCTTCGGCCTCGCAATGGCAGAGCAGTTGCTGGGCGAAGACGAACGTGTGCGCTTTGCCACCGGTCCCCTCGCTTTGGTAATCGCGCCCACCCGCGAACTGGCGTTGCAGGTTAGCCGCGAACTGGCCTGGCTGTACGGCAAGGCCGGCGGACGGGTGGCCACCTGCGTTGGCGGCATGAACCCCTCTCAGGAACGTAAGTCATTGCGTTCGGGGGCGACAATCGTCGTCGGCACACCAGGACGTTTGCGTGACCATCTGGAACGCGGCGCGCTCGATCTCTCCTCGCT
>OJBY01000686.1_pt1 | contig 16213 bp, 15 predicted proteins | sample 1591731 | NCBI WGS metagenome assembly OJBY01 (sample SAMN05416837, study PRJEB24817) | seawater metagenome | isolation source: Sea water | place: Canada:Atlantic | collected 2013-07
AGGTAGATCAGCGTCTCGCTCAACGCGGGCCTTAGCTCCGATTCCAGCCGATAAAGCACCTCGATCTGCGTAACCGCTTCGCGCGCATCGGCATCGGCAACGGCATGCTGGAGCAACATGGCGCGCGCCTCTCGCGATCTGGGGTTGCGTTCTTCGGCGATGCGAAGCAGCCGGCTTGCCTCAACCACTCTTCCTGCGTTTGCCAGGCTGGCGGCAGCATAGACGAACGGTTCTTCTTCCAGCGGAGCCATCGCGAGCGCATCACGAAGGGGCGCAATCGCGATGCCGCCCAGCTCTCCGCGCGAGTGGCGGAAAATGAGCGTGGCTGTGTCCATCGCGCGGTCGGGATGTGCAGACAGTCCGCCCAAATCCGCTACACCGGAAGCGGTCCGCCCGGTGTACCAGATGAAGGACAGTGCGCTGGCCACGGCGAGTGTCGCTGCGGCCATTCCGATAAGGATTGCTGCTACAAGTCGGCCTTGTGCCATGTGCCGCCCGGTTCATCCTGATCGGAAAGCGCCTCGATCAGGCCACGGCGCGGATTGTTGTCGGCCACGGCCTCCCGGTAATAGCGATAGCTGTAGCTGTATTCCTCCGCCGACAGCGGCGCCTTGGTGAGCACCGCGCCCAGCATGCGGACGCCTGCCATCTGCAACTGGTTTAGCGCGGTGAGCGCGGCGCGCGTGCGCGTCTTGCCGCTTTCCACGGTAAACAGCGTGCCCTGGCAGACCGAGCCAAGCAGCAATGCGTCGGCAAAACCCAGCGTAGGCGGCGCATCGAGTACGATCGCGTCGAAATGCGGCCTGAGTTCGGCAAGGATACGTTCGAGCCGCGTCGGCACGATGATGTTCGCCGGGTTGGGCGGCGTGGGGCCGCTGGGCATCAGGAACATGCCCTCCTGCGATGTTTGCAGGATATGCTCTCGCGCTATTCCCTTGGTTGTCAGCAGGCTGGCAAGGCCGATCTCCGCATGTTGATCTACCGAGAAGGTAGGCTTGCGCATGTCCGCATCGATCAGCAGCACGCGCTTGCCCACCGTCGCAAGCTGCACGGCCAGGCTATAGCTGGTGGTGGACTTGCCTTCTTCGGGATTTGCGCTGGTCACCAGCAAGGTCTGCGGAAATCCGCCGGCGGTGGACAATTGCAATGTCGTGCGCAGATTGGCGTAGGCTTCGTATATTTCCGAGTGTGGGTCTGCCAGTTCGTCGCTTAGCTCAGCGCCCTTGTCCTTCCTCGGGATAGCACCGAACGGGGCAAGGTTGAGCTTCTGCTTTACATCTTCCTTCGTCTTGATGGTGTTGGTGAACCGGTCCCACAGGATGGCGAGGATAGCCCCCAACACGAGACCCAGCACAAGGCCAAGAATACCGTTGCGTATAGTGTCGGGCGAAAACGGCAATGCCGGCACCTGGCCGCTATCGATTACCGCGGCCTGTGCCGCGCCGATACCGGCGGCCACGCTCACCTCGTTGTAACGCCCCAGCAGCGCATCGTACAAGGCGCGGTTGGTGTCGAGTTCGCGTTGCAGGATGTTGTACTGGATCGAATCCTCGCGCTCGTTCAGTGCAGCAGAGCTAAGCTGACTGACACGCGAACGCAGCGAGTTTTCCTCGGCAAGCGCCGCCTGGTATTCCGCGCGAAGAGCGGCGACCGAGCGGCCGGTCTCGGAAGAAATCTGCCGGTTCAGCTCGTCGATACGAGAGCGCAGGCGCACCATTTCCGGAAAACTGTCCTGCAGATAGGTGGATTTCTCTTCGTATTCAGCCTGCAGGCTGGCCAGTTCCTGCCGCAAGGCAGCAGTGCTGGAATTTGTTTCGTTGATGGAACTGGCCTGGCGATAGCGCTGCTCTGCCGTAATGCGTTTCTGCTGCGCCTCGGCCAGGGCCTCGTTCAGGGTGGAGAGCGTTGTGCCGGTCAGGCTGACGGAACTGCCGTCGCCGTCGCTACCTTCGCCGCCAAGCAGGATGATGCCATTCGCCTGCGCATATTGCACAAGCTCCCGCTCGGCCTCGTTCACATCTTCGCGAACGGTGGCGATCCGTTCCTCGAGGAAATCGCGCGCCGCGATCGTGGCGTCGTATTTCCGGTCGAGCGTCAGCTGAATATACGATGCGGCAAATCCGTTGACGAGACGCGCAGCCCGCCCAGGGTCGGGCGAGACGTAGCTCAGTTCGATGATCCTGCTGTTGGCCGTGGGGTGAACGGACAGGCCCTTGGCCAGGTCGCCGGCCATCGCTTCCACGCTCACTCGCGGACGACCGTCGGCATCGGGAACGAGTTCAAGATCCTCGACCACGCGTTCTGCCAGCGCGCGGCTGCGCAGGATGCCGACCTGGGTCTCACGAAATTCCCAGTCCGTGGCGGGCACCGCCATCTCTTCGGCGGAGCCTGACCCATTGGAAAGGATGGGCACGGTCGGCGGATTGAGCTCTATCGTGGCGGACGATCGGTACAGCGGTGTCTGACTGAACGAGTAGGCCAGCGCCAGAAGCAGACCAATGATCGCAGCCCCAAGCAGCCAAAGCTTTCGCGCCCATAGTATCGACAGGATCTCACCAATCGAAATGACCGGAAGATCGTCCTCCTGATCGCGCGCGTCCTCGACCCGGTCGCGGCGAGGTTCCGAAACTTCATAATGATCCCGGCGCGTCGGGAGATTACCGGAACGGCCATCCTCGAGTGCATGGTGCTCGGTCAAATTTACAGTTACCTTAGATTGGCCGGAACACGCAATGAAGGAGAGCCCGTCTGGATGGTGACCTGCAAACTCTCACGATCTCGCGTATCCCCCGGTACCAGAACTTGCACTGAAATGTCCCCGCCGCACCCGACCATTGAATGCCCTCAGTTGCTGATCGATGCCTTCGCGCAGATAAGCGCTTGCCGCAAGAGCAAATTAGCGTGAACCGACTATGGCCCGGCCGCAATGTCTTCCTTTATTCTGATTACGCCGCTGCCCGGCGCATGGTCCGGTTCCGCCTTCGGAAGCACGCTGTCCAGCAGCACAAGTTCGCCGTTTTGCAAGGTTATCGCTGCGCCGGGCGGGGGCACTTCCATGACATGCGCATCGGGGCAGGCCCGCGCGCTGACAGTCTGTGCGACGCGTTCCTCCGCCGCGCCGTCCTGCCGTGCTCCGCCTGTGTGGATCACGCAGTTGCAACCTCCGTCGGCCAACACCTGACGCGTGACATCGACAATACCGTCGGGCTGGTTTCGTTGCAGAAAAACCGAGCAGATGGGCGCCATCGAATCCCTTTCCTGCGCCTTGGCGGCCACCATCGCGCCTCCAGTCGCAGCCAGCGCGACTGCAATTGCCAGGAGGAATTTAGCATGGTTCATCGTTCGGCCTGTTGTCGCATCCGCGCGCTTTCGAGAAGCCGCGTCATAGACTATCCACCCACCACCGCGCAAAGCGAAAGCTGCCACGGCGATCACCCGGTCCAATAATTGCTCGGACGGATTGCAAATCGCTTGGAAGTCATGCCGGACTTATCGGCATTGCAAAGACGGGATCGCATGAAACCTGCTTTCGTTGCCTCCCTCGCCTACCTAGACGAGCCGCCCTCCGGTTGTTTCGAGCAATCTACCGACCTTGTCCTTCATCACCTCGCAGGCTTGCGTGTCGACAGTTACGAATATCCGGCCCCGACGCAGTTGTTCTTCAAGATGGTTGGCGGCAACACCGTCGACATCCCTGTCGCTGAGCATGGTTGCCATGGCGGCTCCTGTCGCCCCGATAATCCCGCTCGCCGTGGCAACAGAAGAGAGGGCCGAGGCCATCACCGCCCCCGCCACGGCCACAGGACCGATACCGGGCAGTATGAGGATTGCAGTGCCAAGCGCAGCCGCTGCCAAGCCCCCGGCAAATAGGCTGCCGTTCACGCGCCCCCGGCTATTCCCTTCCGACGCGATCAGATCGGGGTCGATATAGCGATTTGCCTTCCAGAGCATGGCTATGGCACTGCGGTCCACGCCGCCATCCACCATCGCTTTCACGGCCTGCTCCGCATCTGCGATGACCTGATAAATTGCCGTCATGAATCGCTGTCTGTCCGCCTCTTCCCGCTTGCACGCATCGGCGAAATTGCGCGCAAACAGGTTTCGCGCCTGCTCGCTTTCGAAATGCGCACGAATACCTGCATTTTCCCGCAGCTTGACCACGCCCGGAGACGCTTCCTTGCGGTGATAGGTGCGAAGCAACTGCTCGATACGCGAGGGGGAGAGATGCCGATCCGTACCGCGGTCGATCCAGTCCACCGACGCTGGCGCAGGGCATAAGCCGGGCAAATAGTTGAGGGCTATGAGTTCGTCAGACTTGATCACGAAGATCGAAGCTGAAGCCATTGCCCGTTCACCTCACTCCGCAGCATACTAAATACTTCTTCTGCTTACATAAACATACTCGTGAACTTTGCAAAATGTAGAAAGGGTCAATACCTGCGGGTTCGCTTCGCATTCTGCGCCGCTGGCGACGAGAAGGACAACTCCATGCGAACCCCTATTTAGGGGTTTCTCGATCCCGATATTCTGTTTCGTAATTGTGTCTTGATCAAGACGATCATGACTGTTGAATGTCCGCACTGCAGCGGGCGTGGATGATCACCTTCCATCTTCGGCAGATTTCCGGAGCGACTGCCTCGCGCCTCTTCCTGCAATAATCTCGCGCATATTTCTCGGCGGCACCAGGCCGATCGCAACGGCCATCGCGCCTGTCATCATCACCTGCTTCCATCCGGCCCCCTTTTCCATAGGTACCAGAGTGCGAACAGGCCTATGGCCGCAGCCTCGAACACAACGGTGTGCTTGATGATCAGCGCGACCCCGAGGCTGGCCATAGCCAACCAGACCCTTCGGTCTGCCTGTTCCGGAGCCTCCGCCATCCAGCGCAGCATCTGCAAGGCGGCGATCACCGATCCGCGTCCAGATGCCCAGGTCCGTCCGCACAGGTAGATTACGTAGCCGGTTGCGCCGACGAACAGCCACGCTGCTATCTGGTAGGCAGTCGGTTCGAACGAAACCGCCGCAATGGTAGCCCTTGCAGTTAGCGTCCGCGCTAATCGGGAACGTCAGTGAATAACGACGATCGGTAAAGGATGAACGTCTGAAATTGGGGCGGAAAGCAGTCACTGGCGCTGTTCGCCCCGATAAGAGCGCGCGGGGCGATTACAGACTGCGGTGGACGCTCGGCGTGAAGTATCTCGCAGCGGTGGGTCGGTCATGCAGACACTCCATGGCGAAAAACCTCAACCTGGTATTGCTAATGAGAATCGTTCGCTCTAATGCAACTGCGAACGATTCGCAGAAATATGCGAACGAGCCATCAGTGAGGGATTTTCGATGAAGTTTGCCACGATGCTGCTGCTTGCAAGCAGCACACTCGCCTCTAGCGCCGCATACGCCCGAGAGAATGTCTCCGCCGATCAGCCCGATCGCGAACGGATCATTGTTACTGGCAAAAGGTTGCAGAGCGAAAGCGCGACCAAGACTCCGGTTCCAGCGATCGAGATCCCGCAGCCGGTGACGGTAGTGCCGGCCGAACTCTACGAGGCGCAAGGTGCGATCTCGATTTCGGATACGCTGAACTATGTCGCCGGGGTTCACTCGAACCCATATGGGCCCGATGGCCGTGTCGATGGCGGTCTCGTGCGGGGCGTGAATGCCCTGCAGTTTCGCGATGGCATGCGCGACATCTTCAGCTTCTACGCCAGCATTCGCGCCGATCCCTACAATTTCAGCCAGGTCGAACTTATCCGTGGCCCATCATCCGTTTTGTTCGGTTCGGGTTCGCTTGGCGGGATCATCAATCTCGTTTCCAAGACCCCGGAGTTCTCTCCAGCAGGCGAGATCTCGGTGCGCTACGGCTCGTATGATCGGATCGAGGCACTGGCGGACTTCACCGGACCGATCAGCGATACATTGGCAGGCCGCGTTGTGGCCCGCGTTCGTGACAGCGGGACGCAGACCGATTTCGTGCCCGACGACCGCGTTCTCGTCTCTCCCTCGCTGACCTGGTCACCCAGCATGGATACCGAGCTTACGCTTATCGGCCTTTACCAGGAGGATGACGGCGGCTCGACCTCGCAATTCCTACCTTTAGTCGGCACCCTCCTGCCCAACCCCAACGGCCAGCTGCCGCAGGACCTCTTCATCGGCAAGCCGGGCTACGACCGCTACGATGGACGCTTGGCCCAGGGGACGGCATTGTTTCGCCAGAACTTTTCCGAGAACGTGCGCCTCAACATGCGGGGCCGCTACGTCGACAGCGACCTAACCTATTTCACGCACTACCCGAACAGCTATTCCAACCCCGCCAACCCCTATATCAACGAAGACCAGCGGATAATCGGCAACTATGCTAGCGGCAGCTTTGCAACGCTCGAGATCTTTTCGAGCGATAACAACCTGCAGTTCAACTTCAACACCGGCAAGAACATCGAGCATCTCCTCCTTGCTGGCGTCGATTACTCGTGGAACCGGGTTCGCAAGGAGGATGGCCTCGCGCTTGAAACCATAGACATTTACGATATCGATTACGGCGCGCTTTCCGATTTTGGCATCGACATCCCGCGTGCGGGTGATCAGGGGTTCATCTTCGGAAGCACGCAAGACACGGAAACCGAACAGCTCGGCTTTTACGTTCAGGATCAGATCCGGTTCTTTGATCGCGTTTCACTGGTGCTGGGTGCGCGCCGAGACAATGTGACGGTCAGCAGCTTCGGCACCGAGACGATCGACGCCAGTGCCACCTCGTTCCGTGCCGGTGTGATCGCCGAAATATTTTCCGGCGTCTCGCCTTTCGTCAGCTATACCGAAAGCTTCGAGCCAATTGCCGGGGCGACAAGCGATGGCTCGCCATTCGTGCCCAAGCAGGGCGAGCAGTGGGAAGTTGGCCTTAAAATTCACCCCACCGACAAGGTCCTGGTGACGCTGACGGCTTACGACATTCGCGAAATGGGTCGCCCGATCAGCGACGACTCCACACCAGACCCAACCGACCAGATACAGGCGGGCGAGTCCTTCTCGCGGGGGTTCGAGGCATCGGCCAGTGCCAAGCTGTCAGGGGAGTTCACCGCCATCGTCAGTTTCAGCTATAACGAAGCCGAAATCGAGGGCACTGATCGCCAGCTGGACAACGTCCCTAAGACGAATGCTTCGCTCTGGCTGACCCGTCCGTTCGACCTCGGCAATGAGGTTACCCTGCTGCTGGGTGGCGGGGTGCGTTATGCGGGCAAGAATACGTCCTACGGTCCTGCGTTTCCCAATGGCATTGTGACACCCGATCACACACTGATCGATGCGGTCGCCGAACTGTCGTGGAACGACTGGAGCGTCGCTCTCAATGCGACGAACCTGTTTGACGAGGAATACTATTCCGCATGCCTTGCACGTGGCGACTGCTTTCAGGGTGCTGACCGAAACGTATTCGCAACGCTGACACGCCGCTTCTGATGGCGGATCAGACACTCTGGATCGGGATGGCTGCGGCGGCTTGTGGGGTCGGGTTCCTGCGATGGTCGTGGTCGCTCAAGTATCGATCGATAGTTGCAAACCTGGCCGCGTGGGCATTGCTGCTGATAGCGTGCGTCGCTGGCGGTATCGCCGCAGGTGCATGGGGCATAGCCGTGGTTGCGCTCGTGGCGATGGGACTGGCGGCGGTGCTCCTGGCCTGGGCCGCGGCGATGTCACCGGCGGGCCGAAGCAACAGCTCCGATAGACGGGTTCGCATGTTGCCCGACGGGAACGACCCACTTTGCGTAGGTCGGCGGGTCGTAACCTTCACCTTGGTGGTCATCGCGGGCTTCATCGCTTCGGTATGCCTTGCAATAACATTGCGCTCCGGCGCGATTGGCCTTGGGTGGTCCGAAGCTGATGCCAATGCCACCGCACTCTTTGTCGTGCCCATCGTCTGGGGCGTGCTTGCTACCATCATGCTCATGGCCAGAACGCGTAGAGAGCAGATCGTGGCCCTTCTCGTGGCAAGCCTTCCGCTTGTTCCCGCACTCCTTGTCGGAGGTTAACCGGATGACTCTCTCTATTGACCCTTCCATTGTTAAACGCGGTCTATCCGCACATGCCGCCATCGGCTTGATCGGTGGTGCGCTGCTGTATCTAGTCTGCCTGACCGGCACGGTCCTCGTTCTCTACGAGGAATGGCAGCGCTTCGAACAACCGGACGCGCCGGAGATGAACGAGATCAGCCCTGCTGCCGTGCAACGCGCGGTCGAGTCCGTGATCGAAAGCGAGGATGAACTGACTTCGCATCTCTACGTGCACATGCCAGCGGAGGAACTGCCGAGAACCACGGTCACGACCGATACGAAAGCGTTGCATATCGATGCGGACGGGTCTGTGGTGGTGCCGGAACAGAATGCCTGGTCGGAGTTTCTCTACGGTCTCCATTACACGCTGAACCTGCCGACACTGGTCGGGATCAGTATCGTCGGTTTGCTGGGCGCAATGATGATAGCTCTAGCGATTACGGGTATAGTTGCGCACCCGAAGATTTTTCGCGACGCATTCCGACTGCGGTCGCGCAACAAGGGTGGTGTCGCCCTTGCGGATTGGCACAACAGGTTGAGCGTCTGGACTTTACCCTTCACGCTCGCCATCGCGCTGACAGGCGCAATTATCGGCCTGGCTACGCTGGCCGCATACGGCATTGCGACAGCAAGCTACGGCGGTGATGTCGAAGCTGTCTACGCTCCGCTGTTTGGTAGTGAACCCGAAGCCAATCCGGCGCCAGCAGGCATGCCGAATGTGGCGCTCGCCCTGACATACATGGGTGCAAACTATCCCGATGTGGAGGTAACCTATGCTATTCTTCATGATCCGGGGACGGCCGGGCAGCATATGCAGATCATCGGAGCGCACAAACAGCGACTGATCTTCGGTGAATACTACAGCTTCACCGCTGAGGGCGCATTCGCGGGCACGGCCGGTCTCGCCGACGGTTCGCTCGGTCAACAGGCTGCCGCCTCGACCTACAACCTCCATTTTGGAAATTACGGAGGCCTAACAGTCAAGATCATCTATATCATCTTCGGGCTTGCGCTTACGGCGGTTTGCGCGACAGGCACATTTATCTGGCTTGGCAAGCGACGCAGGCGAGGCATTCACGAGCCTCGCTTGAGAGCCGCGTGGCATGCCGTGGTATGGGGAGCGCCGGGCGCTCTTGTTCTGACCCTTGCCGTCAGGTTTACAGTCGGCAATGAAGCTCCTTTCGCCGTAATCTTTTGGGTGACATTTTTGCTGACCGTGGCGTTGGCCATTTGGTGGGCCAACAGAAAGGTATCCAGCGAGCTTGAGCACGGGCTGCAGGTGCCGACTTCTAGCCAGTCTCAAGCTTGACAGGATCGGCCAACATGACCGGATTACGGACGGTCGAAGCATGGAGGTGCTCAAGGCGGGTAACGACCGATAAACGAATGTCCGCTTTTGGCGAAGACAGGTGGAAAGCCGCCGTTACGCCATAAGGAGTTCCCGCCTTCGGCGCCTAACCCATATGCATCCGCAGCCACCCATTCATCGGACCGAGATCAGATCGTGGATTGCGAACCGCAAGTCATCTGCACTTGCGGTCGACTGCACCTTTGCAATCCAAGGTCAGGCCCGAGAAGCAACTCGATTTGTGATGATGAGCTACATTTCACCATAGCAGCCACTCAACTCCTTGACGGAGTGGTGAGCCCTGCTGGGTTCGAACCAGCGACCTACTGATTAAAAGTCAGTTGCTCTACCGACTGAGCTAAGGGCCCCCAAGGGGTGGCAGCGCGAAGGGCTGCGGGCGCTCACCTAGGGGCGGGGCGGTTGCGGGTCAAGCGGGCATGAAGCTGTTTCAGCGTCAGGCCCGTAACCGGGTCGCGCCAATCGGGCGCAATAGCGGACGCCGGACCGAGTACGAAATCGCGTTGGCGGAACAGGGGGTGAGGTATTTTCAGGCCGGGCCGGTCGAATATGCCGCCGCTCCACAACACGATATCAAGGTCCAGAGAACGGGAACGCCAGCGTTGTCCGCGCCGCCTTCTGCCGCAATCACGCTCGATCTGCTGGAGCGTTGCCAGCGCTGCAGGGGGTCCAAGATCGGTTTTCGCCGTCAGCGCGCCATTGGCATAGGTCCTGAGCGATGGGCCGACAGGCCTGCTTTCGATGAACGGCGAGAGCGCATCGATATGAAATCCCGCAGTTTCCAGCAAACCAACGGCCCGACGCAACACGGCGCGCGGTCCCCCGACGTTTGGCACCCGCTGGTTGCTGCCCAGCGCAATCAGGTAATGGTGAGCGGCGTTCAAATGTCCTCGGCAATCCGGCCGTAGAGCTGGGGGCGGCGATCGCGGAAGAAACCCCAGCTGGCGCGGTGACGGCGCGCGGCATCGAGGTCCAGTTCGGCCACCAGCGCGCCTGTTTCCTCGCGCCCGAACTGCGCCAGCATGTCGCCCCATTCGTCGGCAATGAAGCTGTGGCCGTAGAAGGTGTTGCCTGCATCCTGACTGCCTTCGTGGCCGATGCGGTTGGCGGCGACCACGGGCATGCAATTGGATACCGCGTGACCGATCATGGCGCGGCGCCACATGCGGCTGGTATCCATGTCGGCATCCTTCGGCTCGCTGCCGATGGCGGTGGGGTAGAACAGGACCTGCGCGCCTTTCAGCGCCAGGCAGCGCGCGGCTTCGGGATACCATTGGTCCCAGCAAATGCCGATGCCGATGCGTGCACCAAAGACATCCCACACCTTGAAGCCGTCGTTACCGGGGCGAAAGTAGAATTTCTCCTCGTAACCCGGTCCGTCGGGGATGTGGCTCTTGCGATAGGTGCCCATAATCTCGCCATCGGCGTCAATCATGGCGAGGGTGTTGTAATAGTGATGCTCGTCCCGTTCGAAAATACTGGTGGGAATGGCCACGCCCAGCTTCTTCGCCAGAGCCTGCATGGCAATCACCGAGGGGTGTTGCGCGGTGGGGTGGGCGAGCGCGAAGAATTCGTCTTTCTCTTCCCGACAGAAATAGGGGCCGGAAAACAGTTCGGGCGGAAGGATAACCTGCCCGCCCTGCCCGGCGGCCTCTGCCACAAGGTCGGAGACGGCGGCGATATTGGCGGCTTCGTCCTCGTCTGCGAGAGCGAGTTGCAGGGCGGCGACTTTCAGCGTGGTCATGACGCCAGCGATTAGTGCGGCAGCTGTTGCTCTACAAGAGCGCTTTTCGTGCCAGCGCTATTCGGGCAACAGCGCAAAATCGACCTGCACGGTCACGCTGCTCGTGGTCTGGCCGGGCATGATACTGGCGCCGTATTCCTCCTCCGGCATGGCCTGCGCGCGAACCGCCGGCGGGGGCGGCGGAGCGACAGGGGGCGGAACATGGGCGGCAGCGTCCATCGCCGTCGCCTGCGCTCCTACAATCCAGCGGTTGCCCTGCTGACCTCCAGCGTCACGGATATAGAGCACCCGGCTGACCTCCATATCAGCCGCTACGGCGTAAGCCTCCGCGCGGGCGAGCGCGGCTGCGTAGGCATTGGCATAGGCAGTGTTGGCAGCGGCCTCGGGGTCGGACAGGCGCAGGTCCGGGCCGGAAACGATGTTCGCGCCCACGCCTGTTACAGCGGCGACGGCGGCACCTGCCTTGTCGATATCGCGCACCCGAACACTCAGCGTGTTGGAAGCCTGAAACTGGCCGCGCCGGTCTCCCCATTCGATGCGCTGCACGTTTACCGCGCTGGTCTGGATGTCATCCTCCGCTACTCCCAGTTCGCGCAAGACGGCGACGATTTCGGCGATGTCGTCCCGCGTTTCCTTGGACGCGCCCTCTGCGTTACCGGCCCAGTTCTGCACGCCAGCCTGGAAATGCGCCTCGTCCGGGCGGGTATCGGCCTGACCGCTGGCGCTGACCGACAGCAGCGTTTCCGCCTTTTCCACACCGCGCGGATCATAAACCGTGTCTCCGCACGCGGAGAGGACGAGAGCACTGGCAAGCAGGCAGAGCGGTATTATTTTCATGACGTTCCCTCGGTGATACATTATCACATAAAGGGCTTTTCATCCCCCACCAATGAACCGCAGATTTACGAACTGTGATCGGCGATGATCTTCCAACTATCCACTTCGTTTCCATCCCGTGCGAACACCAGTGACGTGAAACCATTTACCGGTTCGCGATCATCCGCATATGTGAGGATGTAACGCCCGATATAGAGCGCGTGATCCTCCCCCAAGGGGCGAAAATCGACGGTTTCGAAGGACAGCGTGCCGCGCTGGGCGGGATCGGCCTGCGTCCAGTCGTAGGCCTCGCGATAGCGCTCCTCCATCGCGGACTTCCCCCGCACCAGTCCGCCAGAACCGACGAAGCTGATGTCCGGTGCATCGGAATAGATGGCAAGGAAGCGATCCATGTCGCCTTCGTTCCAGCCAGCCGCGCTGTCCTCCATCGCGGCTTCTATGTCGGCCTGCTGTGGCGTGGCAGTTCTTTCCTGCGTAGCCGCCTCTACCGGAGTCGGCTCCGGTGTGCATGCGGCAAGGGCAAGACCGGCAGCGAGGAGGACTGCGCGCTGCATCAGTCGGCCTTTTTGAACAACAGCGTCATCCGGTCGCTTTCGCCGATGGCTTCATAGCGGGCCCGGCCTTCCTCACCGTAACGCAGTACCGGGGGCAGGGTCCACACGCCGCCTTCCCAGTTGGCGGGATCGTCCGGGTTGGCGTTGACTTCGGAACTGTCCACCAGCGTGAAACCGTTCAGCGCGAACAGCGCCACGACATCATCCTGCTTCACATAACCGTTTGTGCCATTGGCGTAGGACCACGGTGCGTCCGCAGGGGCGCGGTGCTGCACCACGCCCACCATGCCATCTTCGGCGAGCAGGGCGCGCATATTGCGCAGTTCGCTATCCGCGCGCGCGCCGTTCAGCAGGCCATGGATGGAGCGAAAGACGAGGATGCGATCCACGGTGCCCGCAACACCTTCAGGCGCTTCATCGCTTTCGAAGGCGATGATGTTTTCGAGTTCGACGCCCGTCCATTCAGCCGCCACGCCGGGGAAGGTTTCGGGCCAGCTTTTCACGCGTCCTTCCTGCGCGCGACTGGCGAAGCTGCGCTGCTCGCTGTCGCCATCCACCGCGTAATAGGTGCCCTGCGGCGCAAGCCACGGAGCCAGCACGCGGGTGTACCAGCCGCCACCGGGGCCGTATTCCGCCACCGTCATATCCGGCTCCACCTGGAAGAAGGCAAGCGTCTCCACCGGATTGCGATATTCGTCGCGCGGCGCATCGTCGGTGCGCATGTCCATGGCCAGCACTTCCTCCAGCGAGGGAGCAGTGTGATCGTCGGCCATGGCGGGCGCGGAAACTGCAAGGGCGGTTGCGGCGAAAAGGGGGGTAAGGCGCACTGATAGTTCTCCCGAATTGATGTTGCACCGCACTTTAGGATGCACAGGGGAGATGACAAGCGGACTTGGGCCCCCCATGTCGGGCGCCAAGAAGGAGTCTTATCTATGAGCGAGACGGTAATTGTCGCAGGCGGGTGCTTCTGGTGCACCGAAGCGGTCTTCAACGACGTGATCGGCGTCCAAAGCGTGGAGAGCGGGTATATCGGCGGCGAGGTTGAGAACCCCACCTACAAGCAGGTTTGCAGCGGCAGCACCGGCCATGCCGAAGGGGTGAAGGTGACCTTCGACCCCGACACCGTGAGCCTGCCCGAAATCCTCGACATGTTCATGGGCACGCACGATCCCAGCCAGCTTAACCGGCAGGGCAACGACGTGGGCACGCAATACCGCAGCGCGATCTTCCCCATGGACGACGCGCAAAAGGCCGAGGCCGAAAAGGCCATCGACCGCTGGGACGAGAACCACGATGGCAAGGCCGTGACCACCATCGAAAGCGGCACATGGTATCCGGCGGAGGACTACCACCAGGAGTACTGGGAAGGCGAAGGCCAGCGAAACCCCTATTGCATGGCCCTGATCCCACCCAAGCTGATGAAGCTGCGCAAAAGCTTTGCCGACAAGGTGAAGAGCTAGCGGACGGCTGGAAACCGAAGGGCAGAAATTTGAAAGGGAGGGCTGGCCGTGAGGTTGACCCTCCCTTTTGTCGTTTCTGTATCGCGATGAGGGGTGGATGTCGGCTTTTGGTCGCTGCAATTTTACGCACGAACGTCTGGCTTTGGGTGGTTAGCGGTCGTTCCCTTTGATCCGCATGATCGTTGGGTCTTGTCCGTCGCGTTTCGCTTCGCGTATGTCCCATAAGCGCTTGAGCGCGAGGATCAGAAACAGACCGCCACTCCCAAGTCCCAAACCAAGCTGGATAGCATCACCATTTTGCAAGCCCCTGTAGGCGAACCAAAACATTCCGGCCGATGCGAAAATCATCGCCCAAGGGTAAAGGCCGAACTTGTCCGTGTAGATCGTCTTCATGCGCGCCCCCTATCGCTGACTGACACCCTAGCTCCCCGACGCAATCTGAAAATGGATGCCCCAAACGCGCGATGTCCGCAATGGGGTCGTTAGCTGAATTTCCGCTTTTCAGACGGCCAGGCCAATAGCTGCCAGTCCGATAATGGCAAAATGCGCGAAAGGTCGGAACGCCTGAAATAGGGCGGCACGAAGACACGGGTCAGTGCGAGCCCTCACCCGATCTTGATCTTACTGTAGACCACACGATATTTCAAATTACTGACCTATGACATTATTGCCGATCCTTCTCCTTGGCCTGCTGATTGTCGCGGTCCTGGCTTATCGCCATTTTTCGAAGCGGCGAAAACGTAAGCGCCTTCTGGCGACATCGCTTGGTTCGGAACAGAGGAAAGTCGTCGCCAAACTGGTCCCGATCGTGCGGAGGATGCCCGCTTCATTGCTTCCAAAACTCGAGGGGAAGATAAACCTGTTCCTCGATCAGGTCACTTTTCATGGCAACCACGGCCTCGAGGTGACGGATCAGATGAAACTGTCCATCGCTGCGCAAGCCTGCTTGCCGATCGTCAATAGTCCGGTCTGGTATGATGCGCTCAGAACCATATTGGTCTACCCCTCGGCTTTCAGCACCAACCGCAATACCCATGACGGGTTCGTCGTGCATGAGAGCGAGAGCGGCGCACTTGGAGAAAGCTGGCAAAGAGGGCCCGTGGTTCTGTCTTGGGACCATGCTCTGCAGGGCGGACTTGACCCGACAGATGGTCACAACGTCGTCCTTCATGAATTCGCGCACCAGTTGGACAGTTTGACCGGTCACACGAACGGCGTCCCGATCCTGCGCAAGGGGCAGGCTTTCGCGGGATGGGAAAAAGCCATGCTGGATGCTTATGATGACCATGTAAAAAGGGTCGAGAACGGGCGCCCTACGCTGGTGGACGCCTACGGTGCGACAAATCACCAGGAGTTCTTTGCGGAAGCCATCGTCACTTTTTTCGAGAAACCCCAGGCCTTGAGGCGCGAAGAACCCGCGCTCTACGAGCAATTGGCCGAGCTACTGGCGCTGGACCCCGAGCAATGGACCGAGCCCACCGGATAGAACGGGCCAACGCTTGTCGAGATGTCCGCTAGGGGACCGTTAGCCGACGGTTCGCTTTTGCCGAAACCGAGGATTGAAGCAGCTGTTGCGCTGATCGTCACCTTCGAACCGGAAGGCGAGTTGAATGCGGTGATGTGAGAAACCTTACCTCGCTCAAGCGCACTTGAGTTAACCGGTCTGTCCTACACCAGCAACAGGTTTGCAGGGTGCGCAGGCCATGTCGTACCTTCCCCTATTAACCATCCTTGCAAACTGTTTTGATCGAACAAGTGTCAACTTCGTGTTGGATGCTGTGGCGCGCATCCTTGCAGGGGTTGCCGCCATTTGGGGCCATCGTCACGATGTCAACTTCGTAAAGCGTCAGGCGGCGAAGCGGGCGATGAAGAACCCGTCCAGCCCGCCTGCATCCGGCAACATTCCGGGATCGGTGCGCAGCCAGCCGTCGGTCGTTGGTTGTAATCCAGCGGGCAGTTCGTCGGCGCGGATCGGGGCAGGCGTTAGCGTGCAGGCGGCGACGATATTCTCGCCCTCCTCCTGCTCCAGCGAGCAGGTGGCATATACCAGTGTGCCGCCGGGGTTCAGCCAGGCGGAAGCGCGGGCCAGCAGCTTGGCCTGCAATTCGGCCATCTCGGCAATCTGACGCGGGCCGATACGGTGGATCACTTCGGGATGGCGGCGGCAGGTTCCCGCTGTCTCTTATACACATCTGACGCTGCCGACGAAGAGG
>OJBY01000689.1_pt1 | contig 16154 bp, 13 predicted proteins | sample 1591731 | NCBI WGS metagenome assembly OJBY01 (sample SAMN05416837, study PRJEB24817) | seawater metagenome | isolation source: Sea water | place: Canada:Atlantic | collected 2013-07
CGAGATCATGCCTAGTCTCGTGGGCTCGGAGATGTGTATAAGAGACAGAATATAAGCTTTGACTTACTTAATAATGATAGGAGCTTGGATGATGTATACATCGATCTAGATGTTTATATTAATCCAGTAAGAAATAATTTGGGTAGTAAAGATAAAACACCTAAGGGAAGATTATTAGATAAGATATACGAGTCAAATCAACACATAGTTGTCTTAGGTCAGCCTGGAGCTGGTAAAACAACTTCAATGAAAAAAATCTTCAAATCTTTAGTTGAAGGTAAGGATAAATTCGTAAATCAGTCAAAATTACCAATTTTAATTCGTTTGAGAGATTTTGATTCAAAACATGAAAATATAGAGTTTCCGATTAGAGAAAAAATTCTGAGTTTCTTTAATTTTCAACTTTATGTAAAAGATTTTGATGGAGCTTTAGTTGAATTAGTTCTAAAGGATAACTTTTCACTATTTTTAGAAGAAATTAATGCACTAATCATTTTAGATGGTTTTGACGAAATACCAAATCAGTATCTAAAAAATGCAGTATTAAGGGAATTTAGAGACCTATGCACATCGCTACATAAAAGTAAATTAGTTCTTACTTCAAGAAGCGCTGATTTTCAATTTGATATAACTAATTGTTCTAAAAACGAAATAGCAGCCTTAGATGATAATCAAATTTCTAATTTTGCAGAAAAATGGCTTGGAACAAGAAAAGAGTCTCAGGTTTTTTTAGATAAAATAAAAGCCAGTCCATTTAGGGATTCAACAATAAAACCTATTAATTTAGCTCACCTATGTGTTATTTATCAGCGTACTAAAACTATCCCAAAAAAATCCGAAGAGATATACAACCTCATACTGGACTTGATGATTAAGAATTGGGATTTTCAAAGATCAATCTCTAGAGAGTCTGTTTTTAACTTGAATGATTTTGAGCAAAAGAAGAAGTTTTTGGCAAACTTGGCTTATGTTTTAACGACTAAATTTAATTCAACTAGGTTTTCGGAAGTAAATTTACAAGACGCTTTCGATGAGTTTAAGAAAAAATTTAGACTTGAATCAAATGATTGTCTAAGTGTTATTAATGAATTAGAAGGGCATACTGGAATATTCATAAAATGCGGCATTGGAAAGTACGAGTTTTGTCACAAATCTATTCAGGAATTCTTAACTGCAATTCACATTTCTAGAAAATCAAAATTTTCAAGCGATCCAAAGGTTATTTCCTGTATTCCGGATGAGTTGGCTATCACAATTTCAATTTCATCAGACTCAAGTGAAGCATTTTGTGACTTCATTTTAAATAAATTTCCTAATGAGAAGTTACCAAATACTTTTTATAAAAAATTTATTAATAGATTAATAATAGAAAATCCAGATTTTTGTTTAAGTGCAGAATTAATTGTTTCAATTAACTTACTGATTCAAAATCTTTCAAAAATAACCGAAAGTATTAATTTTTTACCTGAGGTAAAAAGTGAAAACTATAAAGAAGATATCAATCAGTTAATCAGATTACTGGACTATCCTTACAATAACATTGTCCTTGCAAATTTTTATGAAAATACAGGTCTTACGGAATCAAAAAATATATTAAAACTCAAAAGAACGAAGAGCCATGATGAGTATAATTTTCCAGAGTATTTAGATTTTCACTTAATGTAATTACCATATTATGAAGAACAACTAAGCGACCCCATTCCGTCTGGGCTGGGTCTGAGCCAACCCTGGTTGGTGGGCGCCTCAAAAGGTTTGGCGAGCGCGTCAAACACCTGTTCGATCAACTCATACTCACCGGCCTCACTAGCGGCAATCACGCTGTCTAACAGGTGACGACGCGGGATCATGCGGATGGGGCGAATCGGGTGGCCATTTGACTCGGTTTTTAAAAGCTTGGCATGTCGATCCAGCAGTTCAGTAAAGTTATTTTCAGCCTCTGCGCTCAGATCACTGGAGGAGAGCGGCGGTTTGTCGCCGGTGAGCCAGACAAAAGCGTTGGTGTAGTCAAGTCGGTGGGTTTGCAGGCAGTTAAGCCAAGCGTTGGTAAAATCGCGCGTCTCATCTGTGTCGTTTAGAGAAAACTTAGCGGCTAGACCGCTGTGGTACGCACTCAAGAACTCAGGCGCAAACTGATCCAGTGCACTCTGTAAATCCGCTTTTCGGTGCTCACCAAGCGGCAGTAGCTGACCCGCCCAGATCGATAAGTTCCAGTGCGCTATGTGTGGCTGGTTCTGGTAGGTGTAGCGGCCGCGGGCATCGGTGTGATTGAAAATCCGCGTCGGATCAAAGCTCTCCATAAACTCATAGGGGCCAAAGTCCAGCGTGGTGCCGGTAATCGATAAGTTGTCGGTGTTCATGACCCCGTGGCAAAAACCCACCAGCTGCCAATCCGCGATCATGCGGGCTGATCGTTTAATCACGGTTTGAGCCAGCGCAAGGATCACATCACTACCGTCCGTGAGCTCACGCAGCTCTGGGAAGTGGCGATCAATCACGTAGTCAGTGAAGTCCGTGAGCGTGCTGGCACCGTAGGCATTTATCCACTCAAAGTGACCCAGACGTATGTGGGTGTCCGAGACTCTGAGCAGCGCTGCCGCACTTTCCATGCGCTCGCGCTGAACCGACGTTGACGAGCTAACCAACCCCAGGCTTTCTGAGGAGGCCACGCCGCAAGCGCTTAAAAACTGTCCAGCTAAGTGCTCGCGTATGCTTGATCTGAGCACCGCGCGGCCGTCTCCTCCGCGGGAGTAGGGGGTTTTGCCCGCGCCTTTTAAGTGGAGGTCATAAAGGGTTGAGTCTTTATCCGTCTGCACCTCGCCAAGCAACATGCCGCGCCCATCGCCGAGCTGACCGGCAAAGTGACCAAACTGGTGACCGGCATAGGCCATCGCGATCGGCTTAGCATCGCTTGGCACGTGGTTGCCACTGAGGATCTCAGCAGCTTTTGTTTTCCACTCACTTGGCAATCCAAGGCGCAAAAAAAGCGCTTGGTTCCAGTGAACTAAGCGCGGGCTGTTAAGCGGGTCCGGCGTAACCGAACTCCACAGCTTGGAGTCCAGTTGTTGGTAAGTGTGCTTAAGCATAAAGGGATTAAGCAGCAGCGCGAACCTTGCGTTTGAAGTCGCGCAAGATAACCTCTAAGCGCTGAGAGTGATCACCTAAAGTCGTCTCTAGCTGATTGAAGTCAGACTTAAGCTTTAGGTCGATCTCATGCAGCGTGTTTTTAACCGAACCTTGCAAGTCTTCTTTCTTTTGAACCAGCGCTTGTTTTTTCATCGCGATTGACTCTTCTTTTAGCTGCTTCCAGCGCTCAAGCGTCTCAGAAAAAGCCTCAAATTCATGCTGCACGTTCATCTTGATATCGTGCATGTCATCTTCAATGCTGTAACCAAACAACTGGATGCGCTGCTGTGCTGTTTTAAAGCGCATGGACAGTTCGGCCTGTTTGATCTGCAAGTTGGAGACAACCTTGAGGTTTGAGGTGAGACCGACTTTATTCAATCCTGCGATCAGCCACTTGGTTGGGTCGTATTGCCACCACTTGATGCCGTTACGGAAGTCCATCTGGAAGTAGTGGTGATAGTTGTGATAACCCTCACCCCATGTGATCAGTGCCAGCCACCAGTTGTCGCGTGCTGTGTTGGTGTCGGTGTAGGGCTGTTTGCCGATCGTGTGCGCCAAAGAGTTGATGAAAAATGTCACATGGTGCGAGATCACGAGCCTAAGCAGACCGGCCAAAATTAAGGTTCCCCACAAATCTCCGATCGCCAGACCGACCACCGCTGGCAAACCTATGTTGGTCAGCAGAATCCAAAAACCATAGTACTTATCCTGAGCCACCAGCATGGGATCTTGTTTGAGATCCTTGATGTTTTTAAAGTCGTAGCGGCTAGTGGGGTAGCTTCTCATCATCCAGCCGATATGGCTGAACAAAAAGCCGCGCTTCGCTGAGTAGGGGTCTTTGTAAGGGTGATCAACGTGCTGATGGTGAATTCGGTGACCGGCGCACCACTCAAACACGGTGTTTTGGATCGCCATGGTGCCACCAGCCAGTAAGAAAAAGCGCACCACAGGGTGGGCTTCATAGGTCTTGTGCGACCAAAGACGGTGATAACCCGCGGTGATCCCAAGTCCGTTCCAGATGATGAAAAGCACCATGGTGACGATAGCGCCAACACTAAAGCCGTAGGTTAAGCCGAACCAAGGCACCAGTATCAACGCAGCAATCGGCGTCAGTATCAGCATCAGGGTCGGAGTCCAGTCGATCGGCGCTTTTTTGTATTCGGCTTCAAGAACTGGATCAACGATATAGCTGTGTTTTGACATAAGACTCCCAAGTCTGAGCAGGGTATTGAGCAAAATGATCTCGATGATAGCACTGCGGGGCGTAGGGTTCAGCCACTTGCAGTCGAGATCAGTGAACACTTGTTTATTAGATACTATCGCATCCCGCACGCCATGTGAAGATGAGATGAGGCCAGTTGCCACCAAATGATAAGTGGCAGTTAATGCAGGCTGATTGACGATGAAAGTCACCAGAACATTGTGGGTGGCTTAAGCTGGGTAAGCGCGTTAAGCTTAAGTGATACAGGGCAGTCAGTGTCACATGAGAATTCCCGAAAACGCTATCTCGACCAAACAGAAAAAAAGACGCAAAAATCCATTGCAGAGCATACCTGGCGGGTTTTATGTTGCCTTGCTGTTGTTTTCAATTTGGGGCGCAGGCTCGCTTTTGGGTGTTTGGATTGAGCGTGTTTATCCACCAATTGAGCTTCCCGCTGCTTCAATCAAAAACCCTGAAGAGCCCTTTGAAACAGATGCTCAGACTGAGGTCATGACAGAAGAGTCTCAGCCAACTCTAAAAGAGCTGATGAGTTTTGCCTCTGGCGCTTTTGAGCCGGTGTTTAGAGCTGATGAGCTCACGGCGTTTGTCTCAGAGCTTGACCTTTATCGTGCCTACTTGGTGGCTGCCTGCACTCCCGATAGTCCTGATAGCGACGTGGGCGGCGTCTTCTCTAGTTTGGCTTTTGCCCGAGCTGCTCAAGCAGCGGCATCAATTAAGACCCTAGAATCTCAATTAGATCTGCAGGTTCAGGCTGAGTCCGATTGTCAGCTTGAGCGCCTCGAAATTAGCGAAACTAAGCCAAAGACTGATAAGCAGCAACTCGCGATGCGAATCAATCTAGCGCTTGAACCCATGAGTTTGGATGAGAGGCTGTTTTTTGACGAGGCTTTTAATTGGACTCAAAGTAGCGGACATCAGCTGCTTTTAATCAATCATGGTGACGCTGAAACAGGCGCAAAGCTGGTGGAGCGATTGGTTAATCAAGGATTTGCCTCCGAGCAAATACTGCTGCTTAAAGCGCCAACTGAAGATTTACAAGACACAGGGCTTTCTGATTACCTCACTGCCTACACCGTGCTTGAAGCACCAAAGAGCAAATAACAAACTACTTTAGGAGTAAACATGAGCGCTTGGCTTGCCCCGCTGATCACCGGCATATTGAGTACACTCGTGACAGCGCTCTATCTTCGCCAGCGCTACTTACGCGGCTTGGCACTGCAAATTGAGCGACTTAAAAATCAACTCTCAGTTTCTGAGCAGCAGCTGGCAAACTCCCAGGCTTCAGAGGGTGAGCTTCGTGATCAGTTGCTGCGCTTTAAAGAGGCGGGCATCAACTTAGACATGGCAAGCGAGGCTTCGACTGGGCGGGTGTTTGAGACACGTATCAATATCTCCAAGGGAGCTAAAACTAAAAGTACCCCGATCGATCCAACCTTGGAAGATAAATTGCCCAGCTCCAGCATCAATCCTCAAGAATTTGTTGAGACTCGCTTCAATGAGCCGCCAAGTCAATCGGATTCAGAGTCCATAGACAAACCTGCAACTGCCTCTGAGCAGCCGACACTCGCCTCTGCAAAGCCAGATGAGGATGCATCGAACCATGCTAGTGCTTCCAGTGTATCGCACCAAGATGCCAAATCTAGCTCAGCTAAGACTCGAAAATCAAAAGCGGCGAGCACCAAAACCAAAGCCTGGTTTGACACTAAAGAGGCTCGCCGGATCATGGGAAAGCCGGTTAAACCAGATGACTTGAAGCTGATTGAGGGTGTTGGCCCCAAGATCGCTGAGCTGTTTGAAGCGCAGGGTGTGCTCAGCTGGCAGACCCTGAGCAACCTTGGGGTTGAGGGCTGTCAGCAGATCCTCGATAACGGCGGCGGACGCTTTGCCGTACACAACCCGTCAACCTGGCCTGACCAAGCCGCCCTTGCGGCCAAAGCAGATTGGGCGGCGCTCAGAGACCTGCAGACTCAGCTCAAGGAGGGTTAACCCAGTTTACTTTAGTCAAATGTCACCAAACCCCAAACTTCGCTTGTTTTAAAACTCGATCAGGGCAGCGACACAAACCCTAAGCCATAAACTCAAGCCAAAAAAAACCGCCTTATCGGCGGTTTTTTAAACTCACAAATTACTTTTCAACAAACGCACGCTCGATCACATAGTCGCCTGGCTCACCCATGCGCGCGGAGATCTTGAGGCCGTGCTGGTCGAGCAGTGCTGCGGTGTCGTCCAACATGCCTGGACTTCCGCAGATCATCGCGCGGTCGACCGCTGGGTCGAAGCGCGGCAACCCGATGTCTTCAAACAATTTGCCATTTTCAATCAAGCTGGTCAGGCGACCTTTATTGCGGAACTCATCGCGGGTGACGGTTGGGTAGTAGATCAGTTTGCCCTGAACCATATCGCCAAAGTACTCGTTGTTCGGTAGCTCGTTTTCAAACAGGTCTTGGTAGGCAAGCTCTGAGGTCCAGCGAACTCCGTGCACGATGATCACTTTTTCAAAGCGCTCGTAAGTCTCGTGGTCGCGCGCGATCGCAAGGAAGGGCGCAAGGCCGGTGCCGGTTGACAGACAGTAGAGGTTTTTGCCGGGCAGTAGGTCGTCGTGCACTAAGGTGCCAGTGGGTTTCTTGCTGATCAGCAGCTCATCGCCAACTTGGATCTTTTGCAAGATTGAAGTCAGCGGGCCGTCCGGCACTTTGATCGAGAAGAACTCAAGCTCCTCTTCATAATTGGCGCTGGCAATCGAGTAGGCGCGCATCAGCGGCTTGCCGTTGACCATCAGACCGATCATGACAAACTGGCCATTTTTGAACTTCAGACCGGGATCGCGGGTGGTCTTGAAGCTGAACAGGGTGTCGTTCCAGTGGTGGACAGAGGTGATTGTCTCGGTATTAAATGCCGCCATAGCTGCCTCCAAAAAGGATGGGCCCAGCAATCACGCTGCTGGTCAATAAATTTAGGCGCATATTATAGCGCAATTGAGCAGGTGTTTTTTAGGATTATGGTGGATCACTAGCTCGCTTAAAAATGCCAACGGATTTGCCGTAAACTTAACGTACCGATCTGTCGCTGATTTGAGTTCCATGCTGATTAACCCCATCGCTGTGCTGCGCTCACCCCTGAAGCAAAAGTTTGGAGCGCCGCGTCAGCCTGGGCTCGTGGATTTGGAGTGCCAGATTGAGTTTTATGATCCTTACGGGGATCCTGCTGCCTTTGAGGGAATAGAGAGCTTCAGCCACCTGTGGCTGGTGTGGGAGTTTCATGCGATCAAGGCCATCACGGACTTCACTGCTCGCGTACGTCCGCCTAGGCTTGGCGGCAACCAAAAAGTAGGCGTGTTCGCCACCCGCAGTATGTTCAGACCCAACCCGCTTGGGCTCTCCGTGGTTAAGCTGGATCGGGTGGAGGTGAGCGATAATAAAGCGACGCTTTGGGTGCGCGGCGCCGATCTGATTGATGGCACGCCGATCTTTGATATCAAGCCTTATCTGCCCTATAGCGACGCGGTGGCAACTGCCGAGGCACCGGGCTTTGATGCGCCGATTGCTCATGAGGTGATCTTTAGTCAGTTAGCTTTAAATCAGTTAGCAGAGTTGGGATTTATGGAGGATCAAGATCTAATCAAAGCGGTGATCGCCCAAGACCCACGTCCAGCTTACCGAGCAGAAAAGCTGGACGAGCGAGTGTATGGGCTCAGATGGAAAAAACTAGATGTTCAATTTCGTGCTGCGGATTCAGGTTTTGAGGTAGTTGGCGTCAGCCTAATCATCGATTGAATGGGTTTGGTGCACTCAATCGATGATTGAAGCTTTTAAATTAAAGGCCTTAATCGGGCGGGTTAAGCCCTCAACAGCAATTAACTCTTGTGGCTTAGCTCACTCAACCACTCCCGAATCGGCGGCAGATCGGTTGAGACTTTCGCAGTGAAGTTTTGCTCGCGCTTCTCAAGAAAACTGGCGACGCCCTCTTTACCGTCTTTTAGGCTGGTGTAAAACATGCCCAAAGACTCCACTTTATGTGCGTCGGCAGGGTGAGCGAGTGCGCTGTTTTGGTACATCATGCGGCGGATCATTGCAGCCGATACACCTGAGCGCTCTACGATCTGCGCGGCGATGGCGTAAGCTTGAGTCAAGAGATCCTCAGGCTCACAGACTTGAGTCACAAAACCAGCTTTAAGCGCTTCATCGCTTCCAAAGATATCCCCGGTTAGCGTCCACTTAAGCGCCGTTTGCATGCCCACAATTCGTGGTAAAAACCAGCTGGAGCAAGCTTCAGGCACGATCCCTACTTTGCTAAAGATAAAGCCGATCTTGGCTTTGGTTGAAGCTAAGCGGATATCCATGGCGCAGGTCATGGTGGCGCCGATGCCAACCGCCGCGCCGTTGATGGCGCCAATCACTGGTTTGTCGCAGTTAAAGATAGAAAGCGCCACGCGGCCGCCGGTATCGCGCACGCCATCGACGATCTCAGGATCGTCAAAACGCTCGTTCAGATCGCGCAGATTGGGGCTGAGTGATTCGTTGAGACCGAAGACATTTCCCTCTTTAGATAAGTCCATGCCCGCGCAAAATGCCCGGCCTGATCCGGTCACCACGATCACCCGAACTTCGTCGTTTGCGCTAGCCTCATCAAATACCTCAATCAGCTCGTTGCACATGAGCGGCGTAAAGGCGTTCATGGCCTCAGGCCGGTTCAGTCGGAGGGTCAAGATGTGGTTGTTTAATTCTAAATCGAGCGTTTGATAGGTTTTCATAGGGTCTGCATCCTTGCGGTGAGTGTTGGTAAGATCAGCGGTTGCTCAGCGATTCGATGGCTGCGTTGTAATCGAAGGTCAGCTCAGCGATCAGCGAGCTTACACTGGGTGAGCTTTTGATTGCGCCGGCACCTTGGCCAGCCGACCACAGATCTTTCCAAGGCTTGGGGCCGCTGTGGTCAACTGATTGTTTGTCTTCAGCGCTGAGCTCTGCACCAAAGTCCAGTTTGGTTGGCGGCTGGTGCGTGGCAAGATCTACGCCGTGTTGATCCAGGCTTTTACTTAAAAAGGAGGCGGGAACTCCTGAGATCTTCGGGGTGTAGACCACATCGGCGCTGCCTGATTGCTCGATCATGGTTTTATAGTCGTCAGACACGTTTGCCTCAGCCGTGGCGATGAAACGCGTACCCATATAAGCGGCGTCAGCACCCAGGGCACGGGCTGCGGCGATGTCACGGCCACTACTGATCGCTCCGGCTAAAAGCAGCGTACCGTCAAAGAACTCACGGATCTCAGCTATGAGCGCAAAGGGGCTGCTGGTGCCCGCATGACCGCCTCCGCCCGCACAAACCGCGATCAAGCCATCGACACCGCTTTGAGCCGCTTTTTTAGCAAAGCGCAGGTTAACCACGTCATGAAAAACTTTGCCGCCGTAGCTGTGCACTGTCTCAATCACCGCAGGGTCAGCACCTAAAGAAGTGATCACCAGTGGCACCTTGTGCGACTTGATCACCTCAAGATCACTCGCCAGTCGCTCGTTTGATCGGTGAACCACCAAGTTCACGCCAAAGGCGGTACTTGTGTCACTTAACTCGCTTTTGATCTGGGTGATCCACTCATCTAGTTGTTCGGAGCTACGGGCGTTGAGCGCGGGAAATGTGCCAATCACCCCGCTTTGGCAGCAGGCGGTCACAAGCTTCGTGCCGCTCACCAAAAACATAGGCGCAGCGATGACGGGTAGTGTTAAGTTTTTTTGAAGTGGGGCTGGCAGCATAACGCAGTGGTTCCAAATTTCTTTGATCCCAAGCTTAACTCAGCGCTAACTGGGATAGCAGTCTTAAATGTTGTAAAACTTGTTGGGCAGTATCAATCAAATGCCCACCACCGATAAATCTTGCCGGCGTTAGGGCTTGAGCTCTTTGATAGTTGCTGTCATGTTATATTTTGCGGGTAGCTGCTGGTTTGCCTCTAAAGCACAGGGAAGAGGGTATTTGATCTAAAGTGTGCTGGATCTTAGCTTGATGCGCTCTGAGCCAGGCCAGTCGACTCATCTATTAGTTAAGGAAGCTGATGCAAAAGAACATGCCCTCGATCTTGGTTGATTTGCGCTGGTGCCTAGAGGAGCTCGAGAAAAGCGGATGGATCAGTGCCAGAGATAAAAACTTAGTGGCCACCACCAGCCGCAAAAAAGATCAGCTAAGACTCCACCCGCTAGAGTTTATCGCAACTTTTGGCCTTAAGCGACAAGACTCGGAGAAGCCTTTAAATTTGAGTTCACTCATGGTTTGGTTTGCCGAGCAGACTGAGCTTGAGGTGAGAAACATCGATCCACTAAAGGTTGATGTACCAGGCGTGACCGCGATCATGTCTTACGAGTATGCGCTGCGTCACTGTATCTTGGCGGTGGAGGTGAGCTCGGACACCGTGGTGGTGGCGACCGATCAGCCATTTTACACTGACTGGGTGTCTGGGCTTGCTCAGACGGTTAAGCCTAAAAAGATCGAGCGGGTGCTGGTGAGTCCAGCGCAGATCAACCGAGTGCGGCCTGAGTTTTATCAGGTTACCCGCGCGATCAAGGGAGCGTTTGAGGACGGCGGCAAGATGGGCAGCTCCATGGAGGCGCTGCTGCAGCTGGGAGACAACGAGAACCCAGACGCTAACGATCAGCACATCGTAAAGATCGTCGATTGGTTGTTTCAGTACGCATTTTCTCAAGGAGCTTCGGACATCCACTTAGAGCCCAGGCGTGAGTCGGGCAACGTGCGCTTCCGTATCGATGGGATGCTGAACACGGTTTACAACATGCCGCCTGCGATCATGCAAGCGGTGGTGGCGCGGATCAAGATCTTGGGTAGGCTAAATGTCGCCGAGCGCCGGAAACCTCAAGACGGCAGGCTTAAAACCCGAACGCCTAAGGGGCTTGAAACTGAGCTTCGCCTATCGACTCTACCAACCGCGTTTGGTGAGAAGTTAGTGATGAGGGTGTTTGATCCTGAAGTACTGGTGCGCTCGTTTGAGCAGTTGGGTCTGACCGGCGAGGATCTGGAGAAGTGGAAAACCATGGCTGCACACCCAAACGGGATTATCTTGGTCACAGGTCCAACGGGTTCAGGTAAAACCACCACGCTCTACTCAACGCTTAAGCAGCTTGCCACCGAACAGGTCAATGTCTGTACGATTGAAGATCCGATCGAGATGATCGAGCCCACTTTCAATCAGATGCAGGTGCAAACCAACATCGATCTGAACTTTGTCGATGGGATCCGCTCCTTGATGCGCCAAGACCCCGACATCATCATGATTGGTGAGATCCGTGATGCAGAAACTGCTGGCATGGCGGTGCAGGCGGCACTAACCGGTCACTTGGTTCTCTCAACTCTGCACACCAACGATGCGCCCAGTTCCTTAACCCGATTGCATGATCTGGGCGTGCAGCCTTTTTTGACCAGTGCGACGATCTTGGGTGTCATGGCTCAAAGATTGGTGCGCACGCTTTGCTCCGACTGCAAGCGTCAGACGAGCGTCGATGAGGGTTTGTGGGAGCAATTGGTTGCGCCTTGGCGCGCGCCTGCCCCCAAGCAAGTTTATGAAGCGGTGGGTTGTGATAACTGCCGAGGCTCGGGTTATCGGGGTAGGGTTGGGCTTTACGAGATAATGGTGCTGAGCACCGAACTTAAGCGATTACTTGCCGATGAAGCGCCGCTTGCTCAAATCAAAGCTCTGGCGTATCAGGAAGGCTTGCAACCACTTCGCATCGCTGGCGCTAAGAAAGTAGCCATGGGATTAACAACTTTATCTGAGGTGATGCGCGTAGTACCGCTAAATTAAGTTGATGACGCTCTGCAAGCTCCATCAAACTAGTTAGAGATTGGTAAAGTTAAAAGGAGTGTAGCTGGGTCACTTAAACTAGTGCTGACTCAGCACTCTCTAATCGTCTTGGCTTCACTCGGTTCTGATTAGGTTGGGTTACCTGCCGCTAGCTATATCGATAAAGGCTATCATTTTTAAGTTGCGTCAGTTGTTGCCTCCCTGTTGAGGGGTAGCTGTCAAAGTAACCTTGTTTTTAGATCTTTGATTTACGGCTCTATATACCGAGATTGGGGATTGGCAGTTGATAAGCGGCGCATGAGTTAGCTTTAATAAAGTTCAGTCAAAAGGTAAGTGTTAGCTTGCAGGGTTTGTTGAGAGTTGCTTGGATCTGCCTTAGATGGCTAGTGAAGGTTTATTTGCCGTTGATGATGCGAATTAACTTGACGCAGTCATCTGAGTGGCTTATCACTTACAATTAGCAGTTAAGATTGATAATAATTAATTTGAAGTCGCAAGGATTGCGCAAAGAGGGAGAGAGATTTGGACTTTCAAGGAAAGATATTTGCACTGTGCATGGGCATCGCTGGGACAGTGGCGGCATTGCTGCTTTTGGTCTTGGTGACCTCGACGACACAAGTGACTAAGACCAGCAGTGCTTTTTCAAAGGCTGAGCAGCTGACCTTGGTGAGTCAGTTGAGCCAATCAGCTGGACTGTCTTACCAAAACCAGCTGCTAGCCTGGAAAAATATCCTGCTGCGCGGTTCGGTGGCCACGCAGAAACCTCAGTATATTCGGGAATTTGAAAGTGCGTCTGCAGAAACCCAGCGCAATCTTGATCTGCTCAGAGCTGAGCTGATCGGTCTGAATCAGCGCGGAATACTTGAAAAACTCAATCAGTTGATTGAAGAGCATCAAAAACTGACACAGCGCTATGCTCAGGCGATTGAGACCTACGATACTTCGACCTATGGTGCCCAGCAAACCGCCGATCTGTTCACTCGAAACACCGATATCAATGTGACAGAGCAAATGACTTCACTCAATGAAGACTTGCAAGATTACGTCAATCAAAGCTATCAAAGCCAATCGAACAAGTCGGTTTCGAGTGTGGTGATCAGAAACCTAACTTTTGTCCTGTTTGCTGTATTGATATCGGGCATTTTGATTTTCTTCATGATCCGAGTCGTTCAGGACTTGTTTGCACTATTGGGTAGCGGGCCAGAAAAGGTGCTGGATATCACCCATCATTTGGCTCAGGGCGATCTCAACCAGCAAATCACCGTCAAGCAGCCTGACTCGGTTGTCGGTGCACTCTCCATGCTCCAGTTAAAACTAAAAGACACGGTTCAAAATCTTGATTCTGTTGGCGGCGACATCAAGACGCTTTCCTTGCAACTGGAAAAAGCACAGCTGGTTAAAGAGCTGGATCTTCAGCTTGAGCGGATTGCTGCAACATCTGGGCGTCTGAAGAACTACCAGCCAGCCTCCTCAAGCGCTGAGCAAGAGGGGATTCAGGAAGACTGAGTTGTCTTAAGTTTCATCAGCCAACTGTTTTAGAATCAGTTATCATCGTTAAGTTTTTTTAGGGGTGATGGCTTATGCTTAGGGGACTCAAGCGGTTGCTGCTGACCTTGGTTGGTCTTTGGGTGGTATTGCACCTGATGATTGCTGGGGTGCTTCTGGTCTGGAAGTTTGTTCCTGTCACCAACTCCATGTTCATGATTTCCCACCGGATCACTGGATCCACGCCGGTCACCCAAGAGTGGTTAGCGGGCGATAAACTCTCCGATAATCTCAAGCGCGCCACCCTAGCTTCTGAAGACTCTGGCTTCACCGCACACCACGGTTTTGATCTTGAGTCGATGAAAAAAGCCTATGCCTCAAACGAGTCAGGTAAAAAAGTTCGTGGGGGCTCAACCATCACGCAGCAGTTGGCTAAAAACCTCTTCCTAACCGGTCACCGATCCTATATCCGAAAAGGTGAGGAGGCGCTGATCACCCTGATGATTGAGGGGCTTTGGAGCAAACAAAGGATACTGACGGTTTACTTAAATGTCGTCGAGTATGGTGATGGAATCTATGGAGCTGAAGCGGCAGCTCAGCACTACTACGGTAAATCAGCTAAAAGTTTGACCAAAGATCAGGCTGCCTTTTTAGCGTCAATCCTGCCCAATCCCAAGTATTATCAGGACCATCGTGGCAATGGCCGTCTCAACGGTAAGATCCGCACCATCAAAAAGCGTATGAATCAGGTTGCATTGCCATCGGGTTGAAACATTGGTGAGCTAACATGTAGATCATCAATGACTTAAATTACAATCCGCATGCTGCCTGAACCTCGACATTTTTTGAACCGGGAGCTTGAACTACTCAACTTCCAAGAACGTGTGCTGGAGCAGGCACTGGACACCAGCGTGCCGCTACTTGAGCGGATGTTTTTTTTGCTGATTGTCTCAAGCAATCTCGATGAGTTTTTTGAAATCCGTGTCGCTGGTGTCATACAAAAACTAAGCCTGAGCGATGACTCCGGTCGTCCCGATCAAATCATACCCTCAGAGTTACTCAAGCAGATCAGTGAGCGGGCGCATCAGTTGATTCACCGTCAGTATGAGGTGCTCAACCAATCCTTGTTGCCAGAGCTTAAAAAGCAAGGCATTACTTATTTAAAGCGCCAAGAGATCAATAAAAAACAGCGCGCCTGGATGCTGGATTACTTCACCCACCAAGTGCAGCCAGTGTTGACGCCGATCAGTCTGGACCCAGCGCATCCATTTCCTAAAGTCGTTAACAAAAGCCTGCACTTTATCGTGGAGCTGGAGGGTAAAGACGCTTTTGGCCGCGCGATCAACCGCGCAATCGTTCCTGCGCCTCGCAGCTTGCCGCGCGTGATCCGTGTGCCAGATGAGGTGGCGACCTCTCAAGATCAGTTTGTGATGCTCTCCGCAGTGATTCATGAAAACATAGCTCTGTTGTTTCCTGGCATGAAGCCCATCGGTTGTCACCAGTTTCGCGTCACCCGTAACGCGGATTTGCAAATTGACGACGATATCGATGATCTGGCTAAGGCGCTGGAGGGTGAGCTCTCGAGTCGCCGTTATGGCCAAGCGGTACGGCTTGAGGTAACCACCAACTGTCCTGAGCATCTGTATCGATATCTGCTCAAGCAATACGATCTAACTGACAGTGAGCTTTACCGGGTCGATGGTCCGGTGAACATGACCCGCTTGATCACACGATTTGAAGGGCGGCCCGATCTGTACTTTAAGCCGTTTGAGCACGCCAAGCTTGAAGAGTTCGACCCCAGGCGCAGCGTGTTCAAGATCTTGCGTGAGCGCGATTTGTTGATTCACCACCCGTTTCACTCGCTGGAGCCATTTATCCATTTGCTCAAAAAAGCGGCCTCTGATCCTAAGGTGCTCGCCATCAAGCAGACGATATATCGATCTGGCGAGCACTCAGAGGTGATTGAGGCGCTGTGTACGGCGGCTCGAGGCGGTAAAGAAGTGACGGCGGTCGTTGAGCTGCGCGCACGCTTTGATGAAGGTCCCAATATCGAGATTGCCGCGCGCTTGCAAAAAGCAGGTGCGGTGGTGCTTTACGGCGTGGTCGGCTTTAAAACTCACGCGAAACTCTGCTTGATCGTGCGCCGTGAAAAACAGGGGCTCAAACGCTACGCACACTTAGGTACCGGCAACTATCACCCCGGCAACGCTCGTGCTTACACTGATTACGGCTTGATGACGTCAAATCAGCAGATTACATCGGATGTGCACTCGGTGTTTCAGGAGCTGACTGGTATGGGCAAAGAGCCGGTGATGAGCCAGATCCTGCACGCGCCTTTTCACCTGCATGAACCGCTGATTGAGCTGATTAATCAGGAAACTCTAAACGCCAAAGCGGGCAAACCGGCGCGCATCATCATCAAGGTCAACGCGATCACTGAGGAGCAGTTGATGCGAGCGCTGATCCAAGCCTCTCAGGCCTGTCTCTTATACACATCTCCGAGCCCACGAGACTAGGCATGATCTC
>OJBY01000698.1_pt1 | contig 16007 bp, 11 predicted proteins | sample 1591731 | NCBI WGS metagenome assembly OJBY01 (sample SAMN05416837, study PRJEB24817) | seawater metagenome | isolation source: Sea water | place: Canada:Atlantic | collected 2013-07
CTTGCCTGTGCAGAGTGTTTTTCGGGCGGCGGCATTGCGTCTAAACTCGCGGCTGCGGATAGTCATCGCCGCCAGTTTGCCGGAGGCTTGATTCTCAATTGCGATCAAGCGATCGGCGAGGCCGTTGGCATGGATAGGTCCTACGCCCGCCGCGCGGCTGGTGCAGATCTGGCCCTTGCCATGGCGCGTGCGGCGCAAAGAAGCATGGGCGCTGGTCTCGCCCTGGGAGTGGTGGCCCCACGCGGGGCCATGCGGTTTGGTGCCATCAGCCTTGCCGCTGCCGACGACTGCGGAAAAGCTTGGTTCGATGACATATCTTCTCGGGACCAGCCCGAAAGAGAGATCATTGCGCGCGCACTGGCATTCTTCATGGATTGCCTCACCCGCAGCGATAGTGGCCATTTCTGATCCGTGAAGCTTGGCGGTAAAGCTGGCTTTGCAATCCGTGCGCTTCGCCCCTACATGCCGCCACCTTATGGCACGCCCCAAACCAGCCACGTTCGACAAGCAGAAAGTCGTCGCCGAAAACCGCAAGGCACGGCACAACTACTTCATCGAGGAAACCTTCGAGGCAGGACTCGCTTTGCAGGGCACGGAAGTGAAAGCACTTCGCGGCGGAGAAGGCAGCATCGCCGAAAGCTATGCCGAAGTTCGCGATGGACAGGTCTGGCTGATCAACGCCAACATCCCTGAATTCAGTCATGGCAACCGGCACAACCACGAGCCCAAGCGCCCCCGGAAATTGTTGCTGCACGGCCGCGAGATCGCCAAGTTCGTTGGAGCGGTGGAGCGCAAGGGCATGACACTGGTCCCGCTATCGGTCTATTTCAACGGGCGTGGGCGCGCAAAAGTGGAACTGGCACTGGCCAAGGGTAAGCAGGCGCACGACAAGCGCGCCACTATCAAGGATCGCGACTGGAAGCGCGACAAGGCCAGGATTTTGAAAGATAATTCCTGATGCGAATTGGGTGCCGGGATTATCTTCTGCTCCGTGCCTGAAATTTATGAAGTGTCAGCTTGTCGCCATTAAGCGACGGTTGTTATTCTGCCGTCCAGAACCATCTTGGCAGGGGCGCGCAAAGGAGTAAGGCCGTTCCATGATGGAAAAGGCGAAACGGTGGCTTTCGGCCCAGATGCCGAAAATGCCCAAGCGAGACGAGATGGCGAAGAATCGCTGGCTCGCGCCTGTCGCCGGCACCGTCGCACGCTCCGAATTATGGCGTTTTACGCGGCGCAGCGTTCCGCGCGGCGTGGCGCTGGGTGTTTTTGCGGCTTTCATCATCCCGCTGGGCCAGACCTTTCTCGCCGTTGTGCTGGCGCTGCCTTCGCGGGCAAACCTGCCACTGGCTGCGGTGACGACATTGATCACCAACCCGTTTACCGTCGCCTTCTGGGCGGTGATCGCACACAAGCTTGGCCAGTTCGTGCTTAAGGTGGATGCAGGAATGTCCGGCACTGCCAACGAACATATTCAAAGCACCTGGTTTCAGGAATTTGCGCAATGGGCGGAGATTGCCGGCGTTGCCGCTTTCGGCTTCGTCCTGCTGGCGGTAGTTGGCGCGTCGATCGGCTATCTGGTCGCCAGCTTCTGCTGGCGCTTCGTGGTCGCCCGCAAGTGGGGCAAACGTCCGGCAAAGATCAAGACACCGCAACCGGCGGAGTGAGTTCTTTCTGCTACCTGCGGAATTTCCCATCTAGGGCGCATGCAAAGCCGATGCTAAGGCGACGCCGATGAAGATCGTCAAAGCGCAGGAATCCCGTCGACTGATAGATGGCATTGCCGTGGCAGCCGCGGTGCTTGCCAGCATTGCGCTTATCCAGCTTGCAACTGGCAGCTCCACGGCCACGCTGGCCTACGCTGGCGGCCTGGTGGTGTTGGGATTGATCGCCTTTGCCGCAGGCCGGGCGCACGTAGGCACGCAAAGCAGGCCGGAGCCGGATCAGCCCGACTGGTCCGTAACCGTGGCGGCCATAGCGCGGGCCGATCTGGCCGTTGCCATCACCGATCGCGCCAACCGCCTCGTGTGTGCCAATGCCACGTTCGAATTGTGGTTCGGATCCAGCAATGCTCCGCCGCGCTTGCCGGTCGACGGGGCGAGTGCCGAGAAGCTCACACGGCTCGCCCGTGCCGCCTGGCGGGATGGGCAGGGCAGAGAAGCTGTTACGATCGCCGATGAAGAGAAGACATGGGAAGCCGAAGCGGTTCGCGCGGGCAGCGGTGACGACCATCTCGTGTGGCGGTTCTCGCCCGTTGTTCGCAGCAATCCGCTGGCAGGGATCGGCAGCCATATAACCGGTCTGTTCGGTACGGTTCTGGGGGCGGCTGGCATTGCCGTGGCGCTGGTGTCGCCCGATGGCATGGTACGCGCTGCCAACCCAGCGCTGGCACGCCGCGCGCTGGGTGACGAAAATGCCAGCATGTCGGGACAGGAATTCGTCCACCTGCTGCGTTCGGACGACCGCGAACGCATCTATTTTGCGCGAGAAGGGCAGAAGGGTTCTCCGCAAACGCTGGTGCAGGTGCCCCTCGTCGATCCGGCGATATCCGCCCGCGAAGCGGTGCCTGGCAAGGCGGCCGCCGAAGCGCCTTCCATCATGTTGCTGATCGACAGTGGCATCGGTCTTGGCGGCTGGGGCGGGGAGAGCAAGGGGCAGGCAGCGCAGCTGGAAAACCTGCTGGAACAATTGCCGCTGGGCCTTGCCACCACCAACCGCGACGGTAAGTTCCTGTTCGCCAATCCTGCATTCCGCCGCGCATCGAGCATCGGCGCTGACCTTCCTCCCTATCCGTCCGACCTGGTTGTGCCGCGCGACAAGACGGCGATGTCCGATGCCGTACGCCGCTATGGCCAGGGCCCGGCGTCCAGCGGCGATATCGCGGTGCGCATGCGTAACGAGCCCGAGGAACCGATCAGTCTTGGCCTCGCCGGCGTTCGTGGATTAGGAGAGGCGGCAGTCCTGCTTTCGCTGGCAGACACGACGGAAGAAGCCCGGCTGAAACGGCAGGTGGCGCAGGCTACGAAAATGCAGGCGGTGGGCCAGCTGGCAGGTGGCGTAGCGCACGATTTCAACAACGTGCTGACCGCCATCATCGGATATTGCGACCTTATGCTGCTGCGCCATACGCCGGGCGACAGCGATTACGACGATATTCAGCAGATCAGGGCAAATTCCAACCGCGCCGCCAGCCTGACGCGCCAATTGCTGGCCTTCAGCCGCCAGCAGACCCTGCAACCCGAAGTGTTGCAATTGCCCGATGTGTTGAGCGAGGTTTCGCAACTTCTGAAGCGACTGCTGGGCGCGAAGATCACGCTGAAGGTGCGGCACGATCGCGATCTCGGCCCTGTGCGCGCCGATCCCCGCCAGCTGGAACAGGTGATCATCAACCTGGCGGTGAACGCACGCGACGCGATCCAGTCCAGCGGCGGTGGGGAGGGGACCAGCGGCACGCTTTCGTTCTCTACGCGCCGGGTGGAGGCGAGGGATATCCGCCGCATGGGCAGCGAGATCATTCCGGCGGGAGATTATACGGTACTGGTGGCCGAAGACACCGGCGGTGGCATTCCGGCCAGGGTGCTGGGCCAGATATTCGAACCGTTCTTTACGACGAAGGAACAGGGCAAGGGTACAGGGCTGGGTCTTTCTACCGTGTATGGTATCGTCAAGCAGTCGGGCGGGTTCATCTTTGCCTCCAATGCCAAGGCAGCCGATGGCGGCATCAAGGGTGCGCGCTTCACCATCTACCTTCCCGTTTACGAGGCGACCGAAGAGGAACTGGTCCGCAGGGAAGAGGAAGAGAAGGACAGCGAGTGGTCCGGCGGTGGCTGCATCCTGCTGGTGGAGGACGAGGACATGGTGCGCGCCGTGGCGGAACGGGCACTGGCGCGGCAAGGCTATGATATCGTTACCGCCAGCGATGGCGACGAAGGACTGGAAATCGCCAGATCGGGCAAATACGAGTTCGATCTGGTCGTATCGGATGTGGTGATGCCCAGCATGGATGGTCCCGCAATGGCGCGAGAAATCCGCAAGTTACACGCGAACCTGCCGGTGCTGTTCATGTCGGGCTATGCCGAAAGCCAGTTGCGCGACGAGATCGATATCGAGGCCATGCACTTCATCCCCAAGCCTTTCAGCGTCAAACAAATTGCCGACAAGGTAGGAGATGTACTGGCGAACCCGCGCAAGGGCAGTTAGCCTGTAGCGATTGGTCATGACAGAGCATTCATGCTCGATACAGTATCGTGATACTCTATATCATGACCGATCGACAGGGAGGAATCGACGTATGACATTCTGCAAGACGACTGCCACGCTGCTGACCGCGAGCATGTTGGCGCTACCAGTCTCGGCGCAGCAGAGCGACGAGACCGCCCAGGGCGACGTTGCGGTCACTATTTACCAGAACGGCCAGTCGCTGGTGCAGGACATCCGCCCGCTCAATATCCCACGCGGCACGACGCGCATCGAATTTCCCGATGTCAGCGCGCAGATCCGCCCCGCCACGCTCAGCTTCAACGCCGACGATACGGCAATCGTGGAGCAGAACTTCGATTTCGACCTGCTGACGCCGACAAAGCTGATGGAAAAGGCCATCGGGCGTACCGTCACCCTGATCCGCACCAACCCCGCCACCGGTAGCGAAACCCGCGAACGCGCCGAAGTGCTTTCCACCGTGGGTGGCGTGGTGCTGCGCATCGGCGACCGGATAGAGGTGCTGCGCGACGATGGTCTGCCCGTGCGCGTGGTGTTCGACGAAGTGCCGCCAAACCTGCGCGCAAGACCAACCCTCTCGGTCACGCTGAACTCCAGCCGCAGCGGCACACGCGATGCCTCCATCCGCTATCTTACGCCCGGTCTTGGTTGGACGGCGGACTATGTTGCCCTGTTTGACGAGTCGAACGGTGCCGTCGACATGCAGGGCTGGGTTACGCTCACCAACACCACTGGCACCACTTTTCACCAGGCCGATACGCTGTTGGTGGCAGGCAATCCTAACGGTTCGTCGGGCGGTCCGCGCCGCGATCTTGTGCGTCCTGGCACGCAGACCGCCGACCGGGAGCGGCTGGGCGACTTCTACCTCTATCCGATCGATGGCCGCACCACGATTGCCAATGCGCAGACGAAACAGGTCAGCTTCCTCGATGTGCAAGATGTGCCGGCACGCAGGGTCTACACCATCGGTGCAGACTGGCTGGCCAGCGATGACGATTTCCGACCCGCTTCCACTGCAATCAGCTTCAATTCCAGCCGCGAGGGCGGCCTTGGCGATGCACTGCCAGCCGGAACGGTGCGGTTCTACCAGCGCGATGCCGAGGGCAATCCGCAGTTCATCGGTGAGAATGGCATTGGCCACACCCCGATGGGCAGCACGCTTTCGCTGCGCACGGGCGATGCTTTCGACGTTTACATGAAGGCCGAAATCGAGAATCGCCAACGCATTACGGCCGCCGAATATGAGGCAAGCAGCCGCTACCGTGTGGTCGAGGATGGTGAAACCGTACGCGAAGTTCAGGTGGACCGCGCAGTCACCTATTACCGCACGACCCTGCGCTACACCTTTACCAATGCCAAGCCGGAACCGGTGGAAGTTGAGCTCACCCAGTCCGGCCTGGGTCGTTACTGGTGGGGTTGGGATTACCGCGTGGTGAGCGAGGATGTTCCGGGTGAACAGCGCAACATCGACAACCGTCTCTATCGGGTATCCGTGCCCGCCAATGGCGAGCGGGAAGTTCGCGTGACATACGAGACGCGGTTCTAGGACGGGCGCTATGGCCCGTTCGTCCCTTCCTATCCTGTCGCTACTGGCGCTGGCGATACCTGCCGCTGCGCAGGATCGCACGGTTGTCGAGGCGTCCGAGCCGGAAAGCCTAGCTGTCACCGTCTATCGCGATCCCAATCGTGGTATCGGGGGCACCATGAACACCGATTGGCCGCAGGGTTTTGCCATGATCAGCGAAACGCGCACCGTCACCCTGCCACCCGGCGAATCGCGCATCCGGTTCGAAGGCGTCGCCGAAGGCATGGTGGCCGTGTCTGCCATCGTTACCGGGCTTCCCGGCGGCACGATAGAAAAGAACCGCAATGCCGATTTGCTCAGCCCGGCCGCGCTGGTAAACGGCAGTCTTGGTAACCGGGTCACCATTACACGCACCAGTCCGGGCAGCGGTGAAGCGCAGAGCGAGGATGCCATTATCCGCACCCGCGCCGATGGCGGCCTGGTACTGCAAACGCAGGAGGGGTTCGAGGCCGTGCGCTGTTCCGGCCTGCCAGAGCGGCTGACATTCGACGACGTGCCCGCCGGTCTCTCTGCCGATCCGATCTTCTCCATCGATACCCGCGACCCAGGCGGCGGCACTTATACTGTCACACTTTCCTATCTGGCCTGGGGCTTCGACTGGGGAGCGAGCTATGTCGCCACCCTGCACGAAGGCCGTGATCCCGATAATCTGCGCTTCGATCTCACCAGCTGGCTGACCATCCTCAACGACAACGGGCAGAGCTTCGAGGATGCCGAACTGATGGCGGTGGCGGGCACGCTTAACGTGACGAGCGACCTGCAGGGTCTGTCCGACCCTCCCGTGGCGCGCCCCTTGCGCCTTACCTGTTATCCCATCGGCAGCACGGCAGCAGGATCGCCGGTGCCGCGGTTTGGCTATCCCCCGCCGCCGCCACCTCCGCCGGCGATGATGGCGCGCGATGCGGTCGTCGTGACCGCATCCCGCGTTCAAAACGAAATGATGGAGTCTGCAGCGCCTGTCGCCGTGATGGCGGGAGAGGAGCAGCTTGGCGATCTCAAGCTCTATCGTGTTCCGGTGCCGGTAGACGTGAACGCGCAAGGGTTGAAACAGGTCGCGTTCCTGCGCGAAGAGAGTGTGGAAGGCGAACTGGTTTACGAATCCGAGTGCAGCCCGTGGCAATGGGACGAGAGCGGACCGCGCGCCACGCGCATCATGCTGGAAACCGTGAACGACGAGGATCATGGCTTGGGCGTTGCGTTGCCTTCCGGCACGGTTTCGGTGTTCGAACGCGGCCCACGCGGAGAGCTGCTGGTAGCGGAGGAAGACTTGCGCGATTATGCATCCGGTCAGGACGTGGAGCTGGCACTTGGCGATTCATCGCAGGTGTTCGTCGGCTGCAACTACGTCGGCGATGAAGACCCGCGCGGCAGCGGGGCGCAGTGGATGAATGCGCGTGCCGTTCTCACCAATGCCAATCCGCACCGCATCACGGTAAGGCTTGAACTTGGCTCGCCCGCCAGATGGCGATTTCAGGGTCTGCGCGAACGCATCCGCAACGGCCAGCGAATCATCGAGGTTGACGTTCCCGCCAATGGCACGCGGACGATCAACTGGAAGGTTGGCGAAGTCTCAAATTAGGATCGCGAGCCCGCTACAAAGGTGGGAATTTCGCCCTCAACCGAGCTAATCCAACAAAAATTCTGTTCCACTCTTGTTCTTCTGGAACAAAGTGCGTACAAAGACATCCGTTGAAGAGTTGAACACGACCCTAGCGAACTGACGGAGGCCATGTCATGGCAAGTGCAAATCTGAAGCTTGTTGAAAAGGAAACCAACGTGGACCGTCAAAAGGCGCTGGACGCCGCACTGTCACAGATCGATCGCGCCTTCGGCAAAGGCTCGGCGATGAAGCTGGGCTCGAAGGAGGCGATGAATATTGAATCCATCTCCACCGGCTCGCTGGGTCTGGATATCGCACTCGGCATTGGCGGTCTGCCCAAGGGCCGCGTGATCGAAGTATACGGGCCGGAAAGTTCGGGCAAGACCACGTTGGCACTGCACGTGCTGGCGGAGGCGCAGAAAGCTGGCGGAACGGTGGCCTTCATCGATGCCGAGCATGCCCTCGATCCGGTTTACGCGAAGAAACTGGGCGTCGATATCGACGAACTGATCGTCTCGCAGCCCGATACTGGGGAGCAGGCGCTGGAAATCACCGATACGCTCGTGCGCTCCAATGCAATCGATGTTCTGGTGGTCGATTCGGTTGCAGCCCTTGTGCCGCGTGCGGAAATCGAGGGCGAGATGGGCGACAGCCACGTCGGCCTTCAGGCGCGCCTCATGTCGCAGTCGCTGCGCAAGCTGACCGGTTCCATCAACCGCTCCAAGTGCATGGTCATCTTCATCAACCAACTGCGCATGAAGATCGGCGTGATGTACGGCAATCCGGAAACCACCACAGGCGGTAACGCCCTCAAGTTCTACGCTTCGGTCCGCCTCGATATTCGCCGCACCGGTCAGATCAAGGATCGTGACGAAGTGATCGGCAACTCCACCCGCGTGAAGGTGGTGAAGAACAAGGTCGCTCCGCCGTTCAAGCAGGTGGAGTTCGATATCATGTACGGCGAAGGGATTTCCAAGATCGGCGAAATTCTCGATCTGGGCGTAAAGGCCGGCATCGTGGAGAAGTCCGGCTCCTGGTTCAGTTATGATAGCGTGCGGATCGGTCAGGGCCGTGAGAACGCGAAGAAGTTCCTCAAGGAAAATTCCGAAGTTTGCGACAAGTTGGAAGCTGCCATTCGCAGCAAAACCGATGAAGTCGCCGAGGAGATGATGACGGGTCCGGACGCGGAACCCGAAGGCTGATCCTCAAGAAGACCGCAGGAGAGTTTTCTCCTTAGAACAGTGTTCCAGGTGTTCCACATTAGTTGGGAACCCAAGATCACTCTAGGTCTTGCGAAAGCGGAGCCGGCGACGGTGGCCATCCTTCGGTCATCGCCGCCGGCTTCTTCGCGTCATGGTGATTGTCTGACGCGTCGCAGCGCGATAGACTGGATCTGCAGGGGAGGCATGGTTTGATGAACAGGGACGAGTGGCAGGGCCGTGTCGGCGAAACCTGGGCTTCGCAATGGCGGCGGACCGATCGCAGTTTTACCGTCCTCACCGAACGCCTTCTCCAGCGAATGCGGGAATCCACCTTCGACGAGGTGTTGGACGTCGGCTGCGGCGCGGGCGAACTTTCGCTCGCAACCGCGCGAGGCAGGCCGGGAATTTCAATCACCGGGGTCGACGTGTCTCCTCAACTCATTGCAGTGGCAAAAGAACGCGGCAGCCACCTTTCGAACGCCCGTTTCCTTCTGGCGGATGCTGCCGAGTGGCAAAGCGCGGACGACACTGCACCTGACATGGTTGTTTCTCGCCATGGAGTAATGTTCTTCCGTGATCCTGCAGCAGCTTTCGCAAATCTTGCCGGTCAGTGCCGGGCCGGTACCTCGCTCCTGTTTTCCTGTTTCCGCGAAGCTTCTCAGAACGCCTTCTTTACAGAGATCATCCGCCTTCTCCCCGAAGCACCGCCCGCGCTAGACCCGCACGAGCCGGGCCCATTCGCTTTTGCAAACCAGGACCGGGTAAGATCGATCCTCGTTTCATCAGGATGGGAGAGCATCAGTTTCGAGAAGTTCGACTTTCCAATGATCGTCGGTGCCGGGGCAAATCCGGTTGAGGATGCCGTCGAATACTTCTCCTTGATTGGCCCGGCAGCGCGCGCGGCGTCCGAAATGGATGAGGGGGCAAGGGACCGCTTTTCGAACCGAGTGCGCAACCTTTGCGAACGCAAGTGCCACCAGGGTATTGTCGCGCTCGAGGCATCCGTTTGGATCGTTTCGGCAAGGAAAGCGGGTTAGTCGCGCGGGGCGCCTTGCCGCAGCGGCAATTGGCTCCTAGTTCGCCCTCATGACAACGACCAACGATATCCGCCGCACATTCCTCGATTACTTTGCGGGGAACGAGCACCAGATCGTGCCTTCCGCACCCCTGGTGCCGTACAATGATCCGTCGCTGATGTTCGTGAACGCGGGCATGGTGCCATTCAAGAACGTGTTCACCGGCGTAGAGACTGCACCGGCGCCGCGCGCAACCAGCAGTCAGAAGTGCGTTCGTGCCGGCGGCAAGCACAACGATCTCGACAATGTCGGCTACACAGCCCGTCACCTGACGTTCTTCGAAATGCTCGGCAATTTCAGCTTCGGCGACTATTTCAAGGAACGGGCGATCGAGCTGGCGTGGAAGCTGGTGACCAAGGAATTCGGATTGGATGCCGAGCGTCTCCTGGTTACAATCTATCACACCGACGACGAAGCCTATGATCTATGGAAACGCATTGCCGGGCTCCCGGACGATCGTATCATTCGCATCGCCACGAAGGACAATTTCTGGGCCATGGGTTCCGATGGCCCCTGCGGTCCCTGTTCGGAAATATTCTGGGATCATGGCCCCGAAGTCGCTGGCGGACCGCCGGGATCGCCTGACGAAGATGGCGATCGCTTCGTTGAAATATGGAACCTCGTTTTCATGCAGCACTTGCAGGAAAACGACCAGATTGCGGGAAACCTGCCGCGTCCCAGCATCGATACGGGCATGGGGCTGGAGCGGATTTCTACCGTTTTGCAAGGTGTCCATAACGTGTTCGAAACGGACACGTTCAAGACCATCATTGCAGCGGGCGAAGAACATTCCGGCGCGAAGGCAGAAGGCGATGCGCTTGCAAGCCACCGCGTGATCGCCGATCATCTGCGTTCGACCAGTTTCTTGATCGCCGATGGCGTGCTGCCCTCTAATGAAGGGCGTGGATATGTTCTGCGCCGTATCATGCGCCGGGCAATGCGCCATGCGCATCTGCTGGGTGCTGACAAACCGCTGATGCATCGCCTCGTGCCCACACTGGTGAGCGAAATGGGTCAGGCATATCCGGATCTCGGTCGGGCACAGGCACTGATTACGGAAGTACTGGAGCGGGAAGAGAGTCGGTTCCGCCAAACCTTGGAAAAGGGCCTGCGACTTCTCGACGAAGAGACCGGTTCACTGGGCGAGGGTGACAGCCTGCCCGGCGAAACCGCGTTCAAGCTCTACGATACCTATGGTTTCCCTTACGATTTGACCGAAGACGCCCTGCGCGCGCGGGGCGTTGCGGTCGACCGTGAAGGCTTCGATGCTGCCATGGCGCAGCAGAAGGCGGCAGCGCGAGCAGCATGGAAAGGCTCTGGCGCAGCGGCGGATAGCGAACATTGGTTCGACATCGCCGAGCGAGAGGGCGCTACCGAATTCACCGGATACACTTCGACCGACGGCGAAGGCCGGGTGGTGGCGCTGATCGTCGACGGCGAGGAAGTGAACCGTGCCGAGAGCGGGCAAGAGGTATTGATCCTAACCAATCAGACTCCGTTTTACGGAGAGAGCGGCGGCCAGAGTGGCGACGCTGGTACGATTACGGGCGACAACCGCCTTGCAATTACAGTGAGCGATACATCCAAGCCGCTGGGCCGGCTTCACGCGCATCACGGTGCGATCCAATCGGGCATCGTCTCGGTGGGTGATACCGTACATCTCGCCATCAATGCCGAACGCCGCGACAAGATCCGCGCAAACCATTCCGCAACACACCTGGTGCACGCAGCACTGCGAAACCATCTGGGCGATCATGTGACGCAGAAAGGTTCGCTGGTCGCGGAAGATCGTTTCCGCTTCGACTTTTCTCATCCAAAGCCGATTACGCCTGCCGAGCTTGCTGCGATCGAGGCCGATGTAAACGCAGAGATTCGTGCGAACGAAGAAGTTCGCACGCAGCTAATGAGCCCTGATGTCGCGATCGAGGCTGGGGCGATGGCGTTGTTCGGAGAGAAATACGGCGACGAGGTTCGCGTACTGTCCATGGGCAGGGCACATAGCGATGGCACAGGTCGCAACTATTCTGTCGAATTATGCGGTGGCACCCACGTGAAAGCCACGGGCGACATTGGCTTGTTCCGTATTATCTCGGAAGGTGCGGTATCGTCGGGCGTGCGCCGTATCGAGGCGCTAACGGGTGAGGCTGCGCGCCAATGGGTCGTGGGGCGTGAGGAAGCACTAAAGTCCGTTGCGGCTTCGTTAAAAACTGCGCCGGACGAGGTTGAGGCGCGGGTCGCCGCGCTGTTGGATGAACGTAAAGCGCTGGAACGCGAACTCGCTGAGGCTCGTAAACAACTGGCGCTCAGTGGCGGCGGCGGGGCGACCGAACAAGCTGATGAAGAAATTGCCGGTATCAAGTTCTCTGGTCAGGTTCTGGAGGGCATGAACCCCAAGGAATTGCGTGGTTTGTTGGATGAAGCGAAGACGCGAATGGGTTCGGGCGTCGCAGCAATTTGCGCCGTAAATGACGGAAAGGCTGCATTCGCTGTAGGTATTACCGCGGATTTGACGGACACGATAAGTGCGGTCGATCTCGTGCGCGCGGGCGTCGAAGTCCTGGGCGGTAAGGGTGGCGGTGGCCGTCCTGACATGGCGCAAGGCGGTGGTCCGGATGGGGACAAGGCAGAAGACGCAATGGCCGCCGTTCGCAATGCACTGGCGGCACAAAAAGCCTAAAAGTCAGTCGACGCGGTTTTGCGAGGCACGCCTGCGGTCGCCTTCGCTTCCGCGTGGCACGTCCTTCATATTGCGCGTCGCCCTGCCGTGTTCGTCGTCGGAGGCCACGTTCTTGGGCTTGAACTTTTCGTCATTCGGCGTGGGCTTGGTGGGATCTTTCTGTTCGCTCATTGAACTCTCCTTTCCCCACCAACGCGCCAGATCGGGCATATTTCCGAGAACAGTCAGCTTTTCAGCGTCCCCGTTCGCAGCTTCGGCTTGGTTTCCAGCGCGCCGTTCTCGCGGATCTGTTCGCGGAACTCGTCCCGCTTTTCGTGGATCGAGGCGACTACCGGCCCCATCGGAACGCCCAGGTCGACGAGTACGGCCTCCGATAGTTGCAGCGAGCTCTCCAGTGTTTCAGGCACTGCGGTAGAAGCTCCACTGCGATACAGTTGCGCTGCATGAAAACTGTCGCGCGCACGCGCGATGATGGGCAAATCAGGGTGAGAAGCGCGCAGCTTCTTTACCAGCCGTTGCGCCAGAACATGCTCATCCATCGTCAGGATCACGGCCGGTGCTTGGTCGATACCAAGATGATCCAACGAATCCGATCGCATCGCATTACCGAACACGGCATAGTATCCATCGCGCCGCGCCTGTTCGATCAGATCGCTATCGGCATCGACGGCGACGTAGGGCTTGTCATGCATTTCCAGCATCTGGGCGATCAGCCTGCCGACACGGCCGAAGCCAACGATAATCACGCGCGGCGTTGCACTGTCGCCGTCAACCTCGTCCAGCGTAGGGGCGGGTTCCACCCGCCGCGCGACATAGCGGCCCAGCAAGGCCAGCAAGGGTGTTATCGTAAGGCCGATCGCGGTGACGATCTGCCAGAATTGTGCGGTACCGGGCTGCACTAGCAGAGCACTCGTGGCTGCAGCCAGTACGATAAGCGTTGTTTCCGAAGGGCTGGCCATCAAGATGCCGGTTTCGGTCGCAGTGCTGCGCCGCGCCCCCATCAGACGCAGCAATACGCCGGTGACGACAGCCTTCAGCGTCAGTACGCCAACCACCGCGCCAAGGATCATCCAAAGGTTGTTCCAGATCGTGGCAAGATCGATACCCATGCCCACCGTGATGAGGAATATGCCCAGGGCAAGACCCTTGAACGGCTCCATGATCCCTTCGACTTCGGTGTGGTACTCTGTCTCCGCAATCAGCAGGCCGGCGATCAGCGCGCCCACGATGGGGGACAGGCCAACAAACGCCGTGGCAAGGCTGGCGCCGATCACCACCAGCAGGCTGGCGGCGAGGAACAGTTCCGGGCTTTTTGTGCGCGCGGCTTGCGCGAACAGCTTGGGCAGCAGGAACCGACCCGCCACCATCATCACGAAAACCACCAGCAGCCCCTGCCAGATCGTTTCAAAAAGGCTGACCGCGCCCTCTTCCGCGGCAAAGGGTGCGAGTGCGCCAAGCAGGAAGATAACCGGCACGATCATGATGTCTTCGAACAACAGCATCGACAGCGCTGCGCGTCCGACAGGCGTATTGGTGCCCGATATCGGCAAAACCAGTGCAGTGGAGGAGAAGGCGAGAGCAAGTCCCAGCGCCAGGGCACCTGTCCAGTATTGCCCCATCATCGAAAGGATCGCCGCCAGCAACGAGCCGATCACCAGCAGTTCCAGCGCCCCGAGCCCGAACACCAGTTTGCGCAACTGCCACAGCCGATTGAAACTCAGTTCCAGCCCGATCGCGAACAGCAGCAGGATGATGCCGAACTCGGCAAACGGCTCTAGCCGTTCCTGGTCGTTGATGGTGACGTAGGACAGCCAGTTGTAATCGGGCACCATGCGGCCCAGGCCGTAAGGCCCGACGAGCAGGCCGATCAGGATGAAACCGATGATCGGCGTCACGCGGAAGCGCGCGAACAGGGGAATCACGATACCGGCCGCGCCAAGGATGACGAGCGCGTCCTTCATGATAGGAGAAATGGCTTCGGCACCGTGCATCGTGCGCCATTATCCAAGATCGCCGTCCTTTTAACAACCAATATATTGCGCTGCAGCGCGAGTGATCGACATACAATGGCAAGTTTCGCGAAACGGGTGACATGCGCGCTGCGGTCTGTATGCAAGGCGTCATGCAGACACCGACACTGATTGCGCTCGCTCTCTACTTTATCCTCATGCTTGGTATTGGGCTTTACGCCTGGAAGCAGTCCACCCAAGACAGCGAAGGATATCTGCTAGGAGGGCGCAATCTGCCGCCTGCCGTTGCAGCGCTGTCAGCGGGCGCGTCCGACATGTCAGGCTGGTTGCTGCTGGGATTGCCCGGCGCACTGTACCTTTCGGGCCTGGTGGAGGCATGGATCGGGATCGGACTGTTTGCAGGCGCAGTTGCCAACTGGTTCATCGTCGCGCCGCGTTTGCGCAAGCAGACTGTTCAATACGGCAATGCGCTGACGATCCCGGAATTCCTCGCCAATCGCTTTCCGGACAAGGCCATTGCCTTGCGTGTGATATCCGCGATCATCATCGTGATCTTTTTCGCGGTATATTCCGCAGCGGGTCTGGTGGGCGGCGGGCTGCTGTTCGAAAGCACATTCATCGACGCGCCGGTCATGGGTTTCAGCCCCTACATGGCAGGCGTACTGCTGACGGCGCTGGTGGTGCTGGCATATACCATGGTGGGCGGCTTTCTGGCCGTGAGCCTGACCGATTTCGTGCAAGGTTGCATCATGGTGGTGGCGTTGGTGGTTATGCCGCTGGTGGTGCTGTTTGGCGATGGCTGGGGCGCGACGGGAGATGCGCTGTATGCCGTCGATCCCGGTTTCCTCAGCCTGTTTGGCGGGTTGACCGCTGTCGGTTTCCTTTCTGCCGTCGCATGGGGTCTGGGTTACTTCGGGCAGCCGCACATCATCGTGCGCTTCATGGCAGTGAAGGAAGGCGGCATTCCGGCGGCGCGTAATATCGGCCTGCTGTGGATGCTGGTGGCGCTGATCGGCGCGCTGGGCGTGGGCCTTGCAGGCCGCGCGCATGTGGAGATGAACGGACTGACGCTGGAGAATTCTGAAACGATCTTCATCCTGCTTGCCAACACGCTGTTCCACCCGTTCGTCACCGGGTTCCTGCTGGCGGCGCTGCTGGCCGCGATCATGAGCACGATCTCGTCGCAATTGCTGGTGTCTTCCAGTTCACTGACCGAGGATTTCTACCGCCTGTTCCTGCGTAAGCAGGCCAGCGAGACGGAGATGGTGAACGTGGGCCGCGTATGTGTGGCACTCGTCTCGATAGCGGCAATCCTCATCGCCAGCGATCCGGAAAGCGGCGTGCTGGCGCTGGTCGCCAACGCATGGGCAGGCTTTGGCGCGGCGTTCGGCCCGCTGATCATCCTATCGCTTACGTGGAGGCGCATGACGGGCGCTGGCGCGGTGGCGGGCCTCGTCACCGGCGCGGCAGTCGTGATCGCATGGATCGCGCTGGATTGGAATGGGGAGTTCCTGGGCGGACTGGGTGTCTACGAGATAATTCCGGGCTTCATCGCGGCCTGGCTGGCGATCTGGCTGGTGAGCAAGGCGACGGCGGGCGCATCGGAGGAAGCTGGTTTGCCGACTTGATACGGCGGCTTTTTACCTGTTTGGGAAGAATTGCGGACCGTCAGTTGACGACCC
>OJBY01000717.1_pt1 | contig 15750 bp, 12 predicted proteins | sample 1591731 | NCBI WGS metagenome assembly OJBY01 (sample SAMN05416837, study PRJEB24817) | seawater metagenome | isolation source: Sea water | place: Canada:Atlantic | collected 2013-07
ACGAGATCATGCCTAGTCTCGTGGGCTCGGAGATGTGTATAAGAGACAGGCTCGATCAGTGCTGGCGTGCTGAGTTTTTCGCTGCGGACTACTTCAAGGCGCACTGAGGCGCCGCAGTTTTGTGCACCGCCCGGCACGGTCTCCCCCTCCAAGAAGCGCACGGCTTTAGACTCACCGCTGATCAAACTCAAGCTAAACAGTGCCTCAAAGCTGAGCAAACGTGCGTCCGTGCTGAGCGTCTCATCGCCCAGCACCTCGATCTGATCTCCGGTTTTTAGCTGATCGGGCGTCGTGATGTGAATCTGATCACCCTCGATCTTGCGGCAAAGCTGTTGTTTGACCTCAATCAGGTGGTTGGCCAGCGTGTAGGCCCGCATGCGCGCCCGAAGTTCGATATAGCGACCACCCAGCAGAAAAAACACAAACATGGCGGTGGATTCAAGGTAGATATCTCCGCTACCACTGATCACGCTAACCAGGCTCTGCCCCACCACCAAGATTAGTGCCAGCGCGATCGGTACGTCCATGGTGATCGCGCGTGCCTTAAGTGCGTAGTAAGCCTGCCGGTAAAACGGCCACCCAGCATAAGTCACCACGGGCAGACTCAGCACCACCAGCACCCACTCAAAAAAGCGGGTGTTATCAAAGCTCATGTCTTGAAACGCACCTATATAGAGCGCCGCCGCCGCCATCATCGCTTGCATGGCGAAGACGCCGGCCACGATCAAGCGGATCAACAGCGACTGATGCTCAGCTTTGAGTGCGTCTTCACTAAAGACCTTCAAAAATGGCCGCGCTGGATAACCCAGCTCCTCGGTCGCCCGCATCAGCTCAGCTGGGGAAACACTTGAAGAATCAAACACCACTTTAAGCCGGCTATTGGTGACATTTACCACGGCTTTTTTCACCGCCGGCAAGCGCTCTAAGCGAGTTTCAATTAGCCAGCCGCAAGCGGCGCACTTGACACCAGTTAGACTCAGCTCGATAGTTTCAGGCTCCAGATCAGCCTTGGGTTTTGAGTTCTTAACTTCTTGGTGGTCAGTCTCAGGGGATTCGCTATCATCGATGGAGTTTTTGCCCGCCAGTGCCAGTGCCAAGGCCTTGAGTGCCTCAAGCTCGCTCGGTATTGCGGCGGTGTTGTTCAGTGCACTGCGGTCCTCATAATAGTGCTCAAGACCCATCTCGGTGATGGTTTGGCACACCATTTGGCAGCCGATACAGCACATCGGCTGGTTGACCCCTTTGACGGGGACGAACAAATCGCGTGCCAAGGGACTAAGCGGCTCACCGCAGTGAAAGCAAAGTGTGATAGGACTTATCCGCCGAAAAGAAGTGATTTTAAAGGATTGAGCGGTCCGGCAATAGCGAGCATCGGTGAATGAGGTGTTTTTGGTCTGCCAAATTCGGGTTTAGAGCGGCTAAGCCGCCCTACGGATTGAGTTTGCAGGCCGCATGGGTCATCATAAACCCCTGATTTTTGAACAGTGTGATCCATGACTCTTAAAGCTGAGCGCCCCGGTTTAAAACATCAACAAGGTTGGGTCTTAAGTCTGCTGTTTTTGGTGATCTTGGCCGTCGGCCTCGGATTTGCCTCGGTCTACCTCTATAAGATCAATAACATCATCACCACCAAGTTTGAAGGCAAGCGCTGGGAGATCCCTGCCAAGGTTTACTCAAAACCCTTGAGCTTGTATCAGGGTGCGCGTCTGCCCAGCCGCGATCTGGAGTTCTACTTACAAGCGCTAAACTACACCTCTGCCAGAAACTTTAAGAAACCAGGTACTTATGTGCGCAGCGGTGGGAGCTGGACGATCCACACCCGCGGCTTTGCCCCCATCGACGGCAATCAAACCCCGCAGGTGATCAAGCTTGCCATCAGTGGTAATCAGATCACGCAGATTCAAAGCACCCGCCCCAACTCAACCGGTATCGTGAATCTTGAGCCGGTGCAAATCGGCGGTATCTATCCTGATTCAAACGAAGATCGGGTGCTGGTGAAGTTGGAAAATGTCCCTGCTCCGCTCATCGACGCACTGATAGCCACCGAAGATCGAGATTTTTACACGCACCCGGGGATCTCTCTTCGAGGGACGGCACGTGCACTGCTCTCCAATATATCCGGAGGCGCGCGTCAGGGCGGCTCCACCATTACTCAGCAGTTGATCAAAAACTTCTACCTCAACTCCGAGCGTAGCCTCAAGAGAAAAGCCAACGAAGCGGTCATGGCGCTGCTGCTTGAAATTCACTACTCCAAAGCCGATATCTTGCAGGCCTATCTGAACGAGATCAATCTGGGCCAAAACGGTAACCGCTCGATCAACGGCTTTGCCTTGGCTTCTGAGTTTTACTTCGGTCAACCGCTAAACACCCTGAGTGTGGATAAACAGGCGCTTTTAGTGGGTTTGGCCAAAGGCCCCAGCTACTACAATCCGTGGCGCAACCCGCAAAACGCCACCATACGGCGCAATGTGGTGCTGTCCAACATGCTGGTCACCGGCAAGATCACTCAAGAAGACTTTGATGACTTAAGCCAAAAGTCCTTGGGTGTGAGCAAAACTCCGCTCGCAGGCAAAGCGCGCTTCCCTGACTTTTTGAACTTGGTTCAGCGCGAGCTGACCGAGCGCTTTGACGCTGAGGCACTGCAAAGCGAGGGGCTATCTGTCATCACCACCCTTGATCCGCTGCTCCAGCAAAACGCTGAGGACACCTTCGATAGTGAGGTCAAGCGGCTCAGGCGCTCAAACGCTGCTGCTGATCTTCAAGGGGCTTTGGTGAGTGCTGACCCCAACACCGGTGAGATCAAAGCCTTGGTTGGAGGTTATGGCGCGTTTACCGGCTACAACCGAGCGATGGACGCCAAACGTCAGATTGGCTCACTGGTGAAGCCATTTGTTTATCTACAGGCGCTCGAGGCGGGCAAGTTCCAGTTGTATACCTCGATTGAGGACACCGCGATCACCATCGACACTAACGAGGGTCCGTGGTCGCCCAACAACTACGACAAGCGCGAACACGGCCGTGTACCGTTGGTGACCGCGCTCGCCAAGTCTTATAACTTAGCCACCGTGCGCTTGGGGATGGGTTTGGGTCTAAAGGAGGTGAAAAATGGCCTCAACCGCTTTGGTCTGGCCGAGGATATCCAGCCCTACCCCGCTATGCTGCTGGGTGCGATCGATGCTTCGCCCTTGCAAGTGCTTGGTGCCTATCAGGTGATCGCAGCCAACGGCTTTAATATGCCGCTTTACTCGATTCAAAGTGTGGTGAACGCCGATGGCGCCGCGCTAACCCAAAGCAGTCTTAACACTAGGCCCGTCGTGAGCCCTGAAGCCTCATACCTTGCAACCTATGCGCTTGAGCGCGTGGTCAGCGATGGCACCGCCAGCTCGCTCGGCTCGCTTGGGGCAAACCTAAACTTAGCTGGTAAAACCGGTACCACCAACGACTACCGCGACGCTTGGTTTGCTGGTTTCTCGGGTAACCTTGCCACCGTGGTTTGGGTGGGGCTGGACAACAACCAGCCCATGGGTTTATCGGGTTCTACCGGCGCGCTGCCGATCTGGAAGGCGTTTATGGGTAAGGCTGCGCTGATGCCGGTTGAGCCGGTTGAGCCTCAGGGTATTGAGTGGCTTTGGGTGGATCGCCAAAGCGGGATCATCAGTGATCAGCGCTGCGGCGGCGCTGTTCGTGCTCCGGTGTTGATCAAGTATGCGCCTGAGGCAGTGACTTACTGTGCTCGTCAGCTCTTTTATGCGGATCAAGCAATGGGACCTCAAAGCCAGTTTGAAGACATGGAGGTCGCTCCTTTTCAGGGTGACATCAACGATTTATCTAACGATCCAGAAGCGCCAGCACCCAATCGCCTGCCCCCAAGCAGCGGAGTGCTCAGACAGCTGGACAACCTTCTCAAAAACGCTGGGGAGTGGTTTAACTGATGCGACCTATACTAAAACGTAAATCATCTCGTTTTTTGTTTGGGCTGGTGCTTAGTAGTTGGCTGATCACTGGTTGCCAAGCGCCTCAAGTGGCAGACTCAGCACCTTTGATACCGATGCCAGAAGCCGTGGTACCAGCTCCAAGTCCTGTGTCTAAGCCACCAGATAATGTGGTGCTTCAGCCCAGTACTTCAGTGATCACCGCCCCCAAACCGGCCGACAACCGTGAACTGGACCGTCAGATTGCTCAGAGTTACATCAATTCTGCAAGACAAAAAAAGCAAAATACCGCCGCTAGCCAAAACTCCTCGGTGGCTAGTGCTTTACTGCAAAAAGGCGTCGCTGAACTCAGATCCAACCAAACAGCGGCGGCTAAAGCGACCTTGATGCAGGCGCAAACACTCAGCCCATCCAATCCTGCTATCTACCTTTACTTAAGTGAAGTGGCGATCCGTGAGGACAAGCCAGCTGAGGCTCAGGGTTTGGCTCAGCGCGGCTTGTTGTTTTCAGGCTCAAGTAAAATGACACGCGGACTCTGGAAGATGATCCAAATCTCCGCACAAATGCAAGGCAACTCTCAGCTCGCGAGTCAAGCGGCGATCAAGGCAAACCAATCATGATGTGGATCGAAGTACATTTTCAGGCAGACAAAACAGACGCTGAGATGATCGAGGGTCTACTCATGGCCTACGGCGCGCTGAGCACCACCATGATCGATGCGGCAGATCAGCCACTACTTGAACCCATGCCGGGTGAGTCGCCGCTTTGGGATGAGATCGTGGTGACGGGTTTGTTTGAGCAAACCGCAGACAGTGAGCAGATTTTGGCGTATATCAGCTCAAAGGTTCAACCGAAGCGTTCATGGAGCTCGACCCTAGCTGATGAGGTTTGGGAGCGCAGCTGGATGGACCACTTCAAGCCTATCCGCATGGGTGATCGTCTGTGGGTAGTCCCCAGCTGGTGCGAGCCACCAGAGCCTGAGCACACTAACTTACTGATTGATCCAGGTTTGGCTTTCGGGACGGGCAATCATGAAAGTACCCAGTTGTGTCTGGGCTGGTTGTCGCGTCAAAACTTAGAGGGCGCTCGCGTGCTCGACTTTGGCTGTGGATCTGGGATCTTGGGAATCGGCGCGCTGAAATTGGGCGCATCATCGGTTCATGCGGTGGATATCGATCCGCTGGCCGTCGATGCCACCAACCAAAACGCAGCACTCAACAACCTAGAGAGTAAGGTTTGGAGTGGTCTTAACAGCGACTTCGATGCACTGAGTCCAGATGATCGCCCTGAGAGCTTTGATGTGATTTGCGCCAATATCTTGGCTAAGCCTTTGATGATGCTGGCCGAGTTTTTCTCAGAACAGCTCCCTTCAGGCGGTCAGATCGTGTTGGCTGGTCTGATTGTCTCGCAGCAGCAGCAAGTGATCGATGCTTATACGCCCTACTTTATCTTGCAGGGGCGGATAGAGGCGCCAACTGGCGGCTGGCTGTCACTGAGCTTTACTCGGCGTTAAAACCTAGCGCAGCTTGGCTACTTAAGCCTGGGTTTGATGGGCGTCTGACTCAATCTGTGCGCGATGTTCGGCGTGCGGCAAAACGAGCAGGTGGCCATTTGTCTAAAGTCGGCAGCGCAATCGCTTAGGATGGGAATTGGACTGTTTGATCATTCATGCAGCTGATAAACTCTGTAAAGAAAACTGACACCAATAAGGGATAAAAATGTCTGCCGATAAAACCCAATGCCCCGCATGCACCACTCAGTTTTTAGTGACGACTGAACAGATGCAGGCTCATGCCGGTATGGTTCGCTGTGGACAGTGCAGTCATGTTTTCAATGCTTACGAGCAGATGGTTGATCCGATTGTCAGTCCGATGAGTACGGCGGACGAGGATTTGGATGATTTGTTTGCGCCCAGCAGCTCGGTTCCTGAGGTTAAAAATCGGATTGAGAAGCCGATGATGATTGACACCACCAAAGACGACACGCTTGCTGATGCGGATGATATGGATCTGAGTGCTACGTTTGCTGCGATCAACCAGCAGGACGACTCTTTGGTGTTTGATGAGCCGACGGAAGAGTTCAATCAAACTGCCGTCAACCTGATGTCAGTGGGTGATTTTGAGGGGCTCGATATGACCAGTGAGTCCAGTGCCCTTCAGGAAAGTGATTACCTGATGACTCAGACGCTTGAACAAGAGCCTGTTGATCCGCTTGACCAAGAGATGCTGAGCGAAGATCCGCTTAAAGACGACCCGTTTAAAAAAGCCACTAAGGGCAGCAACGCAGAAGAGACTCACCCCGAGTTTGGGGGAGATCCAGATCTCACCGGATTTTTGTCAGGGATAGGCGCGCACACTGCCCAGTTCAACTCACTTTCTAACCAAATGAGTAAAACCAGCGAACTTCGAAGCACTGATGCTGTGCACCGAAGACCGGTCGTCAGAAGTAATAAGGCTGCCCCCAATCCGCCCAGAGTATTTAAGACCATACTTTGGACGTTGATGAGCCTGGTTGCGATCTTTGGCATGGCCGCCCAATACCTTTACTTTAATTTTGATAAATTTTCACAGGACAGCACTTTCTCGCCCTTGCTTGAGATGGCTTGCGGACCGATTGGCTGTCAGTTGCCCTCCGCGGATGCCACTCAGGTTGTGCTCGATGAGCTTGATTGGTTCGTTAACGATAAGAATCTGACGCAAGTTCGCTTCACGGTGGGTTCACGTGCTGATGAACCGATGCTCTTACCCTTTGTCGAGATGCAGCTTTACTTGGGTGATGAGCTGATCGGTGCCAACGTGCTCTCGCCAGATGAATATCTGGTGGGTGATTTTAATCGTTTGCCCATGCTGAATCCGCTTGACGGCGAGGTGGTTCTGCAAAATGTCACCCAAAGCTTTGATCGCATCGAGCTTCGGCCGTTATACTGATCGCCGGCCACGGTGACTGATTAGATCAGAATTTGTGGCCGCCTCAATCCTGCGCTGAGCGCACCAGTTTTTCCATTTTTTTGAAACTGAGCTGAACAGACCAATGAGCGATGAACACCCCAAAGATCAAGCCCCGCTGAGCGTTCATGTTGAACGCTCAGTCAATGAGCTGTTGATTCAACTGGGTGAAGAGTCCATGACCGATCTCTATGAGATGGTGATTGGTGAAGTTGAGCGCCCTCTTTTGACCGCGGTGCTGATTCGCACCAACGGCAACCAAACTCAGGCAGCCCACATGCTGGGTTTGAACCGCGGGACCCTACGCAAAAAACTTAAGCAGCACGGTCTGCTGGATCTTTAAAAACCAAGGTTTAATTTATGAATACACGTATCACGCGGGCGCTTTTGTCTGTCTCCGATAAAACCGGCATCGTCGACTTTGGACGCGCGCTCAGCGAACTGGGCGTGCAACTGCTCTCAACGGGCGGCACGTATAAACTCTTGCAAGAAGCTGGCGTGCCGGTGACTGAAGTTTCTAAACACACCGGTTTTCCAGAGATCATGGGCGGACGAGTAAAGACCCTTCACCCCAAGATCCACGGCGGGATCTTGGCGCGCCGTGGCACCGATGATGCAGTGGCAGCGGAGCATGAGATTGACTATATCGATCTGGTCGCAGTGAACCTTTACCCGTTTGCTGAGACCATCGCCAAACCGGGTTGTAGTTTTGAAGATGCAATAGAAAACATCGATATCGGCGGGCCAACCATGGTGCGCTCCGCTGCGAAGAACCAAGCGTCAGTAGGGATTGTGGTTGATCCGGTTGATTATGCTCGCGTGATCGATGAGCTCAAAGACAGTGGCCATATGACTCAAAAAACCCGGAGTGAGCTCGCTGCAAAAGCCTTTGGCCACACCGCCAATTATGATGCGATGATCTCTAATTACTTGACCCAGCCACAGGACAGCGAAGATAAATTCTGCGGCACTTACACCATGCAGTTTGAGAAAAAGATGAGCCTGCGCTATGGGGAAAACCCGCATCAATCAGCCGCTTTTTATGTGGAGAGCGCTACAGCTGTGGGTTCAATTGCAAGCGCCGTCCAGCATCAGGGTAAAGAGCTGTCCTTTAACAACATCGCTGACGCCGATGCGGCGCTTGAGTGCGTCAAGGGCTTTGATACGCCCGCCTGTGTGATCGTGAAGCACGCCAACCCCTGCGGTGTGGCGATCTACGCTCAATCTTCTGAGCAGACCGCAGCCTACCAGCGCGCTTTTGCCACCGATCCTGAGTCTTCTTTTGGCGGGATCATCGCCTTTAACCGCGAGCTGAGCAGCGATACCGCCAAAGCGATCGTGGAAAATCAGTTTGTTGAAGTGATCCTAGCGCCCAGTGTGGCACCCGGCGTGCTTGAGCTGTGTGCGGCCAAGAAAAATGTCCGCCTGCTGACCACCGGCGATTTGCCAGCTCCTAGCGATCGCACTGCTGGTCTTGACTACAAGCGCGTGGCTGGTGGTCTACTGGTACAAGATGCGGATCTTAAAATCATCGAGGCAAGTGATCTTAAGGTAGTGACCAAGCTTGAGCCAACCGAGGCGCAGATCAAGGATCTTTTGTTTGCTTGGAAGGTGGCTAAGTGCGTCAAATCAAACGCCATCGTCTATGCGCATGATCAAGCAACCGTAGGAGTGGGCGCAGGCCAAATGAGCCGCGTGAACTCAGCACGTATCGCTGCGATCAAGGCAGAACACGCGGGACTGAAAACTGCAGGCGCGGTCATGGCATCGGACGCATTTTTCCCGTTTCGAGACGGGATCGACAACGCGGCTGAAGTGGGAATCAAAGCGATCATCCAGCCAGGCGGATCCATGCGTGACAACGAGACGATTGAGGCAGCTAACGAGCATGGGATTACCATGGTCTTTACTGGCGTAAGACACTTTAAGCACTGATAAAGCAGCTGAGTTACGATAGATTGTTCACCATGATGTGATAAGAGTTTATATATGAAGATACTGATAATTGGTGGCGGCGGGCGTGAACATGCGTTGGCTTGGAGCTGCGCAAATGACCCACAAGTAACTGCGGTTTTTGTCGCACCAGGTAACGCAGGAACCGCACTTGAGGACAAGTGTGAAAATTTAGCGCTTGATGTTACCGACCATGCAGCCGTTGCTGAGGCAGTTAAGCGTTTGGGAGTTGAGTTTGTGATCGTGGGGCCTGAAGCACCGCTGGTGGCTGGCCTAGTCGACGATCTGCGTGCTCAGCAAATCCCTGTGTGGGGCCCGACTCAAGCTTGCGCTCAGCTTGAAGGCTCAAAAGACTTTGCTAAGCAGTTCATGGACAAAAACAACATCCCCACTGCCCGCTCTAAAACCTTTGAAGTGGTTGAAGACGCTATCGCTTATGTTGAAGATCAAGGCGCCCCGATCGTCATCAAGGCAGATGGTTTGGCCGCTGGCAAGGGGGTTGTGGTGGCGATGAGCGAGGCTGAGGCTATCGATGCGGTCAAAGACATGCTTGGTGCGGGCAAGTTTGGCGCTGCTGGTGCCCGCGTCGTCATCGAGGATTTCTTAGAAGGTGAAGAAGCCAGTTTTATCTGCATGATCGATGGGCAGAACGTCTTACCGCTTGCAACCTCTCAGGATCACAAACGCATCTATGAGGGTGATCAAGGGCCCAACACTGGCGGCATGGGCGCTTACTCCCCTGCTCCTGTGGTCACTGGGGCGGTGCACGATAAAGTGATGGAGCGTGTTATCCACCCTGTCGTCAAAGCTATGAATGACGCCGGCACCCCTTACACTGGTTTTCTCTATGCCGGCCTCATGATTGATCAGGCCGGTGATCCCTACGTGATTGAGTTTAACTGCCGCTTTGGTGACCCTGAAACTCAGCCGGTGCTGATGCGTCTTGAGTCGTCTTTGCCTGACTTGATCCAAAGCGGGATTAAGGGCGCTTTGCCTGCGGCAGCAAAATGGAATCCAAATCCAGCACTGGGTGTGGTAATTGCCTCTAAAGGCTACCCAGATGACCCTAAAGTCGGTGACCCGATTAGCGGGCTTCAAGTGATCTCTGAAACCGATGTCAAAGTGTTCCATGCTGGCACCCGTATGGGTGACGGGGGCGCAGTGCTATCAAGCGGTGGGCGTGTACTGTGCGTAACCGCGATGGGCGATACGGTTGCGCAAGCGCAGTCACGCGCTAACGAGATTTGTGGACAGATCACCCTAAGCGGGATGCAGTATCGCCGTGACATTGGGCACCAAGCGATTGCCCGCGAGCTGGCTGACAACCCTGCTCGTGATGGTGAGATTTGATGGCAGACACCAAGCCAACCAAAGCCTTGAGCAAACTCAAAACCAGCTCGACTCAGAGACGCTTGTCCCTGGCCAAAGCCTCGATGACGGTGGGTGGACGCTGGGCGAGTAATGCCGCAGGCGGTTTGTTTAAGAGCAAAGAAGACAAGCAAGAGCGCAACGATAAATTTATCCTTGAGCAGGCTGAGTATCTGGTCAAAGAGATCGGGGAGCTTAAAGGGTCTCTGGTCAAGATCGGTCAGATGGCGGCACTCTACGGAGACCATTTTTTCCCGCCGGAAGTCTCTGAAGCTCTGCACCAGTTAGACAATCAAACCAACCCGATTGACTTCAGTGAGCTGTGGCCGTTTATCAAGTCAGAACTCGGCCCAGCCTACAAAGACTTTGAGGTTGATGAGACGCCGATTGGTACCGCGTCACTGGCTCAGGTACACAAAGCTCGAATCAAGTCGACGGGTGAAGAGGTGGTGCTCAAGGTGCAGTACCCTGGCGTTGCTGAAGCGGTGGATAGTGACTTAGCGGTGTTCCGCAGCCTACTCAAGATGACTAACCTGCTGCCGCAAACCAAAGCTTTTGATGAGTGGTTTAACGAGCTTGCCAACATGATGCATCAAGAGGTCAACTATTTGACCGAGGCCGACAGCACCCGTCGGTTTGCTGATTATGTCGAGGGTGATCCTAGGTATGCGGTGCCCAAGATCTATACGCGCTACAGCTCAGAAAAACTCATGGTGATGAGTTATGAGCCCGGGGTTTCGATAAAGGCACCCAGCGTAAAAGCGCTGAGCCAAGATCGTCGCGATCGCTTAGGTGAGGGCTTGCTTGAAATTATGTTTCAGGAGCTCTTTGTTTGGGGTGAGATGCAAACTGACCCCAACTTTGGCAATTACTTGATCCGCATCAGTGAAACCGATGACCAGCCCGATCAAATCGTGATGCTGGATTTTGGTGCGATTCGTGCGTTTGATGATGATTTACTCAAGGTCGCGCAAAATTTGATCATGGCCGGCTACGCTCGGGACCATGATCAGATGATTGCAGCCATGAGTGATTTGCCCTTTTTCGATGACATGCCCGATGAAGTCAAAACCAACATGGCTGGTCTGTTTCTAACCGCAACCGAACCTTTTGCCAAACTCAGCGCCTATCCTGAATTGGACGGTGACATGGTTGAAGAGGGTTCGCGCTATCGCTGGTCGGCCAGCAAGCTCCATAGCCGCTTAAGTGATTCTTCTCGTGCGGCGGTGGTCTCCAAATACTTTAGCGTGCCGCCTAAAGAAGTGATGTTCATCAGCCGTAAGTTTATCGGGGTTTATACCTTTGAAACCGTGCTCGATGCCAGAACCATGGCGTATGAGTGGCTTAAGGATCATGAGCGCTGATTTAAATTATAAGCGATAAAAAAAACCGGCTTAAGCTTCTGCGCTTAGCCGGTTTTTTAGTGGCATTTTAGGTCAATCAGCGAATTTACTTAGCACCTTGGAGTTGGCACCAACGTTGCTGACCCCGCCATCGACATAGATGATTTGTGCGGTGATCGCGCGCGATAAGTCACTGAGCAGCAGCGCGGCGGCGTCACCCACCTCCTCTATGGTCACGTTGCGCTGCAGTGGAGACATGGCCTCGTTCATGTCCAGGATCTGGCGAAAACCTGACACGCCGCTGGCCGCCAACGTTCTGATCGGGCCAGCAGAGATCGCGTTAACCCGAACGCCTCGCGCGCCCAGATCAGCGGCCATATAACGCACCGAGGCTTCAAGCGAGGCCTTAGCCAAGCCCATGACGTTGTAGTTGGTGTAAGTGCGCTCAGATCCCGCATAGCTCAAGGTCAATAGTGAACCTGCACGCTTAGCCAGCAGCTCCTGGGTCGCTTTGGCGAGCGCGATAAAACTATAGCTTGAGATATCGTGGGCAACAGCAAAACCCTCTCTTGTGGTCACCGAGGTAAAGTCGCCGTCCAGCTGATCGGCTGGCGCAAACCCAATCGCGTGCACAGCCCCGTCAATCCCCTCTGGCCAGATACTTTCAAGTGAGCGCGTCAGATCAGCAAAATGCCCATCATCGCCGACATCTAATTCAAGCACGGCTTCTGCGCCAAATTCGGCCGCCGCCATATCGACGCGCTTTTTGATCTTATCGTTTGGGTAGGTGAGCACGAGTTTTGCGCCCTGTTCGCTCAAACTTTGGGCGATTCCCCAAGCGATCGAGCGCTTGGAGGCGATCCCGGTTAAAACGAAGCGTTTGTCTTTTAAAATCATATCAATCCTGCGGCGCTCATGAGCCGCTTAGTATAGGGGTGCTCAGGTTGACTGAACAACTGATCAGCAGAGCCTGCTTCAACCACGCAAGCGTCTTTGAGCACGATCAAGTCGTGGCTCAGGGCTTTAACGACGGATAAATCGTGGCTGACAAACACATAAGCGATCTGGTGTTTAATCTGGATCTCTCTGAGCAGCTCAGTCACCACCACTTGGGTGGTGCGATCAAGCGCTGAGGTCGGTTCATCTAAAATCAGCACCTTAGGCTTCATGATCAAGGCGCGGGCCAGTGCCACGCGCTGGCGCTGGCCACCTGAGAGCTCATGCGGATAGCGATCAGCAAAGTTACTTGGCAGCTTTACTTCACTTAAGGCGGCTTCCACTTGCGCGCGTACGGAGCGTGAGTCAGCGTTTAAGCCCTCACTTAGTGCTTCAAGCACGCTGAGTCTTGGGTTTAAGCTAGCAAAGGGATCCTGAAACACCATCTGAAAGTCTTTGCGCGCCGCCCGCAGCGCGCCGCCCCTAAGGGTGTCTATGCGCTTACCGCCGACGCTGATTTGCCCGCTCGACTCAATCAAGCGAGTCAGCGCTAAAGCCAGTGAGGTTTTGCCTGAACCGCTCTCACCAACCACCCCAAGCGTGTGCCCTGCTTTCAAATCAAAGCTCATAGGCTCAAGCGCTGTGTGCTCGGTAGACGGGCGAAACCAGCCTTTGGGTTTACCATAAGTGACGCTCAAGCTCTTGGCGCTTAAAAACTCAGGAGCCTCTGGGTTAACCTCAACCGGCGCGCCAAAGTCCTGATCAATCAGCTCACGGGTGTAGGGGTGCTCAGGCACATAAAAAACCTGATCAGCAGGCCCGCTTTCAACAACCACTCCGCGCTGCATCACGGTGATTTGATCGGCAAATTGCGCAACCAGTCTTAAGTCGTGGCTGATCAGGATCAGGCCCAAGCCGCGCTCCACGCAGATCGCACGCAGCAGCTCAAGGATGCCCTCTTGCAGAGTCACATCGAGTGCGGTGGTGGGTTCATCGGCGATGATCAGTTCCGGCTCTTGCGCTAGCGCCATGGCGATCAGCACGCGCTGGCGCTGGCCACCGGAGAGCTCATACGGGTAGCGATCGATCAAGTCGCTTGCTAGGCCTACGTCTTTGAGTAGCTTCAAGCAGCGCTGGTTCTGCGCTGCTTTACTTAAACCCACTTGAGCGGCGGATTCTTTGATCTGTTTACCGATCTTGTGCAGGGGGCTGAGCGCCGTCATGGGTTCTTGAAACACCATGGCGATACGCGCGCCGCGAATGTCACGCCAAGCTTTGGAGTCGCGCTCAGAAAAACTGGGCAGCTGCTCACCGGCAAGCTCCACATGAGCGCTGATGTTAAGCGAATCAGGAAGGAGCCCCAGTAGCGCCAGCATCGAGATCGACTTGCCCGACCCACTCTCCCCGACGATCGCATGAATCTGTGCGGGGTCGACGCTTAGGTTTAGACCATCAACGAGGACATTTTGCTCAGTTTTGATCGTGAGATCACGAACCTCAAGTAAGTGCGTCATGTGCGCCCCCGTGGATCAAAGGCGTCGCGCAGCCCTTCACCGATAAAGATGAGCAAGGAAAGTAAAAAAGTGAGGCTGAAAAATGCCGACAACACCAGCCACGGCGCATCTAGGTTGTTTTTTCCCTGTAGCACGAGCTCGCCTAAACTGGGCGATCCTGGCGGCAAACCGTAACCGATGAAGTCGAGCGAGGTCAGCGCGATGATGTTGGCGGTCAAGATAAAGGGAAGCTGGGAGAGGCTTGAGGCGAGTGCGTTTGGCAGGATATGCCGGCGCATGATCACGCCGCTTGAGAGCCCCATGCCGCGGGCAGCGCGCACATAATCAAAATTTCGCGCGCGCAGAAACTCAGCGCGAACTAGCCCCACGAGCCCCATCCAGCCAAACACCGTCATGATCGCAAACAGCCACCAGATCGAGGGGGAAAACAAGCTGACCAAGATGATGATCATGAACAAATCGGGTAGCCCGCGCCACACCTCGATCAGGCGCTGACCAAACAGATCAACCCAGCCGCCGTAATAACCCTGAAGCGCGCCGATCAGCACCCCAATCACACTGGTCACCAAAGTTAGCCCGAGGCCAAATAGGATCGAGATCCTAAAGCCATAGAGCAGCCTAGCCACCACGTCGCGGCCCTGATCATCGGTGCCGAGCCAATTGACACTGCTTGGCGGCGCTGGATAGTTACTCACCGCATAGCTTGGGGTTTGATCGGCAAAGCGCACCGGCGGCCAGATCATGAAACCCTCAGCGTTGATCAGCTCCTTAACCGCAGGGTCTAAGTACATCGCCTCGGTTTCAAACACCCCGCCAAAGGCGGTTTCGGGGTAGGTTTTGGCTACCGGCACATACCAATCACCTTTGTGGCGCACCAGCAGCGGCTTGTCGTTTGCTAAAAGCGGCGCCAGCATCGACAGCACAAAGATGATCACAAACAGAACTAAGGACACATAGGCGAGTCGGTTATGTTTAAACCGTCGAATCTGCGCGCGGCGAATCGGGTTCAAGAGCCGTGCTCCTCAAAGTTAATCCGCGGATCAACCCAGTGATAAGCCAGATCGGTGATCAGCTGCAGCAGCAAGCCCACCAGCGTGAACAAGTAAAGCGTGCCAAAGATAATCGGATAATCGCGCTGCTGGATTGCTTCAAACCCAAGTAAACCTAAGCCGTCCAGGTTAAACACGATCTCGATAAACAGGTTGCTGGTAAAAAAGATACTGACAAATGCCGCCGGTAGCCCAGCAATCACGATCAGCATGGCGTTACGAAACACGTGACCGTAGAGCACTTGGTTGTTGCTGAGCCCCTTGGCTTTAGCGCTCAGCACGTACTGTTTGCCCAGCTCCTCCATAAAAGAGAACTTGGTCAGATAAGCCAGTGCGGCAAACCCGCCGACCACGCTTGCGGTGAGCGGCAGGGCTAAGTGCCACAGGTAGTCTTTGATCTTGGCGAAAAACCCAAGCGTCTCAAAGTCCTCTGACACCATGCCCTGTAGCGGAAAGATCGACAGATAAGTACCGCCAGCAAACAGCACCAGCAGCAACACCCCAAACACCAGCACCGGTATGGCGTGACCCACCGCCAAAAACAGCGAGCTGATCTGATCCATGCGGCTGCCGTGTCTAAGCGCTTTATAAACTCCAAGCGGCACGGCGACCAGGTAAATCAGCAGCGTGCTCCACAGCCCTAAAAACAGCGTCACTGGCACTGTCTCTTATACACATCTGACGCTGCCGACGAAGAGGATAGTGTAGAT
>OJBY01000725.1_pt1 | contig 15561 bp, 9 predicted proteins | sample 1591731 | NCBI WGS metagenome assembly OJBY01 (sample SAMN05416837, study PRJEB24817) | seawater metagenome | isolation source: Sea water | place: Canada:Atlantic | collected 2013-07
GATCATGCCTAGTCTCGTGGGCTCGGAGATGTGTATAAGAGACAGTCTCAAGACAAGGGCAAACACACCGCCCGCCAAGGCCATCGGGATGGCGCTGAACACCGCCAGGGCCGGAACCCATCCACCAAGCGCCATGTACAGCAGGAGCAGGACAACGGCGAAGCAGATGGGCACCACGATCGCGAGCCGAGCCTGCGCTTCCTGCAGGTTCTGATACTGCCCGCCCCACTCGATGAAGGAGGCAGGGGGCAGATCGACCTGGGCCGAAACACCTTCCTGCGCTTCTTCGACAAAGGAACCGAGATCGCGTTCGCGGACGTTGGCGGAAACGATGACGAGCCGGCGACCCTGTTCGCGCCGGACTTCGGCGAGACCATCGACGACCTCAAAATCGGCCAGCGTTCGCAGCGGAACCGTGACGCCGTTCTCAAGGACGATCGGCAGGGCTCCTAACTGATCGAAATCGTCGCGCGTTGCGTCTGCCAAGCGCACGACGACATCGAAGCGGCGGTCGCCTTCGAACACCAGGCCCGCCGGTCGGCCGCCAAGCGCGATGGCAACGGATTGCGCCACGTCCTCGACCGTGAGACCGTACCGCGCGATTGTGGGACGATCGAAAGCGATGTCGAGCGTCGGAAAGCCCGTCACCTGCTGCACCTTCACATCGGCCGCACCCTCGACACCGCGAAGTACGCCTGCAACGTCGCCCGCCGCTTCGGTCAGTGCGGTGAGATCATCGCCGTACAGCTTGACCGCCACATCGCCGCGCACGCCTGCGATCAGTTCGTTGAAACGCAGTTCGATAGGCTGGCTGAACTCGTACAGGTTCCCGACAAGACCGCCAAGTGCACTCTCCATCTCGCCAACGAGTTCATCCTTTGGCAAATCAGGGTCAGGCCACTCGTCACGCGGTTTCAGAATGACATAGGCATCCGATGCGTTGGGCGGCATGGGATCGCTGGCGACTTCTGCCGTACCGGTTCGCGAGAAGACCAGCTCGACCTGCGGAAACTCCTCGAGCCTGTCTTCGACCCGCCTCTGCATCGCCAAGGATCGTTCGAGTGAGGTCGAAGGAATCCGAAGCGATTGCACCGCTATGTCGCGCTCGTCGAGCTGCGGAGTGAACTCACTGCCAAGAAAGCCGAACATTATTGCCGCGACAGCAAACAGGCCAGCACCAGCACCGATAACCGGCCAGGGACGTGCAATGGTCTTGCGAATAGCGGGACCGTAGCGATCCTTTGCCATACGGATCGGTTTCACCTCCTTCTCGGTCAGCTTCTTGTTGAGCAGGACCGCGATCATGGCGGGCACGAAGGTGAGTGACAGCACAAAGGCCGAAGCCAACGCGAGCATGACCGTAATCGCCATTGGCGAAAACGTCTTGCCCTCGACCCCGGTGAAGGTGAGCAGCGGCGCATAGACCAACAAAATGATTGCCTGCCCGTAGACCGTCGGCTTGATCATCTCCTGCGCGGCAAGGCGCGTTTCGGTGAGGCGTTCGCCCAGACTGAGGAGCCGGCCTTCGCGATGCTGCCTTGCGGCAAGCCGCGCGACACTGTTCTCGACGATGATCACCGCTCCGTCGACGATCAGGCCGAAGTCCAACGCTCCCAGGCTCATCAAATTGCCCGAGACGCCGAGCCTGTTCATGCCGATGGCCGCCATCAGCATCGAGATCGGGATGACCAGGGCCGCGATGATAGCGGCCCGGATATTGCCTAGAAGCAGGAACAGCACCGCGATAACCAGCAAGGCCCCCTCGACCAGGTTTTTTTCGACCGTGGCGATCGTCGCATCGACAAGCGAAGAGCGGTTATAGACAATTTCGGCCACCACCCCGTCGGGTAGCGATGCGCGCACCTCTTCCAGTCGGTCTGCCGCCTGTGCAGATACGGTGCGGCTGTTTTCACCGCTGCGCATCAACACAGTGCCGACGACCGCTTCCTCGCCATTCAGCGAGGCAGCCCCCGTGCGCAGATCGCCCCCGATTTCCACATTCGCTACATCGCCAATGCGGATGGGTACACCCTCACGCGTCGCGACGACAGCCTCCTCGATATCGGCGATTCCGCCCAGTCGCGCATCGACGCGAACAAGCAGGGCTTCATCGGCCCGGTCCACGAAATTGGCGCCCGCCGCAAGATTGGCGGCCTCGAGCGCATTGATCAGGGAGTCGAAAGACAGGCCGTAGCCTGTAAGCCGTGCCGGATCGGGCTGGACGAGGAACTGCTTTTCGAATCCACCGATGGAATCGACCCCGGCCACGCCGTCGATCGAACGCATAAGGGGTGCCACGACCCAGTCCTGCACAGTGCGTAGATAGGCAGCCTTTGCGACCTCGCTTTCCAGCCGGTCGCCGCGTTCGGTTATGAAGCTGCCATCTCTCTGCCAGCCAGTTCGGCCGCCTCTGGTCGCTCCCTTGCCGCCGGGATGCTCGTATTCGATCGTATACATGAGCACTTCGCCAAGCCCGGTGGAGATTGGACCCATGGTCGGTTCCGCCCCCTCAGGCAGCGAGGCGCCGATCGGCGCGAGACGTTCGTTCACCTGTTGGCGAGCAAAATAAATGTCGGTCCCCTCCTCGAAAATCGCGGTGACCTGGCTGAAGCCATTGCGCGAAATCGATCGGGTCATCTCCAATCCCTCGATCCCGGCAAGCCCGGTTTCGATCGGAAAGGTCACCTGCGTCTCCACCTGAGAAGGCGAAAGCGCAGCCGCGCTGGTATTGATCTGCACCTGTGTGTTGGTGATATCCGGCACCGCGTCGATCGGCAGGCGCAACAGATTGAATGCGCCATAGATTGCCGCGAAAATGGTGAGGACGATAATCGCCCAGCGGAATCGCACGGCAACATCGAGTATCATCCCGATCAGGCCATGGTGATGGCTACCCTCGTCCGAATGGGACGACGTTTGATCAATGGCCATGTTCTGCGCCCTCCTTTTCGAGCTCGGCTTTCAGCAGGAAGGCGTTGGCAGTTGCGATCTGCTGGCCCGGTTCAAGCCCGGACAGGATCGTCACCATTCCAGCAGAACGGCTGCCAGTTTCTACCGCGCGCGCCTGGAAGCCGCGACGCGTTCGGACAAACACGACGTCGCGCCCCTCGAACGCCTGCACTGCATCTTCAGGAACCGCGATAAGGGTCTGATCCACTTCTCCCGAAGGGCGGATGCGAGCCTGAAGGAACGAGCCAGGCTGAAGGCCTGGAACAGCGCGCGAGATGCTGAGAACAGCTGTCGCGCTTCGGCTTTCAGGATCGAGCGAAGGCGTGACAGAACGTACGCGCGCGCCGATCTCGCGACCATCGCCAACAATCAGTGCTGCCTCATCGCCGGGCTGGATGCGCGAGGCATCTTCCGAAGGTAGCGCGACTTCGACCTGGAGACCGTTCGGATTGACGATCTGATACAGTTCCTCGCCGGCATCGACGAAGGAGCCGAGTACGATCGGCGCAGCCGTCACGCGTCCGGATAGGGGACTGGTAACGGCGAGCGAGCGACCGTCACCGCTTACCCCGGCAGCGCTGACCGCGGCTTGGGCCCGGTTAAGCTCGGAACGGGCGACATCGAGGTTGGCACGGGCAGCTTCGAGATCCTGCCGGGCAGTTACATTCGCCTCGAAAAGGCGACGTTCACGATCAAATGCCGACGACAGTTCGGTCACGCGAGCACGAGCTGCACTGAGCTGCGAGGCGAGCGCAGCAGCATCGGCGCTTTCAATCCGTGCAACAGTCTCGCCCTGGCGGACATAATCACCAAGCGTCTTGCCCACAGTGCGTACCACACCCGATGCGCGCGCATCGATACGCGCACTTGCGGTCGGACTAGCGACTATCGTGGCCGGAAATACGAGGTCGACGGATGCACCATAACGTACTGTACCGATTACAATTTCGGCAGCCCGAATCTGTTCTTCGCCGATCAGAACGAGGTCCTCGGGCAATTCGGTTTCGACTGCGTCTTCGACGCCGTCGGATTCGACTTCACTGTCAGGCCAGAGCATCAGCAGCAAAGCTGCAGCGAGAATGACGATTCCGGCGATGATCACCAGTTTCTTGCGGTTCATTTGAATATTCCTCATTGTGCGGCCAGCCGGATCAATTCGGCAGCAGCCTGCCCCCGGTCCTGCTGGGCAGCGATCAGGGCTTCACGAATTGCATCGCGCGCTTCGGCAGCGCTCAACACCTCGATCAACGGAAAGCGGCCGTTGCGGTAGCCGATGCGGACGAGCCGCAGCGCCTCTTCGGCCTGGGGCAGCGATGTCCGGGAAAGCGTTTCGACGCGCGCTTCGGCAGCGAGATACTGCGCCCGCGCCCGGGTTACTGATTGTTCAAAATCTGCCAGCGCCACGGCCTCGCGTGCATTGGCGGCGCGAAGCCTCGCTTCTGCAGCCGCGATATTGCCTTGGTTGCGATTGCTGAAAGAAAGCGGGATCGAGACGCCTACAAGGAATGCGCTGTCATTGCTTTCCTCGAAACGGCGCACGCCGGCCGAGACGACCGGATCGGGAACGCGCAAACTGCGCTCGCGATCGATATCTGCCGCAGCAGCCCTGCTTTCGGCGCGCGCCACCTGCAACTGGAGCCCGCTCGCCGCAGCCAGTGCAGCTCCAGGTGGCCGGATGTCCGGAAAGTCCGCCGGGACTACAGGGGGCACGTCCTGAACGCCCCAGAGAGAAGCGAGCGCAGTCCGCGCCGCGAGACTGGCCGCTTGAGACGCTTGCAATTCGGCGCGCGCCTCTGCCAGGGTCGCCTCTGCACGCAAGGCGCGCAGAGGTGGCTCACGGCCTACTTCGACCAGCAGTCCTGCAATGCGGGCGAGCTCTTCGTTCCGTTCGACCACATCGCGGGCCAGTTCCACGCGCGATGCGGCGGCCGCCGCTGCGACATATCGCTCGCGGACGAGGTAGCCCAGTTCGACATCGGACAGGTCGGCGCGAAGGTTTGCAAGCTGTGCTTGCGCCCGGGCAGCTTCGACCCGGGCACCTCGCTTGTTGCCAAGTTCAAGGCGCTGCCCCACCGCAAGCGTGTATTCGGTAGCCCGCAGTCCGGAAAAAGCGCCGCTTCCGGCGATATTCTCGACCTCGAGCGAAACTTCGGGGTTCGGCCGGAGGCGTGCCTGCCCGACGAGCGAGCGAGCGGCATCCGCTTCGGCGCGCGGTCCCACCATACGCGGGTTCGCGGAGATTTCATCGACTTCGCCCGTTACGCCTGAGCGGCTCAGCGCGTCTTCAAGCGTCAGAAGCTCCTGCTCCTGCGCGGCCACGGACGTGGCTGTTGCGACGAGAAACAACCCTGCAATCAGGGTGTCTCGCCAATGAATGGCTGACATTTTGGAAGAATTCCTCTGCTAACAATCGAACAGGCGCTGCACCGGGGCAGCGCAACGACGATTGTCAGGCGCGAGGAGGGCGTTTCAGTCGGGTACTGACATCCGAGACGGATGCCGCAACAGGAGGCGCTGCAAGAATGACCGACGCAAGTGGAAGCTGTTCTTTCTGGATGCCGCCAGCAAAGCTCGCGCCGTGATGACAATGACCATGGCCGCAAACGCCGTGTTGATCGGCTGGCACTTCGGGATCGCCCTGATCGCCGTCGACATCTAAGGTTGCCGGACCCTCGTCAGCTGCAATCCATGCCGCCGCATCGCCCGGAGCAACTTCCGAGCCGCAGGCAGCTGCATCCACCGCAGTCGCAAAGATCATCGCGACCAACATGAGCAGGACGACGAGCGGGTTGAGGACAAGGCGGCGATAGCTGTAAGTCATGAATTTGGGCCGCCATTAGCAAAGACAAACCGAGCTGCCTAGTGTAATATTCTGTCAGCGTAGATCCATTATTGTGACACTATAACACAACACCTGTGCACTTATATTGTCGAAGGAGGACCCGGCGGGGGCGTAAAGCCAGGCGAATTTGCATCGCACTACAAGAGGCTGTTGGCCTACCGCACGAAGCGAGAACCAATTCCCGCGCCAGCGACATAATCGTCGCCGGCGCGTAGCAAGTTCGACGTTCAATCCTATCGTTTTGGGATGCTTGCACCCAAGCTGCGCCGGTCAACGACGGTAATTCGCCGGGCCTTGGCGTCAATCACTAGACGCTCAAGAACGCCATTGCCGGGAAGCGCGACCACATAGCGCGGATTCATCTGGAGCATCTGCTCATTGCGCTTGAACCCGGCTCGTGCCCCCAGCCGTCTGTCGAGTGAAAACACCAATTGCTGTATATCGTGCCGTTCGGCCCAGCCGGCCGCAAGCCGATCAACGCCTTTGGTGTCGCCGCCGTGCACTAGGAACATGTCGGGCACATGATCACGTACCTTGTCGAGCGTTGACCAGACCTTGGAGGCGAAAGCCTTGGCGTCGTCCGTGGTGGCAAACGAAGACCGGCCACCGGAAAAGACTATTGGCGTGCCTTGCGGTGTATTGGCATCCCGGCGGCGCTCTGCACGAGCCCGCAAAAATTCACGCGCATTGACGACAGCGGACGTCATATGGGCGGCGTGGTTCGAACGCGAACCGGTCATGGGACGCCAGGACGATCCGATCTCTTCAAGATAGAGGGCAGCGGCGGTCTCGCGCATTTCCTCGAACGCAATCATGCTGGCATCGGCGGCCTGGGCACGTTCGACCTGCTCTTCCAGATTGCTCGTGTGAACTTCCGAGCCGTCGGCAGAAGCTAACAATGCGCGAATTTCGTCGCTGGCGCGGTCGAGCTGCGAAGACTTCCGACTTGCTGCACGGTGGAAGAGATTGACGAAACCCCAGGCGATATCCTCGGCGTCCGCCTCGAGCGCCGTATCGGCAAACATGGCGAATAGGTCCGACCAGACGCCGGAAAGTGTCTGGTCGATAGCGTCCTCACACGGGAAATCGACGGCGTTGAAAGGTGCGGGTTTGAAGCTGAAGCCTGACAAATCGAGGCCGTTCAACTGGTCGATGAAGCTGTCGTACATGGTGTGTCTCCTGATCGCGGGGACAAGGAGAGGAGGCACCATTGCCTCGGCCCTGTCCGCCGTAGCCCGATCAGGGCCGGGACAAGGGGCGAAACGCACCGCGCAGCGGGAAACCTGCGGCCCTAGGCTGGCGCGGGCAACACGGGCCGACGGGCCGCAGGTTGCGGCTCGCCCCGACCGGCCCAAGGGCCTCTCCCGGCGGACAGGACCGAGGCAGGTTCAGGACACGGTGTCGCGGGTGCATCGGGAGCGCTCGAAGATCGCTTCGCCATTCGAGAACCGACCGACCATGCGCAGCTCGCCGAACAATTCGATGAACCGTCCCGACACCTGGGCAAGCCAGTGCCGTGCCCTTCCCGTTCTCGGCTGGCTGAAGTCAGCTTCCCAGTACCGGGGATCGCCGCGTTCGGCGAGCCAGATCGCCGCGAGCCCGCAATATGTCGATATGCCGCAATCGGCGAAGGCGTTTCGCAGGAGAATGCGGTCCTCGCGGCCGCGCCATCCATCGAAGCGCTGAAAAGAAGGAAAGGCCGCCTTCGTGGTATCGATGATTTCGTCGACTAGGCACTCGTAGGCCCAGTCGACATCGTCGTCTTCGCCGTCATCGAGCAGGCGAAAGGCAATCACGGAGCCGGATGGATAACTGACGGAACGTCCCATCTACAGTCTCCTGTTCAAGCCGCATCGGCGAGATCGATGTCGGCCTCGCTTTCGTAGGATTGGTGACCACCCAGTTCGAGCAGCAGGCTGGCCGCTTCCTCGGCCTTGGCGGCCGCGGTGAGGATCGCGCGCTCGTCCGATTTGAGGATCTTGAGCCAGGACGCGATGTAGCTGGCGTGATGGTCGAGATGGGTGACTGGAAGGCCCAGTTCTGCCCCCAGAATGGCTGAGGACAGTTCGGCGATCAGTTCTTCGGCAGCATAGGCGTCGCTGCCGAAGCGGTTCTTGAGATCGCGGCCGAGCCGCGAGGAATGCCCCGTCCAGTGCGACAGCTCGTGCGCGAGCGTCGCGTAGTAGTGGTCGTAGGCTTCGAAAAGTTCGGCTGGCGGCATGGTGACCCGGTCGCGCAGCGGTTCGTAATAGGCCTGCGCGCCATGGTGGCGCAGGTCTGCGCCAATATGGGCAAAGAAAGCATCGAGCCGCTCTTCACGTCCTTCGGGCTCAAGCGCGGCAACCACCGGCTTGGGATGATAGAACTCGGGGAGGCCGTCGCACTGGTCGGCGTTGAATACGGCATAGGCCTTGAGCACGCGCCGGTTTTCGGTGTCAGCTTCGCCATCGGCGTTCTCCACCTTCTTGGTGTAGCTCTTATAGAAGATCGCGATGGTCGATTTCTCGCCCTTGCGGACCTGTCCGCCCAACGCCTGGCACTGGCGATAGGTCATCCAGTAGGGCGAGGCGTAGCCGCAGCCATCGGCCACCATCCAAAGCCAGAAGGTGTTCATGCCGCGATACGGCGTCCCGCAGGAGCGCAAGGGCCGCGAGACTGGTACACCGCGCCACGGCTTGACCCAGGGCTTGGTGCCTTGCTCGAGCTTTGCGATGATAGCGGCAGTGATGCGCTGAGCTGGCGAAGTCGATGCAGCGCGGCGATACTTGGTCATAGGAGGTCTCCTGATCGCCGGGACGGAAATGCCCCGGCTCAGGAAGAGCAAAGCTGCCTCTCCTCTCTCCCTCCTGCGCGTCGCCTTTATAGGTGCCGGGTCTTCCGTCGGACACGGGGTTGCAGGGCAAGCAATCGCACAAAGACCGATCCCCGCGGCTTGCGCATTCGCTTGCGATCGGCTAACCGCCCGCCGATGCGCCAGCTCCATTTCCTTTTTCTGTTGGCATTGCTTCTGGTCTCGCATGGCGGGCTTCCGGGAGCAGTTCCGCATCTGGAAGCGGCGCACGCGCATGAGGCGGCAAGTGCGCAACATGCGCATGAACACAAATCGATCGAGTTGGTCGAAGTTCAGGCAGATACCGCTTCGCATGCATCGGAAGAACTGGTTCTGCACGCTGCATCGCACTTGCATAGTTCGATTGCGATTCCTGATCAGGCCGCCTTCGCTGCCAATGGACCTTCGGCCCCAGCACTTCTGCGCCCGGGCGAAGCACCTCCGCTTGTCGGCTTTTCAGCGGCTCCGCTAACCCAGCCACCGTCAGCCTGATTTTCTGAATCCGGCCCGATCTACGGGCCGATATCCATTCGGAAGATCAGGAGTAATTTATCATGCACGTGTCCACGCGTGCCGCCTTTCTGGCGGCCACGTTGGTGTGGGCGACCTCGGCATCAGCCCAGACGTACACACTCGAAGAGGCCGTTCGAATTGCGGTCGCCAACTCACCGCAAGGCGAGGCGACCGCCGCTCGTCTTGATGGTTTCAACGCAGCCCGAAACGCTGCCGATACCAGCCCCGCGCCCACAATCGAGGGGACAGTTGAGAACATCGGAACCCCCGGCTTTTCGCAATGGCAAATCGACGGGACCTACAACCAGCGACTGGAGCGCGGCGGCAAGCGCGCGGCGCGTGTAGGCCTCGCGCAAGGTGATATCGCCGTTGCCGAAGCCGAGGCACTCGTTCGGCGTCTCGATCTCGCGAGCGAAGTCCAGGCGTTGTACGTGGAAGCGCAAGCCGCGGCCCTGTCGCTCGAACTTGCCAGGAGCAGGGTCGAGATCGCCGAAACCCTCGCCAATGAGGTGCAGCGCAGGGTCGACGAGGCGCGTGACCCGCTCTTCGCCGGAACGCGCGCTCGCACGCAGTTGGCCGAAGCGCGAGTAGATCTTGGACTGGCGGAGCATGCCTATGCGGCAGCTCTTGCCCGCCTCGCACTTCTCACCGGTGGGGATCGGGCCAGCATCGGGATCGTGACCTCGGGTTTCCTAGATGCTCCAGAAGTTGCCGCCGACCCCGCCGACCTCACTCCGGTCGATCTTGCCGTCTTCCGGGCCCGGCGCAACAGGGCGGATGCAAACTACCGCCTGCAGGAGGCCAATTCGCGAACCGATCCCACTGTCTTCGCAGGCCCGCGGCTGTTCGGCAACGGCGACGTCGCCGTCATCGCGGGCTTTTCGCTCCCCTTGCCCAATCGCGCGCTCAACCGGGCCAACATTGATCGCGCCGCGGCCGAGCAGCGGCAGGTCGAGGCGGATCTCGCGGTCGAACGGTTCCAGCGTCGCCGGCAGATCGCTCTGGCCGCCGAGCGGGTAGAAGAGGCCCGCCATGAGGCCGAAGCGATTCAGGAGCAGGTGGTTCCCGGTGCCGAACAAACGCTCCGGGAAGTTCGTGCCGGCTACAATCGCGGAGGATTCACCTTCCTCGATGTCTCCGTTGCCCAGACCGCATTGCACGAGGCCAGAGTACGCTTCGTCGATGCTCTCGCCGAATATCATCAGGCCAAGGTCGACTACGACCGACTGACCGGCCGCTTCATCGAACTTGTTGGGGGATACTGATCATGCGCAAGACGCATTTCTTCCTTGCTGCTTTTTTTGCAGCTACACTCACCGCCTGCGGCCAGTCGGCAGAGACGCCGGAAACTAACGAGGAACAGGCCGCGGCCGAAGGCGATTACGAGCGCGGACCGCACAACGGACGTATGCTTCGTGATGCTGACTTCGCCATCGAAGTCACCGTCTTCGAGGACGGCGTTCCGCCCGAATATCGCCTCTACGCTTACCGCGACAACGAGCCCGTCGATCCCGAAACGGTCCGTGCCCGGGTCATGATCACTCGCCTGGACGGCGAAAAGACCACGTTCGAATTCGAACCGGAACAGGATTACCTGCGAGGCCAGGGTGTTCTCGTCGAACCACACAGCTTCGACGTCGTGGTAGTGGCGAACGAAGGCGACGACACCCATCGGTGGGCGTTCGAATCGTACGAAGGCCGGGTTACAATCTCGGACGAGGCGGCTCGTGCGGCCGGCATTCGGACCGAAACGGTCGGACCGCAGCAAGTCGGGGAAACCGTGGAAATCATCGGACGGGTGGAGCTCGATCCCTCTGGCAGCGCCGAGGTGGGAGCCAAATTCCCGGGCACCGTCATGTCGCTGCATGCCAATCTCGGCGATCGTGTAGCCCGAGGGGCGTTGCTCGCGCGGGTGGAAAGCAGCTCATCGTTGCAGACCTATCCGATCTATGCGCCGATTTCCGGAGTGGTCACGCAGCGCAGCACCAATATCGGGGATATCGCGGACAGTGACCCGATGTTCGTCATATCCGATCCGTCGCGCACGGTCGCGACCTTCCCGATCTTCCCGCGCGACATCGAACGGGTCCGCCCGGGACAATCGGTGCTTATCCGGGGCCTCGAAGGCCAGCGCGCGCAGGGTTCCCGCATCCGGGATTTCCTGCCGCTGGCGGAAGTCAGCAGCCAGGCTGTTACCGCGCGTGCACCGCTCCCCAATCGCGATGGCTTCTGGCGACCGGGAATGGCGGTCCGAGGACTGGTGTCGGTCGATCAGCGGCGGGTTCCGCTCGCCGTGCGAACGGACGCCATCCAGCAGTTCCGCGATTTTCGTGTCGTCTTCGCCAAGATCGGTGAGACCTACGAAGTGCGGATGCTCGAGCTTGGCCAGGAAGGTGCCGAGTGGACCGAAGTGCTGAGCGGGATCGAAGCAGGCACCGTCTACGCATCCGAGAACAGCTACGTGATCAAGGCCGACATCGAGAAGTCGGGCGCGAGCCACGATCACTGAGGGGCGATATTATGTTGGAAAAGATAGTCGAGCTGTCGATCAGGCAGCGTTTCGCAGTGCTGGCAGCGGTGTTCATTTTCGCCGCTGTGGGCATTTACAGTTTCGGTAAGCTCAAAATCGATGCCGTGCCGGACATCACCAATGTGCAGGTGCAGATCAATACGTCCGCGCCGGGCTTTTCTCCGCTGGAGGCGGAGCAACGCATCACCTATCCGGTCGAAACCGCCATCGCGGGATTGCCGGGGCTTTCCTATACGCGTTCGGTTTCGCGCTACGGCCTCAGCCAAGTCACCGTCGTGTTCGAGGATGGCACCGACATCTTTTTCGCCCGGCAGCTGGTCAACGAGCGGTTGCAGGCGGTGCGCTCGAATCTGCCCGAGACGGTGGAGCCGGAGCTCGGACCTATCGCCACGGGCCTAGGCGAGATTTTCATGTACACTGTCGAGGCCAAGCAGGGAGCGGTCAAGCCGGATGGCTCAAGCTATACCGCTCAAGACCTGCGGACGTTGCACGACTGGGTGGTTCGCCCGCAGCTTCGCACGGTTCCCGGGGTCACCGAGGTCAACTCGATCGGCGGCTACCGCAAGGAATACGTCGTGGCCCCGCTACCCGAACGCCTTGCGGGTTTCGGTCTAACGGTCGAGGATGTGATCGAGGCGCTCGAGAATAACAACGCCAATGTCGGCGCTGGCTATGTAGAGAGGTCGGGTTCGCAATATCTGATCCGCGTACCCGGACAGGCCGAGGACGAACGCGATCTGTCCGGGATTATCGTCGATTACCGCGAGGGTGTCCCGATCCGTATCGCCGATGTCGCCGATGTCGAAATCGGCTCGGAAATCCGCAACGGTGCGGCGACCAAGGATGGCCGGGAGGTAGTTCTCGGAACGATCTACATGCTCGTCGGCGAGAACGCCCGCGATGTCAGTATCGCGGTGGCTGAACGGCTCGAGGAAGTGAACCGGTCGCTCCCGGGCGGCGTTGTCGCCAACACCGTTTACGACCGATCCGAACTGGTCGAAGCAACCGTCTCCACGGTCGAGAAGAACCTCGCCGAAGGCGCACTGCTGGTGATCGTGGTTCTCTTTGTGCTGCTTGGCAACTTCAGGGCCGCGCTCATCACAGCAGCCGTGATTCCGCTTTCCTTCCTGCTAATGATCACGGGCATGGTCGAAAACGACATATCGGGGAATCTCATGAGCCTCGGCGCTCTGGATTTCGGTCTGATCGTCGATGGCGCGGTGATCATTGTCGAGAACTGCTTGCGCCGCTTCGGCGAGGCCCAGCATTCGCTTGGAAGGCTGCTCAACCGCGAGGAACGTTTCAAGCTGGCGGCCCGCGCCTCGGCGGAGGTGATCAAGCCGAGCCTGTTCGGCATCCTGATCATCACCATCGTCTACGTACCGATCTTTGCTCTCGAGGGCGTCGAGGGCAAGACGTTCCACCCGATGGCGATCACGGTCGTCATGGCGCTTACCGCTGCCATGGTGCTTTCCCTGACCTTCGTTCCCGCAGCGGTTGCGACGTTCGTTACGGGGAAAGTCGAGGAGAAGGAAACGCGCGTCATGCGCGCGGCCAAATCGGGATATCGACCGATGCTCGACTTCGCATTGCGGTCGCGCAAGGTGGTGCTTGCCGGAGCCGTCGCACTGGTGGTTCTCAGCGGCTTCGGCGCGAGCCGGATGGGATCGGAATTCATCCCCAATCTTGACGAAGGAGATATCGCACTACACGCGCTTCGTATTCCGGGCACCAGCCTCAGCCAGGCAGTCGCCATGCAGACCGCTCTGGAAGACCGGATCCGGACCTTCGCCGAGGTTGACCAGGTATTCGCGAAGATCGGTACGGCCGACGTGGCCACTGACCCTGTGCCGCCATCGGTCGCCGACACCTTCGTCATCATGAAACCGAGGGAGGATTGGCCGAACCCCCGCAAACCGAAGGAGCAACTCGTCGCCGAAATGAACGAGGCGGTCCAGCAAGTGCCGGGCTCGCGCTATGAGTTCCTCCAGCCGATCCAGATGCGCTTCAACGAACTCATCGCGGGAGTGCGATCCGATGTCGCCATCAAGATATTCGGGGATGATCTCGATCAGCTTGCCGCTGTCGCAGCCGAGGTCGAAGGCGTCGTCTCTTCGATCGAAGGATCGCAGGATGCGCAGACCGAGCAGGTTACCGGCCTGCCCTTCATCCAGGTCATTCCCGAACGGGACCGCTTGACCCAGCTCGGACTGAATGTGGACGACGTCCAGACGGTGGTTTCGACGGCAATCGGCGGGGCCGAAGCCGGACAGATCTTCGAGGGGGACCGGCGCTTCGACATTGTTGTTCGCTTGCCCGAGGACCTGCGCGAAGACCGGCAGGTGCTCGAACGGCTCCCGATTCCGTTGCCGGGAGGCGGCTCCGTTCCCTTATCTGAAGTCGCGACCATCGAGAACGTTCAGGGACCGAACCAGATCAGCCGCGAGGATGGCAAGCGGCGGGCCGTGGTCACCAGCAATGTGCGAGGACGGGACCTCGGTTCCTTTATTTCCGAGGCGCAGGAAAGGATCGCCACGGAAGTCGATCTCCCGGAAGGCTACTGGGTAGACTATGGCGGCACCTTCGAGCAGCTGGAGTCAGCAACCGCGCGCCTTCAGATCGTGGTGCCGCTCGCCCTGCTGTTGATCTTCGGTCTGCTGGTCGCGCTGTTCCGCTCGGTGAAGGATGCGCTGGTCGTGTTTTCCGGTGTGCCTTTGGCGCTTACCGGAGGAGTGGCGGCGCTTATGCTGCGCGGCATCCCCTTTTCGATCTCGGCCGGGGTTGGCTTCATCGCCCTGTCGGGCATTGCCGTGCTGAACGGCGTCGTCATGCTGACGTTTATCCGGCAGCTGATGGATGAAGGCAAACCGCTCGAAGATGCCATCAAGGAAGGGGCCATGGCCCGCCTGCGACCGGTGCTCATGACCGCGCTTGTCGCGAGCCTGGGCTTCGTGCCGATGGCTCTCAATGTCGGGCTCGGTTCGGAGGTACAGCGTCCTCTTGCAACCGTTGTCATCGGCGGGATCGTATCGGCTACCGCCCTGACCCTGCTGGTTCTTCCAGCTCTCTACCGGGTAGTTCGCGGCGATCGCGGGGATGTCCGAGAGACAAGGACATCCGACGAAGATCATAACCCTCAACTCGCAAGCTGAAGCCGGAGCGACCGTCCGTAGGGCGCAATCCTGCGGACGGCAGACATCCGAGACCGGAGACTGAAATGATATCCATAACGAAACTTCAATCCAATACAGCATTCGTGCGCATCCTCGCGCTCATTGCTGTTCTGCTGATCTTCCTCGCTTCGGGTGCCGAAGCCTGGGCGCACAATGTTGCCGAGGGAGATAAAGGCTACATCCAGGAGAGCAACGGAATGCTGATCCTTCCGTTTATCTATCTCGGCGCGAAACACATGGTGACCGGATATGATCACCTGCTCTTCCTCTTTGGCGTTATTTTCTTCCTCTACCGGTTGAAGGACGTCGGTATCTACGTGACGCTGTTCGCGATCGGTCATTCGACCACCCTGCTTTTCGGTGTCCTGACCGGCATCACGGCCAATGCCTATCTGATCGATGCGATCATCGGCCTGTCGGTGGTCTACAAGGCTTTGGACAATCTCGGTGCCTTCCAACGATGGTTCGGGTTTCAGCCCAGCACCAAGGCAGCGACGCTGATCTTCGGATTCTTCCATGGTTTCGGCCTCGCCACGAAGATCATCGAATTCGACATCGCCGAAAATGGCCTCGTTCCGAACCTGATCGCCTTCAATGTCGGGGTGGAGATCGGGCAGTTGCTGGCGCTTGGCGCAATCCTGATCGTGATGGGCTTCTGGCGCAGAACTCAGAGCTTCATGCGTCACGCCTTCGCCGCCAACACTGTTCTCATGACCGCGGGCTT
>OJBY01000729.1_pt1 | contig 15485 bp, 15 predicted proteins | sample 1591731 | NCBI WGS metagenome assembly OJBY01 (sample SAMN05416837, study PRJEB24817) | seawater metagenome | isolation source: Sea water | place: Canada:Atlantic | collected 2013-07
GTCTTGGCCCCCTGGTCCTGATCGCCCTTGGTGTTTCCGGTGCCTGGATCGGCAACCTTGCCGCTCTGGAGCCTTACCGGCCGTGGTTTATTGGTGCTGCTCTGTTGGCGATGGTCTTTGCCTGGCGTCGGATATACCGGCCCGCGCAGGACTGCGAACCGGGCGAAGTCTGCGCGGTACCGCAAGTGCGCACTGCTTACAAGATCACCTTCTGGATCGTCGCGCTGCTGATACTGACCGCGCTGGCGTTCCCTTTCGTCTTACCGCTGTTTTACTGAAACCTGATCCAACCTATTTACTGAGAGGCACCACACCATGAAAAAGTCCCTAATCACCGCCGTACTGTTTACGCTGTTCAGCCTGCCTACCCTGGCGGCACAACAAACGGTGACCTTGTCCGTTCCAGGCATGACCTGTGCGGCCTGCCCGATTACCGTCAAAGCCGCCCTGAAGCGGGTCGACGGCGTAAGTGCTGTGGATGTCCGATATGAGGAACGGGATGCGACGGTGACCTTTGACGATGAGAAAACCTCCGTTGAGGCGCTGACTCAGGCCACCACCAATGCGGGTTATCCGTCCACCCTGAAATAAACCGGGACGACCAAGGAGTAACCATGAAAGATCCCAAGACGCTGTTGCGAGCGAGTGCTATTGGCACTGTCGTGGTCGCGCTGTGCTGCTTCACGCCGATTCTGGTGGTTTTACTCGGATCCGTTGGTCTGGCAGCGCTGACCGGCTACCTGGATTACGTGCTGTTGCCGGCGCTCGCCATTTTTATCGGCCTGACCTGCTACGCCGTATGGCGTAAAAAGAAATACGACGCCTGCTGCGATAGCCCATCTACCAAGGAGTCACATGAATGAGTAACGACAACCTGCATATTGCCGTGATTGGCAGTGGCGGCGCTGCCATGGCCGCCGCCCTGAAGTCAACGGAACGCGGAGCACGGGTCACCCTGATCGAGCGCGGCACCCTCGGTGGCACCTGCGTCAATATCGGCTGTGTGCCCTCGAAAATCATGATCCGGGCTGCAAACGTGGCTCATATGCGCCGCACCAGTCCGTTCGACGAGGGTATCGAGGCAAGCGAGCCGTCCATTGACCGGCCCCGGTTGCTGGCCCAGCAACAGGCCCGGGTCGATGAGCTTCGTCGCGACAAGTATGAGGGCATTCTCGAAGACAATTCGGCGATTACTGTCGTGCGGGGTGAGGCCCGTTTTACCGACGCCAATACGCTGACAGTGACTGGAACCGACGGTACGGAACGCGAGGTACGCTTTGACAGAGCGTTCATTGGTACCGGTGCGCGGCCTACCATCCCACCGGTTCCGGGCCTGTCCGATACGCCGTACTGGACGTCCACCACGGCACTGGCCAGCGACACCATTCCGGACCGGCTGATTGTCATCGGGGCGTCTGTCGTGGCAGTGGAACTGGCACAGGCGTTTGCCCGACTGGGCAGCGAGGTGACCATTCTGGCACGCAGCCGGCTATTTTCCCGGGAGGACCCGGCCGTGGGCGAGGCCATTGAAACTGCGTTCAAAACCGAGGGTATCAAGGTTCTGAATGACACCCAGGCGAGCCAGATCAGTTATACCAACGAGGAATTCGTGCTCGACACGAACGCAGGGGAACTGCGCTCCGATCGGCTGCTGGTGGCCGTGGGACGCACACCGAACACAGACAGGCTGAATCTGGAAGCGGTCGGTGTCGAGACGGATCGCGGGTCCATTGTCGTCGATGAGCAACTCCAGACCCGGGTGCCGGGCATTTACGCTTCCGGCGACTGTACCAATCAGCCCCAGTTCGTCTATGTGGCGGCCGCAGGTGGTAGCCGGGCCGCGATCAATATGACCGACGGCGATGCCCGCCTGGATCTCAGTGCCATGCCGGAGGTGGTCTTTACCGAGCCGCAGATCGCGACTGTCGGTTTGTCCGAGGCCGACGCCGAGGCAAGAGGCTACGTCACCGACAGCCGTACCCTGACCCTCGACAACGTGCCACGGGCTTTGGTCAACTTTGATACCGGAGGCTTCATTAAAATGGTCGCGGAACGTGAAAGCGGGCGGTTACTGGGTGTGCAGTCCGTGGCGGGTGAGGCCGGCGAACTGATCCAGACCGCCGTGATGGCCATACGCGCGGGCATGACCGTCAACGAGATTGCCGATGAGCTGTTCCCGTACCTGACGATGGTTGAGGGTCTGAAGCTGTGCGCTCAAACCTTTACCAAGGATGTCAAACAATTATCCTGCTGCGCGGGATAAGGCAAGGCCCCATGAATGATGTGCGTGAAATCGTAAATCGGCTGGGCCTGACCGGAGAAGCGGAGGCCACGCTTCATGTGGCGCTATTGCGTGAGCTGGTCCAGGGTCGTCCGGTCACTCTTGAGCGGCTTGCAGCGTCGCTCAACTGGACGACGGACCAGGTGGTGCAGGTGCTGGAACAGCTGCCTTGCGGAACCGTCGAGTATGACGGTCAGGGACGGCTGGTCGGCTCAGGCATCACCCTGCGTGAAACGCCGCATGCGTTTGTGGTAAACGATCAGCCGCTCTACACCTGGTGTGCACTCGACGCCTTGATGTTTCCGGCTGTCATTGGCGAACCCGCACAGGTTCGGTCGCGTTGTCCCCACACCCACAAGCCGGTCACCTTGACGGTCACGCCACAGGAAGTGCTTTCGCTCCAGCCAGAGGACGCGGTTCTCTCGCTGGTTTCCGTGGCCACGGACGGCGACATTCGCAGTGCCTTCTGTTGCGATGTCCACTTTTTTGCTTCTCGATCTGCCGGGGAAGCGTGGTCCGGGGACAAACCGCACGCAAGCATTGTGACTGTTCAGGAAGGTTTCGAACTGGGTCAGGCCATTGCCCGGCAATTGCTCGACAAAGCGGAGAGTGACTGACATGACGGTGAATACTCTAAGAGCAGAACCTGACGTTGAACGCGGACCGGAAACACAAAGCCAAGGGTATGTCATTTCCCAGGCGGCCCGTTGCTGTGGTCTGTCGGTGCCGCAAATTCGGACGTACCTGGATATGCGACTGGTGCAGGCCTGCGGAAAAACCTCGGGGGGCTTTCGCTTGTTTGATTACCGCTGTCTGGAACGGCTGAAGTTCATTGGGGCTTGTCGTGAGGCAGGCCTGGGGCTCCCGGAAATCGCCGAGTTTGTTCATGCGCTCGACAACGGGGATGAGCAGCAGTGCCGCACAGCCAAGCGGCAAATACAGGATACTCTTGCCGTTAAGAGGGCGGCGCTGAATCGCTGTACCCAAGTGTTGACAAAGGCAGAGCGTGGAGCCGGGTTAAGCGATTCAATTTCGCCATAAGTGAACGCCTACACCGGAGCGGTGTCCAGAGAAAAGACACGGCTGTCTACACCTTACTTTCCCTATCGAGATATTGAGGTAACCATGAGCAGTAATACCCATCACTTACTCGAAGATGCCCAATCCCGAATGGCTGACATTTACGAGTGGCTGGAGGTGGCTGACGATAGTCGCCACCGCCTGGGGCAACCTAAACGCATCCATCAGGCCAGTTTGTCGGTGCGCATGGATGATGGCTCGCTGCGAGTTTTTCCTGCCTGGCGCGTGCAGTACGACGATACCCGTGGCCCCACCAAGGGCGGCATTCGCTTCCACCCCGATGTCACCGAGGATGAGGTCGCGACACTGAGTTTCTGGATGACGTTGAAGTGCGCTGCGGTCGACCTGCCGTTTGGTGGTGCCAAAGGGGGTATCTGTGTCGATCCGAAGACCCTCTCCCGCCTGGAGCTGGAGCGATTGTCCCGCAGCTATATCCGTGCCTTTCACGATGTGATCGGCCCTGAACGCGATATTCCGGCCCCCGACGTCAACACTAACGCCATAATCATGGGCTGGATGGTGGATGAATACGCCCAGATCGAACGTCGGCACGTGCCCGGCGTCATTACTGGTAAGCCCCTGGGACTAGGGGGCTCCATTGGTCGTGAGGAAGCCACTGGTGCAGGTGCGTTGCAGGTGTTGGACTTGTGGGTAAAACGGCAGCACCAGAAACCGGAAGATCTGACAGTGGCTGTCCAGGGGTTCGGTAACGCCGGCCAGCATTTTGCGCGCCTGGCGCACGATGTCGGTTATAATATTGTCGCATTGTCTGACTCCCAGGGTGGCATCTACAGTGATGAGGGGTTGGATCCTTCGCCCATCCTGCGTCACAAAAACCGTACCCGCGAACTCAAGGGCATGGTCTATTGCGACGATTCCGTGTGTGACCTCGCGGACACGCAGTCCCTTAGCGGCGACGAATTGCTGGAACTGGACGTCGATGTTCTGGTGTTGGCCGCACTGGAAAACCAGATAACGGACGCCAACGCAGATCGGGTCCGGGCCAGGATGATCGTGGAGATCGCTAACGGCCCCGTCAGCAGCGACGGTGACCGCGTCCTGAAGGATCGTAATATCCCGGTGATCCCGGACATCATCGCCAACGCCGGCGGCGTGATAGTCAGCCATCTGGAATGGGTTCAGAACCGGATGGGCGATTACTGGTCAGGCGAAGCCGTGGAAAAGCAACTCAGGCAGCGTCTTGAGCGTGAAGCGAATGCCTGTTTCAACCTGGCGGAGGAGAAAGCCATACCCTTGCGCACAGCCGCCTATATCCAGGGTGTCGGGCGGATTGTGGATGCCATGGCTCAACAGGGCACTCAAGGCTATTTCAATGACCAACTTGGGTGAGGTGAAAAGCGACGGTGGCGGTCATCCCCTTACTGCTGGGGTGCCCACTTCATGTCTGAACTGAACTCTTCTCTCTCTGGCATTGTCCTGTCTACGCTCACAGCCGTTATGCCAACCCTAGATTTGTCTCGTGGAGCGCACGAACAAATGTTGCGGGCTGAGTTGAAACTAAGAATCAATGATGGTCGAAATAACGTTGCAAAAAAATGTTGCTGTAAAAAAGCTGAGCAGTGCATGGATTTCAGAGGTTCGAGAAAAATTAACAACAAAAATCAGTTATGCCTACTTCGTATAATCCAGTCTGAACAGAAGCAAGGGCGCTCGAGGCCCAGACAAATGGTTGCCACCTTCTAGCCAGTGCGGGTACGTAGCTAGATTTCTCCGTATCGTGAAGCAGTACAATCTCGAGCCCTCCTCTCTTGAAGCCAAGTGGATGAATTCCTTTCTGGATAGGTGTCACGGCTGACGGCTTGCTAGAACGAATAGCGTGAAACGGTTGCCACTCGAAACGTGGCCTTCTGAAAAAGAAAAGGTTTACTGACTAGGAGGTCTTAGAAGGTCTTGATTCTGAGTCAGCGCATGCTGACGAATTGGCCATACAGCTTCCTTAAGAGCTTACGCCACTGGAGCGGCTAAGAGGTTCGGTTTTACGCTATGATCGGCCGACTGCCCCAGTCTGGGATGAATCCTTTGACTCAGACGACAGTATTTCAGACGATTTCAAGCAAAATCGGGAACAGCCTCCGAGGGGCAGGAGTAAAAATGCCCACGACTATCAGATCTCACGTCATGGCTTGGCTCTGGCTGCCCAGAATGGTGTTTATATCAGCCCAAATCTACTGATGCGCTAGCAGAGATCTCCCCCCCTCCCTCAGCTAAAGTCCCCGGCTTCGATTTTGGCTAGCACCTGATAAACTCGCCTACACCCTTCCGGTGTTCCAAGCAGTTTGCTGGGGGCCTCCCCTTTTAGCGCCTTGATCGGACTCTCTAACCATTTCAAAGCGATCTCTCGAGATTCAAACACAGTCTCGGCCATCTGTTGCACCCTTTCCGGCGAAATCTTGGGTGTGTCGCCTTCTCGTTCAGACATAAACTTGCGCCTATCTCAAATGACTGCGTTTTCCAACATCAAACGTGACTGCCATTATTCGCGTGATCCATCAGTAATCGATTCGTCGATTGGTCGGCGACCTTCATCTCTCCATGCATAGTTACGTAAACCATGCATAAATGTCAGTGGAAAGGGGGGGAGGACCTCCAGGAACCTTAGGTGCTAGTGGCAAAAAGGGCGAGAACTTCATTCCAGTACTGGTTGCTAATACGGAGGTCCACTTCCTCCTCTGCTGTCTTGCTGTATCGATCAGGGTCTTCAAATGACGCTTGCTCGTCCAGATCCAATGTGAAGGCAAAGTTGTCGTCCTGGTAGAACTGCATTGCTTTCGATTTCTGAGTACCCCGAGCCTCCGAATCCGGAACGAATGAAACAACCCTTTCTCCGGGAAGATCTTCTCCGATCCTGCGCGCAAATTCCGCTAAATTTGGTTCAGCCAACACGTAAAGCCAAGCACTTGTACCCACAGGATCCGTTGGCTGTCGTCTGAGAATCCGGCCGAGTACCTGCCGAAAGTGCAGTTCGGTTCGGATTCGACTGAGGTGACAGCAAACCTGAAGTCTCGGAATGTCAGTGCCTTCGCTGATCATTCCAACCGAGATAATCCAGCGATCTGATGACGTCTTGAAATTGGAGATAATGCGCTGCGCTCCAGGCGTCTGATAGGTGACGATGATTGGATGCTCCCCAGTCATCGCAAGGCGCCCTGCTATTTGGTCAGCGTGTGCCACAGACGCTGCGACAACAAGCCCTCCTGCCAAAGGCGTATGCTTGCGTATGCTCGTTAATCTTGCTGAAGCCTCAGAGACAACCTGGTCAATGACCTCATCTCTAAACAAGAAATCCGGATAGGTGATGTGCTCATTCTTGAGAGACTCGCTGATACTCGCGAACGTTTTATATCCCAATTCATCCGATTTCAGGCTGATCTCGCGATTGTCTGTAAGCACGATCTTCGGTGACCGGCATACGCCATCCAAAACAGCCTGTCGCACACCGTACTCGTAATCACAGGATATCAGTCCATTACATGTCGTGTAGTGAGAAAGAACGATAGGACTGTCGTCAGTTCGCCATGGAGTACCCGAGAGTGCCATGGTGTATCGTGCTCTCCCTTGGATCTTCTCCAAAATGGTTCGTCCCCAGCTATTAGCAATTGGAGAGTTCTCCCAAACGACTCCTGAGCAGTGATGAATCTCATCAAGGACCACCAGGACACGATGTTCGCGCAATACCTGCCACAATTCTTCAGGCAGGGTGCCCATGGATTGGTAGGTATAAGATCCCCCTGCCGCTCCGATCTGACCATTAAAGCTCCGTTCAAGAATTTGGCGGAACGTGGCTGCAACGCCGTCAGCAACTGTGCGAGATGGAGAAAAACAAATTACAAAATCGATTTCATCTCGCTGAAAAAGCGCTTTCGCAACCGAGGCGACCATTACCGTTTTGCCAGCGCCTGGTGTTGCGTGGCACAGGAAATGAGACTGCCTCTCATAGGATGAAAGAGCTTTCTCAACGCATTCAACCTGCCATCTGCGGAGTCGGATCACGAATTACACCCGATATTTGCCAGTACTGTTTCTACGGCACGCAGCTGGCCCAAAAGCTTTGTGCTTCGGTCGCGAGACTCTAAATATTGCGTTCTGACAACTTCCTGGAGCGCCGGAAATTTATTGTAGAGGCGCTGATACTCCTCTGCCTCTCCAATACTCGTCATCAATTCGACTTTCCGAGTTGAAAGCTCCTCTCTCAATCCTTTTAGTGTCGAGGGATCCATTAAAGGCTCATTCTTCTCCTCTACTGGCGCGAAAGGAGAGCGTTTTTTTTGCAAAGCAATTCCGGAAGGCAAGCCCTGGTAAATGAATTTGCAACCTCGTCCCTTCTGGCCATCATGTCTTTCTACAAGGCCTGCAGCCTCCAGTCGAAGTAATTCTTTGTAGATGTATTTGCGAATCGAATTGCGATCCGGATTCACGGCTCGCCGCGATATCCGGTCAAAATAGAGATCTCGAATTGCAGTCGTTGAAAAGGGACTATTTGCGAATTGCCTCATGAGCGAAAGCAAAATTTGATCGACGCGAATTTGCTTAATTTCGTTCATGTGGGAGTCCTAGTTCAGTCTGACGGTCGATCGAGTCGATTTAATAAAATGGGTAGTATATGCCGTGGCTCCTGATGCCTCAAGAAAGCATAGTCTTGTCTTTTATGGGGACAAGAAATGCGATCGTTGGTTTGTGATGCGTTTGGAAAAAACCTTCGCTCGGCTCGCCAATTCAGAGGATTCTCTCAAGAGGGTCTGGCGCGTCAAGCCGAGATAGACAGAAGTTACTTAGGAAAAGTCGAAAGGGGAGAGGTCAATATTACAATTGAAAGAATTTACCAACTTGCAGAATGCTTGCAGTGCTCTCCTAAAGATCTTTTGCCAGATCTCCACCCCGCGGAGACAATTGAAAGGAACTAAGAATTGAATTGAAACCTCAAGGCGCTTCACTGGGAGCGGACTTTGAGTGAGGGAACTTAAGCGTAAACTGGAAGTGGATGCCCGTTAAGTTGCCTTAAAATATACGTTTTAATCCGGCCCGAACCACTTTTGAGTCCAGCCAAAGTCCGTCTCTGGTTTGAACCGATACTATTGCGACATTGAACGCTCTGCTGCCCTAAGCCAATCATCAAGACCATTTACGCCCAAAGCCAACAACGAATCCTGGACCCTGATCACTCGATGTAGCATCTCACCACTATCAGATTCTTCTAGCTCCTCAGCGTGTGCAAAAAGTCGAGTTAACAATCTAGTGAGACAGTCCTCATGGTCGTAAAGATGAACTTTTGTGCGCCGCACAAAATCAAAGTAAAGCTCCGAAGCCTCCAAAGCATGAATCGGGTCTATCAGCGAAATGGCACCAAGCCACTTATCAATACCAACCACATCATTCCTTCCCGATTCACTTTGTGTTTCAAGCAACGAAAGACAACGCTTCAGGTGATCGATTGGAACTATTGCAAGTGGGTCATTTTCTTGCAGGAGCGAGCGAAACTTTCGAGCTACGATCAAAGCACAATGCCCACCTTGCTCCATACCCTTACTGAGCCCTTTTGAGCATTGCTCTGTATTTCTCACGAAGTTGCCCGGATGCGACCAAACGCTTGCAGCACCGCTCCATGCATCTTCCGATGCCAGCACCTGAAGTTCGGCCATTAACGAAGGAAATTTCACTCTATGGGATAAGGCAGCCAGCGCAGATATTCGCCCCCAAGTTTCTAAGTCTTTACCTATCCCCGATCGACGGAGTTCATTCAACCAACCCGCCACCTTCTCAAAGCTCTTATGGTAGGCATGGTATAAACACGGCTCAGCAACCCCCCAGAGCCCCTGAGCGGGCTTTTCCATAATCTTCCCAAACAGTTCCCAACCAACGTCAGAGTGAAGATGTTGGAGATAAGGCATTCGCCTCAACAGCATAGAGCGGGTGGCCGGACTCTGGTTACTGGAGAACTTACGCAACGAGTCCAGCAAATTAGTGGGCCAGCTGAGGCCTTTATCCTCATGTTGAATTGCCAACACCATCAAAGCATTGGCGATGCCCCCTGGGGTGCTATTGATGCCAGCAGTCAATAAATCGGTATGGTCTTCGGCTGTCGAATCTTCCTCTTGGAAATCGAAGAAACCCGCTGCTAGGTCCACCAATCGGTTTGAATCGTTGGTATCAAAAACCACAAATGCACAGCCCTCAATCGCTTTAGAGGCAGCCCGATTGTGCCCCCAATGTTCAGGATGCCTCTCGAGTTCAAATATGATTTTTCGTGCAACATCCAAAGCATCTGAGACTTCTATAAGCGACCAATCTCCGTTTGGTCGCAAATCGCCATGTTCGTATAACAGGTAAGTCCCGAGTCCCTCCATCACGTCATCTCGGAAACAACAGGGGATACTCGTCCAATGCTTTGATAAGAACTCCACAAAACGCGAAGGATGACGAGATACTGCTTCGCGAAGTTGCCAGCCAACCTGACGCTCGCCACCGATCAGGAAGTCATCAAACCCGCTTTCGTGCCCTTCATAATGAGCTAGTAGCTGTAAAACGGCTGAGTCACTAACATCAAGAAACACATCGAAAGAGAATGGCGCGCAGACTACTCCTCCACGTGACCCAATTCGCGGGACCCGCTCTAAAGGCCAAAAAAAACCCTCGCACTTATCTATTACAGCCTGCGCATCCGGGCTACGCAGATGACATGGAACTGCAAGTATTAATTGAGCTTGGGCGAAAAGTCTCGATTTTTGCTCCTGATGCTCTAAGGCAGCCTCCCTATAAAGTGATAATATCGCCGATTGAATTTGCTCCTGGGGCGGGCCATCGAGGCACGAAAATGCTGCTTCTAAAAGCGAACCAATCTCATACTGAAAAATTGATTCGTACCACTCGCTCTTGCTAAGCACCCTCGCTATCAGGTCAAGGTTTTTGCTTACAGTCTCAGTGCAGGCAAGAATCGAAAAGTAGCGCAGGGAGCCTTCCGAATTAAAAGCTAGGCGCTCTCGATTATCTTCCCACCAAGCTGAGTGCATTCGAGCCTGATGAAGGATTCCTGACTGAATAGCGTCGAACAAAAAACGCTCATCATCAACATGCCGAAAATCTTGCTGAGAATGACCATCTTCATAAGACGTCTCATTCAAGAACCCAATTGAAAAAACATCGTTATTAATACCGTAGTGTTGGACCTTGGCCTTACTCCAACTCTCGACCGATGTGATAGCCATATCAAGCAATGCAGTAGATGCATCCATGCGGTCTTTCAGAAAACTCTTATTCTTGCTACCAAACTCATTGGCGGAACAACGAAGTTTTCCGTTGAAACGAAAATGAACAACGTCTTCATCGCTCATCTCGCCCACTATGTATTCCCAAAGGTGACTGTCAGCCACACACCCCAGCCCTACGAGACGAGCCAGGGCTTCTCCGAGAAAGCTGTGTTCCTGTCGAGGTGTTTCAAGAAGTTTGGTTAGTAATGGACCACATAATGCAATATTTTCCTCGTTAAACCGCGTGATCTGATGGCCAATGCTCATCGCTTGCCGCTCTGTATCTACCCCCTCCATTTCCAAGAGTTCTGACCAAAAGGCTATCACGCCTGGCGCATCGTGATTCTTCCATTGAGATATGCGATGGCCATGAGCAATCAAACCATCAAGGTCATTCAAGCTCTTCAATAGGGGCACCAAGTGCTTCAGCCAAAAATTATGCCACTCCACTCCATTAGCTTGGTTATAGAGAACATGGAAAATATCCGCGCGCCGGCTTCTTAGATCTCGAACCAATAGCCAATCCTCGTCATGAGGGGCATATTCCGAAAAAGTCTCGGCAACAAGACGGCGAATATGAAACGCTGCATCTCCAAACAAAACTGTCCGTACCTGCTTTCGAAACACAGCGCGATCCTTCGAAGCTAACTGTTTAACAAAACTACGAATGCTAGGCCGAACGAATGGCACCGCAGGCAGTTCTTGGATGAAATCATTCATGCTCAAGCGCCGCCTGATGGCATTACTTATTACCAACACATCAAGTAAAGTCTGATGACCAAAGGTGAGCTGGCCATCTTGTTGTTCGTGCAAGACGTTATTACTAAGTAAAGACCTCTTTACCTCATATGAGGCTCCAAAATGTTGTGGAGGCAGGGCAAGGGTTCGGAGTTTCAGCATGTCTGAGGCCATTTCCTCAACAGCCTGCAGAGCAGCATCCCCAAGTGCATCGCTTTGTTCCACAAAAACGGAAAGATATTTTTCTGCCAGCGCTTGGCTTGTAACTACACTGAAGCTCCCATTTCGCAACGCAAGATCAACGAAGAGGGCCAGCTCTCGAGGGTTGCAAACCAGATTTCGAGTGGTCTGATCTACTGCGGAGGCATCTATCTCAAGCTCAGAGAGTAGAGGGCTAACCTGGTTTTCCCAATCAAATGGCTGGCAGGTGATCTCGACCTCCCAGCTACGCTGTGCGATGCGTGAATCATAATGACGATCAAAATCTCGACAGGCGGTGACTACAGAAACGTTAGGAATTATAAGCAGGCGATCAATTAACGACAGGAAATAGGCTAAAACTGTGTGTTCTCGAGCTATGGAAAGAACATCGAGAGAATCAATCATTACAACAACGTGAGTAGAATCGGCCAATCGTGCAACATTGTTGACTAGGTTTCCCGACAATCCCTGGGAAGCTCGATTTTCTTCATTAGCTATATCGACGAACTCCCGCGATTGTATGAAAAGAGGCACGAACTCTCTGCTGTTTTTAGAAACTCTTTCCAGGTGATCCTGCACTTCCAACATAACGCAGGTCTTTCCTGAACCCGGCATTCCAGTCAACAGAACAGATTGCGGCTTTGCTTCTATTGCCTCAATCAGCTGATCTACAGCCAGATTGGAAAGGTGCTTCTGTGCAATATCCGTTTTCCAGGCCCTCCCAACTGCGGAAGTGCTTTGGAATGTCGCAATTATATCTTCGGTGGCTAGTGGGGGCGTTAAAACGGAGCCAGAGCGGCTCAGAAGGAGTTTCAATTCTTCTTTGCTCAAGCGGTGTTGAACGTCAGCACTGACGCCAGACTCACTAACTCTCATGGCAAGGTTGCTAAGTTGCCGCCATATAGCGTCGAATGCCTCAGAATAGTTGCTTGCTGTTTGGCTTAAGCGCTCCTTTACCAGTTGGGTCATTCGCTCGATTTCTGGAGAATTCTCGAAGACTATTCGTTGAATAAACTGGTAGGACGACAGATTGGATTTTTCTTCCGCGAGAAGTTGGCTGAGTCGGGAGTCAGTTTTTTTGTTAGTGCCGACCAGGCTCGATTTATAACTACTCTCATCTGCAAAGTTCTTGCTGAACTCTCGTAGAGCAGCGAGCTCCCCAAAAGCAGTCCGGGAATAAAACCAAGCTTCTGACCACTCATGAATTTTGAACAGAGCGATCGCCTTTTTCAGCTCATCTTCAAGGTCACCAAAAGGCCAAGAACGATGCTGAGTTTGATTCTTTTTGCATTGACAACAAATGATGCGCCCGTCGCTTTTACCTATTACGACATCATCTACGGGCCAATTCACCGAATCAATTTCGAGCCATTCGTAGCTCGGATCAGACAAAACAGTTAAGGCCCAATCGAAAGCAACTAGTGTCTGAAAACCATCACCTCTATTAGACTGAATTCCGGCTTTACTCATAGATCATTGCCATTCTACTCCGGGAATGAGCTCTACTGATTTTCAGAAATGGCGAACACATTAGAGCCCAATGGACGTCTCCATTGTAATTTTCTGCACAAATCCATTCTCTCATGGGAGAACCCATAATTTTGGATTCAGACTTTTAAAAGCGGCGGGGCAATTAGTGAACGTAACAAGTGTTAACGATGAGGGTATCGCCTACTCGATCATAGGTTACAGTCTGGTGAGCACAAAACATGGTCTATCTTTCCTGCTGACAGCCCGGCATCATTCTGCGGGAATGGGTAAATGGAATATCGCGGGATTATAGCATTCCGTGGCACTCAGTTGCCCTCCCCTAATCAGGAACAAGAATCAGGAACAGGTCCAATGGCCGCAAGACACAACAGGGAACGCCCAGCCCAGGCAGTCGCGGACAGCGACGCCGATTTCTATGTGCCGGACCTGTGCCGGGTCAGGGCCGTTTTCCTGCTAGTGGTCACCAGTGAATTGCTGGTGCTGGTACTGTCCATCGTTCAGGCTGAAAGCCACTGGATTGACTGGAACTACTTCGGCCTGCTGTCCCTGTTCGTGCAATGGACGGTGCTGACCAGCGCTGCGCTGATCTGCCTCATGCGGCGCTGGCTCTCACGGCTGACGGTTACTCGTGCCACAACGGTGATTGTCGCCATCGTGATGCTGGATGTGCTGGCTTTCAGCCTCTTCGCCGACAGCGTGCTCCACCCGCAACCCGGCCTGGAAGCCTGGCAGGGCGTTGCCAAGAAACTGCTGCTGGCACTGTTGATCACACTGATGGTGTTGCGGTACTTCTATATGCAGTTCCAGTGGCAACAACAACGGGAATCAGAAATGCAGGCCCGGCTGACAGCGCTGCAGGCACGAATCCATCCACACTTCCTGTTCAACAGTATGAACACCATTGCCAGCCTGATCGTCGTAAACCCGGAACGGGCTGAAGACGCCGTGCTGGATCTGTCCGAACTGTTCCGCGCCAGCCTGCGCACCGGTGACCGCCTGATTCCTCTGAGCGCCGAACTGGACCTGTGCAAACGCTACCTGGCCATTGAAAAGCTGCGTCTGGAAGACCGGCTGACACTGGAGTGGCATATCGAAGACGGACTGGAGCAACAGGCCATCCCGCCCCTGACCGTTCAGCCACTGGTCGAGAACGCCATTTATCACGGCATTCAGCCCCGTCCAAACGGAGGCACCGTAAAAATTGAGGCCTACCGCAAGGGATCCTCGGTCTACCTGATGGTGCAGAACCCGCGCCCGGACTCTGACCAGGGTAGCCACGAAGGCAACCGAATGGCACTGGCCAACATTCAGTCCCGGCTGCACGCCCTGTTCGGTGAACCCGCCGTGCTGAAACACAGCCACCAGAATGATATATATACCGTCACTCTTCGATTGCCGTGGCAGAAAGCGAGTGGCAACGGAAAACCGGCAACAGGGAGCAAGTAGGCAAGCATGGGCGACAACAATCACCGCAGCGTACTGATTGCCGACGACGAACCTCTGGCCAGGGAGCGGATACGCCGACTGGTGGAGGCGTTGCCTGGCTACAATGTCTGTGACGAGGCTGGCGACGGCGAGGAAGCACTGGAAAAAACCGCGCGCCTGGCGCCGGACATACTGCTGCTCGATATCCGCATGCCGGGGACCGATGGCATGGAAGCCGCACGACGAATGACTGCACTGGAGGCACCTCCGGCCGTTATCTTCTGTACCGCTTATGATCATTACGCCATCCAGGCTTTCGATGTACACGCGGTGGCCTACCTGCTCAAACCGGTGCGCCGGGAAGCGCTGGCCGACGCCCTGAATCGGGCCGGTCGTGTCAACCGGGTGCAATTGCAGGCGCTGGCTGAAAAGCAATCGGGCACGGATGAACAGTTGGCCATCCGTACCCACCGCGGGACCGAACTGATCGATATCCGGGGCATCCTGTACTGCGAAGCCGACCAGAAATACGTCACCATTCATCATCTGCGCGGCGAGACCGTCACCGATTACACCCTGAAAGAGCTGGAAAGCACCTACTCGCAATACCTGCTCCGGATTCACCGACACACGCTGGTGGGCGTGCGCTATATCCGAGCGCTGTTAAAGCAACGGGATGGTCAGAATCTGATTGATCTGACAGACCAGCACGGGCAACTGCCCGTGAGTCGGAGACACGCCGCCGCTGTGAGGCAATGGCTGAAGGAGCATCGCCCCGGGTAGCCTGGATCCACAACATTCGGCTCCACAATTCGCCTCACAAAGAGTACCCTTGGCGTACCATTTTTCAGATCCGGCAACGAACACCATGTCAAAACGAACCCTTCGCATCGCAACCCGCAGCAGCGCACTGGCGTTGTGGCAGGCGGAATTTATCAAATCTGAACTGGAACGGCTCCACGACAACGTGACCGTGGAACTGGTCAAGATCAAAACCCAGGGCGACA
>OJBY01000733.1_pt1 | contig 15349 bp, 8 predicted proteins | sample 1591731 | NCBI WGS metagenome assembly OJBY01 (sample SAMN05416837, study PRJEB24817) | seawater metagenome | isolation source: Sea water | place: Canada:Atlantic | collected 2013-07
CGAGATCATGCCTAGTCTCGTGGGCTCGGAGATGTGTATAAGAGACAGCACTAAGACTAAAAAGCTGACTCAAAAAAAGGGTAAGCCTAGCCGGGTTTTTGTGATCGACTTCAAGGGCGACATACGCGCTCAGCAGCTTGAGATGCTGCGAGAGGAGGTCAGTTTAATCTTGTCAGGTAAGTCTGACGGCGATCAAGTGATCCTGCGTTTGGAGTCACCCGGCGGGATGGTTAGCGGTTACGGATTGGCAGCAGCTCAGCTAGCTCGTTTGCGTGATGCTGGAGTGAAATTAACGGTTTGTGTCGATCAGGTCGCCGCTTCGGGTGGCTACATGATGGCTTGCGTGGCTGATCGGATCGTTAGTGCGCCTTTCGCGGTGACGGGCTCAATTGGTGTGGTCGCGCAAATGCCCAACTTTCATCGATTGCTTGAAAAGCACCAGGTCGACTTCACGGTTTACACCGCCGGCGAACACAAACGCAGCGTGACCTTGTTCGGTAAAAACTCTGAAGAGGGTGAGCAAAAGTTTCAGTCTGAGCTGGAACACACACATGATTTGTTCAAGCAGCTGGTGAAAAAGTATCGTAGCCAGTTGGATTTAGACAAAGTCGCAAACGGTGATCACTGGTACGGGGAAGACGCGATCAATTTGGGTTTGGTTGATGAGCTCAAAACCTCAGATGAGCTGTTGCTTGAGATGATCGAGAATCACGAGCTGTATGAGATCAGCCTGCAGAAAAAGCGCTCTCCCGTTGAGAAGTGGCTCTCTAAAAACGCAGAGATGGCGATCAATCATGTGTCAGATAAGCTGCTCAGAGTGCCCATGGGCTTATGAGTTTTGGGCTGGCAGATTTTACGGTAGATCCTGGCCTGAGTTACCTGGAGCGAACGTTGATTCGCTCCAACGTCACCAGTAATCTGTGCAACTTTTGCTTAAGGTTTTATCGGGGGGAAGAGCTGGTTGAAATCATTGATTTTGACTGGGCTGTGGGCGAGCGCCTGCCTAAACGTAAAAGCTATGTTTACTTTCACTATGATCCAGACTTAAGCGCCAGATCGGCCCTGATTTCAAAAGACAAGCAGTGGATTATAAGTTTTTGTCCCAAAAACCCCGAGCTAATCGCAGGCGAGCAGCTCAGGGTCCAGCTTGGTTTTAGTGATGAGTTTCAACAGCAGCTTCTATAAGGTGATTGGCAGATCGGCAACTAAGAGTTCGGTAAAGATTAAGATTTTTTAAGCTTGCCAATCTCATCGAGGACTTTTTGTTTGCTCTGTTGGACTCGTAGTTCAGTTCGAGAGCGAAAAACATCCACGCGATCTTGAATCTGGCTGATCAGTTGCTCCAAATCAGCTTGCAGAGCCTGTTTGAGTTGTTCGTCACTGATCTCCTGCCAAGTTTGTTGCAGGTTGGTCTTGATTACTTCAATCTTTTTTTCGATGACCGGGTTCAAGTTTGACATGTCGATCTCCTGTGAATTTTAGTTGTTGAGTAAATCGATTGAGCCCTCAAATTGAAACTCAATCAAAGCAGATGTCAAATGCCAACAATAGATCAGCCAACCTGATGTTGGGGCGTGTGAAAATGACAGCTACTTCACTAATTTTAAGCAATATATGTGCCATAAAATATTAATATTTGCAGTAATGCAAGCTTATTATAAGCGAGTTTGTTGATTTATGAGTGCTAACCACCCAGTTTCGCGTGCGGACTTAACTCAGCTGGTTCTGAGTAAAGATGTGCATTTTTTAACGACGCTATCTAAGAAGATTAGCAACAAACCTCAAAACATAGAAGCCTTGATTCGGCAGTTTGATCAAATTTTTGAGCGCTCAGTTGCCAGCAGACAAGCGCGCGCGGCGCGCGCTGGCGGTATCGAGCTCAATCCTGATTTGCCGGTGAGCGCTTACGGCGACAAACTCATACAGCTGATTCGCAATAATCAGGTTGTGATCGTTGCTGGCGAGACGGGTTCGGGCAAAACGACGCAGCTGCCAAAGATTGCGCTGATGGCGGGCCGCGGTCAGGCTGGGCAAATCGGCCACACTCAGCCCAGACGACTGGCAGCAAGGCGCGTGGCGATGCGAATCAGTGAAGAGCTGGGTGAGCCACTTGGCGAGCGAGTTGGGTTTAAGATCCGCTTCACTGATCAGGGGTCGTCTGACTCTCTGATTAAGCTCATGACCGATGGAATCTTGCTCAACGAGATGGGCAGTGACCGCTTTTTGGCGCGCTATGACACGCTGATCATCGATGAGGCGCATGAGCGCAGTCTTAATATTGATTTTATATTGGGGTTGCTTAAAAAACTGCTGAAGCGGCGTCCGGATCTTAAGCTGATCATCACGTCAGCGACCTTGGATATAGAGCGATTTAGTGAATTTTTTAGCGAATTTAGCTGCTCAGTCTCAGAAGTTCCCGGTCGTAGTTACCCGGTAGAGGTCATTTATCACACCGATACTCAAGAAGATGGACAGTCAACCTCAGATAGCGACCAAGGCGACTCGGATAACTCTGACCATGCGTTGATCAGCGCTATAGATCAGTGCTTTTTACTGGCGAAGGAGCGCGGGTATACGCGCGACGCGGATATATTGGTGTTTGCCAGTACGGCACGTGAGATCGATGAGCTGGCTCAAGCGGTGGAGGAGCATGGTTTTGCTCACACCGAGGTGCTCAAGCTTCATGCGCGATTGCCTGAAGCACAGCAGGCGCTGGTGTTTGATACCGGCTCTAGACGAGCACCGATACGGATCATCTTATCGACCAACGTCGCGGAGACAGCGGTGACGGTTCCTGGGATTCGTTTTGTGATTGATCTGGGGTATCACCGGATATCACGTTACTCCCACCGCTCTGGCGTGCAGAGGCTCCCGATTGAGCGAATCTCTCAGGCGGCGGCGAACCAGCGAGCGGGTAGGGCTGGCCGGCTTTCAGCTGGGGTGTGTATCCGGCTGTACAGCCAGGATGAGTTTGCTGGCATGAGCGAGTTTGGCGAACCGGAAATCCAGCGCACCAACTTGGCTTCAGTGCTACTCACCATGCAGAGCTTGCGTTTGGGTGATCCAAGCGAATTTGATTTTATCGATCGACCTGATGCGCGTCTGATCACCGATGCGCGAAAGCTGCTTTTTGAGCTTGGCGCCGTGAGCGATGAGGGTGCCCAAGGTAACAAGCCAAGATCACACCAGCCGCTAAATGCCATCGGTAAGAAAATCGCGCGGATGCCAGTTGACCCAAGGTTGGCTAGAGCCCTTTGTGCGCCAGTTGATGACGATACGCGCTACGCACTCTGCGTGATTTGCGCGGCGCTCAGCATCCCCGATGTCAGAGAGCGACCAGCGGAAAAAAAGCCCCAAGCTGATCAAAAGCATGCGCTGTTTACTGACAAAGAATCCGACTTTATGTTCTATCTCAACCTCTGGCGTGACTCGGGGCTCGCAACTTGCCTAAGTCACCGCAAGCGCGCAAGCTTTGCTAAGGGGCATTTTTTAAGTTCTCGGCGCATGCTTGAGTGGGAGCGACTGACCGGGCAACTCACGGAGCTTTGCTCGGTTGCTGTAAGCACAGCAAAAGAGTTTGATCATGAGTTGATCCACCGCAGTTTGCTGAGCGGGCTGCTGAGCCGAGTGGCTAAAAAAACCCAGGAGCGGCGTGAGTACTTGGCTGCTAAGAACATCAAGGCGATGGTGTTTCCAGGTAGCGCGCTCCGGAACAAGCCTTATGAGTGGATCATGGCGTATGAGTTGGCAGAGACCTCACAGGTTTTTCTGCGCTGCTGCGCCAAAGTGGACCCTGAGTGGATCTTGAGCGCCGGCTCCCACTTGCTTAACTACACCTATATGGAGCCGCACTACTCCAAACGCCGCGGGCGCGTCATGGCCTCAGCCCAGATCAGTTTGTTTGGGTTGGTGGTCGAGCAAAACCGCCGAGTTGACTATAGTGCGATCGATGTGGAGCTTAGCCACCAGCTGTTTGTTCAGCAGGCGCTGGTTGAAAATCAGATCGGTATTCGTGCTCCTTTTAGTGATCATAACGAACAGCTGATTGGCGAGATCAAACGACTCGAAGACCAGACTCGCCAGAGTTTAATGGTAGATGAGTCTCAAATTCAGCAGTTTTTTATGCAGCGCGTCCCTGAGCAGATTGCTACTCGTAAAGCCTTTGAGTCATGGCGAGCCGCGGCAGAGCGAGAGCAGCCAGATCTTCTGTTTTTGAGCCGCTCTTTTTTAACCGGTGAAACTGAATTTGACGATGAGGACTTTCCCGATGAGGTTGACTACTTAGGGTCAACGCTCAAGTTGATCTATGAGTATGCGCCCGGTGAAGCTCACGACGGGGTTAAGGTTCAGCTTCCACGCCAACTGCTTCAGCAGTTTGACGCCAGCATCAACTGGGCAGTTCCTGGTTGGTACGAGGAGCAGATTCTCGCGCTCTTGAAGGGGCTTGATAAGCCTAAGCGAATTCAGCTGCAACCGCTGGGTCAAACCGCCCTTAGGATTGCGGATCAACTCAAGCAGGTGAACCCTAAAAACCTAAACGCTATCGCTGGTTTGATCTCTAGATCCGGCGTTACCGTGCTGGCTACTGAGCTTAACGTGGAGTCCATGCCGCTATACACCCAACCGATGTTTGAGGTGCTGGACGATCAAGGCAAGGTGCTTGAGCGCTCACGTGACTTTGAGTCCTTGAAACTCAGGCACCAAGTGGCTAAAACTCAAATCAAGGCGACGATCAGTGATTTTCCGGCTGATTTTAGTTTTGAGGAAGTGCTGGAGCTAAATGGCGCCCAGTTCAACAGCTATCGAGCCTTGACACCGGCAGGAGACGGACTGGAGGTCAAGAGTTACGTTAGCTCAGCACTTGCGATGAGTTGGCAACGTGAGGGTATCTTGTGGCTCATGTCTGAGCGTTTCAAAAGCACGCAAAAGTCACTTTATCGTTATTATGATACCAAGATACTGCTGCGATTTAGTGCGTTTGGCAGCAGTGAGGACTTAAGGGCTTTGTTTTATCGAGGGGTTTTGGTGCAAGTGCTTGATCAACACGTCGATTTGGGGCAGATGCCGGTTAGCCGCATTGATTATGAACAGCTGGTGCAAAAACTTGAGCCACAGCTTGTCCCGGCCGCATCAAAGTTTGCACCCTTTTTGGTAGAGGTGCTCACCGAGTACCAGCGATGTCGAAGCCTGTGTTTGAGTTTGGATCATGTTCGTTATGTGCCTATCATTGATGATGTGCTGTCTCAGCTAGATAGTTTTGAGATCAGTCGTTTTACTTTTAAGATGCGCTGGCAGCAGATGGAGCAGTTCACCCGCTATTTAAATGGCACTCGTGAGCGTTTGGAGCGCCTGCCAGCATCTACCATGCAAGATCTGGAGCGCACGGAGCAAATTAACCGCCATGAAGCAAAACTTAAGCGCCTTAAAGCGGCGCTTGACTCAGATCAGTGGCCGGTTGATCCGCCTGAAGTGGTGGAGCTTGATTCGATGTTGCAAGAGCTTAGGATTTCGTTGTTTGCCCAGCCGATGAAAACACTTTTTAGTGTTTCAGATAAGCGAGTAGAGCGCCTTTGGGAGCAGCTCAAACAAAAACTGGGACTCACTTGAGTCCCAGTTTATCGGTTGTTTAGTTAGCTTTGCTTTAAGCACTCCGATTGCATCGACTGGTTATAGAGCGCCGCGCGATCCACTTTAGCCTTCCACTCAGCTGCCTCGCTCATCTCGATGGCTTCGGTTGCGTCGATGAATTTGGTGCCACATAAGTCCATCAGTTCCTGCTGATCGGCAGGATCAATCCCTGGCAGTGTGGTGAATCGTCCGGCCAAAGCGTAGAGGCGAAAGTCTTCTGCCTTGATGGCTGAAGCAACTTCCTGATCAATCTCTGAAGCCTGCGTGCCAGTCGATGTCACTGCGGGTGAGCCAAAGCGCCCGCAAGCAACCAGCAAACAGCTCAGAGCCAGAGAGAGCAGCAGCGCAGGTGAAAGTGATCCGCCGCCGGAACTGCCTGAATCTCCCGAGCTGCTCGGAGTGGTGGGGTTGGTTGGTGGATTGATGACAGGCTGCGGTCTACTTCCGCAGGTGTTGTTTAAGCTGCTCGGCTGAGCAACTTGGGCGCTTGCAAGAGCGGGTGTGGTAACCCTAAATGTCGCTGGACTGACGGCATAAAAAGTGTTGGCAAAAGGCGAGTTAGATGGGTTTAAACCAGCTTGTGACTCTTTATGACAAATGACTGCTATACGGGCATTTGAGCTCAAACTTTGCGGAGCTGTCACTTGCGCAGAGCCAGTATTGGGCGCAGAGCGCAGTAAGATCTGCACCGAGTCACTGGTGAAGTTATCGGGCGAATAAACGATATCAACGCTACTGCAGCTAACCGGTGATAAGTTTGAGTCAGCGCGATCCCAGTAAATACTTCGCTGTGATCCGGCTGCCCAGCGGGTTTGACTGGTAGGTTCTAGCACCTTAAAGGGGCAGACTCCGGCAGTTTGCACTTCGGTTGCAGCGGTAGTCAAAAGCCCGGCGCCATCATCAACACTCAGATTGAGATCGATAAACCGGTTAACCTGAGCGTATTGCTCGCCTTTGACCAAGTTGCCACTGAGCACGCTACTGAACTGCGGGAAAAAACGGAAGCTTGCTTCTTGAGGCTTATATGAGCGAAACAGTGGCCGGTCTTGTGAGTCGTTTGGGTTGTTGATCAGAGCGGAGTTGCTGGCGATGTTCTGGTATTGCTCCCAGCGGTAAGAGAGCTTTTGCGCGCCTAAAGTCACCTCTGGGTCGCTTGCGCTGCCGCTCAGCATAAACGGAGTGGCTATCGGGACTACCAAGCTTTCAGGTGCTCTGAGTGTCGGACTGGTGTTGTTGGTTAGGGTGTTGATGCCGCACTCAAAAGATCTTTCACTGTTCTTGATCTCGTTAATCGAGCCAATATGAAAGAAGGGATCGACCACAGCGATAGTACCAAAGCCGGGTATGAAGTTCGTGCCGGTGTCTAAATTGTTAGCGCCAGGGCAAAGACCAACATAGCTCATGATGGTTGATCCGCTCAAGGGCTCCCAAGCAGTTGAGCCATTTCGATTAAGCTGGCACTGGCTATCTGCGGTGGTAGTGGCGTTGAAAGAGTGTCTGGCCCCGAGTTGATGACCAATTTCATGAGCCACGAGAGAGACATAAAAGTAGTTGTTTGAGGGAGCTACAAATCCTGAGAAGGCACTGGCTTTAGAAAACTTGCTGCCGGGTCTTGGCATGGCGCACACCGAATCAACAGTTGCTAAGCCGCCATTGCTGGCGCTCAAGACATGAGCCAAATCGACCTTGTCCAGTCCAATTCTCTGATCAATCACGGTGGTGTTGATCTCGATGTCTTGATTGGGGTTGCCAGTAAAGGGATCTGCGGGGCCTTGGTTGTTAAGAAAGATCACCTGATCGTTTTGATCGCTCAGTCTAAAGCGGACATTTAACTCGCGCTCAAAGATCGGGTTGATCACGTTGAGCATAGTAGCAAGTTCAGTCATCACTTGAGCTTTAGTGGTGGCACCGATCTGTTCAGCGTATTCACTGGTGGTGCTAAAGGCGATGGTGTAGGTTTTCAGATCAGTTGAGTCAGTAGGACGTGCAGCCAAGTTAGCCGGCAATCGATCTTGCTCAAAGGGCTCTAACATCTGCTCAGCCTGAGCGGTTTGATCGCGAGTGGCGTCTTTGGTGAAGTAGCTCAGACTGGTGCTCGGATTGATAGAGCTGATCATGACCGGACCTTCGGGGGTGTAGATAAAAGCATCTATGCCCTCTGGGGTTGCGCTCAGCTGCCCTGTCACGCCCGCACCGCTAACGGAAAATGTCCGTATTTGGTACACTGAGCTGAGCGCTGGGCTAAGCTCGGGAATCAGTGTTAGTGTGACCGATTTTAGGGTTTTGTCCGGCATGGGCAGGTTTGCCTTAACACTAACAGAACTCCGGTTTTGCCCGCTTAACATGCGAGCGAGATCTGCCTGACCTGAGGCTAGAAAGCCTTTAGTGGCGATGTGGCTGGTGTCAGCGATGACCAAAGGTTGATCGGAGGCCGCACTGGCAAGCCCACTTACCGAGCATAGGCTGGCCGCTAAAAACAATTGTTGGGTTGCGAGCAGAAACTTATTAGTGCCTTTTGGCTGGTTTCGGCTGATCACTGGTTTGGTCAGGGTTTTCATGGGCTGCCTTTGTTGAATGTTAAGCTGCCAGCGGGTTAAGAGGTTTTTCAATCCCATCGACAGTTGCACTATGGTTACTGAATGAGCCAGTGAGCTGTTTTATTAGAGATAAAAGGTCTTAATTTAAGACAGAGTGTTTTATGAGTGCCATCCGACTCTGTTGGTCGGCTCTGGTTATTGAGATGGACATATAGGGTGTAGAGATTTATGGCGATTTGTATCACAGCAAGCGGTTTGTATACCCCAGAGGCTCGAATCACCAACGAGGAGTTGGTTGAGAGTTTAAATAAGCACGCTGAGTGGTTTAATCATGAGTATTCCGCGCAGATTGAAAGTGGGTTAGCGACTTCTAAAAAGGGTTCCTCTGCGGCTTTTATCGAAAAAGTTTCCGGCATCAAAGCGCGTCATGTGATTGATAAAGATGGGGTCTTAAACCCTGAGCGTATGCGTCCGAGCTTTTCTTACCGCTCTGATGAGCAGATCAGTCTTCAGGCTGAAATTGGCGTCAAGGCGGCTCAAAAAGCTCTCGACTCAGCAGGCTTACAAGCAGATCAACTCGATGCAGTGATATTGGCTTGCTCCAACATGCAACGAGCCTACCCGGCGGTCGCGATCGAAATCCAAGCAGCACTGGGTATGACGCAGGGGTACGCCTTTGATATGAACGTGGCCTGTAGTGCGGCGACATTTGGCATAGAACAGGCGGTCAACAGCATCAAGGCTGGGCAAGCTAAGCGGGTGTTAGTGGTCAACGCTGAGATCACCAGTGGACACCTCAATTGGACGGAGCGCGACTCGCACTTTATCTTTGGTGATGTGGCAACCGCGGTGATCGTAGAGCAGTGCGATGAACCTCGCGGTTACGAGGTTTTGGGCACTAAACTGCTGACTCAGTTTAGTAACAACATCCGCAACAACTTCGGCTTTTTAAACCGCACTGAAGTGGGTGCGCCTGAATCTGATCCGGCCCACGATGATAAGCTGTTTGTGCAAAATGGTAGGGCGGTGTTTAAAGAGGTTTGCCCAAAAGTGGTGAGCATGATCACTGAGCATCTGGCTGATCATCAGATGAATCCTGATCAGGTAGCGCGTTTTTGGCTTCACCAAGCAAATGCGAACATGAATGAGTACATCTTAAAAACCATGCTCGGCCGTGAATTTGATCCCGCCATCGCACCAGTGATCTTGGATGAATACGCCAACACCAGTTCAGCCGGGTCCATCATCGCATTTAACTTATACGGCGATGATCTGCAGTCAGGTGACGTGGGTGTGATTTGCTCGTTTGGCGCGGGTTACTCGATTGGTAGCGTGCTGATTAAGAAAGTTTAGTCTATATGGCCTAAGCTCGGTTTGACTGATCGGGCGCGTGGCCGGGCTGATAAAAGATAGACACTGAGTGCTCTTGATCATAAATTTTGGATTGGTTTCTGCCTGAGTTTTTGGCTTGATAGAGCGCCAGATCAGCCCTTTTCATCAGCTCACCCAGATCGCTATCTGAAATCGAGTGCTGATCCGACAGTCCAAAACTGGCGCTAAGCTCCACCTGGAAGTTCTCAAGCCTGAAACTCGAGGGCAGTATGGTGTGTCTGAAGTACTCCACTTTTGACAACGCTTGATCGGCCGTGGTGTTGCCCAGCAGTACCACAAACTCCTCACCGCCAAGCCTTGCCACGAGCGCTGCGTCTGTAAAGTAGTCCTTTAGGGCGCAAGCAAATAAGCAGATCACTTGGTCGCCGATGTCGTGGCCATAGTTGTCATTTATGCGCTTAAAAAAATCAATATCTGCGATCACTAAAGTCACCGGCATAGCGCCCGCTTGGCTGAGGATTTTTTTTGATTGGATAGTAAAATGACGACGGTTGTAGATACCGGTCATGGAGTCAGTCACTGAATCTCGGTAGCTGAGTTTGATGTTTTCGGACAATATAATCAGCGCAATCACCCCGTAAGTGATGTGAGAAAAATACCCAATAATAATCAAGATGATGAGTTGATCGGTTAAGGGGTCTTTTGCGAGAAACAGCAGCACCGGCGACACCAGCATGACGATGCAGATACCATGAAATAGCACTCTGATGCCCTTGTAGCCTTTAGGCGTGGATTTATCAGGTTTTCTCAATAACCCGATGGCGCGCTGAACGATCACGACTCCGCTTGCAGCAATCAAAAAGATACTGAGCTCAAGGGCGGCTTCAAGTAGCAGGCTGGCCGCCGCTATGGCGGCACATAGGCAAAACATGTGCAGGTAGAAACCAGGTTGATGGTAGTAAGTTGCTATGGACTTTTTGGTGACGGTGCTCAGCACTAGCTCAAATTGAAAACAGATGGGGAGTAAAAAAACCGCGCATAACTGCAAATACAGCCACTGCGGGATATGAAACATGAAGATGCAGGCAATTACTTGGGACACAAATAGGCTGTAGATCCCAATCACCTGAAGTCGAATTTTCTGGTTGAGTTGAGAAGAGGGCAAAACCAAGAAGACAAAAAATAGCAAAGAGCTGGCAGAGATGATCAGTACCATCAGGCTCAGTGCTGCGTTGTTTTGAAAAACTGCATCCATAAGCAGTTTGCTTCTGTTATTTGTCGGGCTTGCTGCTGTCTTGCTCGCAGACCATTTATAAGTTAGGTGTTGATCGTGCTGTCAGTAAAGCGACGCTATAAATGGGAGAGTAGCATACTCAAATACTGCTTGGCAGTCGCCTCTGAGCAGTCTCACACCACGACGATCCGGTTTCGCCCTTGAGACTTCGCCTCATAAAGTGCGTTGTCGGCCTTAGTGAGCATTTGGCTCAGGTTTTTATTGGTGTTGTCGGTGGCGCCAAAACTGGCTGTAAAGGCAACTTGGGTTTTATCTTTGTTTTGGGTGGCCAGTTGTCGCTGAATATTCAGCGCAGTTTCAAGTGCCAGATCGGCTTTAGAGTCGGGTATGAGGAGTGCAAATTCCTCCCCGCCCAAACGGGCACACAAACTTTTAGCAGGAGAGGTGTTGCACATGAGGCTGGCAAATTGGGCAATCACCTGATCACCGACCCCATGACCGTAAGTGTCGTTAATCTGCTTAAAGTGGTCCAAATCGCAGATGATCAAGGCGTAGTTTTTGTTGTCCCCAGAGCTCAGTAATCTTGAGGCTTTATCTAAAAAATATCGCCGGTTCAACAATTGAGTTTGGCCATCGGTGATGGATTCTTTGAAGTTGATTTCAATCTGCTGAATCAAAATCACCGCGCAAATCGAACCAAAGGTTAGGTGAATCAAAAAAGCCATGATCAGCAATACCAAGCTCTGTGTGAGGGCAAAGTCAGTGACCAGATGAAAGAGCAGGGGAACAATCAGCATCACCGCGCACAACCCATAGTACAGTCTGATAACCGTTAGGCGGCCGTGTCCCGTGGTGCCATCTGGCTTATAAAGTTTGTTGGCGCCAGCGATAATCACCGCCGCGCAGTTGATGTTGATCAACAGACGAGTGATGCCAAAGGAGTGTTCAATCTGATCGGCAAGGATAGCGCAGAGCAGTGCCAGTAAGGCGGTGTTAATCCACATAAAGGGCTTAACAAAAGGCGATGGGGATTCTGGATTGTCGACAGAGGCGAAAACAAAGTAGATCCCATAGCAGATGGGTAGCAAGGTAAAAACTGATAAGGCGATATAGATAGAGGGGTGCAACACCCCAAGCCAAGGACTGACCAGAGAATTTAGGGCAAACAGCATATAGATCAGAATAGTGTGATACTTGATGCGCTGGGCATACTGCTTCTTAGGAAGCCGCATGAAAGAGAAAAATAAAATCGACCCTATAGAGGCAACGAGCACAGATAAGCAAAATGCTATCTGATACGTGCCGAATAAAGGGGACTCAGGGCTCATCTTGTTACTTAATTTTTTTTGTAATCCGTATTTTTAACATATCTTAACGTACTGACGCTAGCCTGAATTCTGCAATTTGTTCCTTAAAGCGGAACAAAAACCTCACCAACCATGAGCCGCCTGGCGCTCCTAGCCATGCCCACTAAATCTGCTTTAAAGTCGCCATGATCTTCGCTTACCTGAGCGCTGACATCTAAGGTTCCAGAAGGGTGGCCAAATGTTACCTGCGCCGGATCGCTCGCGGTAGAAACTTCACTGAGCAGCGTGCCAGGCGTGGCCGCCGCCGCCGCGATCGCAACCGCAGCCGTGCCCATCATAGCGTGGTGCAATTGACCCATGCTCATGGCTCGTACGTTAAGGTGGATCTGGCTAGCTTGCACTTGCGCGCCGCTTGAGGCGGTAAAGGCTTTGGGCTCGCTGACAAAAGCCACTTTAGGGGTGTGGGCGCTGCTGCTGGCAGCCAATTTGTCAGCGGCCAGTCCCATCGCCACTGCGCCTGTGAGCCGGATGTCTTCAAGCAAGCTCAAGCGCTCGGAGTTTGAGTTGATCTCGCCCTGCAGCTCAGTGCCACTAAAGCCCAGATCGCTTGCACGCACAAACACGGTTGGGATACCTGCGTTGATCAGGGTGGCTTGCAGGGGCGCCTCCAAGCTCTCAATCGCTAACTCGTCGATCAGGTTGCCGGTAGGGTACATAGCAGCATCACCTACCGGATCAACAAAACTCACCTCGATCCGCGCCGCTGGAAAAGCCACGCCATCGAGCACAAAGTCGCCGGTTTCTTGAACTTCTCCGCCGCTCATAGGTACTTTGATGAGGATCTGCTTTTGTATGTTCACCTGCCAGACCCGCACTTCGCAAAACCCGTCGCCTGCGCTATCGAGCGTCATGCGCTCTGAGTTCACCAAACCTTCATGAATCGCAAACGCACCGACCGCCGCCGATAGATTGCCGCAGTTACCTGACCAGTCAATCTTGGGTTTGTCGATGGCGACCTGAGCGAAGCGATAGTCAACATCGAAGCCCTCTATGGTTGATGCGCCGACAAACACCGCTTTTGAGGTGCTTGAAGTCGCCCCGCCCATGCCGTCGGTGTGTTTGCCGTACGGATCGGGTGAGCCGATCAGGCGCAACAAAAACTCGTCAAGTTTGGCGGGGTCGCTGGTCAAGTCTTGCGGCAAATCAGCCGTATTGAAAAAAGTCCCCTTAGACGTGCCGCCGCGCATGTAGGTCGCTTTGACGCTGCGTTGGGGCTTCGATGTTTGGCTCATGGCTGTGTCCTTGGGGTGTGCTCAAAGTGCGGTTTTAAGGTTGGATCAAAGCTTTGAAAATGCCCACAAGTCCAGCCAAGCGCGCGATCGTGATCACGCAATTGGCCGGCAAAGGTGGGCATTTGGGTTAAGCGTTTAAAAAGTCTTTGGCAAAGCGCTGCAGCATACCGCCGGCCTCATACATGCGAACTTCATCGGCGGTGTCTAAGCGGCTCATGACCGGGATCTTTACTTGCTCGCCGCTTTTGCGAGTCATGATCAGGGTCATGTCAGAGCGCGGCGATATGTCGCCCTCGACACTGAAGGTTTCAGAGCCGTCGATCGCATAGGTTTTGCGGGTCTCGCCGTTTGTAAACACCAGCGGTAGCACGCCCATACCGACTAAGTTTTGGCGGTGGATGCGCTCAAAGTCCTCAGCCACGATGCACTCAACCCCGGCCAAGCGTACGCCCTTAGCAGCCCAGTCGCGCGAGGAGCCCTGACCGTAACCGTCGCCTGCGACGATGATCAGTGGCTGGCCGCGCTTCATGTAGGTTTCGATCGCCTCCCACATGCGGATCACTTCACCTTCTGGCTCGACCCGAGTCATGGAGCCTTGCTGTACGTTACCTTCGCCATCTAACACCATCTCGTTAAGTAGCTTAGGGTTGGCAAATGTCGCTCGCTGCGCGGTTAAGTGATCGCCGCGGTGGGTGGCGTAGGAGTTGTAGTCCTCCTCTGGCAAGCCCATCTTATCGAGGTAAGCGCCGGCGGCGCTGGATTTGAGGATCGCGTTTGAGGGGGATAAGTGATCGGTGGTGATGTTGTCGCCAAGCACCGCCAGCGGGCGCATGTCTTTAAGACCGTTTGGTTTGGTGAAAGTGGATTCAAAGTAGGGCGGGCGGCGGATGTAGGTGGACATTTCACGCCAGTCATAAAGGGGTTTTGCGTCGTTCTCGGTCGACTTGGCTTCATCGAACATGGGGATGTATACCGCGTTGAACTGAGCGGGTTTGACGTGCTCGGCCACAAGAGCGTCGATCTCGCTGTCGGTTGGCCAGATGTCTTTCAGGTACACAGCATTGCCGTTTTGATCGGTGCCAAGCGCGTCTTTTTCAATATCAAAGCGGATTGAGCCTGCGATTGCGTAGGCGACCACCAGCGGAGGAGAAGCCAAAAATGCCTGCTTAGCGTAGGGGTGGATACGGCCGTCAAAGTTGCGGTTGCCGGAGAGTACGGCGGTCGCAAACAGGTCACGCTCGATCACTTCTTTTTCAATAACGGGATCGAGCGCGCCGCTCATGCCGTTGCAGGTGGTACAGGCATAGGCGACTACGTCAAAGCCTAAGGTTTGCAGATCGTCCATAAGGCCGGCCTCTTGCAGGTACAAACTAACCGTTTTGGAACCGGGCGCAAGTGAGGTCTTAACCCAAGGCTTGCGGGTTAAACCAAGCTTGGCGGCGTTACGGGCGATGAGGCCTGCGCCGATCATGTTGCGCGGATTTGAGGTGTTAGTGCAGCTGGTGATCGCTGCGATGATCACGGCGCCGTCGGGCATACTGCCATCTTCTGGTAGGTGAAATCCTGTCTGGGCGATGCCGCGAGATTGCAGATCGCTAACCGGAAGCTGGGCATGCGGTTTGGATGGGCCAGCCATGGTGCGCACCACCGCGCTTAAATCAAAGCTGAGCGTGCGTGCGTAAACCGCGTCTTTCATGGCACTACTCCAAAGCCCTGAGGCTTTGGCGTATTTTTCGACCAAATCCACCTGAGTATCGCTGCGACCGGTCAAGCGCAGGTAGGTGAGTGTTTGTTCATCGATACTGAACATACCGGCGGTTGCGCCGTACTCTGGGGTCATGTTGGAGATTGAGGCGCGGTCACCAACTGACAGGGAGCTTGCGCCCTCGCCAAAAAACTCAAGGTAGGCGCCAACCACTTGGTTGTCGCGCAAAAAGGCGGTGAGCGCGAGCACGAGATCGGTTCCGGTGCTGTCTCTTATACACATCTCCGAGCCCACGAGACTAGGCATGATCTCGT
>OJBY01000734.1_pt1 | contig 15348 bp, 16 predicted proteins | sample 1591731 | NCBI WGS metagenome assembly OJBY01 (sample SAMN05416837, study PRJEB24817) | seawater metagenome | isolation source: Sea water | place: Canada:Atlantic | collected 2013-07
CGAGATCATGCCTAGTCTCGTGGGCTCGGAGATGTGTATAAGAGACAGCCGTTGGCAGTGTCATGCATTCCTTTGTCGACCTTCAGGAAAGGAACGATACCCTTGCCCGCCAGACGTTGAGGGATGGGAATGCCTTCGGGGTTGCAACCTTCCATTGTCTTTTCAAACAAGATCGCGCCGACCACTTTGTCGCCGGTAAAGGACGCGCTTTCCACAATACGACAACGCATTTCGTGGATCTTGGCGAACATTTCCTCGTCGCCGGACCATTCGTCTTCAGCCACGCCATAACCAGCCAGCGCCTTTGGTGTGGAACCGCCGGACTGATCCAATGCCGCAATAAAGCCGTCGCCCTGCGCCATTTTGGCTTTCATCTGATCGAAGTTCATCTGTCTTGGTCCTCAAAGAAAACGGGCGCCGCCTGAATGCGCGCATCATTATTCATGGCAGGCCCTTTAGCCAGCGTTGCCCCCCGTCGCAACAGGGCCTGCAACTCGAGCCGCGTAACCTTTCCCACTGCCGCGCGTAGTATTGGAATACCCAAAGGAGGCCAGAATGCTCGATAAGACTCAGGAACGACTATGTGATGAGAACCTATCCGACTTCAGCGACCTGAAAGCGCTGACCATCAACTGCACACTCAAGCCATCTCCGCAGGGATCGCACACGGACAAATTGCTTGGCATGATCGAGGCAATCATGGTTCGCAACGAAGTCTCTCTGGAGCAGGTGCGTCTGGTCGATCACTGCATAGCCCACGGCGTCTATCCCGACATGACCGAGCATGGGGCAGAAAGGGACGACTGGCCTGACATATGGGAAAAGGTGAAGGCCGCAGACATTCTCGTAATCGGCACACCGATCTGGCTGGGCGAGAAAAGCAGTGTCTGCCAGCAACTGATAGAGCGGCTATATGCCCATTCCGGCCAGACCAACGACAAGGGTCAATACGCCTATTATGGCAAAGTCGGCGGGGTCATCGTCACTGGCAACGAAGACGGTATCAAGCACGTCGCAATGGGCACTCTCTATTCGCTGCAACATGTAGGTTACACCATTCCACCGCAAGCCGATGCGGGCTGGATCGGCGAAGCAGGACCCGGCCCGAGCTATGGCGACCCCCTCGAAGATAGCGAAGGTTATGTTGGCTTCGACAATGATTTCACCCGTCGCAACACGACTTTTGCTGCTTGGAATATGCTGCACATGGCGCGGATACTAAAGGATGCTGGCGGAATTCCGGCCCACGGCAATTTGCCGGAACTATGGAAAGAAGGGCGCCGGTTCGACGCACCGAATCCTGAATATCGTTAGGCGAATCGGCGCAAAAAGTTTGTTCGCGTCTCCATACGCGCCAGAGCCCCATCCAGTTGCTGACGGATCGTATTTAGAACACGCTCGATATGCGCGGGCGGGATGGTATCGGCCCGGCGATCATAGCCAGACGGTTGTAGGCCCATTCCGAACAGCAACTCGGTCCAGGTCTGCTCGTCGGCATAATCACGCTCGAACGAGGGAACGCGCGCACGGCTGCGAAACTGGTCGATGCGGATCTGGAGGCTGTGTGGAGGCGGAGAGGCGCGCACTTCCTCCCACACCAAGCCTGCGTGCGCTCCCAAATACAACGGTGCGAAGGCGAAATCTGTAATACCGCGCACCGTCTCGGCGTGCTTGCGATTGAAAGCATCCGCTTCCGCTTGCATTTGTGACCGCACTGGCAAGCAATCGGCCAACAAAAGCGACTGCGCCTGAAGAAGCACTATGTCCGCCGACAGCATGGAGCCAATTTGTACCGATGCCGTACCGAGCCGAACCAAATTGTGCAGCCATGGCGTGTCGGTGCAGCCATTTCCGACAGTTGCTATAACGGCGCTCTCACTCGTGAATTGCAGAATAGTCTCCTCAGTCGTTTCTGTTGAGCAAGCGAAGGTAAGCAGTTGACCGCTTGCCGTGGGCGTGATCGCCAGCAGACCATCCTCCTGAGCGCGATAAATAGGCATTACAGGCTTGCGATCCGCCACAAGCGCAATTGTTGCGACCTGCCCAAATGGCACAATCTGCAAAGGCCTCAAATCCTCCGGGCACCCCGCAACGTCACTTAGATCACCGGAGCAGTCCACAAAGAAATCACCCGGTATCTTCGCGCCCGAATCCAGCGTCACGCTTCCAATGTCGCCGCAGCCATTAATCTGTGCCGCCGCAACCCTGCCCTTGGAAATCGTGCAAGCACCTTCGCATCGCGCGCGCAGCATCGCGGCATATCTCCCGCGGTCGAAGCTCACCTGCGGCCCGAGCATTGCCAGCGGCGAATCCGGCGCATCAGCTGGAAGCGCCATCTTCCCAGCCTCCGCAGCGCGCGCAGCAAAACGGAACGGCGCAAAGCTTTGTCCGAAATCAGCGTTCCCGGCAGCCATCTTCAGAAGCAACTGATGCAGGGCCACACCGCCAACTGCCGGCAGCGTGCCCGATGGCGCGGTGACAAAGCGGCTGCCTTCGCCGCGCCAGTTCTCCAGCACACTCCCCAGAGATAATGCCGCATCGCAATGTTCCAGCAGAGTAGCGCAATCGATCCCTGTTCGCGTGTGATAGCCACTGCCGAGAGGAACCGTTGCACCCCGAGGACCATAAATTCCGCCATCTTCGATTACATGAAGCTTTATACGAGGGGGCAATTCGCGTTCCAGTAAGGCGGCAACCGGCCACACGTCGGCTGAGCGACCGGCCAGAACAATAGTGTGGACCGCGCTGCTCATTACGCCCCGCTCTGCTTAAAGCTCGCGCCGTATTGGTGGATGAAAGAAAGATGCTCTTCCATTCCTTCCGCGCTCTCAAGAAGAGTCGAATGGATGCGCTCCAGATGAGCCTGCCGTTCGCCGGCGGACATTGTATCTACACGCGGGTCCAGCGTTTCCGGTATGATGTTCTGCCCGATAAATACCGACAACCAACTCTGGAGCAAAAACAGCCCGTCTGAATAGTCGGGGGTCAGACCGCGCGACCGGAAAGCATCCATTTTTGCAGCGAGACTTGCTGGCAATTCCATGTGCCGCATATCGTCCCAGAACGGTAAACCTTCCCGCTGGTTTGCGACATAATGCAGCAGTAGGAAATCCCGGATGCGCCCATATTCAAGATCCATCAGCCGGTTGTATTCGCTTACATCCGCCAACTCGCACCGGTCGGTAGGGAACAGGTCGATCAGCTTCAGAATACCCGTCTGAATGAGATCGATGCTGGTTGATTCGAGAGGCTCAAGAAATCCGCCCGACAGGCCTATGGCCACTACATTGCGGTTCCACATCTGTCGCCGCTTGCCGGTTTTGAATACCAGCTGGCGGGGCTCAGCAATCGGTGTGCCTTCCAAATTTCCCATCAGCACATCCAGCGCACCCTGATCGGTAGAATACCGCTCGCAATAAACGTGCCCATTCCCAATTCGGTGTTGCAACGGGATACGCCATTGCCAACCCGCATCGCGCGCGGTTGCGCGGGTGAACGGCGTGGATTCGGCGCCGATCGCGCAGGGGACAGCCCAAGCACGGTTGCATGGCAGCCAGTGGCTCCAATCCTCGAACCCGGTCTGCAATTCCTGCTCGATCAACAAGGCGCGAAAGCCCGAGCAATCGACGAACAGATCGCCTTCTATGACCTGCCCCGAATCCAGCACCACAGACACAATGTCTCCAGCGTCCGATCGTCGAGTTTCGACAATGCGCCCCTCCTGCCGCTTTACCCCCGCAGCCTGAGCTACATCCGCCAGATAGGCCGCATACAGCCCCGCATCGAACTGGAAGGCGTAATTGTAAGCCAGCATACCTTCCTGCGCAGAAGGAGGTTCGAACCGACCATTCCAACCGGCAACAATGGGCAAGGAATAATCGCCGAGCGCCGCCGTCTGGCCGCCATTAGCACGTTCCTTCAGCCAGTAATGATGGAACGGAGCAGGCCCGATGGTTTCTCCGTACGTACCGAACGGATGCATATATCGATCGCCAGGCCTGCCCCAGTCACGAAATTCAATGCCCAACTTGATGGTCGCGGCAGTGCGGGACATCATGTCGCGCTCGTCGATCCCAACTATCCGGTTGAAATCTCGGATGTGCGGCAAGGTCGCTTCGCCCACGCCCACCGTGCCGATTGCGTCGGATTCTACAAGAGTGATCGACAGACCAAGGCCGCCCAGCGAACGTGATAATCCCGCCGCCGTCATCCAGCCAGCGGTCCCGCCGCCGACAATGACTATTCGTCGGATTGTTGGGGAAGGCTCCGCTGTTCCTGTCATCCCTATCAGCTTTGCAGCGCCGCGACTCCGGGCAGGACCTTACCTTCCATCCATTCGAGAAAGGCGCCGCCTGCCGTTGAAACGAATGTAAAATCGTCCTTCACACCGGCATGAGCGAGGGCAGCGACCGTATCCCCGCCGCCTGCCACAGAGACCAGCGAGCCGTCCTGAGTCAGGGCAGCTGCGGTCTTGGCCAGAGCGACTGTTGCCTCGTCGAAAGGCGCCGTTTCAAATGCCCCTAGCGGACCATTCCATACCAGAGTGCGGCAGTTTTTAAGAACATCGGCCAAGGCTTCAACAGCCTGCGGTCCGATGTCTAGGATCATCTCGTCTGCGGCCACTTCGTGCACATTGCAGACGCGCAAAGAAACTGGGTTTGCTGCAAATTCCTTTGCCACCATAACGTCATACGGCAAATGGATGGTGCACCCTGCTTGATCGGCCTTGTCCATGATGGCGTTGGCCGTGTCCGCCAGATCATGTTCGCACAAAGATTTACCCACATCCACGCCGCGTGCGGCGAGGAAGGTGTTGGCCATACCGCCGCCGATAATCAGGTGCTGAACCTTGCCTACCAGATTATGCAATACATCGAGTTTCGATGACACTTTGGCGCCGCCCACCACTGCCGCAACCGGCGTTTCCGGCTTGCCGAGCGCCACGTCCAAAGCTTTCAACTCGGCCTCCATAGCGCGGCCGGCGTAGGACGGCAGCAGGTGCGCAAGGCCTTCAGTGGAAGCATGGGCCCGATGCGCGGCGGAAAACGCATCGTTCACATAGATGTCCCCATGCGCAGCCATTCCAGCGGCGAAGTCGGCGTCGTTCGTTTCTTCGCCTGGCCAAAACCGGACATTGTCGAGCAGGCCGATATCACCATTGCCCAGAATGCCGATGGATTGTTCTACAACCAGCCCCATGACTTCTGGGATGAACATGATCTCTCGTCCGATGACTTCCTCGACATCACCTTGCACCCAGCTTGTGCTCATGGTTGAGTGCCGCTGGCCCTTGGGGCGTCCGTAATGAGCGAGCAGCAGCACTTTGGCGCCTTTGTCCGCCAATTCTAGAATGGTCGGTTTTGCAGACTCCACCCGTGTGACATCAGTGGCTGAACCACCCTCCATAGGCAGATTCAGGTCTACCCGCACAAGAACAACCTTGCCCGAAAGATCGGTGGGAAGATCGTCCAGAGTTTTGAATTGCGTCACAGGCCGGCCATCACTCCGGCGGTGTCGATCATACGATTGGAGAAACCCCACTCGTTGTCATACCAGCTAACCACGCGGGCCAGCTTGCCTTCCATCACAGCTGTTTCCAAGCTGTCGACGGTAGAACTGGCCGGATGGTGATTGAAGTCACCGGACACCAGCGGCAGGTCGGTGTAATCCAGAACGCCCTTCATCGGGCCATCCGAAGCCGCCTTCAACGCGCCATTGAGTTCATCGACACTGGTGTCACGGCTCGGCGTAAACACCAGATCAATAAGGGAAACGTTGGGTGTCGGCACGCGAACGGATGATCCGTCCAGCTTACCGTTAAGTTCGGGTAGAACGAGGCCGACAGCGCGTGCAGCGCCCGTGGTGGTCGGTATCATATTCTGTGCACCGCCGCGCGCACGGCGCATATCGGAATGCATCTGATCGAGCATACGCTGATCGTTGGTGTAGCTATGTATCGTCGTCATGAAACCACGTTCGATGCCGACTGTGTCATTCAGCACCTTGGCTACAGGAGCAAGGCAGTTGGTGGTGCAGCTGGCGTTGGAGACAATATCGTCTTCCGCAGTCAGGCTGTCCTGATTTACGCCGTACACGATAGTTTTGGAAACGCCCTTCGCAGGGGCGGAGATCAGCACCTTGCGGGCACCAGCGGCGATATGCGGGCGGCAGGCTTCGTCGCTCTGGAAAAAGCCGGTGCATTCCAGCACAATGTCGATACCCATTGCCTTGTGTGGCAGATTGCCGGGATCACGCTCCGAAGTAACAGCAATTTTTTTGCCGTTAACGGTCATTTCGCCGTCGCCGTGCTCGATTGTCCCTGGGAAACGGCCGTGAGTAGAATCGAAACCGAACAATAGAGCGTTAGACTTGGTATCCGCCAGGTCGTTGATCGCGACCAGTTCCAGATCGTGATCGTCTCGCTCCAGCAAAGCGCGCGCCAAGAGGCGGCCGATACGTCCGAAACCGTTGATTGCAACTTTAGTTGCCATGAAACTTCTCCTGCCTATGCTTTGATTTTATTCATTATCTGCGGAACGATAGCGTCCACAGTGAAACCGAATTTTTCGAAAAGGTCACCTGCCGGGGCCGATGCGCCGAACCGGTCTATACCGATATTGATCCCGTCTAACCCTGTGTAGCGTTCCCACCCGAAGGTCGTACCTGCTTCGATGCTGACCCTTAAAACGTTATCAGCTGGCAAAACGTCAGAGCGGTACTCGTCAGACTGTTCATCGAAGAGTTCAGTCGAGACCATCGAAACTACATCAGCGCCGATACCCGCAGCCTCGAGTTCTTTTGCGCAATCGATTGCGAGTGATACTTCAGAACCACTGGCAATCAACACGACGCGCTTATCGGCTTCCGCAGACTTCAGGCGGTAAGCACCCTTGGCCGACAGATTCTCGCCTGCATCTTTCAGACGCAATTGCGGCAGACCCTGACGGCTGAGCGCGAGGATCGAAGGGCGATCCTTGCTCTTCAGAGCAATCTCCCAACATTCCCCCGTTTCGATCACATCCGCCGGGCGCATAACGAGCAGGTTGGGCATCGCGCGCAAGGACTGCAAATGCTCCACCGGCTGGTGAGTCGGGCCATCTTCCCCCAGCCCGATGCTATCATGCGTCATGACATAAATCACGCGCGCCTGTTGCAGCGCGGAGAGGCGGATCGCACCGCGGGCGTAGTCGGTGAACACCATGAATGTGCCGCCATAGGGGATAACCCCGCCATGCAACGCCATGCCGTTCATAGCCGCCGCCATGCCAAATTCACGGATGCCGTAATATCCGTAACGCTCTCCATAAGCGTCTGCGGTGAAGGGTTCCATTCCAGCTGTTTTGGTGTTGTTCGATCCAGTCAAATCTGCAGAGCCACCGAATGTTTCCGGAACGCGGGGGTTAATCTCCTCCAGCGCCATCTGGCTGGCAACACGGGTCGCCACCTTTTTCGGTTCAACATAGAGGCCGGCAAAATAATTGCTGCCGAATACCGTTTCTGGCAGGTCACCCTTCATGCGGCGTTCGAATTCGCTACGCTGGTCGTGGTTCAGGAAGCGGGCCTCCCATTCGCCATGCTCTTTTGCACCCGCCTCACCGGTAGCGCGCCAGTCTGCCAGCACTTCTTTCGGAATATTGAAGGGCGCTGCATCCCATCCCAACGCTTCACGGGCTCCTGCGATTTCTTCGTCTCCCAAGGGGGCACCGTGCGTTGCACTGGTTCCCTGCTTGGTCGGGGCGCCGCGTCCGATAACGGTGCGGCACGCAACAAGCGAAGGACGGTCATCGGCTTCGGCCTCTGCAAGAGCGCGCGCAATATCATCGAAATTGTGACCATCGCATTCGACAGTATGCCAGCCTGTCGCCTCGTAGCGGCCGCGAATATTCTCACTGGTGGAAAGATCCGCGGCGCCGTCGATGGTGATGCTATTGTCGTCCCATAGGACGTTCAGACGGCCCAGTTTAAGATGTCCGGCCAATCCTATAGCTTCGTGGTTGATGCCTTCCATCAGGCACCCGTCCCCGGCGATCGTCCAGGTTTTGTGGTCGACCAGATCATCCCCGAACTGCGCATTCAGATGCCGCTCTGCCATCGCCATACCGACGGCCATTGCGAGACCTTGGCCCAGTGGGCCGGTGGTGCATTCCACGCCGTCCAACAGGAAATTCTCAGGGTGTCCAGCGCAAGGGCTGCCCAGTTTGCGGAAATTGCGGATGTCATCCATCGTCGGCTGGGCATACCCGGACAAATGCAGCAGGCTGTAAATCAGCATGGAACCGTGCCCTGCGCTGAGCACGAACCTATCACGATCATGCCAGTCCGGCGCAGCTGGATCGAATTTCAGAAACTGCGACCACAAAACCGCGGCCACATCGGCCATACCCATCGGCATTCCGGGATGCCCGGAATTGGCGGCCTGCACCGCATCCATTGATAACGCACGAACGGCATTTGCCATCTGTGTAAGGCTGGCGCGATCTTTGCTCGCGGAATCGGGGCTCATTAGACGGACGTCTCCTGCATCGGCAACGCGCCTCTGGCGGGCGCGATTCGGCCTTTGGGAAGCCTTCGCCGTGCCGCCGCACAAGGTCAAGGCGGGCTAACGTTACAGGGATGGTACAGCGCTGCCTGATGCGATTTATCAACAGGGCGCGGCAAACCTTTGCTCTTGAAGCAAAGTCGGAGTAAATTAGTTACTGTTATGCAAGCTGATCGTACCGAAAACTTCATCCAGCGGATCGAAACCGCACTCTCCCGCATCGCAAAGGCTGCGGACGAACCCGATAATCCTTCGGGCAGCGCGCAGATCCCGCCTTCGGTTTCCCAACTGGTCGTTCAGCACGAAGCTTTGCGGGAGGAAGTCGCTGCCCAGATACGCCGGATCGACGATGTGGTCGGGAAGTTGGAACGATGAACACCATCGAACTGGTCGTCGGCGGACAGACTTATGCCATCACTTGCGAAACGGGCGAGGAAGAGCATGTGCGTAACCTGGGGGCGACCATCGACGAAAAATTCGTTGAGATGGGCCCACGTTATACGCAGAATTTGCTGTTTGCCGCCCTGCAACTGGCCGATGAGTTGCACGAAGCGCGCAAGGCAACTGCTTCTGTAGAATCTGACAAGCGCAAACTACAGGACGGATTCGATGCCTACCGTGCTGAGAAGGCACAGCAATTACGCGACGCCGATACGCTGAAGGGGCAAGGTGACGTCATGATGGCGCGCATTGCGGAACTGGAGCAGGAACTAGACCGGATGCAATCGGCCCAGCAGAGCGCTGCGGAACATGCCAACGATGTGCGCCAGGAATTAGCGGCCCTGCGCGGCAAGGAAACGGATCGGGAAGCCTTAGAGAACCGGCATCTGGCTCAAATTGCGAACCTGACCAAGGAACTGGCGCAGGCCAAAGCGACCCCAACAGCTGCCCCAGAACCCGAAAACAGTTTAGCCACTGATCCCGATCTGGCCCCTGCGCTGGAACGTTTCGCCTTATTGCTCGAAGAAACCGCCGAGAAGCTTGAGGAAAGGCGCGGGTACAGCTAAATAGAGGTCGGCGGAACTGCCCGGCACGAGCCCGATTGGAACATTCCTGAGGCTATAAGCTTTCCAAAGGGAGCTGTCCCTACCCTGGAACATGGGCCCCTGCGCTCTTCAGAGTGGAACCTGGGAACCGGGGCAAACGGCACCCACCTGACGTTTTTGCGTCAGAGAATTTCCCGGCAAACGACTCATGGTGGTTCCGCTACTTTTTCCCTTCACAAGAGCACATGGACCCGATGGATACAAAGCAGGCGCTCCGCAAAACTTACCGCGATGCGCGTCGCGATCACTTTCAGGCGCAACCACAAAGCATCCGTGCCTTACTCTTCCATCGTCCGCCTGCGCCACTGCTTGAACTAATTCCCAACGACGCGACAATCGGGCTGTATGCGGCGACCGGAGCTGAAGCGCCGACTACCGCTTATGCGAAGTTCTTTCACGAGCATGGCCATGCATTGGCCCTCCCCCGGTTTACCGGTCCCGATAAGTCGATGGAATTTGCCGCTTACGACGATCCTTTCGCTGAAGGCGTTTTGGAGGAAGGCCCCTATTCGGTTCCGCAACCTTCAACGCAGTGCCCGATTGCCGTACCTGACATTCTGTTTGTCCCACTTGTGGCCTTCACCCGCGATGGAGAGCGGCTGGGTCAGGGCGGCGGGCATTACGACCGCTGGCTAGCAGATAATACTGCAGCGAAATCAATTGGGCTGGCATGGGATGTACAACTGGCTGACAGTTTACCGGTGGAACCACATGACCGTTCTCTTACTGCTATCGTGACGCCAACCCGGTTCTACGGACCATTCGCATGAACGAAGAACCCAAATGGCGCGTTCCTGTCGGCGTACTGCTAATCCTATTCGGATTAATTGTGTATGCTCTGGTTGTGGCCCGCTATGTGCCGCAATTCATCGCGGGCTGGCCCACCGTAGCCCAGAGTCTGGTGTATCTATTCTTCGGTCTGGCGTGGCTGTTGCCTCTCGGGCGCTTTCTGGCCTGGATGGAAACTGGCCACAAACGCTGATTGCCGGGTATGTTAGTGAAGGCATGCCATTCCCCCTGAACACGCGCCGCACCACTCACCCTTTTGCTGTCATCGTCATTGACGCCCGCCCGGCTTAGCGTAGGCACGCAAGCCTTGGGGCGATGGGGAATGCATGACCAAAGAAACGCAGCGCGCGAGACAAACGCTTGCCGGTGGTCAACTGCCGACATTCGGCAAGCCTTCGTTTGGTACCAAGCTGGCGTTCGGCTTCGGATCGGCGGCCTTCGGGGTGAAGGACAGCGGCTTCAGCTATTTCCTGCTTTTGTTTTACGGTACGGTCGTCGGGCTTGAGCCGGGACTGGTCGGGCTGGCAATTCTGCTTGCACTGGTACTCGATGCAGTCAGCGACCCGCTGGTCGGTTACTGGTCGGACAATTTCCGGTCTCGCTGGGGACGGCGCCATCCATTTATGTATGCGTCGGCCCTGCCCGTTTCTTTCAGCTTTTTCCTTTTATGGAACCCGCCAGACTGGAGCCAGGGGGGCCTGTTTGTCTATCTGCTGTGCATCTCGGTCCTTATCCGCACTTTCATCACCTTTTACGAGACACCCAGCTACGCTTTGCTGCCTGAGTTGACGACCAATTACGAAGAACGCACTTCCATCCAGCTGTTCCGGACATTTTTCGCATGGGTCGGCGGCAATTTGCTGACAGTGCTGATGTTCGGCGTGTTGCTCGTTCCCACAGAGCAATATTCCGACGGTATTCTCAACCATGAGGCCTACGCTACATTCGGTATTCTGGGTTCGTGCTTGATGTTTGTCGCCATCATGATCTCCTCTCTTGGCACGCATCACAGGATACCTGGCCTACGCCAACCGGGCCCTCCCAAACGCAAGACAGTGAGGCAGGTTTTCGGCGAGATTTCCGAAACGCTGCGCGACCGTAATTTCCTGATGCTGTTCTGGGCCTTTGTCATGAACTCAATCGCAGCGGGAATCGCTGCGTCACTAGCGTTCATCATGCTTAGCTATTTCTGGGAGTTTACCGAATTCCAGCGGTTCATCTGGACTGCATCGGTATTCGTTTCGGCATTGGGCGCTCTGCTTCTGGCACCGCGCTTGGTGCGCCGTTTCGGGAAACGCCAAACAGTATTGAGCCTTGGCATCATTGCCTTCAGCATAGCGCCCATGCCTGTGGTGCTACGCCTGCTCGGCCTACTACCGGAAAATGGCGACCCGTTGCTTTTCCCATTGATTACCATAATCAATACCGTCGATCTGGCGATGATTATCGCCCTGCAGGGTACGATGTATTCGATGATTGCCGATCTGGCGGAAAGTGGGGAGCTACGCACCGGGCGCCGCACAGAGGGCGTTTATTACGCCGCCGTGACCTTTACGCGCAAGACCACAGCGGGCCTGGGCGTATTTGCTGGGGGTATGATGTTGTCTGCCATAAGTTTTCCTGATGGCGCAACGCCGGGGAGTGTCGATGCCGAAACCATCTGGTGGTTAGGTGCGCTGTATGCGCCTTCGCTATTAGTATTGTGGGCGACAATGCTGTTTGCCGTCAGCCGTTTTACCATCGATCGGGACCGCCATCAGGCAAACGTGCGCGCGCTGGCCGCCGGAAACGACAAGCGCGCGCGATAGTTCGGTATTGTCGCTTAGGATGCGGCTTGCTTGTTCATCCGACCGAGTATTGCTTCTGCCTCGCTCATGATGCCGTCGATCAATTCTTTACATGTCGGAATATCATTTATCAGTCCGGCGACCATGCCGCAGCTCCACGCGCCCTTGTCCATATCCCCTTCCATCATGATCTTGGGGTAGACGCCTGCAACCTCGTCAATGATATCTTCGAACTTCAGGTCATCGCCCAAACGCTTTTCCTTCTCGATCAGACGCTCGACCGCTTCATTGGTCATCACCCGCTCCGTATTGCGCAAGGAACGCATCACAAGGCGCGTATCAAGCTCGCTGGCAGCAACGATGGCCTGCTTCACGTTCTCGTGCACAGGAGCTTCTTGTGTGGCGATAAAGCGGGTGCCCATGTTCATCCCCTGAGCGCCCATCGCCAGACTGGCGACGAGGCTACGCCCGTCGGCCATACCGCCGCTGGAGACAAACGGTATTTCCAGTTCGTCCGCAGCGCAAGGCAGCAGGATAAAGTTCGGCACGTCGTCCTCGCCCGGATGACCTCCGCATTCGAAGCCGTCGACCGACACGGCGTCACAGCCGATGTCTTGTGCTTTGAGCGAATGTCGCACGCTGGTGCATTTATGGATTACCTTGATCCCGGCGTCTTTCAACGGGGGTAGAAGTTCCGAAGGATTGCGACCGGCGGTTTCCACCACCTTCACGCCGCCTTCGATGATTACCTTCACCAGCCCTGGATAATCAGGAGGTGTCAGCGTGGGCAGCAGGGTCAAATTCACCCCGAACGGCTTGTCCGTCATGTCGCGGCACTTGACGATTTCATTGGCCAGCTTCTCCGGCGTGCCCAATGTGAGGCCGGTAATAATGCCCAGCCCCCCTGCATTAGATACCGCGGCCGCCATTTCGGCAAAGCCGACAAAATGCATGCCACCCTGAATAATGGGATGCTGAATGCCGAACATTTCGGTGATGGCGGTTTTCATAGATGCGTGTCCTTCCCTAAATCAGTTAGTCAGACCTTTGCCTTTCAAACGGCAAAGCTCAATGACCAATTTCATCTGTCTGGGGAAGAGTGCATCACCTATCCCGCAAAGCGAGAAAAGTGGCGCGAGTGACGGGACTCGAACCCGCGACCTCCGGCGTGACAGGCCGGCGCTCTAACCAACTGAGCTACACCCGCGCAATCGGCAGCACCGCTGCTCGGGAGCGGCGCAGTTAGGCCAGCCTCCGCAGCCTGTCAATGGCTCGATAGCAGAGAGTTTGCGGGAAATTGTAATGATCGGCGACGGGATAAATCTTCGGCTGGAATTAACTATATCTTGGCGCTTTGGCTGCAAGCCGGTTTTGCAGGTCCGGGATCGCTCGGAAGACTGAAAAACGGGGATTTTTCATGCGCCGATTTGTACTTGCCATAGGCCTGGCAGCGCTGGCCGCGACAGCAGTCGCCGCGCAACCCAATATCGCGATCGAACGATCCGTTTATATTGAACAAGAGGAAAAACAGAACGGACGCATCGTGCGTGCCCTGCAACCGGCCACCACATTGCAAAAAGGCGATCGCGTTGTCCTGATGCTGCGCTGGCGTTCACCGGGTCGCGGCAAAGATTTTGTGATGTCGAGCCGTCTCCCGCGCGACCTCGCCTTTCGCCGCAGCGGCGGGCAGAATGCGAAAGTATCGATCGATGGTGGGCGCAACTGGGGAAAACTGAACACATTACGAATCGGAAATCGCCGAGCCACGCCCGAAGATGTGACGCATTTGCGCTGGCACGTCAGCGATGCCGATGCCGCGATCGGCCGCGGCGCAGTCAGCTTTGCGGCAGTTGTTCGTTAGACCCTATCCCGAAACTATCAGAACCGGCGTTTCGAGCAGCTTTTTCAGTGCCTGCACGAAACTGGCCGCATCATAGCCATCGACGACCCGGTGATCGCAACTGATAGAAATATTCATCACCTTACGTTTCTCAATCCGCTCACCCCCCTGGCCGTCCGATACGAACATCGGCCGCTCGATGATCTTGTTCGGGCCGATTATGGCCACTTCGGGCCGGTTAATCACAGGCGTGGTAGCAATTCCGCCCAGCGGACCGAGTGAGGTGACCGTCAGCGTACCGCCGGTAAGTTCGTCCTTGGCCGCTTTGCCTGTCCGCGCCGCCTTTGCCAAACGGTTAATTTCACTGGCCATCTGCCAGACGTTCTTCGCCTGCGCATCCTGCAGCACGGGAACCATTAATCCAGCATCAGTCTGCGCAGCGATGCCCATCTGGACAGCACCATAACGCGTCACAATGCCAGCCTCGTCATCATAGCGGGCATTTATCATCGGGAACTCGGGCAGAGTCTTGCAGATTGCGGTGATTATCAACGGCAAAATAGTCAGCTTAGGCTTGTCGCCCCGGCTGCTGTTCAGCTGCGCGCGCATTGCTTCCAGATCCGTCACATCGACTTCTTCGACATAGCTGAAGTGGGGTATATTGCGCTTTGACGCTGTCATGTTCTCGGCAATGCGGCGGCGCATTCCGATGACTTTCTTTTCTTCGTCGGGCCGCACAGGAGCCGCACCGGAATAGCCGGCATTATAAGTCAAGAACTGGTCGAGGTCACCGTGCCGTACACGTCCATCCTCAGCCGGTTTGACCTGCCCCAGATTGATGCCCAATTCCTTCGCGCGCTTGCGCACGGCTGGGGTGGCCAGAACTTTGGCAGGCTCTTGGCGCTCTGGAATAGAAGATACAGGCTGGGCCGGTGCTGGATCAGGATCCGCGGCCATTGCATCATCAGCGTCGGATTGATCGGGTGTTTCGACCTCGATCCGCTCCTCAACTTCGACGGTCTTCGACGCCGGTGCCGGAACTTGCGCCGTGTGCTCGTTCACATCATCGGGCACTTTGCCCTCGATTTCCACAGTCACCAGCATTCCGCCGACGGAGATTATGTCACCTTCTTCTCCCGCGATCTCGGTCACCACGCCATCAACAGGGCTTTCGATGTCTATTGTCGCCTTGTCGGTCATCACGTCGACCAGATGCTGGTCTTCAGTTATCGTATCGCCGACCTTAACGTGCCACTCGACGATCTCCGCTTCGGCAACGCCTTCGCCCACATCGGGCACTGTCTCTTATACACATCTGACGCTGCCGACGAAGAGGATAGTGTAGAT
>OJBY01000739.1_pt1 | contig 15286 bp, 13 predicted proteins | sample 1591731 | NCBI WGS metagenome assembly OJBY01 (sample SAMN05416837, study PRJEB24817) | seawater metagenome | isolation source: Sea water | place: Canada:Atlantic | collected 2013-07
TCGTCGAAATGACATCGGCGAACATTCGGAAATTGGCCGCCCCGCGCGGAATGTCAATGTGCGAGGCTACCGCGCGCGGTTTGCCAGTATCGGCCACTTCCGCTTCGAGGAAATCATCGGCGCGGCGCTCAATCTCAGTCGCCACGGCAGAGATCAGCTTGATCCGTTCAGCGGTTGTCATCTTGCCCCAGGGTCCCTGGAGCGCCTTTCTGGCAGCGGCAACCGCATCTGCAACATCGTCGGCGCTCGCCTCCTGAACCAGACCAATCTGTTCCCCGGTGGCTGGATTGAAATTGGGGAAGGTCTTTGGTTCACTTCCCTTGCGATAGGAGCCATCAATGAAGTTAAGAATGGTATCGTCCACGGGACGAGAGAATTTGCTAGACATTTGGATCGTTATTTCCTCGATATGGTGCTGCCGGAGCGGATATCAGACCTATTTGGCGCCGATTGAGGCAAGGCCTGCGGTGGCACATTCGATGTCCTGCTCCTCCGTCGAGCCGGAAACCCCGATCGCTCCGACACATTCACCGTCGATCTCGATCGGCAGGCCCCCGCCGAACATGGCGATCCCCGGCTGTGCGGCAATCCCGCTGCACAGCGCCGGATTGCCCGATACCATCTGGTAGAGTTCTGGGCCCGGCATCCGGAAACTGGCGACGGTATAGGCTTTGTCCTGGGCGATCTGAGTGGATGGAAACGGGGCTCCGCTGGAGCGCAGAAATGCAACCAGTTCGCCCCCGCCACCAATGACAGCGGCAGCGACCGGACAACCAAGTTCAGTGCCTTTTGCCACCGCGGATGAGACTGCCCGCGCTGCCAGACCATGCCCAATTGTCTTGATCACCGCCAACCCGTCCATGATCAGGTGTTCACCGTCATGAAGCGGTCAGTAAGAGCTTTTTCATAATAGAAGATGGCCTTGCCGGCATTTTCCGCCTGCCACATCCGACGGGGGTTGTCGGGATAGTAAGTATAGCCACCACAGAATGTTTCGTTGCGATTTCCGGAAGGGTCAAAGAAATAAATAGTTTGCCCACGCGTGATCCCGTGACGCGTGGGTCCGATATCAAGCGAAATGTCGTAGCGGCTGATGATGTCCGCAGCATGCCCAACATCATGCCAGGATTCCAGATTGAAGGAGGTATGATGTATTTTGCCATCCTCTGCATAGTCCAGAAACGCCAAGTCGTGAGCCTTGTTACTGCACGATAGGAAGATGCCCAATCGCGCACCTGAAGCCTCGTCGACAAGCTCCTCGGTGACCGAGAAATCAAGCGCCTCGATAAAGATCTTGGCGCTTGCCGAAATATCTACACCATTGAGCGCGCAGTGGTCAAAACGGGTCACCCGCATGCCGCGCGGCTCTGTAATCCAGACATCGGGGTTGCGCACCGCCGGCCCGTTTTCAGACAGTTCCATTTGCGCATAGAGGTCGAACACGTGGCCGGTCGGCGTGTTAAAGCGGATTTTTCGTCCGACCCCGGGATCCTCCCCGGCAGGTATCACATCGACGTGAACGCCAAGGTCTAGAAGACGATCAGCAAAATGATCGAGATCGGAATCCTTGGCTACCTTGAATGCCATCCGGTCGAAACCGGGCGAATCCGCTTCGCGCAAGATAATGCTATGGCGGTCAAACTCGTCAAATGCCTGAAAGAAGGCACGCCCATCTTCGACGCCGACCAGATTGAGACCGATCCGGTCACGATAGTGCTGGATCGCCTCATCGAGGTCCAGAACTCGCAATTGTACATAACCGGGACGAAGTACGCCTGTCACAGCCAATTCAGTTCTCCTTGTATCATTAGGCCTTAAGGCCATTCTTGAAGAATTCAGTCACTATACGGTTGAAGCTGGCCAACCGCTCGATCTGAACCCAATGTCCGCATTCCCCGAAGACATGGAGGTCCGACTTGGTCAGCAAATTGGCGAGACGTAAGCTCGAATCCAACGGAATGACCTGATCGGACAGCCCGTGTAAGAGCAGCGTCTCATGAGGCAGCGCGGCGATATCCTCTTCGCAGCTCGCCAGCATAGTGATGTTGGCCTGACGGTTGGATCCACCGAAGGTGGCATTGTAGGGCTCATGCGCACCGGGGCCTATGCTAGCTTCATAGCGCGACTGGATAAGCTCCTCGGTCAACCGGCTGTGATCCCATGCGAGATATTTGAGCGTAGCCCGCATGGCTTCGAGCGATGGTTCGTACCCCCAGATGTAGTCAAGCGCCGGCGTGATCGGAAATTCCAGGCCGACCGAACCCATCAACACCGCACGATCGACCCGGTCGGGATGCGCGATCATGAAGGCAAGCGTGATTGCGCCGCCGAATGAATTGCCTATCATCGACACTTTGTCGATACCAAGTTGATCGAGCAGGGACGCGATCTGGTCCACCCATATCTGCTTGTCTTCGATCCGCCCCTTGGAACCGGAGTAGCCGAAACCAAACATGTCCGGCGCTACAGCGCGGAACTCCTTCGCCAGCTCAGGCAAGTTTAACTGCCAATTGGCCCAGCCCGTCACTCCTGGCCCGGATCCATGAACCAGCAGAACTGGACTGCCATCGCCCACATCGTGATAATTTGTTGCAACATTATCGACGACAATCGACTTGCCAATTTCAGGGCGTGCAACTTTCGCAGTGGAATCCGACATAACGCTTCCTACCCCCTCTTAATAGACAAATAACTCTCTGTATTCAACAATAATAACTTCTTATATCCAATAATGCAAGATATAGGATTATAAATCCGAAAATAAGAATACAGACTTGACAACTGTGACGCTATAAATAATCACAAACTAGACGGATTCCAAGATTAGTTGATTCATCCTATATAGCTAATGTATCTATCCTCGCAACGAATGAAGGCCAAAGATCAGTATTTATAACCCACTTTTAGGAACCACTCGCGCGGCCTTGAATACGAAGCTATCGTAGTTCCGATTGTTACTGGATCACTAAAACCACCTCTTATGTACCTTTCATCGCCAATATTCGTAACGCCGGCAGTTATCTTATAATGGTCGTCGAAGTCCGAGAACGACACGCTGGCACCAAGAACGCTGTAAGCCGGTTGAAACAATTGCGGATTGTTTGCCGCATCCTTGAAGGTGGAGGACTGATAGGACCAATTGCCATTCAGCGTCAGAAAACCAACGTTTGATTCGTAAACGTCTGCACTAAATGAGGCCGACGCTGTCCATTCTGGGACAAATGCGAACCTGCTATCAAGGGTAACCGCTACAGCATCCGGAGATACTGACCGATAGTAAGCATCGAGATATCCAACCCCGAAGTTCAGTCGAAACCAGTCAGCAGGCACAGCTTCACCTTCAATCTCGAAGCCATTGATACGCCCGGAACCAGCATTACGAAGCTTTGGCCCAAGCCCTTCCTGCACTACAATCTGAATACCATCATAATTCGAACTGAAAGCAGCAAAATTGAGGCGTAGTTGACGATCCAGTAATTCCGACTTGAGACCTAGCTCGTAGGTCTCGACAAACTCGGGATCGAAGACCGGGGTGACAGGCTCTGCAGGAAAAACTCGTTGTACAAATCCGCCACTCTTGAAACCTTTCGAGTAGGAGGCATAAGCAAGGAGATCGTCAGTGACCTCATAGTCGACCGATAGGGCTGGCGTCCACTCTTTCACCTTTGTTGATACTTCGACCGCAGGAAGTAGTTGGCGGCCGCTAGGATTGAAGACGGGGTCTGCCTCGCAGAAAGGCGAGGGTGGTTGGGGCATGCGTGCAACTACACAGCGAGATAAGGAAACGTATACCCCGTCCGGGAAGCCAGGAATAAACCCGGCAGTATAATCCACGGTAATCGTTCGATCCGTGGGATCATACCGTTTCGTCTCGTTAGTATAGCGAATGCCCGGAGTTATCGAAAGACGATCAGTAACCTCGTATGTAAACTGGCCAAAGGCAGCATAGCTATCGTTGTCAACTTTGCCGCCTGCTATGAAATCTGCAAACCCAAAATCTCCCGGGTTCGATTCAACCCCTTTTTCCTTGAGGTAATAAAGACCCGATGTGAAATTCAATCTATCGTCGAGTAAGCTGCCATTAAATTGTAGCTCTTGAGAAAACTGCCATATTTGTATGTCTTCTATCGACAGCAGCAGAGGTATCGGTGTGCCATCAAGATCGTAGTAAAACTTCGATTTCTGATCACGGTACGCGGAGATCGACTTTATGGAAAAATCGCCAATGTCCCAATCCAGGGTAAGGTTTGTGCCCCAAAGATCAAAATCCGACTGATTTATCGCGTTTGACCATGTCGTATCTATATCATCAGTGACCCAACGTGATGTCACGCACGCGGGGTTTGAGAGTGGCGCCAGTTCGCCATCTGCGCCACAATCCGAGCCGGACCTAACCTTGTTCCACCAATACATCGCACTCGGTGCGAACGGATTGAAGGTGGCGGAATCATCGATTTGTAATAACGTATTCGCCGCAGACTCTTCACGGCGAATATTCACATCAGCCGAAAGGATTGCAGTAAAGTCGGGTGTTGCATCCCACTTTAGTGCAATTCGTGCGCCAAAACTGTCCTTGTTCCCCTGACGCCCGCCATCCAGCAATCGTGTCATATAACCATCGCGAGTTTCGTAAGAAGCGACTGCGCGCACTGCCAGTGTATCCGTTAACGGGACATTGACTATTCCTCGCACATCAGCGCGGTTAAACCGGCCAGTAGCCACCTCGGCACTGAGCTCGAAATCGTTCGACGGCAAGTTGGAGTTGACGACAATAGCGCCGCCAATAGTGTTCTTGCCGAATAGCGTTCCCTGCGGACCACGCAAGACCTCGACACTGGCGATATCCGCCATATCCAAGAGAGCCCCGACTGAGCGAGCCATGTAAACACCATCGATGTAGACGCCGACGCCTGGATCTGAAGTAATCTGGAAATCGGTCTGGCCGACGCCTCGAATAAACGCAGTAAGCGAAGCACTGCTACCAGAAAGGTTTGCTACAGGTTGAATGTTAACATTGGGAGCGAATTGCCCTACCTCGGCAACATTAGAAATCTGCCTTTCTTCGAGCATTTCCCCGGTCAACGCAGTTATTGCGATGGGCGTATCCTGGAGATTTTCACTGCGCTTTCGTGCAGTTACGACGATCACATTCACGCCAGATGACCTCTCAGCCTCCGCTGATTGTTCTGTTTCCCCGGACGTTGAGCCAAGGTCTTGAGCGAGAGCGGGACCGGAAAGCAGCAAAGACCCTCCTCCCAGAAGTGCAAGAGCGCTCACTCGAAGCAATGCCTGCGTCTTTTTATTCAAGAAAGGGCTATAACTACCCCTTTCAATTTCAATAATCATCCTCATTCTCCCGATTATCTATATATTTATGAGGTTATTATTCAATTTCTATATATAATTCTCCGTCGATGACTTGGGTGGCATACGTACGCAATGGAACGGTGCATGGAAACTTCGTCGGCTGTCCCGTTGGAATATGAAAGGTACCATAATGAAATGGGCATTCGATCATTTCACCGTCAATAAATCCATCAGACAATGATGAAGGCCCGTGGGTGCAAGTGTCATCAGTAACAAATAATTGTCCATTTACATTATATACGGCAACATCGAACTTTGAATTGTAGAATCTCCTGACTTCACCGTCAGAAACTTCATTTACTCTACACACTTTAATTAAGTTCATTGCGTTATCCGAAAAGCAAATCAATTGCAGGGCGGCTTAAGGCGGCAGCGCTTTTTCGTTTGATAAGCACCGCAGTTTACAATCCGAAGAGTTTTTGCGCTGCAGGGCCAAAGATGGCATCCTGACGGTCCTTAGAAAGCTCTTTGGTTAACTCACGAGCTACTTTCAGAGCTCCAGGAATGGCATCCCAATGCGGCATGTCTGTTCCCCATATAAACCGATCGCCATAAATATTAACAAGTTGTGGAACAGTTGTTTCGTCCGGTTCAGTACCTATCCAACACTGGCGCTGGAAGTATTCGCTCGGCAACATCTTTAGTGGTGAGCGGTCAGCGACCCGGGCATATTTCTGGTCTGCACGCTCCAGTGTATGCTGAATCCAGCCCGCACCGGTTTCAAGCAACAGGAGCTTAAGTTTGGGATGTCGCTCAAAAACTCCGCCTTGGAACATTTGCGCAAGCGCCCCCTGGACATCGACAACGACCGCGCAACTCTCCATGTACAGCAAGTAGCGATCGTCCGTGATCCCTTCCTGATCGCCGGTGACCCACTGGCTCCCAAAGAAATTCTCGTTAAGCGCCGGATGGAAAATGGCGGGCAGATCGACTTCCTCGAGCGCAGACCACACGGCATCATAGGACTGATGCCAAAAACCTTCTTGAGTAAGGGGCGTTGCGAAAAGGAGAACGCCCTTTGCGCCGAGCTTGGCCACCCGACGTATCTCCCGCACACCCTCGGCCACATCGAGGATGGGCACAAGAGCAATAGGATAAAGTCGGGTGGGATCTGTGGCACAAAAGTCCATCACCCAATTATTGTAGGCCCGCGCATAGGCTGCGTTGATCTCGACATCCTTGACCGCCGGCCCCCAGATAAGGCCCGCGCTGGGGTAAATCAGCGTTCCGTCGATCCCTTCTTCGTCCATGAATTTCAGCCGTGCGTGCGGTTCATATGCCCCAGGCGGGCCGTCGAAATAGCTAAATGCTCCGGGCGTCCCTAGCTTTTCATAAGGCTGACCCATCCCCGCGGAAAACGGACCGACACCGAACGAATAGGGTGAAGGCTCACCGTCGAAGATCATGAACTCGATTCCTTCATCCGTCTTCGACATGCGGATGGCCCGGTCTCGATACTTAGGCTCCAGATATTCTTCCCACAGATTGGCAGGTTCGAGAATATGCCCATGTGCGTCGATTACTTTTGTCATTATTTGTTCCTTGGGTCATTGCTTGAGGAGGTTGGCAGGACGCTATCGAAGGTTCGCAGATCTACCCGCTGCAATGTCCTGCATAAACGCAGGCTCTGCCTGCCATGCCTGTCGATTTGAAAGCTGATCGAGCCAACCGGTGATGGCTGAATGTTTGCGTAAATCGACACCTAGATGGAAACCGATCGGTACAATGGCGCCAAGCGCGATATCAGCAATCGAATATTCACCCGTGACAAATCCCCCGTTACTGTTCAGCGCATTGTCGAGGATTGCCAACTTACCGAAATAGTCATCCTTGGCGGCGTCTGCGGCCTCGGCCTGCCCCCCAGCGGTAGCGAAATAGAAGCTGAGGAACGTCGGCTGGAATGTCGAAGCTTCCCAGCTCAGCCATTGCTGGGTCTTGGCGCGCGAGGCCACATCAGCCCCGATCAGCCTACCCCGTGTATCGGCGAGGTGGCGCAGGATCGCCGAGGATTCCCACAGGAGCAGTCCGTTATCGTCCAGAGCGGGGGTTACGCCGTTGGGATTGATGTTTTGACGGAACGGCGCATCAGACGGCCGGAGGTCCTTATCGCGATTGAGATCCACAATCTCGAAATCCTCGCCCATTTCGCGCAACGTGATCGATACTTTCGCCGCATTGCGCGACCCTCCCGACGGGTCGGACGAAGGTAGAATATGATATAACTTGATCATTAAGAACTCCTATCGATCGAGAACGAGCTTAATTCGATCGAATGCGAAGGCATCCGATTGATCGATCTGGCCCCACAGTTCCACAGAGTGAGCAACCTCCATCAATGAAAGCATGAGATTGAGTAGCGTCCTGTCCGGTGCGGACAGCGCATCGAGATCCTTGGAATTGAGATACTCAATGGCCGGATCACCGTGTGTCATCATGGCATCATAAAAAGTCTTTAGTTCCTCAAACGAACTGGCCATCCGCGCTTGTTGACGTCGCGATAGGGGCTCGATCGCCCACTTTTCGACATACGGTTCCAGCTCGGAGAATTGGGATGGGAGACTACTGACGGCGATATTCTCATCCATGATCACCGTGCTCCTTCGGCAATAGCATCTTCGACTACCTTGTAGCCGTGGCGGACGCACACTTCCTGATCCGACAGATGCATGTGGGACATCGCGCCCGACTCCAGCATAAGCTGGGTATTCTCGAGCGTGATGAGGTCTTCGCGTTGCACATCCCGTGCGAATGACTTCGAAAATTCCAGCGCGATCCTTTCTCCGGCATCGCGCGGCGGAATTACATAATGGTCAGTCTGCCAGAGGGTCTCATTATGGGAGATCGGCCAAAAATGATAAGTTACGAAATGAAATACCCGCATCGGTGCCAAGTAAAGATTTGGGAAAATCGTGTAAGCATCGAATGCCCAATCATCAATGCGTCCCGGATTCACGCCAGGAGGCAAAGTATCGTTATCGAGTGGCTTGATCATGCAGGAAAAGACACCATCGACGTGCTTGAGAAGCGTCTCTTCGGTGCGGGTAAGGGTGGGCTCAGGATTAGCCTCGATAGACATCATGCGATGTCGAGGGAACAGCTTGACCAGTGGCAGATGGCATAGAGGGTTATGTTCCCCCGTCAGCGCATCGGGATAGTTGCCTCCATGAAGGAAAGGCGCGTGATACGCCTCGACGAAAGCGTCGAGGACTACCTTCCAGTTGGCCTGGACTTTCGCTTCATAGCTCGCGACATGCTTGCCCTTCGAGAAATAGCCCTCAAACTGCCCATCAAGTTCGCCAAGCCACTCCGTTAGCGTCTCCTTAGGCTCAGCATTGATGAAAATCATTCCCTCCCACACTTCGGTCGCCAAAGGCATCATACCGTTGGAACATTTTTCAAAGTCAAAGAATTGATCCTCGTCGGGAACGATGACGAGTTCGCCTTCGGTATTGTAGGTCCAGCCATGGAAGCTACAGACGAAACCCTTGGTCGACCCATTTTCCTTGCCGGCACCGACAAGTTTGTTCCCGCGGTGCCTGCACAAATTGTGGAAGGCACGGATCGTCCCATCCTTGCCGCGGACAACGATTACTGATGTTCGAAGCACTTCCAGTTCGCGAACGAAATAATCGCCGGGCTTCGGGATCTGATCTTCGCGCCCGATATTAAGCCATGCATGCGCAAAAATGTGCTTGCGCTCCTGCTCGAAATGCTCGGGCGAGATATTCGGCGTGATTGACAGAGGTTCGGTGGTAAGCCCGAAGGCTTTGGTCATTGGTGTGGAATCCTGAATGTTCATCGCATCTATCCTTTTAAACAATGTCGCCGTCGAGTTTGATCACCAGCCGATCCGGCTCGAATGCCTCAGGTACATCGGACTGTTTCCACAGCTCGACCGCATGGCTTGCTTCCATTAAGGAAAAAGTGAGGTACATCAGCTTGGCCTCCTCATCCGGCATCTCTTCCAATGGAAATTTGTTGAGATATTCGATTATCTCGGAAAGGCGCGGGCTCATTTCCTCATAGAGTTCCACCAGATCATCATAGGGCGCACGAACGCGCGCAAGGTAACGCTCATTTTCAGTGAGAAGGACCCATCGCGGGCAGAACTTTTCGAACTCTGAGAACTGCTCGGGAAGGCTACAATCTAGGTGGGTCAACAGGCTTCTCCCTCAATCTTTGCGATGGCTTCGGACATGACGTGATAGCCGTGCCGAACCGCTATTTCTTCGTCAGACAGCACTATGCTTTTTATCGATCCGGAAAGCATTGTTTCCTGGGTTGTTTCCAGCGAAGATAGATCTTCCCTAACGACACTAATCGTCATCTTGCCAGTGAGCTCTTGGTTAAGAAGCTCGGCCGCATTTTTCGGCTTGTTCCAATAAAGGCCAACTTCCCATCGTGTCTCATCGACCGAGATCGGCCAGAAATAATAGATCAGCAGCATTCCATTCGCCCAAGGGGCGAAATAGGACGCTGGGGAAAGAATGTTTATGTCGAAACCCCAAGTAGGATCTTTTGTAGGGTTCACTCCTGGTGGCAGTTGTTCCAGGTCGGCCTTAAGAGCGGGAAAGACCGGCTGGTTTACGTGCCGCGAAACCAATTGCTCGATCGGCGATGGCGCGTAATTCGGATTGGCGGGAATCGACAGCAGGCGGTGTTTCTCGAACAGCTGGATATCGATCACGTGGCACAATGGGTTTTGCTCGCCGGTGATCGCATCGGGGAGCGATTGTCCGTGAATGAACGGGACATGGTAGCCTTCGGCGAATGCATCCATGAAAATCTTCCAATTAACATTCACATCGGCTTCATAATGACCGAAACAGTGGAGATCGCGGAAATAGCCATTGAACTGAGAGTAGCGTTCGCCCAGCGATTGCTCGAGCGACTCAGTGGGGTCGAGGCAAATGAAGATGAATCCCTCCCACTCACCGACGGCTATCTTTGTCAAACCACGTTCCGACTTGTCGAGGCCAGCAAATTTCTCCTCGTCAGGTACGGTGACGAGACGGCCTTCTAGATCATAAGTCCACCCGTGAAAGCCGCAGGCAAAGCCTTTTGCACGCCCGGTATGACCTGCAGAACAGACCAGCTTGTTACCGCGATGCTGGCACGTGTTGTGAAACGCTAAAATTTCACCACTGGCCGTCCGGGTGACAAGGATCGATGTTCTAAGGGTAGGGATTTCCTTGACGAAATAAGAACCCGCGTCCTGCACATCCTCGACACGGCCCACCATCAGCCAAGATTTTCGAAATACCTGCCTCTCTTGCTCAAAGGTCTCGATCGATGTGTTGACTTCAACCGGAATGCCTTCCGTACCCATATCGGGATATCGGTCCGCAAAGCGGGTAGGTGAAGATACATCTGTATTCATTTTATCCTCTCCAATTCTATAGTTTTCAAAATGCCTCAGTGAGTCAGCGGAATGCCACTTGTCTAGCATGATCCGTGCCAAACTCTAAAAATCGCGGGAGTGTCATAGGTCGCGCTTTGGCTGAACCGCTCATCCGCGTGATATTGATGTTAGGAGCGCATAATTATGAGCTTCAGAATAAAATTCTGCTTCGATATCGCTGGCCTGCTTCAAATTTCGAGCCCCACCGTAATGCCATAGGTTAAAGGCATTCCCGTCATTCGGCCTATGCAGTCGCAATTGAACGTAACGGAGTTCCAGTAATGGGTGTTCGTGACGTTGCGCCCCCACAGCATCACCTCCCAGCGATCCGTGGTGTCGCGTACGCCAAGCTGTAGATCGAGCGTGGCATACGATTTTATCCTTGTTGCCGACCCTGCCGATGCCAGCCCGTTCGTCGCGCTGTTGTACAGAAATGAGGCTCCCGTAAATGCCTCTAGCGATTGCCCAACTGACCATTCATATTGCGCGCTGCCGCTTGCGTTCCATTCTGGCGCGAACGGAAACGGAGCGCCATATATGTCCAGCGGCACCCCGTCATACCGGGGCAATATCACGTGAGAAAGTATTTTGGAGTTACTATGATTAACCGCTCCCCGCAATGTTAGGCCAGCCGTCGGATGACCAGTGATGTCTGCATCGAAGCCGTAAACCCGGGATTTCGGGATATTGGCGAGGATGGGAAGCGGACCGAAAAATAGATCGGTAACCGTCCCGAGTATCTGCTTGTCCAGCAAATCATAATAGAACAGGCCTACGTTAAGCTGGAGCTTTCTGTTAAGCAAAGAAAGCTTTGTCCCGACTTCATAAGCGGTATTGCGTTCTTGCCGCACTGGTGTAACGTATTGAAGATAGCTCAACCCGGCAGTATTGACATAACTGCCGGATTTGTATCCGCGGCTGAGGCTTGCATATACGAGCGTTTCTGAATTGGGTTTCCAATCCAGACCACTGCGCCATGAGACATTGTCCTCCTTGAAGCTGTCAGTCACTGCCAGCGGAAGCAAATCGGGACCTAGCGTGACACAGCCTCCTGGCACGAATAAGTCCGGGCGTGGTTCCAGTCCGATCGCATCCCTGAACTGCCCGCTCAAAAAAGACAGCGTCGCGGCAAATCCGCCATCCCCGCCGTCGGTGATGCAGGCATCGAGCAACTTGTGCTTTACCTCGGTATACCGCGCGCCAAAGGATGCGCTAAGATTACTAGTTAGGGGTAACTCTCCATTGGCAAAAAGCCCCCAGGTGCGATGCGTCTGGTGCGCACGGTAAGCGATATTTCGTGTGATGGTTGGGAGGAAGGCAAAGGCGCGGACGGAGCTCTGGTCTGGAACCCAGCCAAAGTTTGCTTCCTCGGCCCGAGCATATTGAAAACTCATGCCGCCGATGAGATCGGCTGGTCCAAGCTTCGTCGCTATCCTCAGCTCCTGGTCTGTTGTCCGCAATTCTCCGGAGTTCAGGTAATGCTGTACGGCGACGTCCATCCCATCGATATCGGAGACCATGCGTAGCCGAGCGTGGGCAATATTGGTCAGCGAGGTTAGCGTTGAATCGCTTCCGATATCCCAGTCAATCCGTAGCACCGCCTGTCCTAGGCGATTGTTGCTTCCCCAGTCTTTGTCGCCGAGCGGCTCTGTCCCCGACGGAGCCGGAACGATGCTCCAGTCTGCGATCCGGTTATTGGGGGTAGAGGGGAGGGGATATGTCAAGACACGTGGGTCAACGGTCGTAGGCGCCTGGAACACGTGTCCGCCAAGTTGTAGCATCTGCGGTTCAGATTTATCAATCCAGCCGTCGACATTGAGCAGCATACTCAAATCCGCAGTCGGCTCCCAATGCAGTTGCAATCGGCCTGCAATGCGCTTCGCGTCGCCAATTTCGCTATCGCGGGTGAAGGATTTCTGCCACGGACCCGAACGAGTTCCACGAAGCGCCAGACGTCCTGATAGCGTCTCGGACACAGGTCCGCTCACATAAGCTTCGGCATCGATAGCGTCGAAGCGACCGTAGCTCGCCCGCATCCCAGCCTCGAAACTTCTGGTAGGCCTGTTCGCAACAAAATTGATCGCCCCTGCCGAGGAGTTTTGGCCAAATAAAAGACCCTGCGGCCCCTTTAGAACTTCTACACGATCCAGATCGAAAAGTGGGCCTTGCGCCATGAAACTGAATGGCAGTGACGCCTCGTCAGCGTATACGCTGACTGACGGCAGAGAACCCAATGTCGCGTCATTTAGGCCAAGCCCACGAAGGCTGTAGACTACCGATCCAGACTGTGCGGCGCGGGCGGCGGTGAAGCCGGGCGCAACCTTGGCAAGATCATCAGTACGCGAAACTCCCAATCTGTGCAGTTCTTCTCCTGAAGCGGTATTGATCGAAATCGGAACGTCGGACGAAAGTTGTTCGCGCTTCTGCGCGGTGACGACAATCTCGCCAACGACTCCTTGCGCACTTTCATCATCAGCCTCGCTTACAGCGGTCTGTGCATTGGACGGTACAGAAAAGCTTGTGGCAGCAACTATAAGGCTCGCGAACTGAATAGGCTTCGAATCAATCACTCTGCTCTCCGCTCCCAACTCCGGTTTCTCCGAACCAACCTTCGTGGCCAAGCAAAACTCATGCCAACTATGATTAACGGCTTAAGGTGGAAGATTGTGGGCAAACAAATGCGTTAGGTTCGAAAAATGAGCCGCTCAAAATTGGGCCGTGAGATTAAATTTCTGCTTGACCGCTGCATGTTTTTGCCCTGACTCTCGAATAGTGTGGGCTGGCTTAGGGCTAAGGAGAATCACGGTGAAGGAGCGTATTTCTCTGACGACTGCGATCCATAAGATGGCCAACGTGGCATCGGAGTTGGAATTTGATTTTGACCAAGGTGTAATCAAATTTTCGGGCAAGCGTGTTGCCTTGTTTCATCTCAGCATATTAGGAGAATTGATCCGCGTCCTTACCGAACATGCCGGTCACGACGTGGTGGGAACGAAATTGATGGAAATTGGAAGAAAGGAGGGCTTGAAATATCTCGAAAGTAGGCTTCCCGGGGCCTTAAGAACTGATTCTTTCGGATTGCGTGACATTCTGCACCTTCACACGATTGCCGGACTTTCGAGCCCCGAGATTGTGTCATTCACGTCAAAGGTGGGGAAACAGTTCTACTGCGAACTGTTGCTCAGGAATTCGTTTGAGGCAGAGGCATATAGAGCCTGTTCCGCAACCTCAGATCACCCTGTATGCTGGGTTCAGGTTGGGCATCTGTCCGAACTTGTGTCTCATGCTTTCGGTCGTGAAATCATTTTTATTGAAACAGAATGCGCGGCTATGGGCGGCAAGGTTTGTAGGGTCGTCGGTACAGAAGTCTCGATCGGTAACTCGCGGCCCCAGGCCCCATCCGTTTTGCGACCTATACGTCCTGCAAATTTGCCAACATCCGTTCAAGGCCCGCAAATCGTCGGATCTTCACCGCACATTACCTCCGTGATCGATAGAGCCAAGAAGGTTGCCGAAACCAATGCCAGCGTTCTGATTTCCGGGGAAACTGGCGTGGGAAAAGGTCTGATAGCTCAAGCCGTTCATTCATATAGTAAGCGTAGCTCCCAACCATTCATAACTGTCAATTGCGGAGCTCTTCCCAAGGATCTTTTTGAAGCAGAAATGTTTGGTGTTGAGAAGGGCGCTTATACTGGCGCAGTCGAGGCGCGGGCTGGCAGATTCGAACGAGCCGACGGGGGAACGCTATTTCTCGATGAGATCGGCACGCTCCCTCTCGACACACAGGTTAAGCTGCTTAAGGTATTAGAAGACGGATTTATCGAACGGCTGGGGGCCACCAAAAGGGATCAGGTCGACGTTCGCCTGATCGCTGCGACCAACCTTGACTTACACGAGGAAATGCGGGCTGGCCGATTCCGCTCTGATCTATACTATCGGCTGGCGACCTTCCCGATCCATATCCAGCCGCTCCGTGACCGATTGGACGATATTCCCGCGTTATTGAAGCATATTCTTCCGCGTGTTCTGAACAAGTTGGGAAAAAAGGTCGCCGGCATAAGCGACAGCGCGATCAATTATCTCAAGGAGCTTCCTTGGGAAGGCAATGTACGAGAACTTCAACATCGACTCGAGCGGGCGATTATCTTGACCGAGGAAAATGACGCCATTGAGCTACGTCACGTGCAATCTGAATTGGATGATCCCAACGCAACGGTTGGTCAACCGGCTAGCGCTATGGATTCTGACTCTCTTATCAATTCTCTAACTCGTTATGGATCGATGAAGAACCTTGAACGAGAAGTCGTCCAAGCCGCTATGAAAAAGGCCGAGGGAAATCGCAGTCGAGCCGCTAAGCTGCTGGGTTTCACTCGCTCCCAAATGGCCTATCGTTTGCGATAGTTTGAATAGCCTCGTAGCTCAAAAGCAATTAAAGAGTTTGCTCTTGTTCCCGACAGCACGCCTGACGTGAAGTCGTGGACGGCTCTCGCACCAGCCAAATATGGCAAGGTGCAGTCG